>JAEEGH010006363.1_pt1 | contig 28990 bp, 24 predicted proteins | sample 9134181 | NCBI WGS metagenome assembly JAEEGH01 (sample SAMN16246544, study PRJNA631951) | gut metagenome | biome: gut microbiome; feature: rumen; material: DP-attached | host: Bos | place: Iran: Karaj | collected 2018-10 | reverse complement strand
GGCGGAACTGGAAACTTGCAATGGCAAGGCCGGGGCATTGCAGGTGAACTTGGAGCCCCTGCAGGGCGCAAATGCCTCGCTGAATAACGAAGTGGCCAAGTTGCAGACCGAATTGCAGGAAGCAATCAAGCAGCAGTCTCCTGTTGCCGCCCTTGCTTCGCCGAGCGGCTGCGCCGTTCTGATTGTTCTGATTATCGCTATCACGGCGATTGCTCTCAAGAAGGGCTTCTCCATCGCTAAGGGCGACACGAAGCTTTCTGTCGGCGGTGACGACAAGAAAGAAGAGTAATCGTCAAAATTAATGCATTAAAAAGCCTCTCCTGTGGAGAGGTTTTTCTTATAAACAAAGGAGCCCGCGAATGCGGACTCCTTTAAAAGCGCTTTAGGCTCGATTACATGAACCAGTAGGTTGCACCGATGGACACCTGCATGTTCTGCACATCGACTTCGACGGAGCCCATGGGGCCCATGTCGATATCGTCGTAGAGGTTGGTGAGGCCCATGGCGAAGCGGAAGTTCACGTCGAGGTTCGGCATCACGGAGTAGCCGAGGCCGAAAGCGAGACCGAATTCGAGAGTGTTGGTCTCGTTGCCGATCATGGGACCTGCGCTAGCGTCCATATCCATGTCAAAATCGCTCATGCTAAAGTCGTAGCCACCCATGTCTACTTCAGCGTCGCCTTCGTCAGAGTCGGCGTCGTCGCTGAGGATGAAGCCGATGGTCGGACCGGCTTCCACATAGAGACCGGCAACCGGGCTGATGCGGGCGAGAACCGGGATATTCAGGACCCAGAAGGAGAGGGTGCCATCGTCATCGGAGATGCGGCGGAAATCGATACCGACTTCGGGAACGACTGCGAACATTTCGTTGACGTTATACTTGGCGGCGACACCGGCGTTGAAGCCGACACCCCAAGGAACGTCATCGGTGTTGTCACCCTTGAGGGTGCTCATAGTACCAGCAACGCGTCCACCGACATGAACCTGAGCGAAAGAAAGGCCAGTTGCAAGCAGAACAGCTGCAACAATGAGAGATAACTTTTTCATTTGTTTTCCTCTTAATTTAAGGTTAGTAACCGAAATATAACAAAAAGTTTACGAAAGCGGAAGTTTTTGTCAAAAAAAATTCATTTATTTGTATTTGTTAATTTGGTTGCTGTATTTAGTGTGTAATACCGTGTAAATCCCTTTCTGGTTTCCCTTGAAAACAGAAATTGCCCCGTTTTTCCCGCTTTTGGGGGTGTTTTTTAGGTATATTCTAGGTATGAATTTCTCAAAAAGCGCATTTTTAGCAGGTGCGGCTTCTGTAGCCGTGTCTTTTTCGTCTGCTTTTGCAGGTCCCCTTGTAAACCAGCTGGGTTTTGCCCCCGATGCCGAAAAGATTGTCGTTTACCCCGGTAGCGATGCCAACGGGCTCGAAGTTCGTGATCTCAACGGAAAGACGGTCTTGAAACTCAAGGCCCCCATGGTCTATGATTGGGAATACAGCGGCGAAGAAGTACAGACTTTCGATATTTCTGCAGTCAAGAAACCTGGCACCTACCGCCTTTTCCGCGGCAAGGAATATGTGGGTACTCCCATCGTAGTGGGCAAGAACGTTTATAATGATTTGGTAAAGGCTAGCCTCAAGTGGTTCTACTACCAGCGCGCCAGTATGGCGCTTGAACCGCAGTATGCCGGCAAGTGGGCCCGCGCAGCAGGCCATAAAGATAATCGAGTGATCGTTTACGGCACTGACAAGGCGACCGGCGGCAAGGGTAACGGTCAGGTGATCAAGTCCGATCGTGGCTGGTACGATGCCGGCGACTATGGCAAGTACGTCGTGAATTCCGGCATTACCGTATTTACTTTGCTCGAAGCTTACGAGAATTTCCCGAAGTACATGGATTCGCTCACCTGGAACATTCCGCGCGAATTCCCCAAGTACCCGGAACTCCTCGAAGAAGTCCGTTACAATCTGGACTGGATGCTGACCATGCAGGACAAGGACGGCGGCGTTTACCACAAGGTGACAACGCTTAAGTTCGGCGGCAGCGTTCTCCCCGAAAACGATAGGGACGCCCGCTATGCCATCCTCAAGAACGTGACGGCAACGCTTGATTTTGCGGCCGTGATGGCGCAGGCAAGTGTTGTCTACAAGAACGTGGACAAGGCTTATTCCGACAAGGTACTTAAAGCCGCCGAAGAAGCCTACGCTTGGGCCAAGATGCACCCGCAGCAGTTCTACAAGCAGCCTGCCGACGTGCAGACAGGCAACTACATGCACGACGGCGAAGACGGCAAGGACGAATTCCGCTGGGCCGCCGCAGAACTTTTCCGCGCCACCAAGAAGCAGTATTATCAGGATGACTTGAAGAACAACCTCTTCACACCCGATGGTGCCTGGTGGGGTAACGTAAACATGCTCGCCGCCTTCCGCGTGGCACTGGACTCCGCCGATTTCGACAAGGAACTGGTGGCCGCTGCAAAGAAGACAATCATGAACGAAGCCAACAACCTCCGTACCGTGGGTGACACGAGCGCCTACCGCCTGCCCGCATTCCCTTGGAGCTGGAACTGGGGCTCTAATAGCGCCATGGCAAACAACGGCATGGTGCTGGTGCATGCTTACCTGCTCACCAAAGACAAGAGTTACCTGGATGGCGCACAGCAGTGCCTCGACTACTTGCTCGGCAAGAATCCGCAGGACATGACTTATGTGACCGGCTTCGGTTACAGGAGTCCGCGCAATCCGCATCACCGCCCGAGTGAAGCGGACATGGTCGACGATCCGGTGCCGGGAATGCTCGTGGGTGGTCCGCACCTCGGCAAGCAGGACATCAACCTGGACGGCAAGGAAAATTGGAAGTGTCCGAACTATGCCGCTGCCGACAAGCCGGCCCTCGCCTATATCGATAACCGCTGCAGCTACGCGACCAACGAAGTGGCCATCAACTGGAACGCACCTCTCGCCTACCTCGCCGCAGCCCTCGAAGCGATTTACAACAAATAGGTAAAGAAATTTAATTCCTGAATGAGAATTTAGTATACAGAAAAGCCCGCACAAAATGTGCGGACTTTTATTATTCAGGAGGGAATTTTACTTACAGGTTCCGTATTTCCCAATCTTCGAAACGTTGAAGGAAGAAACGGATCCGCAGCCGGATCAACCGCAACAGGAGTCGTAACGGTCGGTGTAGTTTCTTGAGATGCTGTCGAGCTGGAACTTTCAGCATTGGCGTTTGCGTTTGCATTCGCGTTTGCCGCCAGATCTTCAAGACAGCCTGTAACTCCAAAGGCAACAGCGGCAACAAAGATATTCAGGTAAACTTTTTCTGCAATATGCTTAATCCAAAGCAGAATACTTTCATTTGGATTATTTTGTGAAATGGGCAAAAATAGCACATATAACACGCTTTTTAAACGTTAATTTCAGTTACGTTGTAAATATTGCGTCGTTTTAGGATATATTATATCAAGATATTTGGTGCCTTGGGTAAGGAGACAAGATGAAAAAAGCAACCTTCGCTTTTTTTCCTATGATGCTGGCATTATCGTTTTCTGCGGCATCCGCGTACACGTTAAGCGGAACCGTTAAAAACGAAGCAGACGAACCAGTCAAGGATGCTTCGGTAAAGCTTCTTGCCAAGCAAGAGTCCGCCACCACCGATGCCGATGGCAAATTCGAGATAAAGATTGAAGATGCCTCCACCGCTATTACCAAAGCTAGCGGAAATCCCGGCTATATCGACATTGTCGGTAGCGTACTTCATTTTTCGCAGAGTCCCAATTCTCCCGTACACGTAGCTATCTATGACATGACTGGCCACCAGATACTGAGCCAGACGTTAAACGGCAAGGGTCAAGTCGACCTGCGCAAGGGCGTAAATGCTCAAGGGCTATACCTTGCTCATGTTCGAGTTGGCAGTGTACAGCAATCTATCAAGTTTACTGCCGACGGTCGTTACGCCGCATTGTTCTCTGCAAATCAGGGCAAGGCCCTCTTGAAGGCTGAAGATGATTCGTCCGATACGCTTATCGTAACGGCTACAGATTATGATACCCTCAAGGTGTTCCTACCGAAGCTCGACACTTCCTTGACTCTCACCTTGACAAAGCCCGCAATCGAACAGACTTACGCATTCGGCTACGCCATCGGTAACCAGCCCACCCCGAGTAAGGGCTGCGGCAAAGACAACACGCTCGAGGACCACTTCACATTCACGGGCGGCGGCGTAGAACACGAAATCTACCTCTCCATGCCCGAAAATTACGACAAGAACAAGCCCTATCGCCTCGTATTCGGCATGCACTACATGGGCGGTTCCGCCGAGGCCGTGGCCAAGAGGGAAGCCTACTACGGATTCCGCAATCAGAAGGGCGCCAAGGAAAATACCATCTTCGTGGCACCCCACGGTTACACGGACGAGAACGGCAAGGAAAATCCATGGCGTTGCGGCGACGACAAGGACCATCTTTTCTTCGACGAGTTCCTCACTTACCTGAACGAGAACCTCTGCGTGGACACTTCGCGCGTATTCTCCATCGGGTTCAGTTTCGGCGCCATGTTCAGCAACGCTCTCGCCCAGGACTTCCAGCACCGTTTGCGCGGCGTGGTGGTGTTCGCAACTATGGATCAGGTGATTTACATGCCCAAGAACAAGGGACTACCTATCGCGTGGATGGGAACCGTCGGCATGAGCGACGATCTCTGCACGCCCAAACTCGGACGCAGCGCCCGCGATAGAATCTTGAAGAACAACGGCAAGCTCGATGCGGACGGAAACTTCACCGATGCTCGAGGCGAACAGGCGGAAGAATATACCGGCAGCGGCAACCACGTATGCTATGACTACAAAACAGTTGACCCGCGCTTCCCCGTAAAGTGGTGTACTTTTGATGGGCAGCACACATACTCACCCCGCGAAGACGGCAAGGTATGGACAACCGAAACCGGCTGGGAGTTCATTACGCAGTTCTAACATTTGCTTTAAAGGCGAAATAATATATATTACGGGTATGAGCACGTCTCATGCCCGTTTTTCGTAGGAGGAGAAAAATGAAAAGCTTTCCGACTTTTGCGCTTGTCGTCTTGACACTTTTGTTTTTGCAGGCGCCACTCTTTGCGGCAGGTCTCGTAAAACGGGACATCGACACGACCGATGCGATGGCGACCCTTGAAAATTTCGATCGCGGATTCTATACGCCGCAAGTGCTGCACCTCAAGCCCTCGGGCGGCAAGCCGATAGAAAAACCTTGGAGCAGGCTGTTGCATTTGCGCGCCGAAATTTCGGAATTCAGTAGCCATGCCTGGCTAGGAATCGACACCACCGGCGGCAAGAAGGATACCACTTGGGGCAAGAACCAAGACCTGACTGAAGACGCCCTGAATGTTTTGCAGGAGACTTTTGACAACATCCGCAAAAATGACGGACACGTAATTGTGCGCATCTGTTATGACCCATGGTACAACGGTCGCAGCAACGTGACGCCGGATCACGAATGGGTGCTGAAGCATGTGAAGCAACTGGCGCCGGTACTCTCGAAGAATACCGACGTAATCGTCGCGCTCGAAATGGGTATGCACGGCGCCTACGGCGAAATGCACTCAGACACGAATATTACTTATGACCGTGTGGCCGAAGCAGTGAACCTGATGCTCCGCAACACTCCGCCCGAGCTCAAGATTCTTACGCGTACGGGAAACTATTCTGCAAAGGTCTTAGGCTTTGACAACTGGGGTGTAGATTTCAACATTGACGGCGAGAAATTTGCCGAAATCGCGAAGGCGAAGGGCGACACCATGTACCGCGTGGGAATGTTCAACGACGGTTATCTGGGAACGCAGTATGATTACGGCACCTGGGGCGCCGACTGTGCGACATCCATCTGCCGCGAAGAGGGCGTGGCTTGGCTCGAGAAGTACAGCATCAACACGCCCTACGGTGGTGAGGCGCTTACGACGGCGGGCGGCTATGATGTTATCAACACGCCGGAATTTTTGTCGTACGAGGGATTCCGTACGCATACGAGCTATTTGAATGTCCAGTGGAACAACAACTTGATTGACGGCTGGAAAAAATCGCATTTTGAAGGGAAAGATTTTGAATATGACGGCTCGAAAATAGATTCGTTGACAGGTTTCAAGTACGTCAACGACCACCTGGGCTACCGCTTCGTGCTGCGCGAATCGTGGATGAGCGATACGGTTGGGGATGATGGAATTTTACGTGCGAAACTCCGCATTCAGAATGTGGGCTTTGGAAACTTGACGCGAAAGATGAACGCTTCGCTGGAAATTGTAGTAGGTCTTGACCCTCGCGATGATTCCTATGGCATTGATTTGTATAGCTATGGCGTTCAGCTTCCGGACTCCATTGATTTCAGGAATGTGCATAGCCGTAAAATCGAAATTAAGGGAGCCGATACGGTGATGACCTTTGACGGCAACAATGAAATTTCAATCGAGACCAAGGTAGACGGCTATCAGGGTACAATGCAGGTGTATTTGAGAGTTTGCAACGAGCAAAAATACAATGATTGCGTTGCTTTTGCGAACGAGAAGTCATCTAGAAGCATCTATATCGGAACGTTTATTTCAGATAATAGGATAAAATCATCTATTGCTCCGCGTGCACTCCCATCAGGAAATGCGCAAAAGAAAAACGCTCCCTTCGTTCAGAGGGAGCGCCACAATGCAATTATCCGCGATGGCGATAAACACTATCGCGCCAATGGAGCTGTAATACAATAGCATCCCCGCGAACAACTTAAAAACAGCTGATAATTTTACTACCTTTTTGCTACAACATTAACAATTTTCAGTGAATTCAATGATACTGAAGCAAAAAGGAAAAATCATGGGAAAAAAATTATTTCTGGCACTCACACTACTTGGTGCATATTTTGTCGGCTGTTCCGATGGAGAAAGTTCTTCGGCTAGTTCACCAGAACCGTCTGTCGAAACCGAGGCATCCATAGACTCTGCCCGCTATACTGTAGTCATATATGGTACCGCCGAAGGCCAGATGGACTCTGTCATCGAAGACGCCTACAAAAAGGTTCAGCCTCTTCTGAAGGACAGCAGTGTTCGCATCCTTGTTTCATATAAGTACGGCGTAGAATATAACGACGAAGATGAAGAAGAACCTAGGCATTTCACCGGAAAATTTGCCAAACCGGGACAGTTGGTCACTTTTGAACTGACCAAAGATTTGGATTTGGAGACCATCAAGGAAAACGCCAAGATGGCTGGCGATTCCGTGATGATGTCTGACAAGGGCTTACTTTCGAGCGTGCTGGATTATGCCGCCGATAGCCTCCCCGCCCAAAACTACATATTGCTGTTCTATGGACATGGCGGCGGATTTGACTACGACAACGACTATCCCAAAAACAAGCGAGGACAGTCCGCTTTGGCTAAATCGCGCGACATGGTGTCGGCAATCCTTTACGATGAGGCGTCGACTGATTATGAAATCGGCTACCAAAACGGCTTGAACATGTACGAAATAAAGCAGGAAGTCGAGAACTCCTCTATCAAGCATCTCAAGGGAATCTTCTTCCACGATTGTCTTATGGGCAATATGGAATTCTTGAGTGAAATTTACACGCTGACCGATTTCATTATCGCATCGGAACATGAACTTGCTGCTGATGAAATGCTGATTGTGGACTTCATAAAGGAACTCACAAAAGAAAAGAATGGCTTCCAGAAAGCGGTGGAATCTTTCCTTGACAATACGAGACCTCACTGGAAGATAGAATATAAGGAAGAAGGAAGCCGTAACGGAGACCTCATGTTGTTGAAGGCTTCTGAAATAGAATCGTTCTTCCCGATTTTCAAGAAGATCGCCAAGCGTTTGACAACCTTATACAAAGACGAGTCGATGGTTCCGTATATAAACGGTGCGACTAACAATGCATACGTCGTGGATCAAGACCTGTTCTTCTATGACGCACTAGATTTTGCAAATCAACTCGCCGAAATAACAGAAGACAGTGTTTTTGTGGCTTCCGCAAAAGAGCTGAAAAAAGCTTTTGACAAGTTGATTCTCAAGAAAATTGAAGTCCATTACGACAAGGAACAAAAACTGGATTCATTCTCGCTGTCCGTCTCGATGCTGTTCAGCGATGCATATAACGACGAATCAGTGTGGGGCTATGCAAATAAAGAAGCCTATGAATACACCAAGTTCCATAAGGAAACCGGTTGGGGAAAATGGCTCAACCTCAACGCTTTGTACTCGTATAGTTATTCTGAAGATGATGAGTACGAAGAATAAGTAACCAGCTCTAATTCGAATAGCTCTTAACAAAAAATTAGACGGCAATCTTGCCGTCTAATTTTTTTCTTTTTTGAAAATTCTAGCCGTTAACGAGCTTCACGAATTCGCGGCAAACGGCTTCGGGATCAGGCTTGCCGAAAATCGCAGAACCGACGACGAATACGTTTGCACCGGCTTCCTTGCAGGCGAGGATATTGTCGAGCTTCACGCCGCCATCAATCTGGATATCCAGTTCCGGCTTCATCTGACGGAGCTCGCGAATCTTGTCGAGGCAGTAGGGGATGAGACTCTGGCCGCCGAAGCCCGGGTTCACCGACATGATGAGCACCATGTCTACGATATCGAGCACGTACTTGATGCTTTCGAGCGGAGTTGCCGGGTTAATGGCCACAGCAGGCTTCACGCCGAGTTCTGCAATCTGGTGCAGCAGGCGGTCGAGGTGGTTCGTGGTTTCGGCGTGCACGCTGATGAGGCTCGCACCCGCCTTTGCAAATTCACCCACGTAGTTTTCGGGGTTTTCGATCATCAAATGGCAATCCAGCGGAAGTTTGGTTCCCTTGCCCACGCAGGCAGAGATTCCCGGGCCGAAGCTGATATTTGGGACAAAGTGTCCGTCCATGATGTCGAGGTGAACAAGGCCCGCGCCACCGTTTTCGATAGCCTTGAGGCCGTTGCCGAGTTCGAGGAAGTTTGCGTTCAAGACGCTGGGGGCGATAATTTGCTTAAGCATGATCTAAAGATAGTAAATTTTTATTAGACAATTTTTGCGATTTTTACTATCTTTGGGCGCAAACAAAGCAAGGAGATAAGTATGTCTAAAGGAACTAAAACTGTAGTCGCCAAGGCCGCTGCCAAGAAGGTTGCTGCCAAGGCTGCTCCGAAGGCCGCCGCTAAGCCAGCTGCCGAAAAGAAGGCCCCGGCCAAGAAGGCTGCATGCAAGACCGCTGCAAAGCCTGCCGCTGAAAAGAAGGCTGCTGCCGCCAAGCCGGCCGCTAAGAAGGCCGCCCCGAAGGCTGCCGCCGAAAAGAAGGCCCCGGCCAAGAAGACCGCTGCTAAGGCTGCCAAGAAAGTAACCGTGCTGTTCGAAGCCAACTGCCCGCTCGCAACGACCGTGTCTGTTGCTGGCACCTTCAACAACTGGGCTGTCGACAAGGACATGCTCAAGAAGGACAAGAAGACTGGTCTTTGGACTGGCAAGATCACCCTCGATTCTGGCGATTACGAATACAAGTTCGTTTGCGACGGCCAGTATTGGGACGAAGGCGACAACAAGGTCAAGCACGTTTAATCGCCGTTTTCTGTTAGTTTATCGGAAGGCTCTGGGCAACCAGGGCCTTTTTTAATTTTTTAGGGTATCTTTATAGCAAATGAAAAAGCTGATTGTCATTATTTTGTTTGCTTTATGCTCGGTGGCCCTCGCCGAGCCGACACAAATTGATACCGTGGGCAACAATTCGAAAGTCGCCCCTTCAGACCTTCAAGACGAAGCCTGCTTCGCAGCCCTAATGGCATTGGTAGGTGGTGCCGGTACCGTTTATTCCTTGTCGGCCAGCAACGATGCCTCCCTAGAAGGCGGCGGAGTCGCCCTCCTGTTTATTACCGCTCCCAGCATCTGTTTACTCGTGGGCGGATTAGCGTCATTAATAGATGTAGCGCACCGCAGCGGAGGAGGGAATGTAAATGTTCCAGAAACTGGAGAACAGCAGGTAAAAGTGGATTTTGTCCCGCTGATAAATCCACTTGCCAAAACAGTTGGCATGGATTTAACTCTTCGTTTTTAAATAGAAAACGCCGGCACGAATGCCGGCGTTTTTCATTTTGTGTAAAAACGTCGCGGAGCCACCCCGCGAATTGCTGATACACGCTTTTATCCTTTCGCCGAAACTTCCTACCGTCTACTGTCTACTTCCAACTATTTTCTAAATTTAACCCCCGTATGGCAAACTATTCTATTCCTCAAGACGTTTTTGTGAAGGCTGCCGAACAGTACGGCACTCCGCTCTGGATTTATGACCGCGCTACGATTGAAAAGTGCGTGAAGGATGTCCAGGTATTTGACACCGTTCGCTTTGCTCAGAAGGCATGCCCGAACCTTTCCGTGGTTTCGCTTATCCGTAAGCTTGGCTGCGTCGTTGACGCCGTTTCGGCCGGCGAAATCGTCCGCGCCCTCAAGGCCGGATTCAAGGGCGGCCAGCAGAAGGGCAAGGCTCCCGAAATTGTCTACACCGCAGACATCTTCGACAAGGATGCTCTTGAACTCGTCAAGAAGTACGATATCGCCGTGAACGTGGGCTCTCCGGACATGATCCAGCAGCTCGCTGATTTCGGCGTGAAGTCCGAACTCACCATCCGCGTGAACCCGGGCTTTGGCCACGGACACTCCCGCAAGACCAACACCGGTGGCGATCTTTCCAAGCACGGCATTTGGCACGAACAGATCAAAGACTGCATCAAGATTGCACAGGCCAACGGCATGTGGATCACGGGCCTGCACATGCATATCGGTTCCGGCACGGACTTTGAACACCTTGCACAGGTTTGCGACGCCATGGTTGACGCTAGCCGTCGCCTGGGTAGCCACTTGCGCACAATCAGTGCAGGGGGCGGCCTCCCGATTCCGTATCACGAAGAAGACAAGGGCAACCGCATCGACGTGAACGCTTACTACAAGCTGTGGGACGATGCCCGCAAGCGCATTCAGCAGAGTATCGGCCACGAGGTTCACTTGGAAGTGGAACCGGGTCGTTACCTGGTGGCCGAAAGCGGTTACCTGATGGCCGAAATCCGCGCCGTCAAGAAGCAGGGCGACAACCTGTTCTACCTGGTAGACGCCGGCTTTACCGATCTCGTTCGCCCGAGTTTCTACGGTAGCTATCATGCTATTTCAATTATCGCCCGCGACGGTCGCGAACTCAACGAAACGGTGGACGCCGTTGTCGCTGGCCCGCTCTGCGAATCCGGTGACGTGTTCACGCAGGAAGAAGGTGGCTTCGTGGTGACCCGCAAGCTCCCGAAGGCCCAGGTGGGCGACCTGCTGGTTCTCCATGACGCTGGCGCCTACGGTGCCGCCATGAGCAGCAACTACAACAGCCGCCGTTACGCCGCCGAAACCATGTACACCAACGGTGAACTAAAGGTGGTGCGCGAACGCCAGACTTTCGAACAGTTGATGCAGAACGATAGAATTATCGACCTGTAAGCCGCACATTTTACTCTTGCTCCCTCACGTATTAGTTGAATACTGAGGGAGCTTTTTTTGAGGAAGGATTGTGAAAAAGCAACTTGCTTTCTTTATTTTGATGTTGGCGATGACGGTCAATGCGGCCATTCTGGTCAATACGACCATTACTCCAGTGACTCCCAAAATGGGCGAAGACGGTTACTATTCCATCAACAACGTGGAGGAACTGTATGGTTTCGCTCAATTGGTCAATCATTACAGAGAAGATGATTATATAAACGCTAGGTTAGAAGCCGACATCACGATTAACGAAGGCTTGTTTGATGGCGTCGAAATGACGGATTCGACATTCCCTCAGCCATTGTGCGTGCAGAATGGAGATAGCTGCGCCTTTGAAGAATGGGAACCGATAGGATTATATAATAGTCACTACTATTACGGCCATTTCGATGGACAGGGACATACGGTGAGAGGCGTTTTTATTAACCGTCCAACGTGGGATTCGATTGGCTTTTTTGGCAAAGCTGGAGGCATAATTGAAAACCTGAATATCGCCGATTCCTATATCTCAGGTGGTGAATATGGCGTTGGGGGCATTCTTGGTGCCGGAAGAGGCCATATCTACTCTTGTTCTTTTTCAGGAGCCGTCGAAGGTGAAAATGGTGTTGGTGGAATTGGAGGAACCAGAGGTGGCCAAACTATAAATTGCCGCAATGACGGTTATGTTAGGGCGTATGGAACTGGATACAATGCCAGGGCTGGTGGCATTGTCGGCAGTCTTATTTATGTTGTCGACAAATGCGTTAATACAGGAACTGTATTCTCGAGCATCACAGCAGGTGGCATTGTAGGCAATAATGACGGCCATGTTAACCGTAGTTACAATCTTGGTTCTGTGTACGGGAAAAAAAGTGCAGGAGGCATCGTTGGTGAAAATGACGATTTCTTTAGTAACGACACATTGACCAACTGTCTAAATCTGGGACCCGTTAAAGGGGAAAAAAGGGTGGGCGCCATCATCGGTACCGACAGTGGCTACACCGCAAATAGTTATGCATTAAAAGGCACGGCAGAAAAGCTTTCAAATATAACAGAATCGGAATCCGTTGAATTCGTTGACAAAGAATCTTTGACAGACGGGTCCTTATTGAAAAAATTGAATAGTACGTCCATGCCGTTTGTCCAGGATTGGGAACAGGGAGAGTCGCACCCTGTGTTAAAGGATATAAAGCCCAAATTTAAGGATGGAGTATACGAGATAGAGAACGAAGAACAGTTTATGTGGTTTGTAGAGCATATCAACGAATGCAAACCTACGATGGGAAATCTTAAATTCGCCCTTGTTAATGATTTGGTATTCAATAAAAATGTTCAATCTTCTGAATGTGTACAGAAAGACTCTGTTTGTGACTTTGCAGAATGGACTCCCATTCGTGGCATTAATAATGGCCACGCAGGTTTTCATGGTGAATTTGACGGACGTTTCCATACGATTTCAGGATTGTATTCTAGCAAGAGTAGTGGCTTATTTTCATCTATATCAAAGAATGGTCAAGTAAAAGACCTCATCCTGCTGGATTCTTATCTTTCAGGAAATATGCCCGGCTCGATTGTGAAGTTTAATGCAGGACTAGTCATGGATTGCTTTAGCGATGCAATTTTGAAAGAAGATCCCTCATATCCATTGTCAGGGGGGCGTGGACTGGTTGCAAATCTGGAAAACCGTAATGGATATGCTGAGACCCGTTCCATGAATAAAGATTTATGGTTTGATGGGAAAAAACTTGTTCCCTACAATAAAAAGATATGTGAATATGTTGACGGAACGAATTGCAACTTACCTACAGAATTCCAAAGCTCGCTTGACTACACGTCAGAATACCGCTGGCATTCTTTCGTTACTTTTCCGTACCAATCGAAGCCAATTGAAAAAGAACAGATTTATCCATATAAAAAATGGCGTTATCCTGCAGAAACAACCATGGATAGTTTAGGCTATTTATCTTTCAAATATAGGATGAAGTACGATTCGACAAATGTTCGTGTCGGATTTTGGTTTAGAGAAGATACCGTCTCCGCCTCTTTCGACCTCGATCCTTCTTATGGAATCGACATTTCGGATGCAAAGGGAATTTGCGCAACCTACACTTCAGATCAAGATATATTCCTGAATATTGAAAGATATCATTCTGACGATACAACAGTGTGCTCAATCATGTTGCCCAAATCGAAAAAGATCTCTACAGTGCAGACGTCATTTAAAGATTACCAATTCTCTCAACACGGCAACGACTCTATATCGGCAAACTGCTCAAGTGTAATCGCACACGCTCAGGCGATGTGGTTCGAAATGAGCAGCTTAAACGCAAAAGAGGGAACCGTTCGCATATTTGAATTTGGCCCCAAGGGAACGTGTAAGGGCAATAAGAAGATTGCCAAGGAACCGGAAGAATATTGTTATGCTGGACATTATAAAACCGAAACTACAGCGGATTTATGTGAAGCAAATCTGAATATTCCGGAACAGGCTTATTCCATTTCTTCAGAAATGGGAGTAACCCTCATTGGCAAGACGCTTTTATTCTCAGGGGTTTCTTCCAATGCCGTTTTCAGGGTAGTGGATCTCAAGGGAAATGTCGTAAAGACGGGACTTGCCTTGCCGATGGTTGACTTGTCGGCCGTCAAGACGGGTGTTTATGCGATTGTGGTCCGTGACGGGGCAAGGAAGCTTGTGAAAAAGGTGCCGTTGTGGTGACCTACATGAAATATCGCCTATTGTAAGACAGCCTTGAATTTGGGTATCGAATTATTCTATATTTGCCCATAACCAATGGTTCAACCTCAACATCAAGGCGTAATTATGTCTGATCGTTTTATCGTGACCGGAAACTTCACCGATGATCCGTTCGCCATCGACATGGCCCAGTACATCGGTCTCCGTGAAGATATTTCCGACGTGGTCTCCCTGAAGACCTTCGCAAACTCCGAATTCTGCCCGCGCTACATGCTCGACGTGGACGATATGGAACATATCGGCCGTCGCTTGGAAGGGAAGATCGTCCTGATTTGCTCGGTTTCGAACCATGAACGCAGCCGTAATGACTACGCCATGCGTAACTGCATTTTGGCACGCGCCGCCAAGGACAACGGTGCCGAACAGGTGGTGCTCGTGGAACCCGATCTGTTCTACAGCGCCCAGGACCGCGGTCCGCACCGCGTCGGTCCGCTCGAAAAGGACCGCCCGGATATCGACCTCAAGAAGTTCGACGGCCAGGCCTTCACGAGCCTCCTTTACGCCGAACTCCTCAAGAAGTCCGGTGTTGACGCCGTGGTGACTTGCCACAACCACAGCATCAAGGTGCAGAACCTGTTTGCTGAAATTTTCGAAGGCAACTTCCACAACCTGATTCCGACCGACGTTTACGCTCACTACATCAAGAGCAGCAACTTCGTTCAGACCGGTAAAGACGGCAACAACCTCGTGATTGTCTCTCCGGACAAGGGCGCACGCCCGTTCATGAACGCCGTGTTCGACGCTTTGCAGCTCCCCGAATGCAAGCGCGTGGTGATGGACAAGGTCCGTACCGGCGAACGTGAAATCAGCATGACCTTCAACCCGGAACTTTCCGACATCAGCATCGAAGAAATCGAAGGCAAGGATGTAATCGTGTTCGACGACATGGTGCGTACCGGTACGACGATTGTGCAGTGCTGCGAACACATCAAGAAGGGCAACCCGAACCGCGTGTGCTTCGGCGTGACCCACTTCCACACCAGTGCCGAAGCTCGTGAAAAGCTCAACAGCCCGGCTATCGACGAAATCCTCACGACCTCCACCCTCCCGGATATCATGAATCGTGACTGCCAGGGTCGTCTGCGTAAGAAGCTCACCGTGCTCAAGCTCGGTAAGTGGATTGCTCGCCACGTGATGCAGATGTACGGCATGGACGATGGCCGCTTCGAAAAGGACTTCTACAAGATCGATATGTCCTCGAAGAACCCGCGTTGGCCCCCTCAGTTCTTCTAATCGTAAATAAATCTATACAATTATGACGTAAACCCCTAAATGAGTCCTCATTTGGGGGCTTATTTTTGCGCAATCGCACACTTGTCAAAAAAAAATGAAAAAAACAGTCCACATTTACGATTTTTAAGTTATTTTCTCGTCATACTTTTATTTAACAAAGGAGTAACAATGTTCTCTAAAAAGATTCTTTTCCCTATGGCTGCTGTTGCAATGGCTTCTTTCGTTGCTTGCGGCGATGATAGTTCCTCTAGCCCGGCTTCTAAGGAAGTTCCGGCAACCGTCAAGACCTACTTCGACACTGCGGATATCGCTTGCTCTGAAACAGAAAACAAGTGCGCCAAGATTTTTGTCGAGCAGGATTTGCAGGACACGGTCCAGTGCAACGGCTCTTCTTGGGAAATGATGATTCTGGCAAAGCCGGTGTCCGGCTGCGAAAATGCAGCTCCGGCTGCTGACGAACCTGCCGCTGGCGAAGAACCCGCTGCCGGTGAAGAACCTGCCGCTGGCGAAGAACCGGCTGCTGGTGAAGAACCCGCCGCTGGCGAAGAACCGGCTGCTGGCGAAGAACCGGCTGCTGGCGAAGGCCCTGCTGCTGGTGAAGAACCGGCTGCCGGCGAAGAACCTGCCGGTCCGGGCGCTGGTGAAGAACCTGCCGGTCCGGGTGCTGGTGAAGAACCTGCCGGTCCGGGTGCTGGTGAAGAACCTGCTGGTCCGGGTGCTGGCGAAGAACCTGCCGGTCCGGGTGCCGGTGAACAGCCCGCTATTGACGGTCCGTCTTGCTACATGGCTAGCGATATCCCGGGTATGGCCAGCTGCCTTCCGATTACTCAAGAAGAATGTGCAACATTCTCGGGTGAATGGGTTGAAACTTGCCCGGTGAACAACTAAAAGCCCCCTTCGCTCAGTAAATAGATATAATTGAGCATCGAAAAGGTTCCCCGCTTCGGGGAGCCTTTTTTGTAGAAAACGACCCTCCACAAGGAGGGTCGTTTAGTGTTCGAGGGAGTACTAATAAGACCGCTCGGCTCTATCTACATCGCTTGCAGCAAGAGTATCGCGAGCACCTGGCCGCTTAAAATGCGGAGCAGCATGGTAAGCGGGTAAACCGAGGCGTAGCCGATATTCACCGCTTCGCTGTTGGCCTGGCCATTGGCGAAGGCAAGGGCCGGAGGGTCGGTGGTGGCGCCTGCAAGTACACCGCAGAGCGACAGGTAATTCACCTTGAAGACCAAGTGTCCGACTACCGCTACGATAGCGATGGGAATAAAGGTGATAAGCGCAGCCAAGGCCATATAATGGAGGCCATCTCCGTTCAAGAGCACATCGAAGAACTTGATGCCGGCATTCAGACCGACGCAGCTCAAAAAGAGCGTCAGGCCGAATTCACGGAGCATCAGGTTTGCGCTATTCGCCATAAAGAAGTTCAGCGGGCCAATCTTACGCTTTCGGCTAAGCACAATAGCGACAATCAGGGGGCCGCCGGCGAGACCCAGCTTGAGCGGGGTCGGCATCCCTGGGATAGCAAGAGGAATGCTGCCCACAATGACTCCCAGGAAGATGCCCAGGAACGCGGGCAATATTTCTGGATGATCCAGTGCTGTTAAAGAATTGCCCAGTTCCTTCGCCGCGGCCTCGATACCTTCGGCCGTACCGACAACTCTCAATTTATCGGCGAACTTGATGCGTAAATCAAGACGGCCCGTAAACTTGAATCCGCTGCGAACCACTCGGCTGATATTTACGCCATAGCGTTCCGCAAGGGCCAAAGAACCAATCGTGCGACCGAGAATTTTCTTGTTGGTCACCAGAATCGTCTTCACGATAATCTTTTTATCCGCATCGCCCGTTTCTTGCGTGATGGGCTTTTCAAGCCTGCGGCCAATAATCTTTTCCATGGCACAAACGGCTTCGGGCATCCCCACGATATGCACCTTGTCGCCTTGTTCAATCACGGTCTTTCCGTTAGGAGTAAAGATATTCTCCCCTCGCATCAGGCGGGTAATCACCACCCCGCTCGCAATCAGGTCGGGAATATCCTTCAACAAGATTCCGTACAGGTTCTGGTTTTCCACCGTCAAGCTGCAAGATTCAATTTCCTTGCTATGGGCGGCGATTTCTGCAGCATAGCTTTCGGCAGCCTTGTTCGGGTCTTGCCTAAAGATGATTCGTGTCAGGATCATCACCAGGATAATTCCAATGACGCCGAACGGATATGCAACAGCGTACCCGATACCCGTCAGGGAGGTGTCCACCCCGGCCGCGGCAAAGGCTGAGTTAGCGGCTCCAAGGGAGGGCGTATTCGTGACAGCGCCACAGAGCATCCCAATGAGCACGGGTACGTTGTTATGCATATCTGTAAAGAAGTACAGGCTCAGCGTTACGATAACGCCGAGCAACACCACACATGTCGAAAGAATATTGAGCACAAGTCCGTGACGGCGAATAGAATCGATGAATCCCGGCCCCACCTGCATACCGATCGTATACACAAATAGAATCAGGCCGAATTCCTGGATAAAATGGAGCACGTTAGATTCCACACGGATGCCAAAGTGACCAAGAGCTATACCCACGAATAGCGCTCCGGCACTCCCCAGGCCAATTCCTTTGACCTTTATCTTTCCGATCATAAGACCGAGCGCCGCCGTAATGGCAATCGCAAGGACTTGTTGGCCCACCGAGGACTTCGTAAATAGATCTATTAGCCAAGTCATTTTATCCCTCCGTCTTTAAATTTACTCTTTTACGCAGCGGACAGAGGCAAAAATATTCTTGTTAAAGTGCTCGTAAGTAATGGTGGAATCGGTAGCTCGCACCAAATAGGCTCTGGAACCATCGTAGCTCTCGCTGGTCCAGAAACTGGCGCTGGCATCCAAGTCGGCAAACTTTCCGTCATAGTAGCGGAAACCGGCAAACTGCATGTGGAACGCGGAGCTTTCTTTGAGCGCTGCAGGAGAAGCGCCGCCAAAGGCGTTTTTAAAATCCTGTCGAGTCGGAAGCGTCCAACCCTTAGGGCAGAGTCCTGTTGTTGCCGCATTCCAGGTGTAGAGACGCCCCATGAATTCGCAGTTCATGTGATTGTTGGCGTAGCACACGCTGGAATCGGGAATATACACGGCCATGTTTTCGGCCATCCAAACTTTTCCGCCGAGATTAGAAGTCTTGTAAGTCTTTTCGGAGCAAGAAAGCGTATTTGCAGAGGCGTCGTAGTCGCAAGTATTGGCCTGATCGCAAGCAGCCAAGGTGAAGAGGGTAATCGCAGCAATTGCAATAGTCTTGAAAAACGGTTTCATATACACTCCTTTCGTTTTCGAGGGCAAAATTAGAACTCTCGATTCATATTGTCTAATAGATTATTTATATTTAAACCATCAATTATTTTGATGAATAATTTTAGATAAGAAAATTGTATGGAACTTACACACTTAAAGTATTTTCTGGAAGTCGCACGTACCGAACACGTGACCCAAAGCGCCAAGACCCTATGTATTGTGCAGCCAGCGCTCACACACGCACTTCACAAACTCGAAGACGAACTGGGCGTAAAGCTCTTTAAAAATCAAGGAAGAAATATCAAGCTCACCGAAGTCGGGGAATATTTTTATAAGAAAGTCAAGCCCCTTTACGAAGACATCGAAGCACTCCCGGCACAGCTCCGCGCCATGGAAAACGAACAGTCGGCAACCGTAAACTTAAACGTGCTGGCAGCATCGACCTTCGTGACCAATGCCGTTATTCTATATAAGCAGAACGACCCCGACCTCCGATTCAATCTCGTCCAAAACGAAGAAACTACCCTTTACGACATCTGCGTCCGCACCTACGCGAACTACAAGGCCTCCGCACAAAAATACAGCCCCGACGACGAAGAAAATTTCGTTTGTACCGAAAACATCTACCTCGCCGTTCCCAACGTAGCGCAGTACCGCAAGCGCGACAGCATCTCCCTTAAGGAACTGCAAGAGACCAACTTTATCGGCCTTTACGGATCCAAACAGTTACGCAACATCTGTAACGAATACTGCGAACGGGTAGGGTTCAAGACGCACATTATTTTCGAAAGCGACAACGCTCTTGCCGTAAAGGACGCCATCGCAAGCGGAATCGGCGTAGGGTTCTGGCCTGAATTTTCATGGGGACGCATCAACAACCGCCGCATTCGCCTCCTCAAGATTACCGATGCAGAATTCAAGCGCGATATCGTCATCACCCTTCGCCGCGGAAAGCAGGATAATTCACGATCCGAGAAATTTTTCCGCTTTTTGACTGGCTTACTCAAGCGGACAGAAAAAAGAAAGAAGCCACGTCGTTGATTTTTTTACTATATTTGGCTCCCCAATAAAGGTTGATTAGATGTTTGACTTGAATGCTTTTTTTGAAGGGATGTCCAAACCGCTGCTTCGCAATGCTCATGCGAAAGCATTTGGCCACAAGGGCTTGTTGAACAACGCTCTCATCCAAGACGAGACTCTCGGTTTTTACAATGACAAGGATCGTGTTGCAGGCCTGTTCCAAAAGATGGAACCTTGGCAGCGCCACTGCATGGTCTTGATTTACAATAGCGCATCCAGGGGTTTGACCTTTAACGAACTTCGACTGACAGTTCCCGTAAGCAAGTGCCGCGACTTGCAAAACTTCTTGCTCGAAATGTGTCGCGAATACGTACTGTGGCGCAGCCCCTCTGCAAGTACTTCGGTTTATTACGGCTTTGCAAACTTTGTAGATATTTTCTGTACCCCGCTTGAAGACGCCCCCGCTATCAAGGGTGCCGACGCCTTCTACCAGAACCTGATTGACTGGCATATTTGCGAAGTTCTCGCCTTGGCGATGACCGGCGAACTCAAGGTCAACAACAGCAACCTGCTGCACCGCCGCAGCTACCAGATCTGCACCGATGCTTTCACGTCGGCAAAACGCATTTCCGAAAAGACAGCCGAAAACGAGTTGTCCCTGATTTTTAATTTCCTTACCGGAAACGGCTGGCTCGAACAGGAAGACGCTTGCCTCGTCCCTAGCGAAAAGGCACTCGAATTTATCCGCAAGAACGGTTTCCGTCTGCACCAGGACTTAGTCTCCTGGTGGCTCAAGGAACGTTTCCGCGGCGACCGCACCCACTGCATTCGTCTTATGAAAATGCTGGACAAGCCCAAGACGGCGCTCGTCGCCTCTTCCATTTTCTGGGTAATGGACCCCACCTTCCGCCTTCAAGAAAAGGACGGACTGATTGCATGGGAATACCTGCCCCGTCCGCTCCGCGAACTTTGGCTTTTGGGTCTTGTCCGTTTCACCATGGCAAACGGCAAGGTTGCAGCTGTTTCCTTGGAACAGGCTGGCCGCGACTGGATCGAATCGTCTATCGCATCGATTCCTGAACAGAACATTTCTTGCTTGCCCAACTTCGAACTCATCGCCTCCACCGGAACATCTCCGCGCGTGCTGCTGATGCTCGCCTGCCTGAGCAAAGTCGAAAACGACGAAGTGTATCTGCGTTTCTCGCTGAACCGCGACAGCTACATTCGCGGACTCAAGTGCGGAATCGCCGAATCCGAAATCGAGAATTTCAAGGGCTGGATCAAGCCGCCAGTCAACGTGGAATCCACCATTGCCGAATGGAATTCCTCTTATTACGGCGCCCGCGTGCAGACCGTTCGTTTGCTCAAAATCGAAAATGCCGACGTGCTCAACGAGCTTTCCCGTTTTCCGCAGTTCATGGAATGTGCCAACGAATACATTGCCGGCTACGGTTTTGTGCTGAAGCCCGAAATGGAATTCCGCGCCTTCGACATCCTTACAAACTACGGCTACTGCCCCTTCGTGGAACGCAAGAACGTGAACCGCTCCAGCGCCCCCACCGAAGAATGGCGCAAGGACTTTGCCGCCGGATGGCCGGAAGCGAAGGCACCAGATTACGAACTCAAGGATACCGCCAACTCCGAAACCTTGCAGACGGCGCTCAATTCCACCAAGTACGGCAACAACTACCAGAAACTGAGCACCTTTGACTTGGTGAAGGTTCTGCGTTACGCCAAGACCGTAGGCGCCCTCATCGGAGCCAAGGTGAAGAACCCCACCAAGCGCGGCGAAAACGAAGTCGAAAGGAATTTCTTTGTGCACGCCCTGAAGCTTGCCAAGTCTCCCCAGACAATCGAAATCCAGCCCTACGGAAGCGAAGCTCCCGAACTGCTGGAATTGTCCTTTATTCAAGAAGTCAAAGTCTATAACGGCCATCAGCCGCAATAATTACGGCAAAGTCTGCGCAAAGCCTGCGATATCGATGAGGTCCTGCAACGGGAACTCGTCGATGTAGGCTTCCATGCCGCGTTCTTCGTCACCGAAATTAATCTGGTACCAGAATGTCGGCATGTCGTCACGGGCGCGGTCTCCGATGAAGGCCGGCTTTTCGTAGTAACGAGAAAAGTTGAAACGGCGACCATCGCCCCCATGGCAGGGCCTGCAGTTTTGCAAAAAAAGCTTTTCACCATGTTTGATATCGGCGCCCTTGATTTTGCCGTTCTTGTCTAGCAATTTGTAAACCAGCAATGCCATGCGGGCATCTTCACGCGTAAGCGTGTCGCCAGGAGAACCCGGTTCGGGTTTCTGAATCGCGGCAGTCTCTTTTGCACGCACACCATCTTCACCTGCGAAGGCGGAAACGCCCAGCAGCAGCCCGTAGGTGGTTACAAAAAGAACCGCCAATGATGTCGCGCGCCTAGAGAACATAATTAGAATTTAGTAATATTCTTACATGCGTTGTTTGAATTGGATTTACTCGGCATTTGCGGGTTGCGCCCTTTTGTCGTCTTTCACTTTTGGAGCGGAGGTCTCCGTGAACGAGTTTTCTAAGAACCTGTTGTTTAGCGGCCGTTGGGAACATGGCAAGGAATACAGCCGTACAAGTGCCCCTGCCGCCATGGTGCAGTTCAAGGCCTCAGCGAAAACACTGGAATTCGAGCTCGAAGGCGAGGCCAGGTTCCGCCTAGACGAAGACGGCAAGGAAATCGCCGTATTTGGCACAAACTCTCGTAATGTGTATAAAGTAAAAACGACCAGCAGTGCAGGTTCGCATCAATATCGGCTGATTAAAATCAGCGAAAGCAACCCCGGCGGCATTCACCTATATAGAGTAGCCACCGACAAATCGGGCAAATTCGAAGAACCACCGAAGCAGAGCAACCGCCGCATCGAATTCATTGGCGACTCCTTCACGGTGGGTTTCGGCAACGAAGGCCAAAACGGTCAGGACGAATCCCTGGTATTCGAAAAGACAAACGCCTCCAAAAGCTATGCCTTCTTGATTGCCGACGGCTACAAGGCCGATTTCCAGGTCAACGCATTCAGCGGCAGGGGTCTCGTACGCAACTACGACAACATCGTGCCGGAATGGCCCATTCCCCGCCTGTACGACTTTACGGTTCCCGGCGAAGCCCCCGGTGACATCGCAAACGGGATTGCCGAATCTTCGATCCGCTACGATTTCGACTCTTTCCACCCCCAAGTCATAGTCCTCTTCATCGGAATTAACGACTTCCAGGGAAATCCGCCCTACGCCAAGCACGAAACCTTCAAGAAAGCCTATGCAGACCTGTTGGACAAGCTCCGCAAGGCCCATCCGGGCGTAAAATTCCTGCTTTTATCCACCAAAGTATGGCCAAACGACGACTTGACCCCCACCGTTAAGGCCATTTACGACGCCCAAAAGGCCGCCGGCAAGTCCGATTTGGAGTTCATGACCCTCACGACAGCAAATGTCGGACTCCTAGGGCACCCTGACATACATTCCCACGAAGACATGGCAAAAGCCGTTCGACCTGTCATCGGACGCCTTGGAAGATGGCTTTCTCGCTAATTTTTTCTCAGAAATAGCCCTTTTTTGCCATAATTGCGTTATGAGACGCACACTTTTTTGAAGCGCGTATTGCATTTTCAGTCTTTTTTGTATATTTAAATTGAGGATTTTGGCAGGTTGCACCTATGTCTAGGATACTTGAGAAGATATACGTTTTGTTCAGGATGAATATTCTGATTTTTGTGCTTTTGGCAATTACGGTCATAGCACTTTTCGCACATCAGAATGGCCTAGACGTTATTGAGCCTTTGTACCTGCACGATTACCCGTATCTCATTGCCGAGACGGACTCTGCTGACGGCGGTGCTTCGGCGGTTAAACTCTCCCGTACCGATTCTTCCATCATCGTGGACTACGAACTGAAGGAAGGGTACGCCTACCCTTACGTGGGCGTCAAGATTTTCTTGGGTGACGGCAAAACCCGCGGCAAGGACCTCTCCAAGTTCGACAGCATTTTTGTGTGGGTGAAGCCCCGCGGCGAAGGAACCGTGCGTATCTACATGCGCGGCTATGACAGCGCCTTCTCCCGCCCCGACGACGAACTTTCCCTCAAGTTCAACGAAATCGAATTTTTCCCTCTCGAAGAAACCTACCCCGCCGTATTCGTTCCGCAGGAATTCCGCGTTGCAGGCTGGTGGGTAGCCCAGAACGAAATCAACGTCCACAACGCAAGGGTTGACCTCTCGAACATTCCGCTGATTGAAATCCAAACGGGCACCAACGCTCCGCTCGGTTACGGAACGCTCGAAATCAAGGGTCTCTGCTTCAAGGGCAAGAAGATTTCGAAGGCAGAACTCTCAACGGCACTTGTGGCCCTCTGGTTCATCACCTTCTTCGTAATTTTGATGATCCGCTTCTTCGATTACAGCCGCGAACGCACGGCAAGCAAGAAAAAGCGTGAAGAACTGGAAAAGAACCTGCGCGCCCTGGAAATCGAAAAGACCGAATACGAGAAGTCCAGCAAGGAAGACCCGCTTACGGGTTGCCTGAACCGTGCCGGCTTTAGCAGCGTGCTCATGCGCGAACAGGAAAACCTGAGCAAGAACGACAGCCCGGTATCCTTCGTGATCCTGGATATCGACCACTTCAAGCATGTGAACGACACTTACGGCCACATGGTGGGTGACGAAGTCCTGGTGAACCTCGCAAAGCTTATCCAGAGCAAGATTCGTAATACCGACGCCTTGGTGCGTTGGGGTGGCGAAGAATTCGTGATTCTGTGTGGCGATACGCCGATCCAGAACGCCCAGTTCCTTGCCGAAAAGCTCCGTATGGCTATCGAGAACACGCAGCTTATTAAGCAGCAGAAGATTACCTGCTCCTTCGGTATTGCCGAAATGATTGCCGGCGAAGACCCGAAGCGCCTGTTTGAACGCGCCGACAAGGCCCTTTACGCCTCCAAGGAAAACGGCCGTAACCGCGTTACGAGCGCTACCTTCCGTCATACCAGGTAGGCGAGAGGTATGTCTCCCCGGAGCGAGTCATCCTGGAGCGCAGCGACGGGATCCAGCACACATCATTGCCTAGATAAATCATGGATTCTCCCCTTTCGAGGACCATGCGCACTAAGGTTACAAGGAACCAAGTGCTGTCCGGCCTCCTTTCGGTCGAGAATGACTGTTGCATGGGGAAGTCTAGTTGTTTTATTGACCATTCTCCTGTTTGGTTGCGCCAAGAAGGACCTCGACGCCGATTTCAAGCCGATCCAAATGCATTGGATCTTGGCGCAGGGTGAAGACGAATCCCAAATTCCACGCAAAGACAACTGTGTGATTTTGCTCACGGCCCGTCTGATGGCCGAACCGCCGGTACAGGCCTCCACCGCAGGCGAACTGAGCTACGAGGTCACCTACGGCCGCAGCTCCAAAAACGCCGAAATCGTCGAATTTGAAGGAATTTGTAGAGATTTATCCATAATGGATAAACCCGAATGCCACTGGAACGCAACCTGCGACGAGGACCTCAAAATCGTTGTAAAGTTCCACAACGGAGATTAAATTCCCAGCATAGGCTTTTGATAGTCAAGGATTTATCTTTATAGTTATGAAGAAGATTTTTGAATACACGGACTATCGCGAATGGTTAAGGGATGCTTTTGAGGACTTTAAGCAGCGAAAGACTGTCATTTCTTGGCGCTACATGGCCATGAAAATGGGAGCCGACCCCGGCAACCTTCTTCGCGTATCGCAGGGCAAGATCCACTTGCCCCTTAGTCTGATACAGCCCGCAGCAGAATTCTTCGAACTTGAAGGCAAAGAAGCCGACTATTGGGCCGAAATGGTGTACTTCGGCCGCGCCAAGACCGACGCCGACGCCCTGCAACACTATGAACGCATGCAAGCCCTCAAGGGTGTTTCTCTTAAGTTGTTGCAAAAGAAGGAACTTGAATTCTACCGTCACTGGTACTACAACGCCATACGCTCGGTAATCGGCATCTGCAAGTTCAAGGACGACTACCAGGGGCTCGCCGAAAGCTGCACCCCGAACATTACCGAAAAAGAAGCCCGCGACGCAGTCAAGCTGCTTGCGGACCTCAACATGATTTCGACCGACCGCGACGGCTACTGGAAGGTGAACGACACCTTCGTCAGCACCGGCGGAAATTGGCGTTCCCAGGCCGTACGAGCATTCCAGCACGAGACAATTCGCCTTGCCGACGAATCCCTGGACAGGCACCAGCCGTTTTTGAGGGATATCAGCACGGTCACCATGACCTTTTGCATGGACGATATCCAGCTCTTGCGCGAAAAGATTAACGCTTTCCGTGAAGATTTACTACGTTTATCTCAAGAAGGGACGGATGACGATACCGTATTCCAGTTGAACATCCAAATGTTCCCCTTGGCGTTTACCAAACCTCTAAAGGAAAAGGAGAAAGAAAAATGAGAAAATCGCTCTTTCTTTTGCCTTTACTATCGCTCTCGATAGCGGGTTTGGTCGCATGCTCCGAAAAAGAGGACGTAGCCGGCGGACCGGGCAGCATTACGACTAACGGACTGGCCCTTGTTGACGGACAGCCCGCCTTCTATGCTACGGTAGCACTCCGCAAAGTAGATTTCAAGGAACCCACCGCGGGCGAAGTGAGCACGCTGGTTACGGCCGACACTTATGCCGACGAACAGGGCAACTTCAAGGTCGACATCCCCGCCGATGGGGAATACCGCCTGACAGTCACCCACGACGGCGTGGCCTACTCCAAGATTGTCACCCGCGATAACTTCGCCGAAGTTGGCGTATCCGAGGCTCCTGACACCGTGAACCTGGAACCCACCGCCATTCTTACCGGTGCCGTCGATATCCCCGAAGGATCTTCTGCGGTGTGGGTCGGCGTTGTGGGAACCGACATCCTGGTAAAGACGGACGAAGCAGGCTGGTTTGCGCTTTCTGCACTGCCGGCTAACGATTCGCTGACGCTTTACTTTGTCAATGAAGACTATAACAAGAACCTGGGCGAAAAGAGCATCTACGTGAACCCGATGGAATCGGTGATGCAGGATTACCGCACCGACATGAAAGTTCCCGAAGATACCTCGTCGCAGGACACTTCCAAACAGGATTCTACCGAACCGGAAAAGCTTCCGCAGGTCTTGGCCCTGTTGAAAGACGGCACCCCGGCCTCCTACGCGACTATCGCCTTGCGTGCCGCAGACGCCCAGGTCAGCGATTATGTTGTGCAGAACACCATGATCGAATCCGAACTGTACGCCGACAAGAACGGACGATTCGACATGGAATGGCCCACGGATGGCGACTTCCGATTGACCATCGTCAAGGACAGTTTTGCAGTATCCAAGATTTACAGTGCTAAGGAACTTGCCAAGCTCGACACGCTCCGTCTGGAAGCTTCCGCATCTGTTTCGAGTAAAGTAACGCTCCGCTCTGGCGAAAAATACTTGTGGGTAGGCGTTTACGGTCTTGATTTGTTAGTCAAGACTAACGAAGCCGGCACTTATGCGCTCCCCAACGTACCGGCGAACGATTCCCTCGGAATTTACTTCGTAACGGCAGACAGCGACAAGAATCTTTACGCCGAATGGAAAACGATTGCCGATCCTTACAGCACCCAATTCCTGAATCCGGTAAAGGTGTTACAGGACTTCGAAAACGGCGATGCCGGTTGGTATGTGAATACGGACGCCCTCAAGCAAGGAACCGTATTCAAGCTGTCCAGCGTCAAAGACGGCATCGTATATGATTCTACCCGCAAGTCCAAGGTATTCCACGGAGAATACAAGCTCGCCGACAACGATTACGCTTGGGTCCTGGTAGGCACCATGTTCGAAGAAGACATGAACCTTGCTGCAATCGACTCCATCGTATTCTACGCCAAGGGCGACGGCAACATCAGACTGTCCCTTGACAACTACATCAAGAACTTGAAGGCAGCAACAGCATGGATCGAGCTGTCTTCCAAATGGCAACGCATTAGTGTGAACCCCGCCAAACTCTGCGTGGGAATCACTACCGAAGACAGCTGCTTTGCCTCTTGGAATGCCATCAAGGGCCTTGTAAGACAACTGCATATCTACCCGCAGGATGGCACCGAATTCTTTATCGACGACGTGACGCTTTACGGCGCCTTGTTCTAGGGAACAAATACAATTTTCTTACATAGGAAAGCCGCCTTAAAAGGGCGGTTTTTTTATGTGTTTTTTCGCATCTTGCGGCCTTGTTTTGAACTGTTTAGACTTGTATACAATCGCGAAATTAAGTATCTTTGGGATTATATGGAAACCCTTGAAAAAGAAGCGGCTGTTGCCCTTGATTACCTGTCCCGCATCTCTAAGGAAGCGGAAAAGAAGTTTGAAGAATTTTTGCCGCCCGTAGCCGACCGTCCGGAAAGGCTCCACGAGGCGATGCGTTATTCCATGTTTGCGGGCGGCAAGAGACTCCGTCCGGCACTTGTGCGTGCCGCATTCGACATGTTCGGCGGAAAGGGCGAATCGGTAGATTACGCCATGAGCGCCCTCGAAATGCTCCACACCTTTAGCTTGATTCACGATGACCTGCCCTGCATCGACAACGATGACTTTAGGCGCGGTAAGCCCACAAGCCACAAGCAGTTTGGCGAAGCCACTGCCGTGATGGCAGGCGATGCCCTCTGCATTCTCGCTTTTGAACTGATGGGCAGGACCGGCAACGCGAAGGCAATTGAAGTCCTCGCCCACTTGCTGGGTACCTATGGCATGATTGGTGGCGAAATGATCGACATCGAATGCGAAGGCAAGAAAGTGGACCTGGAAATTGTCGACTACATCCATTACCACAAGACTGCAGCCCTGATCGAGGCTTCCCTGGAAGTGGGTGCACGCCTTGCAAATGCAAGCGAAGACGACATCAAGATTATTCGCAACTACGGCCGTTCCATTGGCCTTGCATTCCAGATTGTGGACGACATTCTGGACATTGTTTCAACGACCGAAGAACTGGGCAAGGATGCCGGTTCCGACATCGAAAAGGGTAAGGCGACATACCCGGCTCTCGTGGGCCTCGACAAGTCCCGCGAGCGTGCGCATGAACTGTACGAGGAATCGCTCAAGGCTCTGGATGGCCTCAAGTGCGATACCAAGATCCTGCGCTCCATTGCCGCATTCATCATTACCAGGGTTAACTAATGGACCTTAAGAATATCAAGTCCCCCCAGGACATAAAGCATTGCTCTGTCGAGGA
>JAEEGH010006362.1_pt1 | contig 28990 bp, 24 predicted proteins | sample 9134181 | NCBI WGS metagenome assembly JAEEGH01 (sample SAMN16246544, study PRJNA631951) | gut metagenome | biome: gut microbiome; feature: rumen; material: DP-attached | host: Bos | place: Iran: Karaj | collected 2018-10 | reverse complement strand
TCAGAGTCCAGAGCATACTGAACAGGTCAGAGTTTCCGGAATCCGATTCACCATCCTCAGTCGTAAGGGAGCATGCGGCTGCATATGCGGCCTGCCACTCAAGATATGTTGAGTACTCTCCACTTGATTTTTCATTTACAAAAGCATCAAGGGCAGTCGTTGTTCCGCCACCAACATTAGGAAGCATAGTACTTCCATTATAGCGGGTAGTCATATCAATCATTCCGTCAACGATAATGAAGTATCCGCCTTTTTTTGCATAATTAACCAGGTCGGCTGCTGTAGTTACTGTTACTGTTGTGTACGATGGTGCAGAATAACCGACACCTGCATAGCCTGTAGGTGTTTCACCCTTTGTAATTGTAAGGGTATCAGAGCGGCTTGTTGTATCGCTGTCTTTGATAGTACTTCCATCGGAAATTACCAGATCTTCAGCAGCTACGGCAGTAACTGTATAGGCAGAACTTGTAACTCCGTCTACAGTGGCTGTAATGGTTGCATTGCCTGCGCTTACACCAGTTACAGTTACAGTATTTGTTGTGCTTGAACCAAGACTTACATAATCAGAGCCGCTTGCAAGATTCCATGTGTAAGTTGATTCAGCAGGTGTTGCGTCTGGAGTTGCTGTAAGAGTGATGCTGGTTCCAACCAGTACAGAGGAATTGCCGCTGATTGTTACGGAAGAAACTCCTTCGGATGAAGAAGAGCCTGAAGAAGAGGCAATTGTAATTGTGTTGATAAAGGTTTCGTTGGATGCTCCAATGTAAAGTGTTGTATCATCTCCAGTAAAATCCTTTGTATATGTAAAATCAGAGCTTGAAGTCAAGGCTGTTGTATAAACAGTTGTCGTGTCATTACTTAATGTAACTTCAAGATTCCTTTCCGTTCCACCGTTATTTCGTCCTTGAATTGTAAGAGTTACATTTCCAGTAATTCCACCTATTTTAAGACAGTCGCGTTTAATACAAAGACCCATTGAACTGGTATATTTATATCCTGGAGTTCCCTGTGTTGTTCCAACATCAGTACCTGCAGCAGAAATTGTAAGATTGAGTACAGAATTTGTACCGGCAACCGTTGCATCATCTGAAAGGGTAGAAGATGACGTAGAGAGCGACGAGAACGGACTGTCAGTTCTTGAAGTAAGTGTCCATGAATCTTCTGTTACATTTTCTCCGCACGAGCTTCCGCTACCTGAGCTTCCAGTCGTAACAACAGTAACGTTTGTAATATACCACTTGTCGCTCGTTCCGCCGGCAGTTCCCTTTACACGGACTTCGACATAATTTATACCGTTCAAAGTTACGAGTGTTGCAGATGAACAGTCAACTGTCGCAGAACCAGAAGCAGTATAGTCGGTTCCAGCAATCGTTAAAGTTCCAGCCCCTTTCGTAAAGGTAATAGTCGCAGTAGAAGAAGTTGTTACAGGTACATAAATTGCAGCAGTTCCGTACAATTCAAGACTGTTTTGAATATAATCGTTTGCAGATCCGTCACAGTATAAATAATAGTACAGGGCAGCGCCAGTCGGTGCGGTAGTTGTAGTGCTTAAATCCGTGTACATATAGAAAGTCTGGTTTTTTGTTTGAGAAAGAGCAGCATCACTTGTTTTCCAAATAATACTTGTAATTTCACTTTCCCCGTCCAGGGTTGCCTTTGAGCTATCGGTTACAACGTTCCAGCCCATGTCAGAAGCAAGTGTATTTACATCCCATGTTGAAGATGCCTTGCTGAATGCACTTCCGTCATATGTGCGGTTAATGATGTTGTTGCGGCCGGCAAATTCGGCAGCATACTGAGAAGCAGAAATTGCGTTTCCCGAAGAAATTGCACTTCCGTCCGAAGTTACATTGTAGTATTTCCAGCCCAGGACAGTTTCGTCGTCTCCGCCCACATGGTTTCCTTCCCATGGGTTTGATTCAAGACCGCCGGTTACGGCTACATCAATAATTGCAACCTGTGCAATGGTTCCGCTTGAACCCCACGGACTTCTTGCAAGGTAAGTGGTCTGTCCGCTTTCTGTGGTAACGTCACAATTGTAAAGTACAAAACCCTTTCCGTAAGGAGCAGATTCTGTGGCAAGGTGAGAAGCAACGATATATGTTGCATGATTAGAAGACTTATCACTGTCATAAGCAGAAATAATGTTACAGCGTTCAAAAAGTGCAACATCACTTAAGCCCCAGATAAAGTCAACGTCACCGGCAATTTTACAGCCGTAGAACCATGCTTTTCCGCCGCTTGGACTCAAATAAATTGTGTCCTGCTTTGAAGTAAAATTACAGTTGTATGCGGCACAGTTTCCGGTTGAATCAAACAAGAGTGCTTCTGCCTGATTTTTTCCATTTGCTGTATCGCTTCCTGAAGCATCGTATTCACCGTAAGAGTTAGTCTTTCTTGTTGCAGTGTTCACGATAGAGATATTTTCCAGAACAAGATTTCCGCCGCGCCAGTAGAAAACATTTCGCCCGCGGGTTCCAGTATTCCAGAGCGTTGTTCCTGTATCACCGTCCTGGTTACACCACTGAATTTCTACGTCCGTTCCGTATTCGGCAGAGCCCTGTCCGCTCATGGTAATGTTTGCAGAACCTGAATAGAAGATGCGTTCATAGTAAGTGCCTGGTTCAATTTTGATTGTCCAGTCGCCTGTTTTTGAATTTGCCATCATCCAGCTGAATGCGCCCTGAACCGTGATAAAGTTTCCGCCGTCTCCGACTGTGATTGTATTTCCGCTGACAGACGGTGCTGCGGCTGTTGTAAATGTCCAGCCTGTTGTTTCTGTAATTCCTGCAAATGCTGTACCGTCAAGATTTCCAGTAATAAGGCCGTCATCAATCAAAACGTAGTATGAAGTTGAATTTTCAAGAAGGGTCAGACCTGTTGAAGTATTGTGGTGAGGAATAATGCGGACTTTATTTCCGATTACCTGAATCAGCTGGTACTGAACATTGATTGAACCCTTTCCAGAGTTTCCGCTGTAGCCGTAACCATACATTGTTTCGCCGTCGGTAGCGATTGTATCAACAAGAGTTCCGTCGGATTTGTAGATTTTAACGGTTTTTGATGCCCCTCGGTTTACTGTCGGAGCTGAATCAAATTCAAGTTCAAGATAAGTATCTGCATATGCTTCTGCAGTACCCTGAATCGGATAATAGGCTGCAGAAACGCCGTCCTGAAGAATGTTGATTGTTCTGGTTGTGCTTTCACTGTTTGTTGAATCATTTGAGTTTGTTGCAGTTGCAGTAACTGTAATTACATGGCTGCCAGAGTCTGTGTTTGATCCTGTTAAAGTAGCACTTCCGTCTTCATTTGTAACAATAGAAGCCCACTCTGTTGAACTGACTGCTGTTCCGTCAACTGCCGTGATGGCCCAGGTTACTTCATATTCAACACTGTCATGGCTTGTATTTACTGTTGCAGTAAAGTCAGCTGTTCCTGCGGCAGAAATCTGGGTTTCGTCACTGTCTACAGAAATTCCTGTAACTGAATCACCGATGAGTGTTACGGTGGCAGTTGCTGTTTTTGTCACTGTTGCGTCACTTGCAGTAAGTGTAACTGTTACTGTGTGGTTTGATGCCGTCTTGTTTGCACTTGTAAGTGTGTTATATCTATTTACTGTTGTAACTGCACGGCTGTCGCGGCCTGTTGTCGAAGAAAGTGCAGCGTATTCAGTTGAACTGACTGCCGTTCCGTCAACTGCCGTAATTGCCCATTCATAGGTCAAAGAAACAGTTCCTGAATATGTTGCGGCGGCTGTCAAAACTGAATTTTCACCTCTGTGAATTGATGCAGATTCTGCAACGAGAGTCAAACCTGTAAGTTCGTTGGTAACGGTAGACTGGGCTGCGGCAATTGTTACCGTAAGGCTTGCTGTTTTAGAAACGCCGTTATAAGTTGCCGTAACCTGAACTGTTACTGTTTTTTCAGCTGTGGTTGTGTTATTACCGGTCAATGTTGCCGAAGCGCCATTTCCCGTCAAGGTTGCAAACTGGGTTGAACTTGCTGCAGTTCCGTTTACCTGTATGATTTCCCATGTATAAGTTGGAGTTGCTGTACCTGTACTAAATGTTGGAGAAGCTGTCAAAGTCGAAGTACCGGTAGCTGTAATTGAGGTAGAGCCTGAAAGTGCTACATCCGCCAATACAGGAGTTATTACAGTCGGGTCTGCTGCTTCAACTGTTACGGTAAGAGTATTACTTTTTACGCCGTCAACTGTAACTGTGACTGTTACCGTTCCGACAGCAATGCCTTTCAAACTGACAGTATTTTCTTCTGTCGTCACTGGCGAGTCCGAACTGCCGTTAATCTGGCCGAGTGCTACACTGCTGGTTGTCCAAATGTATTCGGCTTTGGCCGGGGTTGCGTTCGGTGTTGCAGTAAGTGTAATCGTCTCACCGACCTTTACTTTAGCATTGTTTGTTGCTGTAAGAGTTACGGATGTTACCCCTTCATCCTTTTTTCCGCCTGCATCGGTTACACAGGCTGTAAAACCAAAAAGAACGCCGGCTGTTAAAGCCAGAAATAAAGATTTGAACAAGTCTCTCATTAATCGTTTCTCCGTGTAGTTACAAAATATGCGTCATTTTATAAAATGATCCCTAAAATTATTACACAGAATTTTAAAAAAATACATCGAGAAACAATATATTATATAAACATTTATAAAAAATTATGATTAAGGGAAGACCGTCGTGGGTGACAGCCCGGCGGACCCGGTTACGGAACCTGCCAGGCGGGCAGCCGGCCGTACGCAGTCGGAAAGTCTTTAATTCAATTCGTAGGTATTTCCGTACTGGACGATTTCTACGTTTTTGTAGCCGTGGTCGTTCAGGTACTCCTTAAAGAATGCCTGGGCGTCCTTTTCACCGTGAACCATAAAGATTTTCTTGAGGCGGCTCGTATCTATCGAATCCAGCCACTTTACGCTTTCTTCGTAGTCGGCATGTGCAGAAAAGGCGTTGATTGTTTCGACCGTGGCATTTACCTGATACCAGTCTCCCATAATCTTAACTTCCTTTTCTCCGTCACGGATGCGGCGGCCCAGAGTCTGTTCAGCCATGTATCCGACAATCAGAATTGTATTGCGCGGATCACTGATTCCATTTGCAAGGTGGTGAACTACACGTCCGGCTTCACACATGCCGTCGGCACTGATGATAATCATCGGCCCGGCCTTGTCGTTGAGCGCTTTGGATTCATCAACGCTGGTTACAAAACTCAACTGCCCGAAACCGAACGGGTTTTTGTGGTGCTTCAGGAAAGCTTCATGAATATCGTGACTGTAGCATTCCGGATGAACCTGGAAAATACTTGTTGCATTTACGGCCATCGGACTATCCACGTAAATCGGAATCGGCGGAATCTTTTTCTTGTCTACGAGAAGGTGCAGATAGTAAACGATTTCCTGAGTGCGTTCGATTGCAAAGGAAGGAATAATGATTTTTCCCTTGCGGTCGATGGCGCGGCGTACAACCTTGCGCAGTTCTTCCATGGCAATTTCGTTGCCTTCATGGCGGCGGTTACCGTATGTACTTTCGAGGAAGATATAATCAGGCGGCGGAACATTTGTTGCCGGATCGCGGATAATCGGTTTTGTCGTACGGCCAAGGTCTCCGGTATAAAGGATTCTGATTTCATCCTGACCTTCGCGGCGGTCGTGTCCGGAGCGGCGTTCAGGGCCGTCATATTTTGCCTGCTCTTCCGGTGTTGCCTTACGGCGGTCGCTGTGAACGCGTCTGTCATCACCGTCTTTCTTTTCTGCCAGAGTTTTTTTCCAGCCGAAAAGTTTGTTCCAGAGGTTGATTTTCTGTTTTGAGGCATTGGCAGCTGATTTTCCGCGCTGGCCTGTAATCGTAATATATGCAAAGGCTGAACCGAGAATGTGGCCCGCATCGTAATATTCCAGCTGAACGTCAGGAGCAATGTACATTTTGCGGTTGTAAGACAATGTTACAATCTGGTTTTCTGCCTTAACACAGTCCTTTTCAGTAAAAAGAGGTTCCCAGTTGAATTTTTCACCTTTTTTCTGTGCCTGCTTGCGCAGATACTCAGCATCCCGTGCCTGAATGCGCGCACTGTCCATCATTACAAGGTCTGCCAGGTCCCGGGTTGCAGGTGTTGCGTAAATGTTTCCGTCGTAGCCTTTTTTTGCAAGGAGCGGCAAAAGTCCGCAGTGGTCATAATGCGCATGGGTCAAAATTACGGTTTCAATCTTATCCACCGGAATTTCAAAATTGCGGTTCTTTTCGTCTGCAACAGCGCGCTTACCCTGAAAGGCCCCGCAGTCAATCATAAAGGCGCGACCGTCGACCTCAAATATATGTTTGGAGCCTGTTACTTCTTCAGCAGCTCCAAGTGAATAAACGTGTACAGACATAATAATCCCCCGATCCGCAGATTGCGGAAAAAGCCTTCCGGCTCCTTGTTATAATTTTATTATCATTAAATTAATTTAACAAGAAAAAAATGGAAAAACCGGTTTTTTCTCAATTTGACTGATATTAACTCGTCCTATATAATAAAAGAATGTACTCTAGGCAAATGCTGCAAGTGCCTGCCCGTCTTATTAATAACGGAAAACCGGTTTTTGGAACCTTTGACGGACCGGTAGGCAGACTTGATATACGCGGGTTACGTTCACCTTTTGGAAAGGTGCCTCTTCCCGCATTTATTTCTAATTTCCGCATCAAAAGCACGCTCTCCTTTTGTTTTACTATTGGACAATATACTGGAGACGTAATCTTTTTTGACGGCAAAATTTTTGGTCTTGCAGAAGTTGTTTTCTGGGACAGAAACACCGGCCGTAAATACGCATACAAAACAATCATGGGCCCGCGTCGCCGCTTTATTCCGCACAATCTCGAACAGGGATTCTGCGCAAGCTTTGGAAGGCGCCGCTATATCCGTATCAGCTGGGACCACAAACGCGACCGCATTTCAATGATATTCAATCTGGCAGGCGACTCAGTACGCCCTTCAGTGCAGGCCGCCCTCACAGGACACTATTCTGACTCAAGAATGTGCGAAATAACACAATGTGTTCCATTCAAGTCAAAACGGCGCTGTTCTGCATCTTACCTTTCAACTCCGAGCCTCCGCGGCTCTCTTACAATCGGAAAAACAAAAAAGACTCCGGGCACCACAGTAGAAACTGAATCAGGACCGAGTCTCTTTTTTATAAACCGTTCCTACATGGATTATCTGACCAAAACCCAGTTTGTAAATGCGGCAGGAACAGCAGACGGCAGGCAGGTAGCATTCTTTATTGCCAATCTCGTTGAAACAGGTGCCGATGAAGAACTTATCAACCGCAACATGCTTATTGTGGACGGTCAGGCAACTCCACTTCCGCCGGTCAAAATGACCCAGCCGTTCGGGCTTAACGGAAAGTGGATAATTCAGGATACAGAAAATATGGTTGATTTGACCTTTGAAAGTGAATCAGACCATTACAGGCATATGCAGTTCATCGTAAGCAAAATCGAAATGCACATCATATACGGAAAATTTGAGGGTGTTATAAAAACAAAGGATGGTCAGGACATAAGAATCAGCGGATTTGCTGGTTTTGCCCGTGACCAGTTGCTTAGAGTTTAATAAAGTTTACATAAAAAAGGCGGCAGTTTTATGAGTAATGATTTTACACAGAGAAAAGTAGAACAGTCCTGGGAGCCGGGTACTCTTGATGCAACAAGAAGGAATATCGGGCCAATCGACAAGGAAGAAGCTGCAAAAATGACAAAAATTCTTGGAGGAGAAATCCTTCAGGAAAAATCTGCACCAATCGATTATTCAGCCTTTCCACCGAGGGAACGCCACTACTCCCACCGCGCAAGCGGCCGCTCATCTTCCGATGTTGCTTCAATGTCATCAGGTGCGAATTCAGGTGACGATTCAAAAAGCAGTTCAAATTCAACCAAAAAATCGAATAAAGTCGGCTATGCCACAAACAAGGGTTCAAAACCGCGCCGCGAAGACGGCCTTCCGGAAATTGACGCAAAAGAACGCAGCCTTATGGACAAGCTGATGATGCACGATGATTACCGCCTCAAACCGAATTACGGTATATTCAACTTTGTACGTCATTTTAAGAAAAACGGAACAGAACTTTTAACCCGTTCCTTTGTTGAATACAACATCAAAAACCACATTGACCACTTTCAGCTCTTTGTTACGACTGTAAAAACAATAATTCAAATCTCGCCTGATACATACAAGTCAAAAATTGTCAGCAATCCGGAATCAAAATTCAAGTTTTTGAGAACTGTCGGAAGCTGGACAATGAAGGACTTAAAGCTTCTGGTACTTGATCTGCAGGAAAAACCTGACAGCGTAACAGTCGCAATGACGATTCCATTTGTAAAAACTTTTTACACAATGCTCCTTAAGATTTATTACCTCGGCGAAAATTCAATTCCGAGATTTTTTAAGGACATTTATGCCGATTTGATGAAGTACCCTAAGGCAGACCAGCAGAAGCTCGTTATGCTTTCAAAACAGGGAATCACCGAATGGCTCTACGTTTACACTCAGATTATCAAGGGAATGTACCCTCTTCTGATGAGAATGTGTTCTCCAAAATACGAATACTTTCCGCAGTTTTTTACAATTCAAACCGCAAACATTTTAAACTTTCTGGGAATTACCAAGTTTGACCTGCTTCTCCCGGAAAAGAAAGAAGATATAAACGCCGCAAAACAAAAGGCAGAAGAAGAAAAGAAAAAGAAGGCCGAAGAGCTCCGCAAAAAAAGTCCGGAAAACCAGCGCGGCAAAAAGGACGAAATCGTACTCACAGGTCTCAAGCTTCTGGAAAAACTCTTTCCTCAGGCAGGTTTTGACCATATTGAATCAATGCCGGATATGTACCCGTACTTCCAGCCGGTTTACGACTTCAGGGACGGCTACAACCTGCTTGACCCGCAAAACCCGCTCCAGATTACCGTTACCCTTCTGCGCATTATCGAGGACCTTTTTCAGGGACTGCGCAACATTATCTTTACCGAAGAAGATGACGGTTCTGGAAGCAAACAGAGCGACAAGCTGAGCACCGTCCTCAACGAATGGTCGGTTTACCGCGAAGAACTTTTTGAAAAACAGTACGGCGACCAGCTGCGCGACTTTGTCAGCCAGGAATACTCTCAGGGCGATTTTAAGTCATCGCTTTTCGGTAAAAAAATTCTTACAAACATTTTGTGGCAGACAAAATTCAACTTTCTGCCTCATTTTGAATTTGAACAGCTTCTGCTCGAAAAACCTCAGAACGATATGAAGTACCGTCCGCTCTGCATGCGTACAGACTTCCTGCGCCACACATTTATGGCAATTTCAAAGAATATTGATGCAGTTGCCGCAAAACAGGGCCTTGTTCTTGGAGTTTCAAACCCGTGGGCAAAATATGAATTTGATATTCCGAACGCAATATCAAAACGACTCGATGTATTGCTCGGAGCAAAAAAAAGTGCCGCAGAAACCGCGGCAACTAATGCAAACCTGATTAAATATTCACTTTGTATTGTCAGCGTACTGGACTGGTGGATCAACAATCCGGAAAGTCCGGCCTATACAAATTCAACAGGCAGAATTTATCGAATCAACGAAGAAGACGGCGGACCTGCATTCAGCGTTCCGGTCAGAGACGACCAGAACAAACTCTTTGCAGAAAGTGTAAAAGCCGCAGCCTCAAAATAACTATTCTGAGCTGGAAGTTTCTTCCGGTTCAGAAGATGTTTCTTCTTCTGCCTCCTCTTCATCCGGTGCAACATCTCCCTGAGAGCATACAGCTTCCGGAGTAATTACGAGAGGTCTGTTGCGCCACTGCATAATGCCTGTAATAATTCCTGCTGCGAGAAGTAAAACGCCGCAGATACGGACAATTACGCCGCCTGCAATTTCTGCAGGAATTATAAAAAGCACGACTGCAAGAATCAGGCTGATTACAACTTCAATTACCGACTGGCGGATCATGATTCCGTTGCGGTAAAGTTTATTAACGCCGTAAAGTTCAAGTCCGGCAGAAACAATCAGAAAAACTGCCAGTGTGTATGCCATAAACTTCCATACGACAGCGGCAATTGCGAGCGGCAGAAGAATTGCGAGTGAGCCGACGATAATTGCCATAACGCCGCGGATAGTCATTATAATCTTGTACTGCGGGTCTAAAATCAGATTGCGGGTAGTTGCAAGAACAAAAATTCCGTTAACGACAGAACCTGCTCCGAGAATAATAACAACCAGCGCAATAAAAACGTCCGGTGAGATAACCATCATAAGGCCAAGCACAGCCACTAGGACTGAAAGCAAAAATTTATTCTTATCCATACCTAAAATATAAGCCAAGCAGAGATTTTCGTCCATAACAAAAAGTAATTACAAAAATTGAATTCCTTAAGCAGATGCTATTGACACTTATCATTCTTTTATGTAAATTAATAGAGCATCAATTTTGGAGCGGTGGCCGAGTGGTCGAAGGCGGCGGTCTTGAAAACCGTTGTATTGAAAGATACCGGGGGTTCGAATCCCTCCCGCTCCGTAACTTTTGATGACGCCTGGAGGTGTGGTAGAGCGGTAATACAACGGATTGCTAATCCGTCAGTTCCTTACGGGCTGGGCAGGTTCAACTCCTGTCGCCTCCGATCTCGACACATTTTTAAGTGTTACCAATTAAATCTGAGATTGTAGCTCAGTTGGATTAGAGCGCCACCCTGCGGAGGTGGAGGTCGCACGTTCGAATCGTGTCAGTCTCACTACTCAAGTCTGCCTTTTACAAGCAGGCTTTTTTATTTATGGTTTATTACAAACACTAAAAACGGCGAAGTCAAGGCTTTAAGCGTATGCGTGCCTTGACTCGACGTATTTGATGGAGAAAAGAGTCCGGTTCATCCGGATGGTACAAACATTCAGTTGAATTTTTGGGCAGGTTCAAATCCCGCACTTTTCTTTTTGGCCAGGACCTAACAAAACTCTTTTTTAGCACCGTGTCAGAGCCGGAAGGCAGCAGCACACTTTGACTGCAGTTTGTGTCTAGTAACCCTGGCCTTTTTTTTGTCCGCATTTAATTGAATTACAGCTGCCCTTCGCGGTAGGCTTTGAGCAAATCCTGAAGTTCTTCAATCTGTTCCTTAATCTGAACTCCCGCATCTGTGTCAGCCACATACAGCCTTGAAGGAAACTTTTCTACCTGAATTGTATCGCTTACGATATCGCTGTCGCGGTCAATCACATCCTGAGCGCTCGTAAATTTTTCGTGCACGACAAGTCGCAGCCCGTACGAATTGCAGACGAGGGTGTATCCTGCGATTCCGGTTTTTTCGTGGTAAGCGGCTGCAAACCCGCCGTCGATTATCAAAAGCTTTCCGCCGCATTTAATCGGGCTGTCGCCCTTTTTAACTTCCTGCGGGACGTGTCCGTTGATAATGTGGGCTGTTGCAGGATCCACACGGAATTCATTCATGATTTTATCTACAATTTCTACGTTTTCGATATCGTTGTAGTAGTGGTTTTTCTTTTCTTTGCTGGCTTCTTTGTCGTCGATAAACATATTTTCAAAGACGGCCATTTTGTCCTTGCCAAAAAGCGGCGAACGCGGACCTTCCCAGAGATACCACATAATGTTTCCGCCCATTTCTTTTTCAGGACTGCCTTCTCTGCCAAAGTAAGCCTTGCGGGCCCACGATTCAAGTTCATCATAAAGAGCCTTACCCCTGCATACCTTGCCGTAAATGTTTGCTTCCAGAAAGTTGCCTTCGCTGTCGAGAGGCATACAGCCGTGGTACAAAAGGTTTCCGTTGTAAACTTTGTAGAGGCTTCCCTTGTTGAATAAAAAGCGTACGTGAGACTGGAGTTTTTCGCAGTGTGCAAATGAATAAGTGAGGCGGGCCATAACGGCTTCTTCGTCCTCATTCAATTTGTTCGGGTTTTTATGGTCGATGGTCGGCATATCAGTTGAATTCAACTTCCATTCCTTTCCGTCGATTACGATTGTGCCCTTTTCCCAGTCAATTTTGTCCAGAATCAGACGGTGATTCATCTGGAACTGCGGATTTTTTCTTATGAGCTGGTCTTCAAGTTTTAATTGAATTATTGTAATCGCCCTGTGAACAGCGGCTCTGTCCATGTGGCCATAATACTTCATACAGAAAGTTACGAGGGGAGTCAGGTTGATTCCGTAGCCTTCTTCCAGAACATCAAGATTGTTGTAGCGGGCGCAGAGGCGGACAACGTTTGCAATACACTGGGCGTTTCCGCTTGCAGCACCCATCCACACAACATCGTGGTTTCCCCACTGGATATCGAGCGAGTGATAGTCCAGAAGTTTGTCCAGAATTTTGTGAGGTCCCGGTCCCCTGTCAAAAATGTCGCCGATGATATGCAGGTGATCGATTACAAGCTGCTGAATCAGATTACAGAAGGTTTCGATATAGGTGTCAGCAGCGCCGAGCTGTATAATGCTCTGGATGATATTGTTGTAATAAGCCTGCTTGTCGTTGAGTTCTTCCTTTTCGGTAATCAGTTCTTCGATTATGTATGCATAACTGTCAGGAATTGCCTTACGGACTTTTGAACGGGTGTATTTGGAAGAAACGCGGCGTAAAATTTCTACGAGGCGGTGCAATGTAACCGAATACCAGTCTTCAAGATCTGTTTCGGTCTGTTTTATTTTCTGTAGTTTTTCTTTCGGATAGTAGATTAAAGTGGCAAGGCTTTTTTTAACGGAAGCGGTCTCACGGCTGCCAAAAACTTCTTCAATCTTAGTCCTGATTGAACCTGACCCGTTTTTTAACACATGACTGAACTGTTCCCACTCACCGTGGATGTCAGTCAAAAAGTGTTCGGTGCCCTTCGGCAGGTTGATGATTGCCTTTAAATTGACGATTTCTGCAATTACCGAATCCACCGTCGGGTACTGTCGTGATAAAACCTTTAAATACTTTTCTTTTTCGTTCATAAAACTAATCTGTATACACCCGGTTGCCTGCAAAGAAAGTTGCTTTTACGCGGCCAACAAGTGTTTTTCCTGCCAGTGGGGTTGATTTTCCTTTGCTGTAGAATTTTGAACTGTCTACCGTCCATACTTCCTGCGAATCTACGATTACGAGATTTGCAGCAAGCCCCGGAACAAGCCGTCCTGAGTTTATCTTTAAGATTTTTGCAGGATTTGCAGACATGAGTTCAGAGATTTTGTTGAGGGTAAATCCTTCTTTATTTACGAGGACAGTGTTTGCTACGGCAAATGAAGTTTCAAGACCGGTAAAGCCCGGACTTCCTGCCGCCTTGTCTTCCTGAGTGTGCGGGGCGTGGTCTGTAGAAATTACGTCTACAGTTCCGTCACGGATTGCGGCAATCAGTGCACTGCGGTCTTCTTCGCTTCTGAGAGGTGGATTTACGAGGGCGCGGATATAAGGTGCATCGGTTCCTACAAGACCAAAGTGATGCGGAGTAATCTCTACCGTGCAGTCAAAGCCGTTTGTGATTTTTCCGTCGCGGATAAGGTTCTTTGCACGTCTTACTGCGTCAATGCTGATTGCAGTTGAACAGTGGCAGACATGAATATGACAGCCTGCGGCCTTTGCAAGTTCAATATTGCGTTCTGTTGCAGTATCTTCTGCCAGGGCAAGCAGCTGGTTTGCGGCAGTAAGGTTGCCGTCGATTTCAAAATTTACGCTGTCAGGAACATCCGGAGTTTTGGCGTTAACATCGCCTGCCGGAATATTGTACTTTTTCATAAAGCCGAGTGCACGCTGGCGGTATGGAGCGGCAGCACGGCCAAGCTCAAGATCTTCACAGTGGCAGGAAACTACGACTCCTTTTTTGCCGGCCTTTTTCATGGCAGCAAGCATGACAGCCGCAGAGGTAACGTCGCGTCCGTCTTCACTGATTACAGGAAACTGGTCGCGGCTGATATTATCAAGTTCAGAAATGTCTTCGCCGGCAAAATCTTTTGTGATGCTCACGGTCTGAAAAACCTGAACCTTATGTTTTGCCGCCGCTTCTGCCATTATGCTCTGGGCGAGTTTTTTTGTAGAAACTACGGGTTTTGTATTCGGCATGCAGACAACGGTTCCAAAACCTCCTGCCGCAGCCGCATTGATTCCGGAGTCCAGATCTTCTTTTTGTGTCTGTCCCGGATACCGGAAGTGAACATGCATATCGATAAAACTTGGCATCAAAGTCAACGCTTTTGCGTCGTACAGTTCTGGTTTTGCCTGAGAGTTAGCCGCCTGAATTACAGGCTCCGCAATTTTAAGGGCAGTTTTTGAATCTGTAACTTCGCCCAAAAAAACTCCGGCGATTCTACCATTGCAGACAACAACAACTCCGGGACTGTCGATGCATGAATCAACAAGTCTTGCGTTATAAAAAACTATAGTAGAGCCAAATTTATTCAATTTTTTTACCTCGCGACAAATACTTTTTTAATTTTCAAACGAGCCTGCCGTGTAAAAAGCGTCGCAATACTCACAGCGGTATGTTGCCTTGTTTTTATCTGCCAGCACAAACACCTGCGGAACATAATGTTCTGTCATTGTGATACAGCGCGGATTTTTACAGCGGATTACATTTTCTACCCGTTCAGGAAGTTCCATGCGGATTTTTCGGACAATTACTTCGTCCTTGATGATATTCACACAGATATTCGGGTCAATAAACCCTAATACAGAATAATCGATATTTATGATATTGTCGATTTTTATTATGTCTTTGCGGCCGCTTTTTTTGGAAGGCACATTCATGATGAGGGCGCTGGTAAAGTTTGCGTTGTCCAGCCCGAGCCAGTGGAAGATGTGCGGTCCGGCTCCGGCCTTGATATGGTCAATTACAAGTCCGTTTTTAATAGTATCTACGTTCAACATTACAAAACTCCTGTAAGTTTGCTGATTAAAGCCATGCGGGCGTACATTCCGTACTTAACCTGCTTAAAGTAAGCGGCGCGCGGGTCGTCATCCACTTCCGGAGCAATTTCGTTTACGCGGGGGAGCGGGTGCAGGACAATCATATCTTTTTTGGCGAGCTTCATTTTTGCCTTATCAAGAATGTAGCTGTCCTTCAGTCTCAAATAATCCTGTTCGTTAAAAAAGCGCTCTTTCTGAACACGTGTCATGTAAAGGATGTCCAGGTCGCCGATTACGCTTTCGAGGCGCTCGGCTGTCTGATATTCAATTCCGGCTTCGTGCAGGAAGTTTGAAACCCAGTCAGGAATACAAAGTTCTGCCGGGCTGATAAAGATAAACTTGTTGCACTTGTAGCGGCTCATTGCTTCTGCCAGCGAGTGAACGGTTCGTCCAAACTTTAAGTCTCCGCAGAATCCAATTGTGTGACCTTCAAAACCGCCTTTAAGAGCGCGGATTGTAACAAGGTCGGTTAAGGTTTGTGTCGGGTGATAGTGTCCGCCGTCCCCCGCATTGATAATCGGGCAGTTTGAAAACTTGCTTGCCAGAAGTGCGGCTCCTTCCTTCGGGTTGCGCATTGCAATTACATCAACATAGGAACTTACAGTCCGGATTGTGTCTGCCAGCGACTCGCCCTTGCTTGTTGAACTGTTTGCGGCATCCGAAAAACCTTCAACAGCACCACCGAGGTGGAGCATTGCGGCCTCAAAACTAAGTCTCGTTCTTGTGCTTGGCTCAAAAAAAAGTGTCGCAAGAATTTTCCCGCGACACACGTCTTGAAATGAATGTGGATCTACAATAATCTGCTCTGCCAAAGCACAAATCTCGTCGATTTCTGCTACAGATAAATCATTAGGTTGAATTAAATTACGTCCTTTTAACATGATTAAATCTTATCACTTAATGCTGGATTTTACCAGCGGATTTAAAGGATTCAATCCGTAAAGAAATGAAAGATTATTTTCGTAACAGAGGGCGTCGTGGATTTTCTGAGTAAGATGTTTTGCGGCGGCAGGTCCCGGTTCATTTTTGAATTCATCCGCCAGAATCGGCTCCTTCAGATAAAACCTGTAGTCGTAAATTGACGCAGTATTGTACATGAGCATTGAATCACCCTTTCTCAAGCCGCGCTTGTCGTTTCCGCCGATAAAAACCGGATAAATCGGGCACCCGGCCGCAAGTGCAATTCTTGCGGCGCCTTTTTTGTACGGATTTTGTCCGGTCGTCTTTGTGCGTGTTCCTTCCGGAAAGATTATCAGCACGTTTCCGTTTTTAATTGTGTCCGAGCAGCGTTCAATCAGGGCCTCGTACTCAAGGGAATTGGAAATATAAAGATTATTGATAATAAAATGAAGGATGTTTTTGCCTGCAAGTTTTGAATTTACAATCGCGTCTGCATTACTGATCATCGAAATCAGAAAAACTACGTCCAGGAGAGACGGATGATTTGCAACGAGCACCCCGCCTTTCAAAGATCTGAGCTTACGGATATCGTTTACCGACATTTTTACTCCGCCGGTAACACGAAGAACAGTCACAAAAAATTTAAACAAAAAGCTTACAAATGCGTGCGCCTTTTTTTGAAAAGCCTCTTTTTTGGGCCAGAAAAGCTTCATCACGGGAATTGCGATAATCGAAAGCAGAACTGAACCAAATCCAAAAAGAAAGAATGAAAAATATTTTAGAAAAATATGATATGCGTACCAGAGAGGATTTTTTATTTTTGGAACATCAAAAACCGGCACTGCGGCCTGTTCATTCTGAGGAGCGCTATTCAATAAAGTTCTCCAGAAATGCTGCGGGAGATTTGCAGTACGGGGCATTAAAATCCAGTTCTTTTCCTGTTGAATTTCCCCCTTCAAGAATGCAGGCAAACGCAAGGGCGGGCTCTGAGGTATAACCTTTGACTGAACTGTATTCAAGGGGAACTGTTTCGTCGGCGTACACAAATACGATTTTCTGCTCTGTTCCAGACAAAATTTCTGCGGCGGCGGCAGTCACGGCAGAGGCAAAATTATCCTCAGACGGATAAATTGCAGTGTAGCCTGCCTTGTTTTTTAGCGCGATTGTTGCGGCAGCAGGCGGTGTATTAAAAACCGAAATCGAAAAAGAAGCCGGCATTACGTCAGCGTCTTCTACGAGTCCCTGGTTGATTTTTAACTGGCGGGCAATTTCGCCGCGAAAACTTGAAAACACAAGTTTGCAGTTTAAAGCCTCGTCTCCCAGATCGTGCACCACCTGAATCGTCATGCGTGTCAGCTGACTCAGGCGCCGCCGGAACAGCGGATCTACAAATTCAAGTTTGGGCTGTTCGAACGGATTTTCCGGAGAAGGTTTATAAAAAGCAAACTTAGATACTCTGATGTTCATTTATTTGTTTTTTCTAAAATTCAAAATTGAATATGCGTTGCTTCCCAGGTTGTGGTGAGCTGTCACCAGATGGAATCCTGCCTTTTCGATTGCTTCTACAAGTTCGCCGTAACGGTACATTTTGCTGTTTCCGTTTGCGATACATGTAAAGTAAAGCGAAGTTGCCTGCAGCGAGTAGCTTGCGCCTTCATATTTCTGCATGTCCCAGAGAGGTTCCATAACATAAACGTCACAGTTTTCATCAACTGAGTTGTAAATCTTTGTCAAAATCTTTGTAATCTGGTGGAGCGAAAAACAGTCCAGAAACTGGCTCATCCAGACAGCGTCAGCGCCTGCAGGAAGTTTTGTAGTTTCGTCCAGAACGTTTCCGCTTACAAAGTTGATTCTGTCGGCAAATCCTGCGTCTTTTGCATTTTTTTCTGCAACTGCAGTCTGGCCCGGAAGGTCAACGATAGAAACCTTTACATCCTTGTCGTAGCGGCATGAAGTAATTGCCCATTTTCCGGTGTTTCCGCCGATGTCAAACAGGTGCTTCGGGTGATTTTTGTAAACGATTGGAAGTGCTTCAGGAAAGGCTACATCGCTGTAAAAATGGTCAAATTCGAACCATGACTTTTTTTCGCGGTCCGGCAATGTAGAAAGAGCTTCATAGACAGTTGTCCATTTGTCGCCAAAAACTTTGAGTCCCTCAGGCTTTCCGTTTTTGATTGAATCCATCAGATCGAATGCACCCTTGTAGCAGATGTCGTTTGTAAAATTAAAGTTTACGCGGGTCAGGTCGTCTTCCAGCAGGAAGAAACCGATTTTTCCGAGAATATATTTTTCGCTTGTAACGGCACTTGCAGGTTTTACATCGTCAGATTCAGGAGCAGGGCCCTTGAGTTTAAGAACGCCCATTCCGAGAGCCATTTCACAAAGCACGCCTACACCATAAAGGCTGATTCCGGAAGCCTGTGAAAGTTCGGCAATTGAAATACCGTCATCGCCTGCGTCAGAGATTTTCTGTAAAAGGCCAAGTTCGATAAGTGCACGCACCGCCTGAAATGTCATCGGCGAAAATGCGATTTTTTGTGCTTCAAGTTTTGCGTCAACGGCGCGGATTTTGTCAGAATAGTAACTTTTGTTTTCCATAATGTGCATTTTAGTAAATAAACACCCGTATTTCAACAATCTGTTATTGATTTTGGCACCGACGGGCAGGGATTTTTGAATTTTTAAGATTTATATCTCCCTTTACAGCGTTTGACTTTTATACGTTTTTTTATATAATTTCCTATAAAATACTACCACGGGGAAACAAATGGACGAATTAAAAAAACAAATCAAGGAATGTATTATTTCTTCCCTCGAACTCGAAGACATCACTCCGGAAAATATAGTTGACTCTGAACCGCTTTTTGGAACCGGACTCGGTCTTGATTCAATTGATGCGCTGGAACTCGGCGTTGCACTCAAAAAGAAATTCGGCGTAAAATTCAACGCAGAAAGTGCAGAAACAAAACAGCATTTTGCATCTGTAAACGCACTTGCAGAATTTATCGCAAAGGAAAAAGGCATTAACTAGGATGACAAACGACGAACTTTATTCAAAACTCAAAGAAACTCTCGTAAACGATTTTGATATCGAAGAATCCGCAATTACGCCGGAAGCCAACATCGTAACAGACCTCGATCTGGATTCAATTGATGCGGTAGAAATGATTGTTAAAATGAAGCCTCTTCTTCACGGCAAAATCGAACCGGAAGATTTTAAGGCAGTAAAAACCGTTCAGGATGTAGTAGATATCCTGCTTCCACTCACAAAGTAAAAATTAATTCCCGCTCACACGAGCCATAAAAAAAGAACCCGCGGCAAACTGTCGCGGGTTTTTTGGTCAGTTCTTCTTGAATCTGTAAACGAACTTTTTATATAAATAGTTGTCTACACATACAAGTATCCAGCCCAATTGCTGCAATTGTCTGAATTCAGATTCTGTAATGTTTTCGACAGTCATACTTGTTCCCATAAAAAGATCCTCCCTTTCGTGGTTTGTAATGTCTGTAAAAAACTTTTTTGTAATATAAGCATTTTAACACAGTATTTTTTATTCTTGTAAAATTTAATACAATTATAATGCTTATTTATTTCGGCCGGAGGACATGATGAAAATTTTTTCCAGAATATTATTCGTAATATTATCAATTCTCTATCCTGCTGTTGTTTTCAGCTGCCTTGTGATTTTTAAAGTTCCCACCAAAGTGTTCTCGCTCTTTATTGTTTTTATCGGACTTCTTTATGTTCTGATGGCCACAGGCGGAAAGGCAAATTCAACAATGCAGGAACGCTTAAAGTCAAACCTCCGTCTTTTAATCAGCGCGGGCCTCATGCTCACCGCAGGAATTATTTGTCTTGCAACGGGACAGACCTTATTCATCAAGTTTTACCCCGTCGCAATGAACCTGATTTTTTTGTTTACATTCGGTTCAACCCTGTTTGCCTCTCCAAATATCTGCTTCCGGTTTGCATGTCTTTCGGACAAAAAATTAAGCACTTCGCTGATTGCACGCCGCGTAGAAAAATACTGTTTTAAAGTCACACTTATCTGGTGTATATTTTTTATCCTCAACGGGGCGGCTGCCGTATACACAGTTTTGTGCCAAAATGATAAAATATGGTCTGTATACAACGGCGGAATTGCCTACATTTTGATGGGAATTCTATTTGCCGTAGAATTTATCGTTAGAAAGGTCGTTAATTCAAAAATGCCAAAATCAGTTCCTCTTTCACAATTCAACGCAAAATCACACGATGCCAAAATGATAATGTGTTACGACAGAAAATGGTCGGACAAAAATTACAAAACCTGGCAGGACTTTTTAACTGACAGTGCAAAAATGCGCGCCTTTATCAAAAAGTACGACAATATTCAGAAATTTATCCTGCACTGCGAAGATTACTGGTACTTTATCTGTACATTTGCAGCCCTTTTGCAGTCTAAAAAAGAAATTCTCCTTACAGCAAATATCAGCCCTAACTTTATCGCAGAAATCCGCAGCTCAGGCGAAACTGTTTTTTTGACAGACCAGCAGGAAGTTGAAGGCAAAAAAATCGAAAATGCTGAATTTATCCCGGACCTGATTCAGAACTCTCCGGAGCCAGGCCATGAAGAAATAATGACCACTCCTAAAATCGACGCAGATTCAACAAGAATCATGATGTACACTTCGGGAACTACCGGCCATCCTAAGGCTGTTCCGCAGCGCCTTACCGAATTTGAAGCAGACAATGCATTTGTAATGAGCCAGTGGGGCGATGAATTTTTAAGCCGTAAACTTGTTGCAACTGTAAGCCAGCACCACATTTACGGACTTTTGTTTACAATGATGCTTCCTTTTGCACTCGGAGTTCCTTTCCGAAGGCGCCGGATCGAATTCCCGGAAGAATTTGAACTTTTTGACGACGAACAATACATGATTATCGCAGTTCCAGCCTTCTTAAAACGCACAAACGCAGAACGCGACGGCAAAAAACTGAACCTTAAAAACCCGTGGATTTTTACAAGCGGCGGCGTTTTAACACCGGAAGTTGCAAAGGGCACTGTAGAAGTCTTTGGATTCTGTCCGCTGGAGGTATATGGTTCAACCGAAACTTCCGGCATCGCATACAGACAGCAGACAAAAGACGGTCAGATCTGGACACCTTTTGCCAACGCAAAAATCTGGAAAAACGACGCAGGCTGTCTCACAATTATTTCTCCATACATCAAGGATCCGGCAGGTTTTGCAACCGGCGACCTGGTTGATATTCAGGATGACGGAAGATTTATTTTGAAAGGACGTGCAGATTCAATCGTAAAAATCGAAGAAAAACGAATCAGCGTAACCGAAGTAGAAAACCGTCTTTTACAGAGCGGACTTGTTCTGGACTGCTGTGTTGTTCCGATGAGTGACCGCCGTCAGTACCTTGCGGCCGCAGTCGTATTGAATGATGAAGGAAAGAATAAATTCAAGGATACAGAAAAATACCTTATCAACAGATATTTCCATGACTACCTTCTTCAATTCTTTGAAAATGTAGTTCTTCCAAAAAAATGGAGATTTCTCGATGTACTTCCGATGGACGTTCAGGGCAAAAAGAAAAAACCGGTAATTCAAAAACTTTTTGCGCCTCAGAATATCCACGGGATTCCGGCAGAAACCGTTTTGCTCCGCCGGGAAAACGGCAGCAACATCGAAGTTGAACTTGAAGTTTTAATTCCGGGAACAAGTGATTATTTTGACGGTCACTTTCCAGACTTTAAATTATTGCCGGCAGTTGCCCAGATTGACCTCGTTGCACATTTTGCAGAGCGTTATTTTGGAACAAAAGTTTCGATTCCGGATATTAAACGGTTCAAGTTCAGCGACAAACTTTTGCCTGACAGCACTGTAGTCTTTAAACTCAAGTTTGAAGGCGAAAAGTCACGCATCAGTTTTGAAATCACAGACTTTGCCGCAGGCAAAACCTACGCAAGCGGCTCATACACGGCAGAAAAAGAATGAGCGAATATAAACCTGCACTTTTAATTCCTGTTTACCGGCACGGAAAAGCCTGCCAGAAGATGATAGATTCAATTTCTCCATGGTGCATCGGGCATGACATAAAAATCATCCTCGTCGATGACGGAAACACAGCCGAAGAACGCGCCTTCCTCGAGCAGATTGAATCCAGATACCCTTCCCTCGTTATTCTTTTGACGATGAAAAAAAACGGCGGAAAAGGCGCTGCCTTTAAGGCTGGCGTTCTCCATGCAGATTCTCTCGGTTTTACACACGTTCTGCAGATTGACGCAGACGGTCAGCACGATTTTGGAGCCGCCGCATTATTTTTTGAACAGTCAGAACAAAATCCGGATGATTTAATCTGCGGCTACCCGACCTACGACGAGACTGCCCCGGAACACCGCAAAAACGGCCGCAAATTTGCAAACACCTGGTGCTCCGTCGTAACCTGGAAAAAAGGAATTAAAGACGGCCTGTGCGGATTCCGTGTGTATCCGGTTAAACAAACTGCACGCTGGCTAAAAACTCATTTTATAGACCTGCGGATGGGGTTTGACATCGAAATTTTAGTTAAGCTCATCTGGAGCGGAATGAATTTTAAATTCTTCCCGGTTGGAGTTACTTACCCTTCAGACGGAGTTTCCAACTTTCACCTCTTCCGCGACAATGTCCGTATCAGCTGGGTATTTACCCGCCTCTGCATCGGAATGATTATCAGAATTCCACTTTTATTGTGGAGGACCCTCCGTGAACTGGTACGAGGTTAAAGAAAAATCCAAAATCGGGCTCGGGTACAAAATCATGTTTGTACTCTTAAAAATCACGCCCGCAGTTTTTATGCGCATTCTCGCTTTTCCGGTCGGATTTTTTTACTGGCTCTTTGCCCCGTCTGCCCGCCAGGTTTCAAAAGCTTTTTTGCGGACAGTCAGCTCAGCGATGGAGCCGGGCCTCAAAAATAAAGCCGCTAAAAATTCAACACTTGCACATTTTATTTCATTTGCCCTCAACCTCGTAGAAAACGTTCAGAGCTGGGGCGGAAAGTTTTCTTTTAAGGACGTAATCTGGCAGGACGACGATGTTGCTGACCTTGTTAAAAACATCAACGCCGGAAAGGGCTGCCTCTGCCTTGTAAGCCATCTCGGAAACGCACAGCTCATGCGCGCCCTCGCAAGCGAAAACGAAGCCGGCACTGCAAAAAAGATGAGCGTAACTTCAATTACGGACACAAAAATCACAGGCGGCTTTGTAAAACTTATAAATTCAATCAATCCGGATTCAAGTTTGAATGTAATTTCTTCAGACGAAATCGGGCCTGAAACAATCATAATTCTTCAGGAACGGCTCGAAAAAGGCGAACTCGTCGTAATCGCAGGCGACAGGATCAGCGCCAACACAGACCGCATATTGAATTCAACCTTTATGAATAAGACGGCGCGCTTTCCTTACGGCGTTTTTCTGCTCGTTTCTCTTTTGAACGTGCCTTCATATTTTATCGGCGGAGTGCGGCAGAAAGATTTTTCGCTCAAACCAAAATACGAAATGTTTGTTAAAAAAATCCCATATGATTTTGACTGCCCGCGCAGGGAACGCCAGGAAAGAATTCAAAAAACCTGCGATTTTTACAGTTCAACCCTCGAGCACTTTGCAAAACAAAAACCGTATCAGTGGTACAATTTTTTTGACTTCTGGCAATAAAACTCAAAATTTGTACACTACCAGGAAAGCACGTCTGTCTTCGCATAGTTGAAGGTAATAGGTATCCGACTGCGCTCGCTTAAGGCTCGCTTGCGATCCTTCAAAATGCTCCAGCAGCCGCTTGCTTTCCTTCCCGTTTCCATATTTTGTCTTTTCTGACAAAAAAGTCAAAATTTGACCTTTCATTAAGTTCATTATCTTATATAATAAAAAAATGGAAACTAAATTTCTGGAAAACACTGTTGAATTTAAAATCGATTTTTTTGAAGTGGATTCCATGCGCATTGTCTGGCACGGAAACTACATCAATTATTTTGAGCGCGCACGCTGCGCCTTTCTGGATAAAATCGGTTACAACTACATCGCGATGGAAGAATCAGGCTACATTTTTCCGGTAACGGAAGTTAAATGCAAATACGTTAAGTCTCTCCACTTCGGAGACCTCTGCCGCGCAAAAGCAATACTTGTTGAATACGAAAACATGATTAAATTCAATTTTGAATTATACAACGCAAAAACCGGCGAACTTACCACAAAGGGCTCAGTAAGCCAGATGTGTATTGACGCAAAAACCGGCGAAACTCAGTTTGTCTGCCCGGAAATCTGGCGCAATAAAGTAGAAAAATGCATTAAGGAAGGCGGACTTAAATGATAAAAACCTTTTTAAGCCGCCCGGCCTTTATCTGTGCCGCAGGTTCGAGCGCGGATACAGCATCGTTTATTGATAATCTCAAAACCTCAAGTCGCGCAGGAATCAAAAAAGTTGAATGTTCTCTCATCGGAGAATCCGGCGTAAAATCATTTTTTGTCGGAAAAGTAGATGATGCTCTCCTCAAATCAACCGGCGATAAATACAATACCCGCACCCTCGAGTTATTGAATTTTGCACTTTCCCAGCTCAAGGACATTGCACAAAAAGCTGTTGACCGTTACGGAGCTGAGCGTGTTGCCGTTTGTATCGGACAGTGCGATAACGGAAGTGCCCTTTCTTTTGCAGCCCACAAAGAGTTTTTTGCAGACGGAAAATTTGATAATGAGTATGAATTAAAAATGCAGGGCGCAGACTATCCTGCAACCTTTGCACAAAAACTTCTCGGCTCAAAGGGTCCGGCCCTTTCTTTTGCCACAGCATGTTCTTCAAGCGCAAGCGCAATTATCAAAGCCCGACAGCTGATTCAATCCGACCTGGCCGACGCCGTAATCTGCGGAGGCGTAGACATTGCTTCTGACACAGTTCTGCTCGGATTCGACAGTCTGGAAGCAGTAAGCCACAATCTGACAAACCCGTTTTCCAGAAACCGAGACGGAATTAACCTTGGCGAAGGCGCCGCCCTCTTTGTTTTGAGCCGCGATGACCTGGACAATCAGAAAATTATCCTTGCAGGCTGCGGCGAAAGTTCTGACGCAAGCCATCTTACAGCCCCGCTCGCCGACGGAAGCGGAGCACAGAGTGCAATGCAAAAAGCCCTGACACAAGCCGGGCTCAAACCTGACCAGATTGACTACATAAACATGCACGGTACAGGAACCCGCCTCAACGACAGCATGGAGTCCTTTGCCGTGGATCTTGTTTTTAAGGATTACAAAGTTCCGGTCAGCACAACAAAGCCTTTAACCGGTCACACACTCGGAGCCGCAGCCGCCCTCGAACTTGCCGTGTGCTTTTACTCAATAAAAAATCAGTTTTTACCTGTTCAAAACTGGGACGGTCAGTTTGACGGCGAACTTCCCAAATTGAATATTGTAAGTTCACCTGATGTTGCGCCGGAAAGACCAATCCGCTGCTGCATGAGCAACAGCTTTGCCTTTGGCGGAGCAAACGCAAGCCTGATAATAAGGACAGAATAAAAAAGAAGGACAATTAGTCTTTCATAAGACGCCCGCACCGCTCTTCAATAAGGCTACAGAAGTTTGTTTGAAGTTCATCAGAAATAAAAGGCGATTTTGCCACTTCCAGCAAAACATCTTTTTTGGAAACAAGGCGTTCTATCATTTTTTCAGCGGCTTTCAGGGGAATTTTTATATTCTGTGCAAAAATTAAAAAATCCTTGCGCGTCAAACGAGATTTTTTTCCGTTCATAGTAAGGGCTGTTTCTTCCTTATCTGAAGGCATGAGGATATTTACTGGAAGCAAATCATAAGCTCTGGCTAGTTCCCATTCACCACTTTGCTGATTATGGATTAAAGAAAAATTTTTTAAATGCATATCGGAGTTGCCGGTAACAAAACAGAAAAGCAGCCTGTAAAAAAAATCAGTTAAATCAATACCAGGCCTGGCAGAATACCTCTGAATTATTTTGGCACACTGCTCATACGAGCCTTTGTATTTATCTTCTGTTAAGCGGCCAGACAACTGACAAAAATCTTCCATATGGATTTTATCACCATTTTCAAGCCTGTCTATTCGCTTTGTTATATATGAAAGAGAATGATTAGAAATATAAATAAATGAATGGGGAACAACCTGAACCCCAACTTTTTCTGCCATAACCATTGTTATCTGTTCAGTTTCAGGGAGAAATTGGTAATCTGCACTCTGCGGCTTTAAAATATACCCCTGGGGAAATCCAATCAAAGTTAAGCGAGGCTGTTCATTTTTTTTAGAAAGCAGGTGAAGTGACAATTTTTTTTGAACGCCTGCGACACTTACTCCCATAGCACTTGATTTTTCCGCAAGAACTTCCAGAACATCATCGTTTAATTCAATTTGCGGGGTCTGACCTGTTCCAAAAAATTTTTTCAGGCATTTCTTATGAAAATCCAGACCCTTTTCTTCATCACCTAATTCCTTTAGACAGCAAAGACAATACTTTTTTATCATTCCTTATTCTCCGTAACAAGGACTTTTACACTTACAGCCCCAATGCAGTCCTGACAAGTTGCAAGCAAAAGCCCCATTCTGTCCCGCGGATTGAGTTTCCAGTTTTTTACCGCAACCTCCAAAAGCCAGCCTTCGGGAATTAATCCATCAAAAAACGAAAAAAGCGTTTTGGATAAGTAAGGTTCATCAGACAACGGTAGAGTCTGACTTATCTCACATGCATCAGGATTTTTAAGCCATGCAGAATCATATTCAAATGAATATCCTTCATCTGTTTCTGAAATCTTGCCGCAAAGCTCTTTCTGATAATAAACCAGGCCGCATCTATTCGTCATCTTCTACCCCCAGTTCATCTCTTGCAATTTTTACCGGAGCAGCCTCATAGCCAAACATAGCCAGAGCCTGATTCACCTTGTCCAAACGAACAGTCTGTTTCCCCTGCTCAAGCTCACGAACAAAACGCAGTCCGAGCCCGCTTCTGATTGCAAATTCTTCCTGCGTAAGCCCTGTGGCCTTACGTTTTTGCTTAAGAAAAAATCCTATTGAATTCCGGCTGTTTTTTTTCATCACGAATATTATTATATACCCTAACGGGTGTAATGTCCATAAAAATACTATATCTATACCCTTACGGGTGTAATTTACGTTAAAACCTACAGATTATACCCGTTGGGGTGTAAGAGAATAACTACACCCGCACGAAGCGGATTGCCTCACAGTTCAATCTTTTGCCCGTTCTTTTCGGCAGGTTCAACAACCCAATCTTACCCCCTTCCTCCCAAAGTCAACACCTTTACAAGCCTCATCATTTTCTACATAATCAGACCGATATTACGTTTCACAGAGGGGCTTTATGAAAATCGCTTTTTTTGATACCCGCTCTTATGACAAAAAGTCTTTTTTGTCTGCCAATGAGAGTTTTAACTACGAAATTGACTTTCGCGAATACAAACTCAACGAAAATACAGCCCTCACTGCAAAAGGGTTTGATGTTGTCTGCGTTTTTGTGAACGATCTTGTTAACGAGACTGTAATCAATATATTAAGTGAATGCGGTGTAAAGCTCATTGCCCTGCGTTGTGCCGGCTTTAACAATGTTGACCTTAAAGCAGCCGCTTCAAAAGGAATAAAAGTTGTCCGTGTTCCTGCCTATTCTCCTTACGCAGTCGCTGAACACGGAGCCGCCCTTCTCATGTCACTTACCCGTCATATTCCACAGGCATATCTTCGCACAAAAACTGCAAATTTCAACATTGAAGGACTTACAGGACGGGATCTTCACGGCCTTACCGGTGGAATACTCGGAACAGGAAAAATCGGTCAGATTATGGCAGATATTTTAAAAGGCTTTGGAATGAACATCATTGCTTACGATCCCTTTCCAAACCAGAACTGGGCCAGGGAAAAAAATGCTGAATATGTAAGTCTGGATGAAATTTTCAGGCGAAGCGATGTCTTAAGCCTGCATTGTCCTCTTACAGAGCAGACAAAACACATCGTAAATCACGATTCCATGAAAATGATGAAAAAAGACGCCGTCATCATAAACACCGGCCGCGGTGCATTAATCGACTCAAAAGCCCTGGTACACGCCTTAAAGCACGGTCACATCGGCGGTATCGGCATGGACGTTTATGAAGAAGAAAGCGCTTACTTTTTCAGCGACTGGTCCACAGACATAATGACAGACGATGTTCTGGCCCGTCTTTTGACTTTCCCGAATGTAATCATAACTTCCCACCAGGCCTTTTTGACCACAAACGCTCTCAAAAACCTTGCCGACACCACCCTGCAGAACATTAAGGCATTTGAATCAGGCCAGGAACTGGTGAACGAAGTTAGTTCGTAATAAGGAGGAAATTTTATGAACAACAAAAAACTTATTACTCTTCTTTCCATATTTTTGACTTTTTTAAGTCTAACCATGCTTTCCGGCTGCAAGGCCATTGATGAGGAGTTCATCGAATACAAAGGCACAGACCTGGCCTATGACGATGGCGATGACTGCTTTGAGCGGTACCTGCTGTATGAAGATGAAGGCAGATATGAACGCTGGATTGGCGGAAAATATAAAGGAAAAAATTTACCGGGGCTTGTATTTGGGACTTTATTTGAGACTGGAAAAATCAGTATTGACTATACTGTGTCTCCGGCAATCATCGAATTTTCACCTAAAAAACAATATGATTTTGACACCGGTAACCTCATAAATTTAGGAACCGCCGGGCAGTTGCCTTACGAAGGAAAACTCACTGACGAAAAATTAATCATCACCTGGCAGGTTTATATCCCACGTCAAGGTTATGGTTACGTTGACTACGAATACGAGCGCAAGGGATAGTAGCGACGCAAAGCGTCCGGCACAGTTTCTGTGACGGATGCGCCCTGTTTTATGACTATAAAAAAAATCCTGTCTATGATAGACTGTCATCTGGATAAAAAAAATGATAATTGAACATGACGAACTTTCTACTCTGGTTCCACACAAAGGAAAAATGTTTATCATCGACAGAATTTCTGACTCAAATCCAAACGCGTGGACTATCGAAAGCCAGACAAAAATTACCAGAAACTTTATGTTTTATGACGAAAAACTCGATGCCGCTCCAAATTACGCCTGTTTTGAAATAATTGCACAGACTATTTCTGCGCTTACAGGTCTCTATGCTAGGGAAAACGGCCTTCCGCCAAATATGGG
>JAEEGH010006361.1_pt1 | contig 28993 bp, 23 predicted proteins | sample 9134181 | NCBI WGS metagenome assembly JAEEGH01 (sample SAMN16246544, study PRJNA631951) | gut metagenome | biome: gut microbiome; feature: rumen; material: DP-attached | host: Bos | place: Iran: Karaj | collected 2018-10 | reverse complement strand
AACCGGTATCAATCAGGTGCTGGGTGGCTTTCTGGGCGGCTTCATCGCCGTTGGCCGTCACGCTGGAGAAAAGTTCGGGCAGACAGGTGCGGGCAAAAAACACAAGCGGAATGCCCATGTTGTTGATTTCCACGAAATGCTGGTAGTCAACCGTGTCTTGCGCTAGACAGGCAATGATGCCCACCACATGCATGTTCACGAAGTTGTCGATGGCCCGCTCCTCGCGCTCATGATCCTCGTGAGAATTGGCGCTGATAACGGAGTAGCCGTGCTTCACGGCATAGTCTTCCACTCCATCGAGCACGGCAGCATAATAGTGGGTCACCAGGTTAGGCAGCACCACGCCGATGATGCGCGGAGCCTCGCTTCGCAGGCTTTGGGCGAAGGGGTTGGGTCGATAGTTCAGTTCCTTGGCCAGAGCTTGCACTCGCTGCTTCATCTCATCGCTGACTTCATGCGAATTGCGCAAGGCTCTCGAAACGGTGGCAATGCTCACACCGATTCGGTCGGCCAAATCTTTCAGTGAGATTCTCCTCGTTTTTTTCATAATGAGTAGCTGACATAATATTGCCTCAAAAAAAGGCTATGCTAAGACATGTTGCAAAATTACAAAAAAAAGGTGATAATGCAAACGTTTACGTTACTTTTTTACATAAAAATGATACAAGTTTCGATAAAACCCCTTACCTTTGCACTCAGAAAATGAGTAATGAATAGTTGATAATAAGTTAGTTAGAAATCAAAGACCAAAATTGTTGTGAAACAGTTTTGGTCTTTTTTATGTTGTGCAACATTATTTCTGCAGCCGCTTTGCCATTTGTGCAAACTTCTGCGAGAGCTCTCCTTTCAGATAAAGTTCCATGATGATGCCGCCGATGGGAGCCGCCAAGTCAGCACCCCATCCGCCATGCTCCACATACACGGCCACGGCAATTTTCGGGGCATTCATCGGTGCAAAGCCAATGAAGGCTGAATGGTCGCGACCGCTGTTTTCCACGGTGCCCGTCTTGCCGCAGATGGGGTAAGTGGTCTTGATGGCCGTGCCGGTGCCTTTCTCCACGCATCCTCGCATTCCTTCGATGACCGGTCCGTAGGCTTCAGGCAGCACCTTGGTGTTGTGGCGCACCAGGTAGCGCTTTTCGGCATTCTGATGAATATGGGGCAGATAATAGTAGCCGCGGTTGGCTATCGAGGCAGCCAGGTTGCAGAGCTGCAGCGGAGTGACCGTGACATCGCCCTGTCCCATTCCAGCCCACCAGATGGTCTTGCCGTCCCATCCTTCTTTGTAGCGGCGGTTCAGATAATTGGCATTTGCCAGCAGTCCGCCTTTCTCGCCTGCGATATCCACGCCCACAGGTCCGCCCAGTCCCATGCTTCGCATATAGTCGCGCCAGGTATTGATGGCCTGGTCGCGGTCTTCATACATGAAGTCGTCGTTAATCATCGATGCGAAATTCATCAGGAACCAGGTGTTGCACGAAAATGCTATTGCATCAGTCAGGTTCAGCGGCGAGCGGTGGTGATGGCATCCCACGCGGATGTTGCCGTCGGTGATGCCGTCGTGGCATTCCACGGTGGTCTCGGTGGTCACGATTCCCTCTGAAAGCATCGTCAGCGCCTGAGCCACCTTAAACGTGGAGCCTGGTGCATAGGCCTTGGCAATAGCCAGTTCTAGCTGGGGTCCCTGCGGCGAGTTGGTAGCCAGGCAGAGTATCTCTCCCGTCTCGGGCTGAATGGCCACAATGCTGCCCGTGCGGCCTCGCAACAACCGCTCACCCATCTTCTGCAGCACGGGTCTGACGGTAAGCGGTCCATCGGTGGGCAACACCTGTGCGCCACATGTAAGGCTAAAAGCCGACAGCAGCCATACTGCCGTGAAAATGATTATGCTGGTTCGTTTCATCATCCTGTTTCTGTGTTTTATAGATTCATCGTGAACATCACTCCCCCACCCTCGGGCCATGCTATGGGAGCAAGCGTGACATTGTGTTTTTCGGCAAACGGACGGGTAAACACCAGGGCACTGCCAACGCCGATAGCCGCACCGGCAAGCACATCCCACACATCGTGGCGCTTAGAATAGACCCGGCCCCAAGCCACATAGGTGCTCACGGCATAGGCCGGCACACCCAGCTTCCAGCCATAGCGGCGCTGAAGGAAGGTGGCACCCGAGAAGGCCACGCCCGCATGATTCGAGGGGAACGAATGCATGTCGCTGGCGTCGGGGCGCTCTTTGCGGATGGTGTGTTTCAGCAGATAGGTCGCAGCCACGGAGGTGGCCTCGCTCTCGGCCAGCTGAAGCAGTCCCTTGCCGTCGCCTTTTATAAGGGCCGTTGCAACGCCCATTGCTCCAGGCAGGAACATCACAATGTCGGTGGATTTCTTCACGCCGTCGCGGCTTTGTGCTGAAATGCCCTGAACGGGAAGAAGCATGACCAGGCACACCATTATTATATATAATGGCATTCCGTGATTTGAAATCATCTCTTTCTGCAATGGGTTTTTCATTTCAGCTTGATTCCGTTCCAGTAGGCGCAGTCGTCCTCAATCAGTATCGTGCCTCCGAGCCATTCGGTCTGCGGCAGTTCGTCGGTAAACGGATAGTATCTCTCCACTTTCCCTCCCTTCAGTTCCACGACAGCCTGCTGAAGCACCTCGCCTGCGGCTTTCACTTCATGGGCAGCCACCCGCCTCATCCTCTGCTTCTCCATTCGGTCAGCGCGAGTATTCAAGGTCGGCTGCAGATTTCAGCTGCACCTTCTCATCCCTTGTTGCCGATGAATCGCGACGCGAATTCCTGACGCTGTCGGAAACCGATGGCTTGGAATCCTGCGGGGCATTATTCATCTCGCTGGCCTCGCGGATATGGATGCGAAGCAGCTGCACATAGTCGGCTATCATCAGCTTGATGGTTGAAGTGGACGCAGGACGCGTTTCCTTGCCAAGGAACAGGAATCCCCTGATTTCCTTGATGCCTATGCGGTCGTTGTCGCTGATTTCGAGCGAGTAGTGGCTGTTCGACGAGAAATGAGTCGAACGGGTAGCCACGCTGTCGTTGTTAAGCCGCAGGGCAAGCATGGCTATGCCGTCCTTGAATCCTTCCTGATAAAGGAACTGGGTGTCGAACGAGAACACGAAGCGGTCGCCCTTGTGGAAGGCTGAGTCGGCCTTGACGGAAAATGACTTTACATTGTAGGGCATGGCCTGCATGAGCACCACTCCGCGCTCCAAGGGCCATATATTAGCCGTATCGCCCGACAGCGACAGGCTGTTTTCCGTTGAAAGGTCGGCCACCGAGGCTCCTATCTTCGAGGCTTCGTTGCCAATCCGCTTCGCAAGCGACTTGTAGATGTCTTGCATCTCGTCAGCATGGCGCATGTAGTAGACCATCGACTCATCGAACTGCTGCTCGGTGACGCCGTATTTCTTCAGTACGCTCAGCTTGTAGAGCTTCTCCTTATAGGCACGGTCCTTGGCATCCGTGATGTTTTCCGTAGCAATCATTCCTATCGAGAGGTGGAAGTCGTAGAGTATATCTTCCATCTCGCCTGAAGAAATGGGCTCGTCGGAGCCTGACTTGCAGCTTGTCATCCATCCGGCAGCGGCGATGACAATCATCAGAACGGCTATAAGTGCGGGCAGTCTTTTCATGAGTTTTGCGCTTCTGCAGGTTGTTCTTGTGCTTCTGAAACAGTTTCTGAAACAGCTTCGGCCTCAGCTGATGGTTCCTCGGCGGTCTCGGCGGCTTCGGCTTCTTCGGTTTCCTCGGCGGCTTTCTTCTTATCGTCCTGGAACAGTTCCACCAATTCTTTCTGATAGAAAATCAGCATGGCAACCACTCCCACGGACACGCAGGCATCGGCAAAATTGAATACAGGCGAGAAGAACACGAAGTCTTCGCCTCCCCATATCGGGAACCATTCAGGGAATGTGCCGTTGATAAGCGGGAAATAGAACATGTCTACCACCTTGCCCATCAGGAAGGGCGCATAGCCCTCGCCAAACGGCACCAGATAACTGACATAGTGAGGCGATGCCCCGGTGAATATCAGGCCGTAGAACATCGAGTCGATCATGTTGCCGATGGCTCCTGCGGTGATGACAGCCACCAGCAGGATATATCCATGCCGGGCTCCCTTCTGAATCAGTTTTACGATGTAGTAGCTCAGCCAGATGATGGCCACCAGACGGAACAGACTGAGGAACAGCTTGTTGATGAAAGTCATGCCAAAGGCCATGCCGTTGTTCTCGATGTAGTGAATCTTGAACCACGAGGTAATCTCTATCGTGTCGTAGAGGGGCATGGTGGTCTTGACCCAGATTTTGATAACCTGGTCGATGACTAACAGTATCAGTATGAAAACTGCTACAAAGACTCCTTGCCTGGTCTTAGTGCTTGCCATTCAACTTGCTTTGAACACTCAGAGTGGCGTGGGGAACGGCACGCAAGCGCTCTTTCGGAATCAGCTCGCCAGTGATGCGGTCTATTCCGTAGGTTTTATTCTCCACACGCACAAGTGCAGCCTTCAGTCCCTGAATAAATTTCTGCAGGCGGGCTGCCTGTGACATGAGTTCTTCTTTCGACTGGGTAGCACTACCCTCTTCAAGAACCTTGTATGTAGGCGAGGTGTCGTCCACATCGTTACCGTCAGCATTCATAAGTGTGCGCATCATCTGCTGATAGTCGTCGTTGGCAACCTTCAGCTTCTCTTCGATGATTTCCTTGAACTCCTGGAGTTCTTCGTCACTGTAGCGTGTTTTTTCAGCCATAAAATCAAGTGTTTGTAATCTATTAAAGGTTATTAGTCTTAAATTTTCTCTACTTTTATGTTCAGCGTGAAGTCGTCGAAGTCGACGGCTTCGCCATCGTTGACACCAATGTTCAGCTCATCGGCCTGCACCTGTGTCTTGATGTAGTCGGCATATTCGGCGATGGCCTTGTCGGTCTGCTCGTTCGAAGCCACCGTAACGGCAACGCGGTCGGTGATTTCGAGTCCGCTCTCCTTTCGGATGTTCTGGATGCGGTTAATCAGCTCGCGGGCCATGCCTTCGTTGAGCAGCTCGTCGGTGAGCTCAATCTCAAGGGCCACGGTGAGGTTGCCTTCGTTGCTGACGAGCCATCCGGGAATGTCCTCGCTGATGATTTCCACGTCGGAAGCATCCACAACGGCCTCCTCGCCTTCGATGTCGAGCTTGATGCTGCCTTCGGTCTCCAGCTGGGCAATCTGGTCTTGCGAGAGGCTTGCCATCTGTGCGGCAATGCTCTTCATCAGCTTACCGAACTTCTTACCCATTGTGCGGAAGTTACACTTCACCTTTTTCACCAGAACGCCCTGACCTTCAACGAAATTCAGTTCTTTCACGTTCACTTCGCTCATGATGAGGTCCTTCACGGCCTCGATATGTTTTTGCTGCTCTTCGTCGACGGCTGGAATCATAATCTTCTGCAGGGGCTGGCGAACCTTGATGTTCACCTTGCGGCGAAGGGCAAGCACCATCGAAGTAATCTTCTGGGCCATCTCCATACGAGCCTCGAGGTCGCTGTCGATGACATCCTCCTGGCAAACGGGGAAGTCAGCCAGATGTACTGATGTCTCGCTGCCCGTGAGGTCGCGATAGAGCTCGTCGGCATAGAAGGGTGCAAACGGAGCCAGCAGGCGCGAAACGGTCTCCAGACAGGTGTAGAGCGTCTGATAGGCCGAAAGCTTGTCCTTCGACATATCCTTGCCCCAGAAGCGCTTGCGGTTGAGACGCACATACCAGTTGGAAAGTACATCGTTGACAAACGTATCTATCAGACGACCGGCCTTGGTGGGCTCGAAATCAGCCAACGACTCATCGACGCCCTTAATCAGGGAATTCAATGAAGAAATTATCCAACGGTCAATCTCAGGACGCTCATTTACAGGTACTTGAGGCATATCCTTGTCGAATCCGTCAACGTTGGCGTAAAGGGCAAAGAAGCTGTAAGTATTATATAAGGTGCCGAAGAATTTGCGACGAATTTCCTCAACGCCCTTGGGGTCATATTTCAAGTTGTCCCAAGGCTGGGTGTTGGTGAGCATATAGAAGCGCACGGCATCGGCTCCGTTCTTCTTGATTTCAGCAAAGGGATTCACCACGTTGCCGATATGCTTCGACATCTTGATGCCCTTAGCGTCGAGCACAAGTCCGCTTGAAATCACGTTCTTGAAGGCCACTGAGTCGAATATCATCGTGGCAATGGCATGAAGCGTGAAGAACCATCCGCGGGTCTGATCGACGCCTTCGTTGATGAAGTCGCAGGGGAATGCGATATGCTTGTCGATGGCATCACGGTTCTCAAACGGATAGTGAACCTGCGCATAAGGCATGGAACCGCTGTCGAACCATACGTCGATGAGGTCGGTCTCGCGTGCCAGCGGCTTTCCACTCTCGCCCACCAGCACAATCTCGTCGACATACGGACGGTGCAGGTCAATCTTATCGTAGTTCGCCTGACTCATGTCGCCGGGAACGAATCCTTTGTCTTTCAGCGGGTTAGACTTCATCACACCTGCCTCGACGGCTTTCTCAATCTCGGCATAAAGCTCTTCGAGCGAACCGATGCAGATTTCCTCACGCGTCTCCTTGTTGCGCCAGATAGGCAGCGGAGTGCCCCAGAAACGTGAGCGCGAAAGGTTCCAGTCGTTAAGGTTCTCAAGCCAGTTGCCGAATCGGCCAGTACCAGTTGACTCAGGTTTCCAGTTGATGGTCTTGTTGAGTTCAGCCATGCGGTCCTTGCAGGCCGTAGAGCGGATGAACCAAGAGTCGAGCGGATAGTAGAGCACGGGCTTGTCGGTACGCCAGCAATGCGGATAATTGTGCACGTGCTTCTCAATCTTATACACCGAGCCCTCCTGCTTCATCTCCATGCAGAGCACGATATTCAGGTCTTCAGCCTTCATGGCACCTTGCTCGTCGTACTTGCCGTTCTTGTTGAACTCGGGTGCGTAGGCATTCTTCACGTAGTCGCCGGCATGCTTGCCATAGGCCTCCACGTTCACGCAAGCCTTCACGAAATCTTCGGCCAGCTCGTCCATCACATAATACTTGCCCTGCAGGTCGACCATCGGACGCGTCTCGCCACCTTTATTAATAAGGAAGAGCGATGGAATGCCAGCATCCTTGGCCACCTTGGCATCGTCGGCACCGAAAGTAGGTGCGATATGCACGATACCCGTACCGTCGTCGGTAGTAACATAGTCGCCGGGAATCACTCGGAAGGCCACCTCTTCCATCTCCACGAACTTATCGTTGCCAACGGCAAAGATACGCTCAGGATGCTCGGCGGCAGTCTTCTTCACGAATGCGGCGGCATTGTCGTCAAATTTCTCGCAAGGCTTCACCCAAGGCATCAGCTGCTGGTAGTGCATGCCCACCAGGTCGGAACCTTTATACTGACCCACTACACGATAGGGAACCACCTTGTCGCCGGGCTTGTATTCCATCTCGGCAAACTCGCCCTCGGGCTTCAAGTAGCTGTCAACCAAGGCAGCAGCCATCACGGCCGAAATCTTCTCGCCGTTATAGGGATTGAACGTCTGCAGGCATACATAGTCAATCTTCGGACCTACGCAGAGCGCGGTATTCGAAGGCAGAGTCCATGGTGTGGTGGTCCAAGCCAAGAACACAGGTGTGCCCCACCCCTTCATTTCAGGACGCGGGTCCACAATCTTGAACTGAGCCGTGCAGGTGGTGTCCTTCACGTCGCGATAGCAGCCAGGCTGGTTCAGCTCATGACTCGACAGACCCGTTCCGGCACCCGGAGAATAAGGCTGGATGGTGTAGCCCTTATAGAGCAGACCCTTCTGATAGAACTGCTTCAGCAGCCACCAGAGCGTCTCGATATACTTGTTGTCGTAGGTAATATAAGGATGGTCAAGATCCACGAAATAGCCCATCTTCTCCGTCAGGTCGCGCCATTCCTGCGTGTACATCATCACGTTCTCACGGCACTTGCGGTTGTAGTCCTCCACCGAGATGTACTTCTCCGAGTCCTTGTTGTCGATATCGGCCTTGGTGATGCCCAGCTCTTTTTCCACGCCAAGCTCGACGGGAAGTCCATGGGTGTCCCATCCAGCCTTGCGATGAACCTGGAAGCCCTTCATCGTCTTATAGCGGTTGAAGGTGTCCTTGATGGTACGGGCCAGCACATGGTGAATGCCAGGATGGCCATTTGCCGAGGGAGGTCCCTCATAGAAAACAAACTGAGGACATCCCTCACGCTCCTCGATGCTCTTCAGGAACACATTCTCTGCATTCCACTTGTCCAGTATCTGCTGGTTGGTCTGATTCAGGTTCAAACCGTCGTGTTCGGCAAATTTCTTAGCCATATCTTTCTGCTTTTAACCTTGTTTTTTATACCTTATATTAATTATAGGGCGCAAAATTACAAAAAAAACATGTAACCCGTGCAAATGACAGCCTAAAAAAACAAAAAAAGCAGTAATTGTATCACTACAACTACCGCCGAAAAAATGTATTACCTAACCAATTAAATGTCTGAATTAAGCTGTTTTACTAACAATTCTCTCAATTTTTCCGGTCTTTTCTTTAAATGTTATTCCTGAAACGATCTTTGACCTTATTAAATATTAATACCCTATTCTGTGAGATTATGTCTCTGTTTTCGTTAGTGCAAAGGTAACAACAATCTGGCCGATTATCAATACTTGAAGCCATAAAACGTTGGCAAAACGGATAATTTTTGACCTAAATCAAAAAAAAAACTCCGAGAATTAAAAATCATTCAAACATTTTTCTTATCTTTGCAATCAGACAAAGAAAGACTACAATCAAACAATCGTATAATAACATCTTAAATCTATGGTTCTAATGATTATCGAGTTGCTAGTAGTTCTGCTGGCGCTCTACGTGGGATCCCGATACGGAAGCCTGGCTCTGGGAGCCATTTCCGGAATCGGTCTGGCCCTTCTTGTTTTCGGTTTCGGAATGAAACCAGGTTCTCCACCCACCGACGTAATCTACATCATCATCGCTGCCGTCACCTGTGCTGGCATCATGCAGGCATCGGGCGGCATGGACTGGTTGATTCAGATTGCCGAGAAGATGCTGCGCAAGCATCCCGACCGCATCACCTTCCTGGCTCCGCTCTGCACTTTCTTCCTGACGGTGCTCGTTGGAACCGGACACGTGGTCTACACGCTGATGCCTATCATCTGCGACATTGCCATCAAGAAAGGCATCCGTCCGGAGCGTCCCTGCGGCGTGGCTTCCATCGCCTCGCAGGTAGGTATCACTTGCTCGCCCATCGCTGCGGCCGTGGTGGCCTTCGTCACCATCTCCAACGCCAACGGGTTCGACATCTCCATCCCGCAGGTGCTCATGGTCAGCATTCCTGCCTGTCTGTGCGGACTGATGGCTGCCGCCGCTGCCTCTTACCATCGCGGACTCGACCTCGACAAAGACCCTGAGTTCCAGAAGAAGATTCAGGACCCTGTCCAGCGCGAGTACATCTATGGCGGTTCAGCAACAACGCTCGACAAGGAAATCCCGCAGAGCGCCAAGAATGCCGTCTTCGTGTTCCTCGGTGCGCTCATCATCATCGTGCTGTTCGCTATTTTCCAGGACATCCTTCCCGAATACAGCACGGTGAAGGCTGTCAAGGATGCCCCTGACTTCACCTTCTCCGACGGAACCGTGGCCAGCGCAGCTGCTTTGGCCAAGGCCAAGGTCATCATCCCGGGCATCACGGAGGCATCCACCGTCAAGCTCAAGATGAACGTGATTATCCAGATTGTGATGATTACCGCCGCTGCCATCATGATTCTGTTCTGCAAGGCATCGCCCACCAAGGCGGTCCACGGAGCCGTGTGGCAGTCGGGCATGGTGGCCGTGGTGGCCATCTTCGGTATCGCTTGGCTGGCCGACACCTATTTCTCGAACTATACCGACGAGATGCAAGCCATGCTGGGCGACATCGTTGCCAAGTACAACTGGTCGATAGCCTTCGTGTTCTTCCTCGTTTCGGTGCTCATCAACTCTCAGGGTGCCGTGGTCGTTTCCATGCTTCCGCTGGCCTACTCGCTGGGAATTCCCGGTCCCGTTCTGCTCGGTGTGCTGCCCAGCGTCTACGGTTACTTCTTCATCCCGAACTATCCTTCGGATATCGCAACGGTGAACTTCGACCGCTCGGGCACTACCGTCATCGGTAAGTATCTGCTCAACCACTCGTTCATGATGCCTGGACTCGTCCACATCTTTACCAGTACTATCGTGGCTTATGTTTTGTCAATGATTATCTATTAAAATCCTACCGACTATGTTGATTATCATTATAGAATTATTAGTAGTTCTCCTGGCACTCTATCTGGGTTCCAAGTATGGCAGCCTTGCGCTGGGAGCCATTGCAGGACTGGGCCTAGCCATTCTCGTGTTCGACCACGGACTGAAACCTGGCACACCCCCTACCGACGTTATCTATATCATCGTGGCAGCCGTCACCTGTGCTGGTGTGCTCCAGGCTTCGGGCGGCATGGACTGGATGATTCAGATTGTGGAGCGCATCCTGCGCAAGCATCCGCAGCACATCACCTTCCTTGCCCCTATCAGCACCTTCTTCCTCACGGTGGTTTGCGGAACCGGACACGTGATGTATACGCTGATGCCGGTCGTAACCGACGTGGCCATAAAGAAAGGCATCCGACCCGAGCGTCCGCTGGCAGTTGCCTCGGTGGCATCCATGCTGGCCATCGTCTGCTCGCCCATCTCGGCAGCCGTGGTGGCATTCTCCACGATTTCCGGACTGAACGGCTTCACCATCTCCATTCCGCAGATTGTGGCCGTCACCATTCCCGCCTGCCTCTGCGGCATCATCGCTGCCTCGGCATGGTCGTACAATCGTGGACTCGACCTCGACAAAGACCCCGAATTCCTTGAGAAAATCAAAGACCCCGTGCAGTATGCATTCATCTATGGCAACACGGCCACCACGCTTAACAAAGAGATTGACAAGAAGTCGAAATGGGCGGTCTACATCTTCCTGGCTTCCATCGTGCTCATCGTCATCCTGGCCTTTGCCCAGAGCATACTTCCGGCCTACGACACGGTAGTGGCCATCGACGGAGCCAGCGACGTCACCCTGCCCACGGGCAAGACCGTTAGTGCCGCCAACCTGGCATCGGCAGGCATCGTGATGGCTGGCGTGACCGAGAAGGTGCCCACCACCATCCACATGTATCTCGTCATCCAGATCATACTTATCTCGGCAGCTGCCCTGATGATTATCATCTGCGGAGCCAAGCCAAAGAGCGCCGTTGCCGGCAACGTGTGGCAGTCGGGCATGGTGGCCGTGGTGGCCATCTACGGCATCGCATGGCTGGCCAACACCTTCTTCGGCGCACACATGGCCGAGGTAGAAGCCCTGCTCGACGAGATGGTAGATAACTATCCGTGGGCCATCGCCCTTGTGTTCTTCATCTTCTCGGTGCTCATCAACTCGCAGGCAGCCGTGGTGGTTGCACTCCTGCCCGTGGCCTACAAGCTGGGCATCCCCGGATGGATTCTGCTCGGAGCCCTGCCCTGCGTGTATGGATACTTCTTCATCCCGAACTATCCCACCGACATTGCCACGGTGAACATCGACCGCACAGGCACAACCAAGATTGGCAAGTACGTGCTCAACCATTCGTTCATGGTTCCCGGAATCATCAGCGTGGTTGTCAGCACCATCGTTGCCTACATCATCTCGGGCATATTCTTCTAGATTATTTCAACACTAAGATACAGAGGTACAGAGTTTTTAAATTCTCTGTGCCTCTGTCTCTTTTTGTGTCTCAGTTCGACTGAACAGAGCCCCCACCCCGAAATGCCATGCTTCCGTCCATTGGAAAGGTTTCTTCCATTGGATGAAAAGGATGCTTCCATTGGATGGAAAGGATGCTTCCGCTGATTAGATGATTTTCAAATAAAGTCTGATTGGCTTCCAATTAAAGTCTGAATGGAAGTCAATTAAAGTCTAAACGGAAGTCAATTAAAGTCTGATTGAGAGTCATTTAAAGTCTATTTGAAATCGAGGATTTCTTCAGGCGTCTGCACAAACATCGTGGCACCGTGGGCAGCAAGGAAATCACGGTCGCGAAAGCCCCAGAGCACGCTGATGCAGGGCAAATCGCTGTTGGCGGCGGTCTGCAAATCTACGTCGCTGTCGCCCACATAGACGGCTCGCTCCTTCCCTACCCCAAGCTGGCGAAGGGCCTCGTTGACGGTGTCGGGGGCGGGCTTCTTGCGCACTCCCTGAGCCTCGTTCTCGCCGATGGCCACCTCTACAAGGTTGCCGAAGAAATGGGCTATCAATTCCTTTGTGGCGGCATCGAACTTGTTGCTTACCACAGCCAGACGCTTCCCGCGGGCCTTCAGCCGCTGAAGCATCTCGGTGATTCCAGGGTACGGACCGGTGTTGTCGAGCGAGTGCTGCATGTAGTAGTTGCGGAAGATTTCCAACGCCTCTTCGAACCGTGGGTTGCTTTCGCCATCGGGAACGGCCCTGTGCATGAGCATGCGGACACCATTGCCCACGAACCGGCGCACTTCTGCGCTGGTTCGCAATGGGAATCCACAGGCGCCCAACGCATGGTTCACGCTCAGATAGAGGTCGTCGAGCGTGTCGAGCAGCGTTCCGTCGAGGTCGAATATATAAGTGTCGTATTCCTTCATTTCGTTAGTCAGCCGTTTCGCTTGCTGCGGGTTATCATCGTCTGAATCTTCTGGTTGTATTGGCGCGCCTCCATCAGCTGCTCTATGGTGACATTCATGCGGTACTTCCATTGGTTGTAGCAGTCGTAAGGCTCGTTGATGCGCTCATCGCGCACATTCTTGGCCCTGAGCGTGGCATCCATGGCCAGCCAGTCTTGTATGCTGAGCAGGCAGAGCATCGACGGGCAATACAGGTGGCGGGCGATGATTTCCTCGGCCATCTGTGGCGGCAACTGATGCGGGGCGCGGCCTTCGCGCTGCAGCATGGTGGTGAAGAATCGCTGGGCACGGCCTGAGTTCTCCTCCCACCAGAGCCGCAAGGTGGGCATGTCGTGGGTGCTGATGGTGGCCACACTCCGGTAGGGATTGGCTTCGAGGTGAGCGAATTCCAAGCCCAAATCCTTCGGCAGCGACTGCACTTCGAGCGTCAGTATGCGGAGCGTGTCGAGCACATGGGGCACCGATGCAGGCAGCAGTCCCAGGTCTTCGGCACATACCAGCATGCGCGTGTCTTGAAGGATGTCGCCCAATAGCTGCAGGGCGTGCCACGCCCAGAACCCGTTGTGGCGCTCGAAGAAATAGCTGTTGTAGATGCGCATGAAGGCATCTTTCTCGTCCTGCCCAAGTATCTCGTAGACGGGTTCCTTGTCGATGCCGAAGCGCGGATGGTACATCTCGGCCTGTGCGTCATCTTCCAGGAAGAGCACGTTTGAGATGATGCGATAGAGCCCTTCGCGAATCCATAGGCTGTTCTCGTCGCGCTGGCCCTCGAAATGACGGCGCACCTTCTGCTGGGTGTCGAATTCCGACTTCAAGTCGTAGAGCCCGTACTGCTTGCGCACCAGGAACTTGTCGCGCACGAACTGGGCATGGATGCCGAAGATGCGGTCGAGTATGCGGTCGTTGATGAGCGGACGGGTGTAGAGCTCTTTGTGGAAGGCCAGCCCCATCTGCTCTATTTCCTCGCGGCTCATGGGCAGCGCCGGACGGAAGTGGCCCATCGTGGCATAGACGGCCGACGCGGGAATCTCCCACATGCGGAAGAATCCGATGACGTGGTCGATGCGGAAGGCATCGAAATATTGTTCCATCCACTGGAAGCGGCGGCGGAAGTATTGGTTGATGGTGATGGACGACGGGTGATGGGTGATGGTGGATTCTTGCTTCCCATCACTCCATCGATAGGTGGGGAATCCCCAGTTTTGTCCGTTGGGATGATAGATGTCGGGTGGCGTTCCCGTCTGCATGTCGAGATTGAAGAATTCGGGATGCTTCCAGGTCTCCACGCTGTCGCGGCATAGCCCGATGGGGAGGTCGCCTTTCAGCGAAACGCCTTTGCTGCGGGCATAGTTGGCGGCTTCAAGGAATTGGATGTGCAGATGGAACTGAACAAAATAGTGGAGCCCGATAAGCTTTTCGCGCTGCTTCTGGTCGGCATCAGGGCAGTCGCGCTTCACGCAGAATGCTGCATAGTCGACCAACCAGTCCTTGTTCTCGGCAAAGAAGGTCTCGAAGGGCTTGCCATTCAGCACGCTTTCGCCATTTTCCTCGAAGGCTTTCTTCAGGTAGGCCCACTTCACGCGGTCTACGGCCAAGTAGTCGCTGTCGCGCAGGGCATTCAATTCCCTTCGCTGGCGGGCATATTGCAGCATGAACTCCTCGTCGCTAATGGGCAGCTGGTCGAGGTCGATGTAGTGCGGATGCAGGGCAAATGCCGAGATGATGTTATAGGGATGTGAATCGTTCCAGGTGTGGGTGCTGGTGGTATCGTTGACGGGCAGCAGCTGGATGACCTTCATTCCAACCGTCGCGGCCCAGTCGGCCATCATCTTGAGGTCGGTGAAATCGCCCACGCCACAACTGCGTTCCGACCGCAGCGCGAACAAAGGCACCACCACGCCGGCTGCCTTCCACGTGGTTTCCTTCACGCGCAGGGAGTCGCCATAGACCACGTGCACCTCGCCGTCGGCCACAGCCATCGGGCCGGTCGTGCGGTTGTCGCCTTCCTCCCAGGTCTTCAGCTGTCGCGTCTTGTTGTCAACGATGACATATTTATATTCCAGCGGCATCATCATGCCGTCAACGTTCACCGAGAGCATCCAGTCGAACTCGCCTATGTGCTGCATGGGCAGATAGCGCGTAGGATTCCAACTGCCGATGGCCGGATGGCTACCCACCAGCGCCAACGACTCATCCGGGCCCAGCTGCGGAGCCGAAACGCGGAACACGATGGTCTTGCGAAACAGCGGCAAGGCCACAGCCTCCACTCCCTTCGCGTATCTTCGGTGGATGTAGGTGTAGAGATGATAGTTCAGGGGCACATCCCGCCATAGGTCGGTGAAGCAAAACGTCTTGGTGTTGTCGGTGGCATAGAGGCGCTTCACCTGGTTCCATTCGCGGCGAAGCACCTGCTGGCTGGCATCTTCCACCTGATACACATATTCTATCTGTACGATGCGCCGCTGGCGTGATTCCATCAGCACCACGTCGAGCCACCACAGCCCTCCGTCCTCGGTCTGCATCATCAAATCCTGTTCATGGAGCCGTCCGTCGCTGGTCTTGTAGTTCACAAGCACGTGCATGGCCTGCCCCCACTCTGTGTTATAATGAATATTAAATCTAAGTTTCATATCGCAAAGTTACGATTAAGCGAGCACAAAACAAAAGAATTTATTCTTTTTTTTGCCGAGCGTGAGTAAATTCGCTGGATTTATCCAGCAAAGTTACGACAAAAGAACGATAAAACAAAATAAAAAAGAAATGTTTTTCAACAATTCTTCGGCCAACGCTTGTCTTTCTACATTTTAATTCGTACCTTTGCCACGTTCTAACAAAACAAAATGGATTATGAAAGTCACTAAACGCAAATATTTTCTGCCAGCCATCGCCTGCCTCTTGGTCATCGCCGGATGTGTATACTACTATTTCTTCTCATCGATGACAGGAAAGCCCGACAAGCAATACCTGTATGTGGATGCCGACGACAACGTGGACTCGGTGTTCACCAAGCTGCACGACATCAGCACCGACCACGGACTCTTTGCATTCCAGACGCTGGCCCGCCACTTTAACTACGCCGAGAAAATACGCACCGGCCGCTATGCCATTGCTCCCGGCGAAGGCGCCTTCATGGCATTCCGACACATCAAGAACGGACTGCAAGAACCGCTCAACCTTACCATTCCCACGGCAAGGACCATCGACAAGCTCTCGGCAACGCTCTCGCAAAAATTGATGCTCGACAGCATCGAGCTCACTACCATGCTCAGGGACTCGGCCATTTGCCAGCAATACGGTCACACGCCCGAGACCATCATCAGCATGTTCGTGCCCAACACCTACGACGTGTATTGGAACCTGAGTCCGAAGGCACTACTCGACCGCATGCAGAAAGAATGCAAGAAATTCTGGAACGACGACCGCATGAAGAAAGCCGAAGCGCTGAAGATGACGCCCGTGGAAGTGAGCACGCTGGCCAGCATCATCGACGAGGAAACATCTAACGACGGCGAGAAGCCCATGATAGCCGGCATGTACTACAACCGCTTGCAGACCGACATGCCGCTGCAGGCCGACCCCACCGTGAAGTTTGCCATCGGCGACTTCTCCATACGCCGCATCTATAACAACATGCTCTCGATAAACAGCCCTTATAACACCTATCGCAACACGGGCCTGCCCCCAGGACCCATTCGCGTGCCGTCGATTGCCGGACTCGATGCCGTGCTCAACATGGTGCATCACGACTACCTCTACATGTGTGCCAAAGAGGATTTTAGCGGAACCCACAATTTCGCACGCACCTATCAGGAGCATCTTGCAAATGCCGCCAAATATTCTGCCGCACTCAACAAGCGCGGAATCAAATAAGAAAAAGATTATCCAATTCGCTAGGACTGTCCGGCTGACCTCTGAACAGAACACAACATCGTAACTTTACAACATTACAACATTAAGCAGGTTTAGTAAAGTTTCGGAAGTCCATACTCCCCTCCTTAGAAAGGAGGGGAAGTAGGATTATTTCTTCTTTTTCAAGCGGTCGTAGAATTCCTTGAGTGATGCTTTCACGATGCCTTTTTTTACCAGCAGGTCAAGGTCTTGGCGTGCCTCTTCGTAGTTGCCCATCAGCAGCCTCACGTCGGCACGGTTCAATAGATGGTCGGTGTTGTCGGGCTCCATTTCCATGGCTCTCGTGAAGTCGTATTCTGCCAGCGAATACATTTTCCTTTCGCGCTCCATATTCGCCCGCGCCACGATGGGCAGCACACTCTCGGGATTCGACTCCACCAGCTGGTTTATCTGGTCCATGGCCTCCGTGAAACGACGCGCTTTCTGATTGACAAGTGCCAGTCCCAGCCGCGCCTCGAAATGAGTGGGAACCACGCGCAGCACGGCCTCGTAGTCGGCCCTGGCAAATGCCAGCCGGCCAAGCTTTTCGTTGGCGTAGGCCCGATAGTAAAGTCCGGCCACATTATAGGGGTCGCGCTTTATTACGTAGTCGTACTCGTCTTTGGCATATTCCCATTGCTCGAGCTGCATGTTCAGCGCAGCCTTCTTCAGCCGCAAGTCGAGCGAGTCGGGATGGAACGAAAGGGCATCGGCAGCCTCCTTCAGCTCTTCACGCAGCTGTTGTTTACTCTGGGCCGAAACGCCCAAAGCAAACAGCAACATACCTATCAGGATATACTTACGCATTCTTGATATAATTTACAATCCATTGGCCCACTTCACGGGTGCCATACTTTGCGCCGCCTTCCACTTGAATCTCGGGAGTGCGTACGTTGGCATCGAGCGAAGCATCTACCGCCTCGCGGATGAGTGCGCCCTCTTCGTTCAGTCCGAAATATTCGTAGAGCATCGCAACGGAAAGTATCTGCGCCAGCGGGTTGGCAATGTTCAGTCCCTTTGCCTGGGGCCATGAACCGTGGATGGGTTCGAATACAGGGGTGCTCTCGCCGGTAGAGGCCGATGGCAGCAGACCCATCGAACCGCTGATGCATGAGCCCTCGTCGGTCAGGATGTCGCCGAAAGTGTTCTCGGTAACCATCACGTCGAAGAATCGAGGCTCGGTGAGCATCTTCATGGCAGCATTGTCCACGAACATATAGTCGGTTACCACGTCAGGATACTGGGGTGCCATTTCCTTTGCAATCTGGCGCCACAGACGGCTGGATGCCAGGATATTAGCCTTGTCTACCACCGTGACGTGCTTCTTGCGGCTGCGGGCATATTCGTAGGCAACCTTCAGGATGCGCTCCACTTCCGGACGGGTGTAATAGTTGGTGTCGAAGGCCTTGTCGTTGTCCTGATACTTTTCACCGAAATACATGCCGCCGGTGAGTTCGCGAATGCACACGAAGTCGGCTCCGTCGATGAGCTCATCCTTCAGCGGACTCTTGTGAAGCAGGCACTTGAAGGTCTGCACAGGACGGATGTTGGCGAACAGCCCGAGCTTCTTGCGCATGGCAAGCAGTCCCTGCTCGGGGCGCACCTTGGCCGTAGGGTCGTTGTCGAACTTGGGGTCGCCGACCGATGCAAAGAGCACGGCATCGGCCTCCTTGCAGATATTGAAGGTTTCCTCGGGGAAGGGATCGCCCACCTCGTCGATGGCATGCGCACCGCAGATGGCTTCGGTGTAACTCACTTCATGACCGAACTTCTCGGCAACAGCCGACATCACGGCCACGCCTTGTTCCATAATCTCAGGGCCGATACCATCGCCAGCCAGCACAGCAATTTTCAATTTCATAATGTGTTTGTTTTAAAATTTCTTTTCGGCAAAATTACGAAACTTTTTCTAACTTGTCCGCCATTTGCCAATTCTTTTTCAAATAAATAACTTTCGTTAGGAACTGACTCTTTCCTCGATGATGTTAAGCATCTTGAAGGTGGCCTTGATGGCAGCTTCGGTCTGGTCGGCGTCAAGTCCGCGGGTGCGAAGCAACCGGCCGTCGTCGTTCCAGGTGATGACTGTCTGTACCAAGGCATCCGTGCGGCCGCCAGGCGGAATGGTCACGGCATAGTTGGCCAGCAAGGGGAATGTGCGCCCGAGATACTTCCGATAGATGAATCGCAAGGCTTTCACGAAGGCATCATACTGACCGTCGCCGGTGGCACCTGCCTCATATTGCTTGCCGTTAATCTCTACCCTGACGTTAGCTCCGGGCTTCAATCCATAAGCCGTCGACACCATGTAGCTTATCAGCTTCACCTTATCCTCGGGTGCATCGTGTTTCAATACATCAGAGACGATAAATGGCAGGTCGTCTTGTGTCACGATTTCCTTGCGGTCGCCGAGTTCGGTGATTCGCTTCGTCACCTTCTTCGTCTGCTCAGGCGTAAGTTCCAGTCCCAGTTCTTTCAGGTTCTTCGCAATGTTGGCCTTGCCGCTGTTCTTGCCCAGGGCATACTCGCGCTTTCGGCCGAAACGTTCGGGCACCAGCTGGTTGGTGTAGAGCCCGCCCTTGTTGTCGCCGTCGGCATGTACACCGGCCACCTGCGTAAACACATTCTCGCCGATGACGGGCTGGTTGGGTGCGATGGCAATGCCGCTATAGCCTTCCACCAGTCGCGAGATGGCATTCAACTTGTCTTCGTGGATGTTGGTCTTGGCATGGAACTGGTCTTTCAAGATTACCTGCACGCTCGAGAGCGGGGCATTGCCGCAACGCTCGCCCAGTCCGTTCACCGTGACATGCAGTCCCTTGCAGCCGCTGAGCACCGCAGCCAGCGTATTGCTCACCGCCAGGTCGTAGTCGTTGTGGGCATGGAAGTCGAAGTGCACGCCGGGATAGCGCTTCTGCATCTTTCGCATATATTCCACCACCTGCAATGGGTTCAAAATGCCCAGTGTATCAGGCAGCATGAAGCGCTTGATGTCCATCTTGGTCAGCGCATCGAGCATGGCATAGACATACTCCGGCGAGTCCTTCATGCCATTGCTCCAATCCTCCAGGTATACGTTCACGGTCATACCCTTCGCGGCAGCATAGAGCACCGTCTGACGGATGTCCTCGATATGCTCGCCGACGGTCTTGTGAAGCTGTCTGAAACAATGGCGCTCCGACCCTTTTGCCAGCAGATTGATCACCTTGCCGCCGCATTCGGAAATCCAGTCGATGGAAAGGTTGTTGTCCACGAATCCGAGCACCTCGACGCGCTCAGCCATACCGTTCTGCTGGGCATAGCGGCAAATCATCTTCACGGCTTCCTTCTCGCCTTCCGAGACTCGGGCCGAGGCCACCTCAATGCGGTCAACATTCAGGTCGCGCAGCAGCATGCGGGCAATGACAAGCTTCTCGTGCGGCAGGAAACTTACGCCTGAAGTCTGCTCACCGTCGCGCAGGGTGCAGTCCATTATCTCCACAAAACGTGGCTTCATAGTCTTTTCCTTCATACCTTCAATTTCCGTTTTCCTGTTCCCAAGCCTCGGTCTTGTCCTGATTCTGCACCAGGAAATCGATGTCGTCGAGGCCGTTTATCAGACAATGCTTCTTGTAGCCGTTAATCTCGAAATGCTCGCTCCTGCCCGTTGCCTTGTTGGTAACGGTCTGGTTGGGCAAGTCAACTTCCACTTCCATGCTGGGATTCTCCCTGATGCTCTGGAACAGTTCGGCAAGAAAGTCCTCGCTCACCACCACGGGCAGCACGAAGTTGTTCAGTTCGTTGTTCTTGTGAATGTCGGCAAAGAACGAACTGATGACCACGCGGAAACCATAGCCGGCAATGGCCCATGCGGCATGCTCGCGGCTGGAGCCCGAACCGAAGTTCTTGCCTGCCACCAGGATGCAGCCGCCGTAGGTGGGGTCGTTGAGCACAAAATCCTTGTTCAGGCTTCCGTCGGGATGGTAGCGCCAGTCGCGGAAAAGGTTGTCGCCAAAGAAACTTTCCTCGCGGGTGGTGGCCTTCAGGAAACGGGCGGGGATGATCTGGTCGGTATCCACGTTCTCCAATGGCAGGGGAACGCAGGTGGATGTGATGATATTGAATTTCTGTTTCATGTCTTTACGCTTTGATAAACACTCTTGGGTCGGTTATTTCTCCCGTAACAGCGGCGGCGGCAGCCACCAGCGGCGAAGCCAGGATGGTGCGCGCTCCAGGTCCCTGACGGCCTTCGAAGTTGCGGTTGCTGGTGCTCACCGAATATTTTCCGGCAGGAATCTTGTCGTCGTTCATGGCCAGGCATGCCGAGCAGCCGGGCTGACGAATCTCGAATCCGGCTGCCTCAAGAATCTTGTCGATTCCCTCTTCACGAATCTGACGGTCGACGGCCCACGAGCCAGGCACCAGCCAGGCCGTCACATGCTCAGCCTTCTTGCGTCCCTCCACAATCGAGGCAAAGGCGCGGAAGTCTTCGATGCGACCGTTGGTGCAGGCGCCGAGGAACACGTAGTCGATGGGATGGCCCAAAAGCTTCTCGCCGGGCTCGAAACCCATGTAGCTGAGCGACTTCAAGAAGCCGGCCTTTCCGGTCTCTTCGATGGTGTCGAGGGTGGGCACGCACTCGGTGATGCCAATGCCCATGCCGGGATTGGTGCCGTAGGTGATGCGCGGCTCGATGTCGGCAGCATCAAATGAGAGTTCCTTGTCGAACACGGCGTCGTCGCCGCTCTTCAGCGTCTTCCAATAGTCCAGCGCCTTGTCCCATTCCTCGCCCTTCGGAGCGAATTCCCTGCCCTTGATATAGGCAAAGGTGGTCTCGTCGGGAGCCACAAAACCGCCGCGGGCGCCCATCTCGATGGAGAGGTTGCAAAGCGTCAAGCGGCCTTCCATGGTCATGTTCTTCACCACGTCGCCGGCATATTCCACAAAGTAGCCCGTGGCTCCGCTGGTGGTCAGCCTGGCCATCAGGTAGAGTGCCACATCCTTTGGAGTGACGCCCTGCTGCAGTTCGCCGTTGATGCTGATGCGCATCGACTTGGGCTTCTGCTGAAGGATGCATTGTGAGGCCATCACCATCTCCACCTCCGACGTTCCGATGCCGAAGGCCACGGCACCCATGGCTCCGTGGGTGGAAGTGTGCGAGTCGCCGCAGACGATGGTCATGCCGGGCAGCGACAGGCCTTTCTCGGGACCCACCACATGGATGATGCCGTTGTTGCGGTCCATCATGCCGTAGTGGGTCAGTCCGAAGTCACTCGCATTCTTCGCCAGTGTGTCCACCTGCTTCTTCGACACGGGGTCGGCAATGGGCTTGTCCTGGTCGTGAGTGGGTGTGTTATGGTCGGGCATGCAGAAAATGTTCTTCGGACGGAAGCATTGCAGTCCGCGTTTCCGCATGCCTTCGAATGCCTGGGGCGACGTCACCTCATGACAGTAGAGACGGTCGATATAAAGCTGTGTGGGACCGTCGTCGACTATCTGCACGACGTGCTTGTCCCAAATCTTGTCGAAAAGCGTATTCATAATCGTTGTGTTACTTAAACTTGTTGATACAGTCGATATAGGCTTCCACCGAGGCCGTCACAATGTCGGTATTGGCACCGAAGCCGTAGTAGAGGTTGCCGTTGTATTCCACCTGCATGTGCACCTTTCCCATGTCGTCGGAGCCCTTCGAGATGGCCTGGATGGTGAACTCCTTCAGCGTCATCTGCTTCATGATGATTTTCTTCAGGCCCTTGATGGCGGCATCCACCGGACCATTGCCCGTGGCGGCTGCCTCGAACTTCTGTCCGCTGATGTCGAGACCGATAGAGGCAACGCTCCTGACGCCCATTCCGGTGGTCACCTGCAGGAAGTCGAGCTTCACGGCATGGTTGTCGGCATTGTCGGCACCGGCCAGCGTCAGTATGTCTTCGTCGTTCACTTCCTTCCGGCGGTCGGCCAGGGCGAGGAACTTCCGGTAGATGGCGTCCACCTTCTTCTCGTCGTCGATTTTCACGCCCAGCACCTCCAGGCGGTACTTCAGCGCGGCACGTCCGCTGCGGGCGGTCAGCACGATGGAGTTGTCGTCGAGTCCCACGTCCTTGGGGTCCATTATCTCGTAGGTCTGCACATTCTTCAGCACGCCGTCCTGATGGATGCCGCTTGAGTGGGCAAAGGCATTGCGGCCTACCACCGCCTTGTTGGGCTGCACCGGCATGTTCATCAGCGAACTGACCATGCGGCTGGCGGGATAGATTTTCGTAGTGTTGATGTTGGTGCCGATGCCGAGGTGCTTGTGGCACTTCAGAATCATGGCTATCTCTTCGAGCGAGGTGTTGCCGGCACGCTCGCCTATACCGTTGACGGTCACCTCCACCTGGCGGGCACCGTTCAGCACGCCGCTCATGGTGTTGGCCGTGGCCATGCCCAGGTCGTTGTGGCAATGGGTGGAGAGGATGGCCTTGCCCGACGAGAGTCCGTCGACGTGCTCCATCAGGTACTTGATTTTCTCGCCATACTCAGCAGGCAGACAATAGCCAGTGGTGTCGGGGATGTTGCACACGGTGGCACCGGCCTTCACCACGGCCTCAATCACGCGGGCCAGGTACTCGTTGTCGGTTCGTCCGGCATCCTCGGCGTAGAATTCCACGTCCTCTACATATTTCTTGGCATACTTCACGGCAGCCACGGCACGCTCGATGATTTCCTCGCGATTGGAGTTGAACTTGTACTTGATGTGGGCGTCGCTCGTTCCGATGCCTGTGTGGATGCGCTTGCGCTTGGCATACTTCAGCGACTCGGCGGCCACGTCGATGTCTTTCTCAACGGCACGCGTCAGCGAACAGATAGTGGGCCATGTGACGGCCTTCGAAATCTCAAGAACCGAATTGAAGTCGCCAGGACTCGAAATCGGGAAACCAGCCTCGATCACGTCAACGCCCAGCTGCTCGAGCTGCTTGGCCACCTGAATTTTCTCAACGGTGTTCAGCTGGCATCCGGGCACTTGCTCGCCATCGCGGAGCGTCGTGTCGAAGATAAAAAGTCTTTCACTCATTTTCTATATACCTTTATTTTAAACGTTATGCCAATAAAAAAAACCTTTCGCACACCCGTTTGGAAGTGGAAAGGTTTTCATATTACCTTGATGATGCACTCACATGCACGCCTTCTCACTTCCGGCCGCCTGACGCAGTCGAATAATAATAAGGCTAATCAGAATGCTCTGTGAATTGCTCATTGTCATTTGTTATCTTTTTAAATCGGCTGCAAAGGTACATACAATTATCCGTCCGTGCAAATAATTTATCACTTTTTTCATCAAAAATCTTTCGATTTGATAAAAACGCGGCCAAATCGGTTTTAATTTTTCAGTTTTTCGGCTATCTGTTCGGCTATGGCCTTCATGCCTTTCTGCGAGGGATGGCCGCTCTGCTTGTCGATGTCGTGCAGCAGAATCCACTTCACGCCATAGTGGTCGCAAATCTTCTGCGTGCTCTCCGTGATGTCCTTCGACAATTCGCTGTTGATGAGGAACACCAGCTCCACGTTGGGATAGCGCTTCTGCATGTGGTCGAGCAAATAAGCCAATGCCGGACGATAAGAGAAGAAATCGTCGCGGCGCAAGTTTTCAAACTTATACTCGCCGATGGGAGCCCCGGCCCATGAGTCGTTGGTGCCGCCGAAGATAAAGATCAGGTCAGGACACCCCAGGTTGTCGCTGCGGGTGATGAACGAGCGCATGCTGTAGTCGTTGCCGTCGTAGCCATAGTAGCCGATGGTGGCACCGCTCCACGAGTTGTTCACGCAGAGCCGGTAGCCGTTGTTCTTGATGAACTGCCACCACCATGTCTGCGTGACGTCCTCCACGTCGTTGCTGCCGCGGTTGCCCTGATAGTACCACATCTCGTTGGTGGCGGGCGTTATGTAGCCGTCGAATGTGCTGTACGAGTCTCCCAATATGGAGACGCTCTTGGTCTGTGCGCCGGCGGCCGTTGCTGCCAGGCAGGCTATTGCCAGAAGGATTTTTTTCATTTTTCTTTTTGTTTTTTAGGTTTCGGCATGACGTTATGACGGCATGACGATATAACGCCATTACGCCATCCCGCAAGAAATCATTAATAAGGCACGGGCCCGTCCATTGGGGGCGGCGGGAAGGCATCATCGGAGTTCATCTTGCTGCCAATAATCTCGCCTCCATCGGTGGGCGACGACGGACCGATGAGCGAGTCCTGAGGATTCTGGAAACGGGTGTATTCGCCCCTGAAGTTCAGCAGCACGTCGCCAGTGGCTCCCTTACGGTGCTTGGCGATGATGATCTGGGCCATGCCGCGCAGGTCGTTGCCGTGCTCGTCGCTGAAGATGCGATAGTACTCCGGACGGTGAACGAAACACACCATGTCGGCATCCTGCTCGATGGCACCCGACTCACGCAGGTCGGAAAGCATCGGACGCTTGCCCTCGTTGCCCTCGCGGCCCTCAACGCCACGGTTCAGCTGCGATAGTGCCAGGATGGGGATGTTCAGCTCCTTGGCCAGTCCCTTCAGCGAGCGCGAGATGGTCGACACCTCTTCCTGTCGGCTGCCGAACTTTGCCCCGCTGGCATTCATCAGCTGCAGATAGTCAATCATGATGATCTTCACGCCTTTCTCGCGAACCAGTCGGCGGGCCTTCGTGCGCAGTTCGAAGATGCTCATGCCGGGCGTGTCGTCGATGTAGAGCGGCGTGCCCTCGAGCAGCCTCAGTCCTGAGTCGAGCCGTTTCCACTCTTCGCGGTCGAGCTGTCCGTTCAGAATCTTCTTACCCGAAATCTCGCACACGTTCGATATCAGACGGTTCACCAGCTGCACGTTGCTCATTTCGAGCGAGAAGAAAGCCACTGGAACGCGGTTGTCGACGGCAATGTTCTTGGCCAGCGAGAGGGCAAAGGCCGTCTTACCCATGGCGGGGCGTCCGGCAATAATCACCAGGTCGCTGTTCTGCCAGCCCGAGGTCTTGTCGTCAAGGTCGGTATAGCCGGTCGAGATACCCGTCAGTCCGCCTGAATTGGCGTATGCCCGCTGCAGAATCTCAACGGCATCCTTCAGCACGGGGTCAATCTGTGTGTAGTCCTGCCGCATGTTGGTGCGCGAGATTTCGAAGAGCGAGCCTTCGGCCTCCTGCATCAGTTCGTCCACGTCGACGGTCTCGTCGAATGCCTTGGTCTCGATGACGCTGGCAAACGAGATGAGCTGGCGGGCAAGAAACTTCTGGGCCAGCACGCGGGCGTGGTATTCCACATGGGCCGACGACACCACGCGCGAGCTCAGTTCCACGATATACGTCGGACCGCCCACGTTCTCCAGCTGGCCCTCTTTCTTCAGCTGTTCCACCACGGTCAGTATGTCGACGGGCTTCTCGGCCATGCTGAGCGTCTGAATGGCCCGGTAGATTTCCTGGTTGCGGGGTTCATAGAATATCTCGGGGCGCAGTATCTCGCTGACCACCGAGAAGGCGTCCTTGTCGATCATCAGCGCACCCAGCACCACGCGCTCCATCTCGAGTGCCTGAGGCTGCAGGTGGCCATAGTTGTTGTCGATGGGTTGTATGTTTTTTCTCTCTGCCATTTATTACACCTTATTATATTTATCTGATAAAGCTCATATACGCCCTTTCATGCTCACGCTCGGGAGCCTCGCTTCCGCCGGCATGTATCTTCTCCAGCAGCCACGCCATGTTGTTGGCCAGCGTGCGCATGGTCTGCATGCCCTCGGCATCGAGCTTTGCCTGACCTTTGGTCTGTCCGTACACAATGTTCCAGTACTGCGACGACACCACGGGCATGTTCATCATCTGGAACATCATGTTCATGCTCTGGAAGGCGGCGGTGGCCCCTCCCCTGCGGCAAACGGCAACGGCTGCGGCTGGCTTGTTCTGCACGAAGCGGCCGCCCGAGTAGAACAGGCGCTGCATGAGCGACAGCAGTCCGCCGTTGGGCTGTCCGTAATATACGGGGCTGCCCACAATCAGGGCGTCGCTCTCGGCCATCTTCGAGGCAATCTGGTTGCAAGGGTCGTTATCGAAGGTGCACTTGCCCTGCCTGCCGCACATGGCGCAGTTGATGCACGAGTAGATGGCCTTCTTGCCTATCTGCACTATCTCGGTGGCTATGCCGTGTTTCTCGAGCTGCGTGGCAATTTCCTGCAAGGCGCAGAAGGTGTTGCCGTCGGTTCGGGGGCTGCCGTTAACGAGCAGCACCTTCAGCTGGTCTCTCTTCTCGGTGTCTGAAGTAGTTTTATCCATAGTAATTATTTGGGTGATTAGTTGAAATGATTTTTTGCGACTGCAAAATTAATCATTTCAGATGAAAAACAAACGTTAGCGCCCGATTTTTTTTGAGCCAATCGCACGCACCGTCTGCAGCAGCACGCTGACCACGATGAGCGCGATGCCCAGATAGAACGAGAAATTGATTTCGCGGCCTTCGCCGAAAAGCAGGAAGGCCAGCGCGATGGTGTAGCACGGCTCCAGGTTGTAGGTCAGGTTGACGGTGAACGCCGAGAGCCGCTTCAGCGCCTGAATCTGAAGCAGATACATGGCCACGGTGCAAAACAGCGAATGGCACAGCATCAGCCACAGATTGCTGCCATCGGGCACCACCACCACGGGCTGCTCGCTGGGGAAAAAAAGCAGATAGACGGGGATGACGGCCGAGACGACCATCAGTCCGCCCGACATCTGATACATCAGCACCGTGCGGCTCCTGACACCCACGCTCACCCGCTTGTTACAGATGGCATAGAGCGCACACACGGCCGACGACACCACGCCGATGGCAATGCCGTAGCGATAGCGGGCATCGAACGAGAAGATGCACAGCACGCCGGCCACCGTGATGAGCGAGAACAGCAGCTCGACCCACGAGACGCGCCGCCGGTTGACAAGCGGTTCGAAGACGGCCGTGAAGAACCCTATCAGCGAGAAGCAAATCACGCCGATGGACACGTTCGAGGCCTTGATGCTGCCATAGAACAGTATCCAGTGGATGCCCAGCAGCGCACCACAGCCGCACAGCTGCACGAACTTCCGCCACCCCACTCGCGGAATGCCCGTGAACACCAGCAGTATGGCGCTCGTGAACAGCATGCGATACCACACTATGTCGACCTCGTTGAGCGTTATCAGGCGGCCGAACAGCCCCGTAAAGCCTGCCAGCATCACGCTCAGATGCAACTGTATGAACCCCTTTCGTGTCTCGGTCATGTGTTATATATTTACCCCTTTTTTACACTGCAAAATTACAAAAAACTTTTGAATTCTCCAAATCTCCCGGGCACGGAAAACGCCCGCTGGCGGCATGTAACGGGCACTTCAGGCGGTTCCTTTGGGTGCATTATTCCTTTCCGCCCATTGGAAGCGTTGTTTCCGCCCATCAGAAGCAGAAAAGCCGCCCCGCCAGGCCACGAAAATTATTTTAGCGTATTAACATTTTTTAATAGTTTAAATAAGGAGCAACACCTCATACCTGATTCAGGTATCAGGTGCTGAGGAACTGATTAGGCACGGATGCGGATTTATTTGGCAGCAGATTCAGTGTAAATCCGTGAAATTTGTGCCTAAAATCAGCATTTCGGAGCAGTTTTAGTCAACAAAACAGGGCAAAAAAGTCCACTTTTTTAGGCAAAAAATAAGCAAAAGTCACTCTTTTCAACTTAGTCGGGCACAATGCGATAAGCACATTTTGTACTGATTATCAGAAAGTTACACGAAAATCACGAAAGTCATTTTTTCACGAAGTCACGAAGTCACGATTTGCGATTTTGATAGAGAAGAAATTTTATATATATATAAATATATATATTTAAATATATATAAAGGTTTTTCGTGACTTTCAAACCCAAAATCGTGAAAAAATGACATCGTGACAAAATGACTTCGTGACTTTTTGCAGAATGTGACTTTTACCTAAGGGGTGCCCAAACGTTCACCCCTTTCGTTAGCAATGGTCTTGATTTGTAGAACTACAAGGGAGCCCTGATTTAGGGCGCCCTTTTTTGCTTCTCCATCTACATGTGCCATCAATGCATTCCTGCTTTTCTTGTAGCCCAGCTTTTCAGCCACGTCCTTGCCTACGAACCAGGGCTGTCCCTTCTCGTCGAGCAGGGTTTCCTGCAGGAAAATAGGATGTTTCACGACGGTGAACGAAACGGTCACCGTCAGAATGCCGAAGCAGTTATATTTGTTTATAGTGAAAAAAGATTGCGCCGTAATGCCCTAACACACAGGAAGAAGCGTGAAAACCGCCTTTTCGTGGCTAAAAATACCGGCCGGAAAATTTGCAGGAACCGCCGATTTTGCGTATCTTTGTAGCAAAGAATTAACCCCACTAACAGCCCCTAAACACATGCCTATGAGAAAG
>JAEEGH010006359.1_pt1 | contig 28997 bp, 25 predicted proteins | sample 9134181 | NCBI WGS metagenome assembly JAEEGH01 (sample SAMN16246544, study PRJNA631951) | gut metagenome | biome: gut microbiome; feature: rumen; material: DP-attached | host: Bos | place: Iran: Karaj | collected 2018-10 | reverse complement strand
GAGAGTATCAAGGCCAAGGAAGCTCAGATCAGTGAGGCCAAAAAAGAGCGTGATTCACTTAGTACAGCCAAGACCAATCTAGAGAAAATAAAAAAAGATCTGGAAAAGAGTAAGTCTGATCTTAATGCCTATATTACTGAACTTGATGCGTCACTAACTGATATTCAGACCAAGATTGATGCGCTTACTGATCAGATCACTGAGAAAGAAGCTGAGATAGAAGAGACCACCAGAGAACTTGAGGAAGCTGAGAGGATTCAGCAGGAGCAGTATGAAGCCATGAAAAAGCGTATCAAGTTCATGTACGAGCGTGGAGACACAATGTACATGGAACTTTTGGTTGAATCCGGAAGCTTTGGAGATATGCTCAATAAGGCTGAGTACATTGAGATGCTTTCATCCTATGACAGGAAAAAGTTAAACGAGTATATTGCTACAACTCAGCTTATTACTGTCACAAAACAGGCCCTTGAAGAAGAAAAGGCTACACTTGATCTTGCGATGGAGGAAAAAGAGCAGGAGGAAGCAAATCTCCAGTCCCTTCTTCAGACAAAGAGCAGTGAGCTTTCCGCAGTTAAGGCTGATATTTCCAATAAAGAAGCAGCGATTGCTGAATATGAGGCTGAGATCAAGGCTGAGAACGCAACAATTGCAGCTTTGGAAAAAGAAGTTGCTGCTGATAAAGCAGCTCTTTACAGCAGATATATGTATGACGGTGGTGTGTTTACTTGGCCATGTCCAAGCTATACCAGAATTTCCGATGATTTTGGTATGAGAATGCACCCGACTCTTGGGGTAGAAAAAATGCACAACGGTATAGACCTTGCTGCACCGGCAGGATCAGCAATACTTGCTGCTTACAACGGAACAGTGGTAGCTGCTGATTACAATTCTTCCATGGGTAATTACATCATGATAAACCATGGTGGTGGTCTATATACAATTTATATGCATTGTTCGAAGTTGTATGTCTCGAAAGGTACGGATGTTACTGCGGGAACCAAAATTGCAGCAGTAGGATCCACCGGAAGATCAACAGGTAATCATTTGCATTTTGGTGTTCGATTAAATGGAGCTTACGTCAGTCCTTGGAATTACCTGAAATAAAAGTCTCCCGGGGATAGGAGAAAGATGGATTATCAGACAGAGTTCGATGAACAGCAGTATCGAGGAAAATTAAACAGAAGATTTATCAGCGGTATATTAGTTGGATGCTTTGTTGCACTGTTTATAAGCGCAGCTGTTGGAATGGCATATTTGTTCACATTAAATCCGGCAACTGTACAGACAGGCAGCGGAGAATCAGTTTTAAACGATGAGACACTTACCAAGATTAATAAAATAGAGTCTGTTATTGATTCAAACTTTTATAAAACTGATGTTTCTAGCGAAGCAAAGGCCAACGGACTCTATAAAGGACTTATGGATTCACTTGACGATCCTTATTCTGTTTACTACACAGAGGAAGAGCTCACAGAGCTTATGAATGATACAGCAGGTATCTACTATGGCATAGGTGCCTATGTGAGCATGGATCAGACAACATCACTGCCTCGTATTTCAGGAGTTATAGAAGGTACTCCTGCTGAGGAGGCTAATCTCCAGACAGATGATATTATCTATGAAGTAGACAAAAAAAGTACACAGGGACTTGAACTGAGTGAAGTGGTATCTCTGATTAAAGGTGAAGAGGGCACCACAGTTCACCTGACAATCCTTAGAGGATCTGACCTTGAAGAGATAGAAGTTGATGTTATGCGTGCTCAGGTTTCTGTTCCTACAGTAAAAACCAAGGTTATGGATGACGGCGTTGGATACCTTCAGATCACAGAGTTTGATGAAGTTACTCCTGATCAGTTTACTGAAGGCATGGCAGAGCTTAGAGCAAATGACATAAAGGGACTTATCATTGACCTCAGAAGTAATCCTGGCGGAAGCCTCACAGCAGTATGCGACATAGCAAGGCAGCTTTTACCTAAGGGAACTATTGTTTATACCGTTGACAGAGATGGAAACAGAGAAGATTATACCTGCGACGGAACCCATGAGATCGATATTCCTGTAGTAGTACTTGTTAACAAGTATTCAGCCAGCGCTTCAGAAATTCTTTCTGGTGCGATCAAGGATTATGGTATCGGAACACTTGTTGGAACAACTACTTACGGCAAGGGAATTGTTCAGAGAATTTTTGATCTCAAGGATGGCACCGCCATTAAACTTACAGTCAGCAATTACTACACACCAAATGGCAACGATATCCACGGAGTTGGAATTGATCCTGATGTAGAAATTGAGTTTGACGCTGATGCTTATGCAGAGGATAAGACAGACAATCAGCTTGATAAGGCTGTAGAAGTATTAAAAGAAGCTATCGAAGACCTGGAAGAAAAAGCTGGTTGACAATAAAAGAAAATAATAGTATTATGCAAAACTGTGCTACGTCTTAGCACAGTTTTTCTTTTTGGTTTAATTGCTCATTCGAGCGCTTTTTCCAATATTAGAAAGTTAGTTTGTTGTGTTTTTTGAAAGGAATATCATGAAAGTAAAAGCGTGCATTTACACTGATGCCGGTAAGAAACGCGCTGTTAATCAGGACTCGTCTCTTATCAAGGTGGCCAGTGCAGGAAAAATGGGAAGAATATCTTTTGTTGCTGTCTGCGACGGCATGGGAGGATTATCAAAAGGCGAAGTGGCCAGCTGTAAAGCCATAAGAACACTGGAAAACTGGTTCCATGAAGAGCTGTCTTTGATGCTGGGAATAGACGAAGATAAAATATGGGACGTTATTGAAATATCCTGGAGAAGGCTTCTGGCAGACATAAACAGGGATATAAGACGCTACGGCAAACACAGGGGAATCAGCCTTGGAACCACTTTGACAGCTCTTTTGCAGATTGGAAGAAAATACATGCTCATGAATGTAGGAGATTCGAGGATATATCTGGTAAGCAGGAAAGACGTGCAAAAGATAACCCATGACCAGAGCCTTGTCCAGAGCAAGATTGACAGCGGAGTCATGCTGGAAGATGAAGTGCAAAACAGCCAGGAAAGAAATGTTCTTTTGCAGTGCCTTGGACATGGGAGCGTTCCGCAGCCTCAGATAATAAGGGGAGATATACGGATGAGCACAACAGTTGTCGCCTGCAGCGATGGCCTTTGGAAGACCATATCGGAAAAAGAACTGTTTAGAGCTCTGTGTCCTCAGATGTGCGTGACTTCTGAGGATATGCTGGAGGAATGTAAAAAACTGACCATGACAGCAATAGACCGCAAGGAGCAGGACAATATCACTGTAGCCGCTATGTGCCTGGAGTACTGAAAATGGAGAGATTCAAGATATTAAAAAAGCTTGGGCAGGGCGGAAACAGCGAGGCTTTTCTTGCAAGGGACAAAAGGAGCGGAAACCTTGTGACTTTAAAGTTTGCAAAGAAAGTCACTGCTTCTGTGGACAACGGCGAGCCGGGACCCTTTGTCGGGGAAGCGGCGATCCTACAGGAATTTGATAAAAGAAATTACAAAGAGCTTGTAAAGACAGGAAGAATTCCCTGCCTTGTGGCCTTGGGAAGAGACTATATTGCAGTCACTTATGTGCCGGGAGAGAATCTTCTGGAAATTCTCAAGAAGAAAAGAAAACTTAAGGAGAAACAGGTGATAGGGATTGCGAAAGATCTTTTGACCATATTAAGGACGCTCCATGAAAGCGATACTCCTATTGTCTATAGAGATTTAAAGCCTGCAAACATCATAGTAAACAGCGATGGAAAGGCATGTCTTATTGACTTTGGCGCAGCAAGATTCTATCAGAGGGAGAGAAAGACAGATGATACAGTAAATCTGGGAACCATAGGCTATGCGGCACCTGAGCAGTATGGAAGCCTTGGGCAGAGCGATGAGCAGACGGATATATACTGTTTTGGAATGACTATCCTTTCTCTTTTGACAGGGATAAATGCCAAGGACTCCGATGCGCTGAGCATGGCAAGGAGCGGTGCTTTGAAAAATGTATCTCCACAGATGCTTGCTGTTATAGAAAGATGCATAAAGGCAGACAGGGATAACCGTTTTAAAAGCTTAAAGGAAGTAGAAAAAGGCATAAAGGTAATACCTATAAAAACAAGTGCTATTAGGCTTTTAAAAGCGGCGGTGGTTGTTGTGGTAGCTCTTTTGACCTCGGCAGTGATCACCTTTGGGGCCATGCATGAAGAAAGAGCTGTTCAGGTGATCAAAGATGATATGGAAGTGAGGATCCCGGCAATCAGATACAGATTGTCCATTGCAAGGCAGAGAATAGCTGATCTTGCGGATGCTTTTATGAAAGAGGAGGATATATGATCATTTTTTTATATACATTTTTTGTGGTGCTTGGGGCACTGGTCGTTATTCTGGGAGTAGGCGGAATACTGACAGGACTTGGTGAGAGGAATACTGGTCATGAGATCGAGGGAGAGGCCACGGCGGCAATGTGTACCACCAACCTTTTGGAGGTCAGCGGTGACTTTTCAAGGAATACAATGGACGATTTTGTGATCGAGCAGGACATGGTATATACCTACGATTCCTTTAATCTCTAAGCTAAAGAACAAATGTTTGCATTAGCTGGTTGCTTGTGCTATACTTCCAATACATGAAGTAGCAGATGTATCGCTTTAATTGTTTTGGAGAAAAATATGGGCGATTTTAAATTAGTGGCTCCCTACGAGCCCACAGGTGATCAGCCACAGGCTATTAAGGCTTTAGTGGATGGCTTTAAACAAGGCAACCAGTTTGAGACACTTCTTGGAGTAACAGGCTCTGGTAAGACTTTTACCATGGCTAATGTTATTGCGGCTTTAAATAAGCCAACTCTTATTATCAGTCACAACAAGACTCTGGCAGGCCAGCTCTATGGCGAGATGAAGGAATTCTTTCCTGAGAATGCAGTAGAGTACTTTGTTTCTTACTATGATTATTATCAGCCGGAGGCGTATGTTCCACAGACAGACACTTATATAGCCAAGGACTCGGCCATCAATGATGAGATAGATAAGCTAAGACTCTCAGCAACAGCTTCCCTTGCAGAGCGCAAGGATGTAATAGTAGTTGCCAGCGTGTCATGTATCTATGGCCTGGGTAGCCCTGAAGAGTTCAAGGGCATGTCTATATCTCTCCGACCCGGAATGCAGAAGGACAGAGACGACATCATAAAAGACCTGGTGGCAATTCAGTACACCAGAAATGACATGGAACTTGGAAGGTGTAATTTCAGAGTCAGAGGAGATACAGTTGAGATATTCCCGGCCAATGCCGATGACTATCTTATAAGAGTTGAGTTTTTTGGAGATGAGATAGACAGGATCACAGAGGTTGAACCTGTGACTGCCAAGGTTAGAAGCGAGCTCACCCATGTGATGATATACCCGGCTTCCCACTATGTTGTACCTCAGGAGAAGATAAATAGGGCCTGCGACAACATAGAAAAAGAGCTTGAGGAGCAGGTGAAGTTTTTCAAGGGAGAGGATAGGCTTATTGAGGCTCAGAGAATCTCAGAACGTACCAACTTTGACGTGGAGATGATGAGAGAAACAGGCTTCTGTTCCGGAATTGAGAACTATTCAAGGCACCTCAACTTCATGGCGCCGGGAGAGCCGCCCCTTACGCTCCTTGACTTCTTTGACAGAGATTTTCTGATAATAGTGGATGAGTCCCATATGACTATTCCGCAGGTTGGAGCCATGTATCACGGTGATAGGAGCAGGAAACTGACCCTTGTGGATTATGGTTTTAGACTGCCATCTGCTCTTGATAACAGACCTCTTAACTTTGAAGAGTTTGAATCTCATATTGACCAGATGCTTTTCTGTTCAGCAACACCGGGTAAATACGAGGAGGAACATGAACTTCTCCGCACAGAGCAGGTAATAAGACCCACAGGACTTCTTGATCCTGAGATTTCAGTAAGACCTGTTGAGGGACAGATTGATGATCTTATTTCTGAGATCAGAAAAGAAATAGATAAAAAGAATAAGGTTCTTGTTACAACCCTTACAAAGCGCATGGCAGAGGACCTTACAGAATATCTTGCTGAGGCAGGTATCAGGGTTAAATACCTTCACTCTGATATCGATACTTTGGAGAGAGCAGAGATCATCAGGGATATGAGACTTGATGTTTTTGATGTTCTTGTAGGTATCAACCTCTTAAGAGAGGGACTTGATATCCCGGAGATTTCTCTTGTGGCCATCATCGATGCTGATAAAGAGGGCTTCCTTAGATCTGAGACTTCTCTTATTCAGACTATTGGTAGGGCGGCCCGAAACGCTGAGGGACACGTTATCATGTATGCTGATAACATGACAGATTCCATGAAGAAGGCTATCGAAGAGACCAAGAGAAGGCGTGCCATCCAGGAGAAATACAATGAGGAGCACGGCATAACACCTCAGACCATCAAGAAGGCAGTCAGAGACCTTATCGCTGTTACCAAGGCTATTGCCAAGGAAGAGGTTAAGTTTGAAAAAGAGCCGGAGTCAATGAACCAGGAAGAACTGGAAAAGCTCATTGGACAGGTTCAGAAGAAGATGAAAAAAGCTGCTGCAGAGCTGGATTTCGAGAATGCCGCTATGCTGCGTGACAAGATGATCGAACTTAAGAAAGTTCTTAATGATCTTACCGAAGGTAAGTAACTGGTGAGATTTGTTTTAGTGGAGATGTATATATGTCTGAAAACAGAATGACAAAAAAGAATACTACAACCAAGAGGATCCTTCCCACTGATATTCATGATTACATCAGAGTGAGAGGGGCAGCAGAACACAATCTTAAACATGTTAATGTCAAGATTCCAAGAGATACTCTTACAGTGTTCACAGGCCTTTCAGGTTCAGGTAAGTCTTCTCTTGCTTTTGACACTATTTTTGCAGAGGGACAGCGCAGGTATATGGAGTCCTTATCATCCTATGCCAGAATGTTCCTTGGTCAGATGGATAAGCCCAACGTTGAGAGAATAGAAGGTCTTTCTCCCACTATTTCCATTGACCAGAAATCAACCAATAAAAACCCAAGGTCAACTGTTGGAACAGTTACAGAGATCTATGACCATTTCAGAATGCTTTACGCAAGAATTGGTATCCCTCACTGCCCTAACTGCGGACGTGAGATCAGAAGGCAGACTGTTGATGAGATCTGCAATCAGATCATGGCTCTTGGAGATGGCACTAAGCTTCAGATCCTTGCTCCTGTTGTAAGAGGTAAAAAGGGTGAGCATGCCAAGACCTTGGAGAGAGCAGTTCGTGCAGGTTATGTTCGTGCAAGGATTGACGGAAGCCAGTACGAGATCGCAGAGGAAGAGATAAAGCTTGATAAAAATATAAAGCATAACATTGAGATCATTGTGGACAGAATCGTAGTAAGAGATGACAATGAGAACCTCAGAAGACGACTTACAGATTCTGTTGAGAATGCTTTGTCACTTGCAGAGGGACTTCTGCTTGTAGATGTTATAGATGGAGAGGAACTGAGCTTCAGTCAGAACTTTGCATGTCCTGACTGTGGGATCAGTATATCTGAGATCGAGCCCAGAAGCTTTTCTTTCAACAATCCTTTCGGCGCATGCCCTGATTGCGCAGGCCTTGGTTATAAGATGGAGTTTGACGAGGATCTTATGATCCCTGATAAATCTCTTTCCCTGAATGATGGATGTATCGTTGTAATGGGATGGCAGTCATCCAATAAAGAGGGAAGCTTCTCCAATGCTACACTGAAGGCTCTTGCAAAAGCTTACAAGTTCAGCATGGATACTCCTTTCCAGGATCTTCCTGAGAAAGTAAGACATATGCTGGTTTACGGAGCAGATAAAACTGTAAATGTCCATTACAAGGGATCAAGAGGAGAGGGAGATTATCCTATTCTTTTTGACGGCCTTATAAAGAACGTTGAACAGAGATATAGAGAGACTTTCTCAGAATCAGCAAAGGCTGAGTATGAGGAGTATATGAGGATCACTCCATGTCAGCTCTGCGGTGGACAGAGACTTAAAAAAGAGTCTCTTGCAGTAACAATCGATGATAAAAATATCTATGAGATAACTTCAATGTCCATAGATGACCTGCAGAAATACCTTGAGCAGCTTAAGCTTTCCAGCTATCAGGAAATGGTCGGAGCCCAGCTCCTTAAAGAGATCAGGGCCAGAGTAGGATTCCTTGTGGATGTAGGACTTGATTATCTGTCACTATCCAGAGCTACAGGAACACTCTCCGGTGGTGAGGCACAGCGTATAAGGCTTGCAACACAGATCGGATCAGGACTTTGCGGAGTTTGCTATATCCTTGATGAGCCAAGTATCGGACTTCATCAGAGGGATAATGACAAGCTTCTTAATACACTTAAGAACCTGCGAGACCTTGGCAACACACTTATTGTTGTAGAGCATGATGAAGATACCATGAGAGCTGCGGACTATATTGTGGATGTAGGGCCGGGAGCCGGCTCAAAAGGTGGAAAAATAGTTGCCTGCGGAACCGCAGAAGAGATCATGCAGGTCAAGGAATCTATTACAGGACAGTACCTGTCAGGAAAACTTAAGATAGAAGTTCCAAAGACCAGAAGAGAGCCCAAGGGCTGGCTTAAGGTTTTGGGAGCACAGGAGAACAACTTAAGGAATATCGATATAGATGTACCACTTGGAGTACTTACTATAGTTACAGGTGTATCAGGTTCGGGTAAGAGCTCTTTTGTCAATGAGATACTGTACAAGCATCTGGCAAGAGACTTAAACAGAGCAAGAGTCATTCCGGGCAAGCATAAAGGCATTGAGGGCCTTGAGCAGGTGGATAAGGTCATTGCAATTGACCAGTCTCCTATCGGAAGAACTCCAAGGTCTAACCCTGCAACCTACACAGGCGTGTTTGATATGATCAGAGATCTTTTTGCTGGAACTCCTGATGCTAAGGCAAGGGGCTATCAGAAGGGCAGATTCTCATTCAACGTCAAGGGCGGACGCTGCGAAGCCTGTGGCGGTGATGGAATCATCAAGATCGAGATGCACTTCCTCCCTGATGTTTATGTACCTTGCGAAGTCTGCGGTGGAAAGAGATACAATCACGAGACTCTTGAGGTTAAGTACAAAGGAAAGAGCATTTACGACGTCCTTAACATGACTGTAGAAGAGGCCCTTGTATTCTTTGAAAATGTAAAGACCATAAAGAGAAAGATCCAGACTCTCTATGATGTAGGACTTGGCTATGTAAAACTTGGCCAGCCAAGTACTGAGCTTTCAGGTGGTGAGGCCCAGAGAATAAAGCTTGCCACAGAGCTCAGCAAAGTAGGAACAGGAAAGACTGTTTACATTCTCGATGAACCTACAACCGGTCTTCACTTCGCAGATGTTCAAAAGCTCGTCAAGATCATGCATGAGCTTGTTGAGCAGGGAAATACAGTTGTAGTCATCGAGCACAACCTTGATGTTATCAAGACCGGCGATTACATCATCGACATGGGACCTGAAGGCGGATCAAAAGGCGGAACAGTCGTTGCCAAGGGAACCCCTGAAGAAGTCGCCAAGTGCAAGAAATCCTACACCGGAGCATATATCAAAAAAATGCTTAAATAGGCATAGGAGCTCCCGCTTAGGGACGCCTGCGCACAGATAGCCATTTGCGTGTCTAAGAGAGTTTAGAAAAGTTCATGAGCATTCAAATTTTCACTTTGGAATTCCGCTTTTGGATCACATGTCTGAGCCACTGGCACCAGGCACTTTTATGAGCAGTGGGCTTCATTTTTCTCTGACAAGAAAACGAAACTTTTTCCAAGTGCTCAGGCACCTTTTTCTTTAATGCGCATGCTACAGCAAAAACTCGCAGGGCTAAATAATAAAACAGATAGTCGTCGGTGCAAAGCACCTCGGACATAAAAAATGAGTTACTTCCCAAACTAGTTTGGGAAGTAACTCATTTATTTATGTCTGGATGCCCGCTATGCGGGCAAGACTATCTGTTTTTTATTATTTGTACGCCCTGCTCAAACATCTGCTTTCGCATGCGCGGACCAAAGGTGCCTCTGAGCACGGGAAAAATGGCGTTTTCTTGCGACAGAGAAAAATGGAGTCCATCTGCTCAAAAGTGCAGGTAGCCAGCGGTGAGTTTGATCCAAGGAATTCCAAAGTGAAAATTTGTTGCCATGAACTTCTAAACTCGAAATGTCACGCAAATGGCTATCTGTGCGCAGGCGCCCCTAAGCGGGAGCTCCTATTGGCGACGTTAATATTTTGTTTGAGATTTTGGTAAAGATTTGGAAGGGGATATCCGATATATATAAAAGATGGATAGCCCCTTTTCAATATTTTTTATTTGGTTTATAATCGTAATGATATTATAGGCTAAAGTATTATCCGCTTTTATGCGCTTAGATATATGCTGGTTGTTTTTGAAAGGGGCATTGTAATATGCAGTATGCAGATATTGGAATTGATTTAGGTACAGCGTCAGTCCTTGTTTATATCAGAGGAAAGGGCGTTGTTTTGAAGGAGCCTTCAGTTGTAGCTTATGACAGAGATACAGAGGAGATCAAGGCTATCGGTGAGGATGCAAGACTTATGCTTGGTCGTACACCGGGTAACATCGTAGCTGTTCGTCCTCTTCGTCAGGGAGTTATTTCTAACTACAAGATCACTGAGCAGATGATGAGATATTTCATCAAGAAGGCTATTGGACGTAGGATCCACAGAAAGCCATTCATCGCAGTTTGCGTTCCAAGTGGAGCTACAGAAGTTGAGAAAAAGGCCGTAGAGGATGCAACAAGACTTTGCGGAGCAAGAGATGTTAAGACTATTGAAGAGCCTATCGCTGCAGCTATTGGAGCAGGTATCGACATCACAAAGCCATGTGGAAACATGATCGTTGATATAGGCGGTGGTACATCAGATATAGCAGTTATCTCACTTGGCGGAACAGTTGTAAGCACATCTGTTAAGGTTGCCGGAGATGACTTCGATGAAGCACTTGTTCGTTACATGAGAAAGAAACACAATCTTCTTATCGGTGACAGAACAGCTGAAGATATCAAGATCAAGATCGGTTCAGCATATCCAAGAGCTGAGAACGACTATCTTGATGTAAGAGGAAGAAACCTCGTAACAGGTCTTCCTAAGACTGTAAGAGTATCTTCTGAGGAAACAGAAGAGGCTCTTCGTGAACCTACATCACAGATCATTGAGGCTATTCACAGCGTTTTGGAGAACACTCCTCCTGAACTTGCTGCAGATATCGCAGACAGAGGAATTGTCCTTACAGGTGGCGGAGCACTTCTTCGCGGACTTGAAGATCTCATCTATTCTAAGACTGGTATCAACACTATGACAGCTGAGGATCCTATGACTGCAGTTGCTATCGGAACAGGAAGATATGTAGAGTTCCTTGCAGGTTATCGTCAGGACTAAGGTCCAACCCACTGTTCATGGACTGAACAGTTGTAAAGCCAGGATGGCATGAGGAATATTGTATGGTAAAAGGTCTTTACACTGCTTACACAGGAATGATCAACGAGCAGCACAGAATGGACGTGCTCACCAACAATCTTGCTAATGCCAATACAAACGGTTATAAAAAAGAAGGCGCTACTGCACAGGCTTTTTCTGATCAGCTTGCGCTCAAAATTAAAGACTACACTGATGCCCCGTTCACTGCCCGTGGACTGGGCATTATTAATCCCGGTGTAAAGATCGGCGAAGGGTACGTGGACTGGTCGGAAGGACCTATGAAAGAGACAGGCAACACCTTTGATCTGGCTCTTGGCGGCTATGGCTTTTTTGGAATTGAGTATACCAACAAAGCTGTAAACATCGAAAGAGAAATAGCAGGTCAGACCGATATCATGTACACAAGGGACGGAAACTTTACACTTACAAATGAAGGCGTCCTGGTAACACAGGATGGAGACTTTGTTTTGTCACAGGATGGAGGACATATTGAGATTGATCCGGCACTTCCTGTGGAGATAAACACATTGGGCGAGATTATTCAGGATGGTGAAGTTGTTGCCACAGTAGGAAGATTTGATTTTGAAAAGGTAACCTATCCTGATGGAAGAATTACCTACAATACATTGGAGCATTACGGCGAAAATATGTACATTCCTACAGATGATGCAACACAGGTTACATCTACAGCATCGATATACGCCGGCTTTTTGGAGCAGTCCAATGTATCTGTAGTGGATGAAATGGTTAACATGATCGCTGTTCAGAGGAACTATGATACTAATCAGCGAATGATAACCACTATTGACGGCACTCTTGATATTGCAGCTAACCAGCTTGGACGTCTGTCCTAAAAATTTATAATTTCTTTATAAATATTTTGGGGGAATGAGCCGATAAGAGAATAGAAGATGATATTACCAGTCACGGATGACGGTGATGTATGCATTTATCTAGATCGGAGGTGGCTTATGGTAAGAAGTCTATGGTCAGCAGCAACTGGAATGAACGCTCAGCAGACAAACGTAGATACCATATCTAACAATCTTGCGAACGTTAATACAGTTGGCTATAAGGCTCAGGGAGCGCAGTTTAAATCTCTTTTGTACCAGGAATTACAGACTGTTACAACCACTTCAAACGGCAATCCAAAACCTACCAATTCACAGGTGGGACTTGGTGTGCGCACTTCAACAATTAATCAGTTCTTTTCCCAGGGTTCATTTCAAAGTAGTGACAATCCAGCGGCACTTGCTATAAGTGGCGATGGTTTCTTTGGATATATGGCAGCTGATGGTGAAACCATCAACTATACAAGAAACGGAAATTTCGTATGGGCTCTTGCTGAAGAAGGCGGAACTACTCTTGAACTCACCACAGCAGAAGGAAACCCTGTTCTTGATATAGACGGCGCTGCAATTACTCTTGATGGAGCGATTGCCAGCAGGATAACCATAAGCAGCGATGGCAAGATCTATTATCCGGATGATCAGGGAGTTCCTACAGATATGGGCCTCCAGATCGGATTGTGGCAGTTCTCAAACAGAGAAGGCCTTGAAAGGGTAGGAAGCGCAGCCTGGATACAGACAGCAGCCAGCGGCGAGCCTATTCTTGAAAATGATGCAGACAATATAAAGAAAAGTGAGATCGTTCAGGGATACCTTGAAGGATCAAATGTAAATGTAGCTACAGAGATGGTAAATCTTATCGTTGCCCAGCGTGCATACGAAATGAACTCAACAGCGATCCAGACAACTGATGAGATGATGCAGACAGCAAATTCACTTAAGAGATAATAAGGTGAGATAAGGGGAGACTATGGCGGGACTTGATATCAAAGGATTAAATGCAACGGCGCTTACAGATTATGCCATGCAGGAAAGTAAGAATGCCAGCACAATAGCACTTCAGAATAAGCTTCAAAATACCTCCAAAACTTCTACTGATGATGAACTTATGGAAGCCTGCAAAAGTTTTGAGGCCTATTTCCTTGAGCAGATGTTCAAAGAAATGCAGAAGTCTGTAGATGCTCTTAAACCTGAAACTGAGGACAATGCCACATCAACTTTGGTGGACTTTTTCAAGAATCAGACTCTTCAGGAAATATGCTCAACATCTGTGGATACTCAGAGCAATGGCTTTGCGCAGATGCTCTACGAAAACTTAAAACGCAACTATGACATTCCCGAAGCTCCTTCCACATAAAAGTATAAGAATGTGTCTAAAAGCGTGTAATTCTTAAGAAATCTTAAGAATTACACGCTTTTAATTATGGTATACTACTTTCTATGGAAAAAGAAATAGTTAAGGGATACATAGATCATTTTATATATAAGAACGAGGAAAACGGTTACGGCGTAGTGAACCTTATTGTGGATGAAGAGGAGGTCACCTGCACCGGAACCTTTAAGGATGCTGATGTGGGAGATACTCTCGAGATCGAGGGAATCTACGTTAATCATCCTGTATACGGCCAGCAGCTAAAGGTGAGCTCATACAAGATAACAGTACCTGATGATGCGGTATCAATGCAGAGGTATCTTGGCTCAGGCGCTATACGTGGAATCGGAGAGGCGCTGGCTGCACGAATTGTTAAAAAATTTGGTTCAGAGACCTTCAGGATCATTGAGGATGAGCCTGAAAGACTGGCTGAAATAAAGGGAATAAGTGAAAAGAAAGCCATAGATATTGCCATGCAGATGGCAGAAAAAAGAGAAATGCGAGATGCCATGATCTTTTTACAGAAATATGGTATCAGCAACAATATGGCGGTTAAGATATTCAATAACTATGGAACCAGAGTTTACGGGATAATTCAGGAGAATCCTTATCAGCTTGCTGACGATATAAGCGGAATAGGCTTTAAGACTGCTGATGAGATCGCTGCCAAAGTCGGAATTCGCGTAGATTCTGAGTACCGCATCAGAAGCGGGATTCTTTTTACTTTGCTTCAGAGTTCGCTTGATGGAAATACCTACCTTCCCATGGAGGAGCTTGTTTCCAAGACGGAAGAGCTGCTTGTGCAGACTCCGGACCAGATGATCGATTCTGACAGCATTAGGACTCAGATCCAGAATCTGATGATGGACAAAAAACTTATATCCAAAAATAATGACAACATTTTCTCTGCGAATTTCTATTACGAAGAGCAGGGCTCAGCTGTGATGCTGTCTGACCTCAATATTGCAGAGAATGTATCCCCTGCCGATGAAGAGAGATACAGGCAGAGAATCCTTGATATAGAGAAAAGAAAGAACCTTCAGCTGGATGACCTTCAAAGAGAGGCTGTGTTGAAGAGTATTTCCAACGGAATTGTCATAATAACAGGTGGTCCCGGTACAGGTAAGACCACTACCATCAATACAATAATTGAGTATTATGCTAGCGAAGGCCTTGATATCCTTCTTGCTGCGCCCACAGGAAGAGCGGCCAAGAGAATGACAGAAGCAACCGGGTACGAGGCCAGAACCATTCACAGACTTCTGGAGGTATCAGGCCAGGTTGGCGATGATGACACCAAGTCAGGAGCAGTAAGGTTTGAAAGGAACAGAGACAACCCTCTTGAGGCAGATGCCATCATTATAGACGAAATGTCTATGGTGGATATCCATCTCTTTTACGCCTTATTGAAGGCACTTGTGCCAGGCGTTCATCTGATCCTTGTGGGAGACAGTTCACAGCTCCCAAGTGTAGGACCGGGACAGGTTCTTGCGGATCTTATATCCAGCGGAAGATTTCCAACCATATATCTGCAAAAGATATTCAGGCAGGCTGAAGAGAGCGATATCGTTATGAACGCCCACAGGATCCACAATGGCCAGAAGCCGGTGCTTGATAATAAGAGTAAGGATTTCTTTTTCCTTGAAAGAAATGACGCAAACGTAATATACAAGCACATGATCCAGCTTATCAGAGACAAGCTTCCGGGATATGTGGGAGCACAGCCTTATGATATACAGGTTTTGACACCTATGAAAAAAGGTCCCCTTGGTGCGATCCAGCTCAATCTTATCCTGCAGGAGTATCTCAATCCTCCGGATAAGTCTAAAAAAGAGCATGTCTATGGGGAGCTTACTTTGAGAGAAGGCGACAAGGTCATGCAGATAAAGAACAACTACCAGGCTCAGTGGGAAGTTGTTGGAAAGCATAACATTCCGGTGGATTCTGGGCTTGGCGTGTTTAACGGCGACATGGGGATTGTCAGAGAGATAAACGAATATTCTCAGGACGTAGTGGTGGAATTTGATGAGCACAGGAGAGTCAGATATCCTTTTTCTGAACTGGATGAACTTGAGCTTTCCTATGCAATTACTATCCACAAGTCTCAGGGAAGTGAGTATCCTGCCGTTATTATGCCCCTTTTAGGGGGACCAAGGATGCTGCTTAACAGGAACCTTCTTTATACGGCGGTCACAAGAGCCAAGAATACCGTGTGCATTTTGGGCAGCAGCCAGACAGTCCTCAACATGACAGCCAATGAGCAGCAGCTGAAAAGATATACCGGACTTAAAGATAGAATTAGAGAAGTATTTGATGCAGGTAATTGAAAACGTTCTGAATCTCATTTATCCGAGACGTTGTCCGGTTTGTGACAATGTCCTTAGATATAAAGAGTCTAAAGACCTCGTTCATGAGGAATGTAAAAAGAAAATAAGATATATAGGAAGTCATGTCTGCGCGAAATGTGGAAAACCTTTAAAGCTAACTGACCAGTCCGAATATTGCGCAGATTGTATGGCTATCAGGCATAGGTTTAACCGGGGATTTTCGGTTTTTAGTTACAGAAGTATCTCAGGATCCATCTACAGATTTAAGTATATGGGGCGCAGGGAGTACGCTGATTTTTATGCAAAAGAAACTGCAAGAAAGCTTGGGAAAAAGCTAAACAGGCTTGGTATTGATGCAATAATACCTGTTCCCATGCATAAGGATAAGCAGTATTTGAGAGGATACAATCAGGCAGCAGAATACGCTTACAAGCTTTCAAAGCTGACCGGGATCCCTATGTATGACGATGTGATTGTCAGGACCAGAGCCACCAGACCCATGAAGGAACTGGACCTTCGCGGGCGCCGCAATAATTTGAAAAAGGCTTTTAATATAATAAGAAATGATGTAAAATTTAAGTGTATACTCATTATCGATGACATCTATACAACTGGAAGTACCATTGATGAGATCGCCCATGAGTTTCAGATGGCAGGAGTTAAGGAAATATATTTTCTTACGCTTGCTATCGGGCAAACTACTTAAGATAAATGGAGGTCAGATTTATGAACTTACGGAATTGTTCAAGATGCGGAAAAATGTTTAACTACATTGGTGGACAGCCAATCTGTGAGCCTTGCAAAAAGGCAATCGAAGAGGATTTTCAGAAGGTTAAATCATACATACAGGAAAATCCTGCTGCAGATTTAAAACAGATTGCTGAAGATAATGAAGTTACCACCAAACAGATTCAGCAGTGGATCCGTGAGGAAAGACTGATGTTCTCTGAGAGTTCACCGCTTAAGATGACTTGCGAGAAGTGCGGTGATCGTATTTTAACAGGAAGATTTTGTGCTAAATGTAAGGCAAGCATGGCAAATAATCTTAATGATACATTTGCTAAGCCTAAGCCAGCTATCCAGCAGCCGGTTAAACAAGATAAGAAAGCTGGAATGCGCTTCCTGGATACATAAGGAGCAAAAATGTTAAATGAAGACAAAGTCATTTTGATGACCAAAATGGCTGCATTTATGGATCGTGAAGGCAAAAAGAACGGAGCAATCAATTCCTATTTCAGGAGTGATTACATTGGCTTTAATATACTTAAGTCAGTGATCAGCGCAACAGTTGTCTTTGCTATTTGTGTTGGGGCTTATGCTCTTTACGATTTCGAAAATGTTTTATCTAATCTTTACAATACAGATAATTTATTGGCTATTGGCAGGAGGTACCTTATATACTACCTCCTGCTTGTTGGCGTGTATTCTCTTGTTTCATATATTATTTATTCCTATCGTTATTCCAAGATGCGTAAGAATATGAGACAGTATTATGGGGATCTTAAAAAGCTAGCTAGAATGTACGAGAAGGAAAAGTGATATTATGACATCATTATTGGAATTAAAGCAGTATATCAAAAGATTTTATATCAAGAACGAAACATATCTTACATATGTCTGGAAGTTCTTACTTTCACTTATTTCAATTGCAGTTATCAACAATAAGCTTGGGTATATGAGCTCTCTGAACAATATGGCGATTGTTCTGATGGCATCACTTTTGTGCGCTATTTTACCGGCAAACTTTATCATTGTTATTTCAGCAGCATTCATTGTGGGACATCTCTTTGCGCTGGCTCCTGAATGTGCGCTGGTCACAGCGATAATCTTTGTTCTTATGTTTTTGTTGTATTTTAGATTTTCACCAAAAGATACTTTGGCAGTTGTACTTACTCCATTGTTCTATTTTATGGGACTTCCTTACGTGATGCCTCTTGCAATGGGACTTTTGGGCACACCTGCTTCAATGGTATCAGTTGGATTTGGAGTAGTAGTAGCATTCCTTATTTCATATTTTTCTTCAAATGCCACAGCTTTTGGAAGTGATGGCGTTGAGGAAGCAGCCAATGAATTCCAGTCGATAGTGTCAGGAATTGTTGGAAACAAGTCAATGATGGTTATGATAGTTGCATTTGCAATTACAATTGTTATTGTATATTTGATTCGCAGATCTTCTGTTGATAACTCCTGGAAGATTGCTATTTCAGCAGGTGCCATATCACTTATTATCTGTATTCTTGTTGGTAATCTTATCTTCGATACAGATATTGCTTTGGCAGGAGTGATAATCGGAACTGTTGTATCTGCACTTCTTATGCTGGTAGTTGAGTTCTTCTCATTCAGCCTTGACTACAGCAGAACAGAGAAAGTGCAGTTCGAGGATGATGAATATTACTACTATGTAAAGGCTGTACCTAAGGTTACAGTTTCAACACCTGAGAGAAGAGTTAAGAAAATAAACCGCGCCAGAGAACAGCGCAGATGATCTATAAAGGAACACCATGGAACAAATAGATTTTTTATTTGATTTCAACAGAACAAGTTTGCACATGCCAACTGTGAGATTCTCAGATATACTGGAGATTTTTATTATCGCGTTTCTGGTATATCATATTTTGGTGTGGGCAAAAAATACAAGGCTATGGTCACTTTTAAAGGGTGTCATAGTCATTGTTGTGTTTATTTTGGTTGCAGCTCTTTTCAATATGTCCACCATTTTGTGGATCGTGGAAAGAGTTTTCAGTATAGCTATCATTGCGATGGTTGTTATCCTGCAGCCGGAACTTCGTAAAGCTTTGGAAGAGCTGGGCAGGAAAAATTTCTTTTCCAATGTGTTATCACTTGGTGACCCAAAGACACAGGGAAGATTCTCAGACAGAACCTTAAATGAGATAGTCAGAGCCTGCGTAGAAATGGCTAAAGTCAGAACGGGTGCTCTGATAGTTATCGAGAATAACCATCCTTTAACTGAGTTTGAACGCACAGGAATTGAGGTTGACGGAATAGTAACAAGTCAGCTTCTTATCAATATTTTTGAGCACAACACTCCACTTCATGACGGAGCAGTTGTGATAAAGGGTGACAGGGTAACAGCTGCCACATGTTATTTGCCACTTTCTGACAACATGGGGATAGGTAAGGAACTTGGAACAAGACATCGTGCCGGTGTAGGTGTTTCTGAGGCAACAGATTCTCTTACGATCATTGTTTCTGAGGAAACAGGAAAGATCAGTATCGCTTATGAAGGCGAACTTGAGAGAGCTGTTGACAGCGACAGATTAAGGGAACGCCTGAGAATACTTCAGGATAAACACACTGAAGAGGCACCGATCAAGCACCTTGCCAGAAAGGCAAAGGCGAAAAAATGAAAAAACTTACGTCTAATTGGGGGCTTAAGCTCGCTTCACTAATATTTGCTATAATCGTCTGGTTTTTGGTTACCAACATAAATGACCCTGTAACATCGGTCAGATATACTAATATTCCGGTAACGCTTAAGAATACCAACCTTATTACGGATCAGGGCCAGGTTTACACAGTGCTTGATAACACAGATACCATCAGTGCTGTGACGATCTATGCACCAAGGTCAATAATCGATTCGCTCAGCCAGAATAATATCGTAGCAACAGCCGATATTCAGGACCTTTCAAGTCTTAATACGGTCAGCATAAATGTCACTACCAACAAATATAGTGACAAGATTGAGAATATATCTACAAGTAATGATGTGGTCAAGCTCAGTGTAGAGCGCAAGGCTTCTAAGTCTCTTGCAATTACAGCTACTACGTCCGGAAGTCTTTCTGACGGATATGTAATAGGTGATGTTTCAACAGGTCAGAATATGATAAGGATCAACGGACCTGAATCAATAGTTCAGACTGTTCAGAGCGCAGAGGTTGATGTGGATGTAACCGGATTTACATCAGACATTATCACCAACGCAGATATAGTTCTTTATGATGCTGAAGGCAATCAGGTAGATACATCACAGATCTCCATGAATGCCAAGACAGTCAATGTTAACGTGACTATTTACGGAACCAAGTACGTTCCACTTAAGTATACGATAAAGGGCGAGCCGGCAAGTGGCTATGCTCTTACAGGCAAGGTTGATACCAATCCTGATCAGGTGCTTATCGCTGGCAAGAACAGCGCTATCGCTTCTGTGAAAGAGATTGTTATTGATGATGAACAGCTCGATGTAACAGGCCTTACAGGAAACCTCGCATGCACTATCAATGTTGAGGATTATCTTCCAAGCGGAGTTATATTTGGAGATGATGACTATAACGGTACTGCTGCAGTTGTTGTTCACATTGAAGGTATCACTGAAGAGACCTTTGATGTAGATCTTAAAAATATCTCAATAGCCGGTGAAGTTGACGGTTATAGTGCTGAAATTGAAGATAGCGAGTACGATACTGTCTCACTGACACTTACAGGACTTGTGTCTACGATCAAGAGCGTATCTGCGTCTTCTTTGACAGGAACAGTAGATATTAACAGCTTTATACAGGATAGTGACAATGGGGAGCTTGCAGATGGAACCTACAGCGTTGATGTTGACTGGAACCTTCCTGATGGTGTAAAGACCACCAATACTGTGAGCGTTTATGTGAAAATAGAAAAGAAAGAATAACGAGGTTTTAGAAATGGGAAGATTATTTGGAACAGATGGAGTCAGAGGAGTGGCTAACGATGAACTTACTCCACTTTTAGCTATGCAGCTTGGTCAGGCAGGAGCATATGTTTTATCAAAAGAAGTTAACCACAAGCCTACTATCATGGTTGGCTGCGATACAAGACTTTCAGGTGATATGCTTGCAAGTGCCCTTATGGCTGGAGCTTGTTCAGTAGGTGCTGATGTAGTTAATGTTGGTGTTATCCCAACTCCTGGTGTGGCTTATCTTACAAAGAAATACAGAGTAGATGCAGGTGTTGTTATCTCTGCTTCTCACAACCCAATGGAGTTTAACGGAATCAAGTTTTTTGACGGAAATGGTTATAAGCTTCCTGATGCAATGGAAGACGAAATAGAAGCTCTTATCAAAAACAACATGGAAGGCGTAAAGATGCCTACAGGTGCCGGAATTGGTAAGATCAAGAACCGTACAGATGCAAGAGAAGAGTATATCAACCACAACCTCAACGCTGTAGATATCAACCTTCAGGGAATGAAAGTTGTTATGGACTGTGCAGAGGGCGCATCTTTCTACACATCAGTAGAGGCAATAAGACAGCTCGGCGCAGAAGTAATAGTTATCCACAACAATCCTGATGGAACAAATATCAATGCAGGTTGCGGATCTACTCATATGGAAGAGCTTATGGGAAGAGTTGTTACTGAGAAGGCAAACATCGGCCTTGCTTTTGACGGTGATGCAGACAGATTCCTTGCAGTAGATGAAAATGGTAAGATGGTAGACGGCGATGAGATCATGGCTATCATCGGAAAATACATGAAGGACAATGGCAAGCTTGCTAAAAATACAATCGTTGCAACTGTTATGAGTAATCTTGGTTTCTTCAAAATGGGTGAGAGAGAAGGAATCCAGATCGACAAGACAAAAGTTGGCGACAGATACGTTCTTGAGCACATGAAAGAGATTGGAGCAAATCTTGGTGGTGAGCAGTCAGGACACATTATTTTCCTTGACGATAACACAACAGGAGACGGACTTCTTTCAGCTCTCCATCTGTTAGAGGTTATGGTTAACACAAATAAGCCTTTATCAGAGCTTGCTAAAGTTATGGAGGTTATGCCTCAGGCTCTTGTAAATGCACATGTTCCTACACACAAGAAGGATTCATATATGGAGTATCCTGAAATTGCAGGAGCTATTGAAGAACTTGAGAAGCAGTTTGCCGGAGATGGAAGAGTTCTTATCAGACCATCAGGTACAGAGCCACTTGTAAGAGTAATGATAGAGGGTAAGGATCAGGCTAAGATTGAGGAGGAAGCAAGGAAACTTGCGAAGTTGATCGAGGAGGTTATGCTATAATATGGTAAGTCAGAAGGTGGTTATTACGAACCCTACTGGATTACATTTACGACCTGCAGGTAATCTATGTAAGGTGGCAATGAACTATAAATCTCACATCACTTTTAGCTATGGCGATAATACTGCCAATGCCAAGAGTGTACTTAGTGTTCTTGGCGCTTGCATAAAGTGTGGCGATGAGCTGACTTTTAAATGCGATGGTCCGGATGAGGAAGAGGCTATGGAAGCCCTTGTTAAGGCTATCGAAACCGGTCTTGGCGAATAGAATATTTTTGTGATAAACTATCACATGTTAAAAAATAGAGAGGAAATTGAACAGGATATGAGAAAAGCAAAAGCAATTATAGCCGCAGGCTTAACTGCAGCTATGTTATTTGGATGCGGCTCTGCTGGGGATGAGTCAGTATCTGGACTTAGTGTTGAAAAGTTAGAAGATGTAACTAAGCCAGAGGAAGCAGTTGCAGAGGCAACTGTTGAAGAGACAGTTGACGAGGACGTTCCACCTGCAGAAGGAATGGTTAGAAGTTATTTCACAAACGAGTGGGTTGATGAAGCAGTTAACACAAACAGACCACTTGCTGTTATGTACCCTATTAACAAAGAGGCTCAGCCACAGTACGGACTTAGCAATGTAGCAGTTTTCTATGAGATCATGGAAGAAGGAAGCATGAGCCGTCAGATGGGTATCCTTGAGAATTGGGAAAGCCTTGAGAGAATCGGTAATATCCGAAGCATTCGTGATTACTTTGTATATGCAGCACTTGAGTATGATCCTATTATTGTTCACTACGGCGGACCTGAACTCTATGTTAAGACTATTTTGACAAGAGACGACGTTGACAACTTAAACGGTGTTGGCGGTGTAATGGGTTCAGATTATGGCGCATTCTTCAGAGTACCTGAGGGAAGCACATCTGAGCATACAGCTTTCACAGATGGCGCACACGTAACAGCTGCTATTGAAAAAGCTAAATTCGAGACAGAGCACAGAGATGATTTTGAAGGTGAATCACACTTCACATTTACAGGATATTCTAATCCAAACACTTTAGAGGATTATGGTGAATCAGCAGTTGAGGCAACTGATATCGATATGTCAGGATGCTTCCCTGTAACAAAGTCAGCTCTTACATATGATGAGTCAAAGGGTGTATACCTTAAAACTTTATATGGAAGTGCACAAAAGGATGCTGTAACCGAAGAGCAGCTTGCATTTGCTAACGTTATCATCCAGAGAACATACCACGAAGTTCGTGATGACAACGGATATCTTGCATATCAGATGCATGATACAACTCGTGACGGATACTTCATCACAAAGGGTAAGATGATCCACGTAACATGGGAGAAGACTGGTGACTATGCACCAACAACTTACTATGATGATGCAGGCAACGAAGTTGTATTTAATACAGGTAAGACAATGATATTTGTAATTCAGGAGAAGGGCGGATCTTTCTCTAAGTTTACAGTAAACGGTGTCACATACGCAGATTGATAGACCTGGCATTATAGCGGACGGCAGTGATGCCGTCCGATTTTGGGTTTTAAATAAGAGAGGAATAACATGGATAAGATTATCGTTACCGGTTGCAATGGACAGCTTGGAAGAGCAATAAACAAAGAACTTGCTGGCAAGTATGAGCTTGTAAATACTGATGTTTTTCAGCATGAAGGCATTATACCTTTGGATATAACAAATGTTGATCAGGTACTTAAGCTTGCAAGAGATGTTAAGCCTGTTGCCATTGTTAACTGTGCCGCATACACAGCAGTTGATAAGCAGGAGAGCGACATAGATCTTTCTTACAAGATCAATGCGATTGGACCAAGAAACCTTGCAATTGCAGCAACTGAGACAGGAGCTAAGCTTGTTCACGTTTCAACTGACTACGTTTTTGAAGGCAATGGAACAAGACCATATGTTGAGTTTGATAAGCCCAATCCTGTAAGTGTATATGGAAAAACAAAGCTTGCAGGTGAGGAGTTTGTAAAGCAGTTTGCAAAAGATTTCTTTATCTTAAGAACAGCATGGCTTTATGGTGATGGTAAGAATTTTGTTAAGACAATGCTCGCATTATCTGAAAATCATGATGAAGTAAGCGTAGTTAACGATCAGCTTGGTACTCCTACAAGTACTTATGAACTTGCAAAAGCTATAGCATATCTTCTTCCTACAGAAAATTATGGTATTTTCCACGGAACATGCGAAGGCTCAACTAACTGGGCAGACTTCACTGAAGAGATATTCAGACTCGCAGGAAAGAACACAAAAGTTAACCATGTTTCAACAGCAGAATATCAGGCAAAGAATCCTCAGTCTGCTCCAAGACCAGCGTATAGTATTCTTGAGAACTATATGTTAAAACTTACATCTGACTTTATGTTTGCAGACTGGCATGAGGCTATTGAGAGATATATAAAAGAGCTTGTTTGATCAGAATAGAGGTTTAAATGCAATTATTAAATGATATATTTGGCAATACTATACTCATGGCATCATTTTGGGGATGGCTTGTTGCTCAGGTCCTGAAAACCATAATATATGTTATTGTTAACAAGAACTTTAATCCTGAAAGACTTATGGGAGACGGTGGAATGCCCAGTTCCCATTCAGCTACAGTAATGGCTCTTGTGACATCGACTTTTTATCACTATGGAGCAGGAACCTTTGAGTTTGCAATTTCAGGAGTTTTAGCCCTGATCGTTATGCATGATGCTATGGGCGTAAGACGTCAGGCAGGAAAGCAGGCAGTTGTCATCAATAATATGATGGACTGGTTTAAAGAACTTGATAAAGATATTCCAACAGAGCAGAGGCTTAAAGAGTTTGTTGGACATACTCCACTTCAGGTTTTGTTTGGCGCAATCCTTGGAATCATTGTTGGCGCAGTGGTTTCCTCGATAGGATAAATAAAACACAGGAGATAACTGATAATGATAACAGTTATACTTACTTGGATCTATGTTTTAGCTACCACATATCTTACAGGATTCTTTTTTCTAAATGCTATTACATCACTTGATTGTATGGCTTTTGTGAATTCAAAAGGTGTGTCAAAAAAGTATAAGATCAGATATCAGGAAAGTTATATAGTAGCCGGAATAGTTGTGGTTACTGTATTTGCTCAGCTTTTGAGTTTATTTGGCGGCGTTGGTCTTTTGGCTAACGCCTTCTTGGTCTTGTTTGATATTGCTGTGGCCTTTTACTACAGAAACATATTATTTGAAGAATTCTATCTCATGAGACATGTTCTTTTAGCAAAAAGAGACTGGTTGTGGTACCTTCTTGTGTTTCTTTTTATGGCTTACGGAACATCTCATGGAATCATGCACTATGACTCTGACCTGTATCATGCGCAGGCTATCCACTGGATTGAGAGCGTCGGTATAGTAAAGGGCCTTGGTAATCTCCATTTGAGACTTGCTTATAACAGCGCTTCATTTGCCCTTTCAGCCTTTTATAGCTTTGCGTTTTTGGGTAAGCAGTCATTTCACACAATGGCGGGATTTTTTGCACTGCTTTTAGCTTGGCAGTGTCTGGATATAAAAACTATTGTCAGAAGAAGACAGATCGTTATTTCTGATTTCCCAAGAATTGCAGCGATGTACTATCTTTTTACGATCTTTGATGAGATGGTAGCGCCTGCATCCGACTATTTTCTTTCAACACTTGTTTTTTACATCATCATTTGCTGCACCGACATGTATGTGAGACATGAAAAGGCTTTTGTGCCATACATCTTACTTGCGATGGTCGGAATATATGCAGTTACTGTAAAGCTTTCAGCGGCGCCGATGGTTCTTTTGTCTATTATTCCAATCTATAAATTGTTCCACAACAGGACAACGGAGAAATCAAAGGCCTTTGGCTTCTCGGTGCTTCTTGCTTTGGTGATAACCATGCCTTTCTTTTGGAGAAATATAGTGATCTCAGGCTGGATACTCTATCCTGTCACATTCCTTGATCTCTTTGGCTTTGCATGGGAGATACCAAAAGGTGTTGCTCAGTATGACTCAATGGAGATCAGGACCTTTGGCCGCGGATATAATGATGTGGAAGCCTTTATGAATGTGCCTTTTTCAGAATGGGTACCTAACTGGTTTGGACAGCTTTCGCTCTTCTATAAGGCAATGGTGGTGCTTTCAATAATATCGATCGTTATTTATGTGTGCTGCGTCATATATTTTGGAGTGGTAGCAGTAGTATATAAAAAGAAACCTGGCAAGCTCGTTGGTAACAAAGTATTCGACCTAAGTCGCAGGAGTATGCTTAATCTTGCTGATTTTTTGACACTTAGCGGAACGCTTATCTTATGCCTTGTATTTTGGTTCTTTAGCGCGCCTCTTATCAGATATGGTATCGTCTATGTTCTTGCGACGATCTCTATAGTTTTTGGAAGAATGATAATATTGCTCTTTCATAAATTAGAAGAAAATGGCAGCGGGGTAAAAGAGATATCTTTTAAAGTGCTTGTTGCTCTTCTTGCCTTATGGCTTGTTTACAAGGGTATAAATATAGTTAATGAGGAAATCCCAAGATTTAATCCAAAGTTCCTTCTTGTTCAGCAGGACTATGGAACCTACGATGTTGATTCCTTTAAGCTTGGAGATAGCACGATCTACTATCCCACAGAAGGAGACCGCGCAGGATATGCGCCATTTCCTGCTGCAACTCACGACCTTACCGGTGAAGTTGAACTTTTGGGAGAGACAATAACTGATGGACTAAAAAGTGTAGGACAATAAAAAAGGGAAGGCCCATTATCACGGTCTTCCCTAAACTTTATGTTTATTTCAATTAAACTCACAGGCGATATAAGTTTCTCCGTTTGAATCGCTGTAGTAAGAAACTCCAACTGAAGTGAAACAGCTTCGAAGCACATTTTCTTTGTGCTTGGGGGATAAGAGCCAGGCAAGTACGACGTTCTCAGCCTTGCGCTGGTTGTCATTTTCCGCATGGGCCAGATTTTCACCCCGTGTAAAGCCAACTGTATACCAGGCTGATCCGCAGGGCCTGATATGCGAAAAACTACTGGCACATTCTTCTGCCCTTATTGTTGCGGCAGCTTCAAGGTCTTCGCTATATGTGAGCGTGGGCAATCCTGCAGCTTCTCTTGCTGCATTTATCTGAGTCAGAATCTCATCCTTCGAAGCAGCTTTCGAGTTTATGGGAATTATCCACATACTCATAAAAGCTATGAGCAGAAATCCATATAGAAATCTTTTCATATAGTATCCCCGTTTATAAGAACTGAAAATCAATCTTTCCTATAAATGTATGATACTGTAATTAATATACGAAAAACCGATTATTAACTGTATTTTAGAGGTTTTAACAGTTTTTTAAGGTAAACGTTTTCGAGTTTTATAAAGTATTAATAAACCGTTTATAATATTTTTATTTTTGCGATTAAAATCCATACCACATGCTTTTTTATCACTTCCACTGGGACCTGTATTCCATAGGACTTATCCCTTCAATCTGTTTAAAGATGCGGGAAAAATAGTAGAGAGGTGAAATGCCGCACTGATTACCGATTTCTTCAACAGAATCCGAAGAGAACCTGAGGAGCTGCTTAGCATGGGTTATCCTGACAGATAATAGGTAGTTGATGATTGATGTTCCAAACTGCTCTTTAAAACCTCTGGAGAGGGCATATTTGTTGATCAGGAACTTATCTGCAAGATTATCCAAGGTGATCTTTTCCTGATAGTGGCTATCGAGGTATTCCCTGAGCATGAAAAGAGTCTTGGAATTACTGTTCTCCGGTACTATATCAGGATTCCAGCTAAAAGACATAATGAATGTAAGAAGGGATGAGAGCCCTTCGTTGATCCTAATATCTCTTATGTAATCATCGGAATAGGCAATAGTCTTTATGCCGTCGAAAATCCTTTCAATTTCCTCGGGATCATCGGGATGAAAGATGGGCTGGCCGCCTCTTTCCACGTACTTTAAGTAAATGGGAAGAACTACATTTCCATTGAAATGGATCCATTCAAGAGACCACAGATCCTCAGAAGTCCTGTGGGAGTACGGTTTTTGACAATCGATAAATACACAGTCCCCTGCCTTTATCTCATATTCGCGGCCTTCATAATCCAAATATCCGCTCCCTGATCTTATGTAAAAAAACAAAAATGAGGACAGGTTCTGCCTCTTGCTGGTATGTTTTTTCTGAGCCTTTAGAGACCCTATTTCCTGCAGGTAAAAAAGGTTGCTTTTTGCGAATTCTGACGGGGTATAAAGGAGCCTGTCAGAGGATACGTATTCGCCTTGAAATAATCTGTTTTTCATAATAAAATACTCCATAACAGTGATAATTGCTAGTATAAACAACTAATCAAGATAATGCAAATAAAAATCAAGAAAGTGAATTTAAAAGGAGAAAGTCACGCAATATAATAGCATAGAAAAATGCAAATAATTGTTTTGAATTGAAAGGAAAACTTATGGCAAAAAAAGCTTTAATAACAGGTATAACAGGACAGGATGGTTCATATCTTGCAGAGTTTCTTTTGGAAAAAGGATATGACGTTCACGGTATAATCAGAAGATCATCTGTAGATTATAGAGAAAGAATTGCTCACCTTGAAGGTCAGCCTCATTTCCATCTTCATTATGGCGATCTTGGCGATTCAATGAGCATTCTTGGTGTTGTAGGAAAGGTTCGTCCTGACGAGATCTACAACCTGGCTGCACAGTCACACGTTCAGGTTTCTTTTGACTCACCTGAGTTCACTGCTGATGTAGACGCAACAGGCGTTCTTAGAGTATTAGAGGCTGTTCGTCAGTGCGGTCTTGCTGATACTTGCCGTATCTACCAGGCTTCAACTTCAGAACTTTACGGAAAGGTTGAGGAAGTTCCTCAGAATGAAAAGACTCCTTTCCATCCATACAGCCCATATGCTGTAGCTAAGCTCTACGGCTACTGGATCGTAAAAGAGTACAGAGAAGCTTACAACATGTTCTGCTGCTCAGGTATTCTTTTC
>JAEEGH010006358.1_pt1 | contig 29002 bp, 28 predicted proteins | sample 9134181 | NCBI WGS metagenome assembly JAEEGH01 (sample SAMN16246544, study PRJNA631951) | gut metagenome | biome: gut microbiome; feature: rumen; material: DP-attached | host: Bos | place: Iran: Karaj | collected 2018-10 | reverse complement strand
CGCTCAGCTGCGGCCGGCCCATCGACGAGTTCAGCCGCCCCACGATGTTGCGGTTCAACTGCGCCATCGCGATCACGGGAATCTTGAGTTCCTTCGCCGTGGCCTTCAGCTGGCGCGACACCTCGGAGATCACCTGCTCTCGGTAGGAGGCGTTCGTGGCGGGCGCCGTCATCAACCCCAGGTAATCCACGAAGATAATCTTCACATCCTTCTCGATTACCATCCGCTTGGCCTTCGAACTGAACTCCGTGATACTGAGCGCGGAAGTCTCGTCTATGTAAAGGGGCGCTACAGCCAGCCGGCGGATGGATTGCTCCAGGTGCTGCCAGTCCTTCTGCTCCATTTGTTTCCTGCCGCGCAGCTTCTCGGAGGGGATCCCGGACTCCGTGGCGATGAGCCGGTCGGCCAGTTCCATATCCGTCATCTCCAGGGAGAAGAAGGCAACGGGGATGCCCCGCTCCACGGCGGCGAAACGGGCCATGTTCAGGCCGAGGGCGGTCTTGCCGTGCGACGGGCGCGCGCCGATGATGATCAGATTTCCGGGCTGCCAGCCCATCGTGATCTCGTCCAGGGAAGGGAAGCCCGACGGCACGCCGGTGAGCCCGTGCGCCTCCTGCTGCGCCTGGATGCGCTGCAGGGAACGGTTCACGGCGTCGCCGATCTCCACGTAGCCGGCGGTGATATTGCCCTGCACCGCCTGGAAAACCGACGACTGCGTCTCTTCGATGAGGCGCTCCACCTCGCAGGTCTCGTCGAAGGCGTTCCTGAGGATGCCGTAGCCTGCTTCGATGAGGTCGCGCTGGATGGTCTTCTGCTGGAGGATCTTGATGTAGAAATCGATGTTGGCCGCGCTGCTGACCCGGTCGGTGAGCTCGGCGAGCAGCGCCGGGCCGCCCACCGTCGCGAGCGTGCCGTCGAGGCGGAGGCGTTCCGTGACCGTCACGAGGTCCACGGCCGTCCGCTCGCGGAAGAGGCCGACGATGGCGGAGAAGATGAGCCGGAGCTTGGGGTTGTAGAAGCACTTCTCCTTCAGGGCTTCGACGGCCTTGAAGACGCTCTCGTCGTCGATCATCATCGCGCCGATCACGGCGGCCTCCACCTCCGGCGCCTGCGGGGGCCGGTGCCCCGTCTCGCCCGCCACGGCCGTCAGGGTATCCGCGCCCCGGGCCTTCCGGCTGTTGTATTTGCTGGTTTCCTTGGTCATAATAGGGGGTAGTTTTTCAGCAAAGATAAGCGTTTTGACTGCTGAAAAATGGCATTGTTAATACTTTCCTGATATCTTTTGCGTCTGCTGAAAATCAATCACTTACGCGGTGCAAAAGATGTTCATAGAAATGAACAGCAGGGGAGGCTGTCAGAGGGGTGACAGATCCGCAGGGAATCGGGCTCTGGGGCCGCTCTGCGTGCGGATCTCCCCCTGGAATCGGGCTGAACGGGCGAAAAAAGGGGGGAGATCCGCAGCCAGAAAGCCGCAGAAAGGCGTTTTTGTGCGGATCTGTTGGTCTCACTCTTCATTCCACAAACATTCTACTTCATCAAGAAAGGGTATTCTTCGGTTTTTTTTAGGGCGAGGCAGGTGCCGCGGGCGACGGCCTTGAGCGGGTCTTCGGCCACCTGGAATTTGATGTTGACGCGGTCGGTGAATCGCCTGGCGATGCCGCGCAGCAAGGCCCCGCCGCCGGCCAGCCAGATGCCGTTGCGGACGATGTTGGAATAGAGCTCCGGAGGCGTGCGCTGCAGGACGCGGATGATCTCGCTTTCGATCTTGGTGATGGTCTTGTCCATGCAGGAGGAGATCTCCTGGTAGGTGATGGTTGCAGACATCGGATACGCCGTGGCGATGTTCTTGCCCTCCACCAGGTAGCCTTCGGGCTCCTCCTCGGGCGGCAGTTCCGGAAGGACGGACCCGACCGCGAACTTGATCTGTTCGCCCGTGGTCCTGCCAATGTTGATGTTATGCTGCTGCTCCAGGAAATCCACGATGTCCGTGGTGAGTTCGTTGCCTGCCACGTGAATGCTGGATGACTCGACGATGCCGCCCAGGGAGATGACCGCGATCTCCGTCGTGCCTCCGCCGATGTCCACGACCATGTTGCCGTTGGGGGCGGTCACGTCCAGGCCGATGCCGAGCGCCGAGGCCATCGGCTCGTAGATCAGGTAGAGGTCGTGCGCGCCTGCATGCTCCGCAGAGTCACGGATGGAACGCATATCCACCTGCGTGGCGCCGCCGGGCACGCCGATGACGATCCGGAGGCGTTTCGCGAAAAGTCCCGACCGTTTGCTCCCGGTTGCCTTCTTGATGAAGCCGGTGAGCATCTTCTCGGCGGCATCGTAGTCCGCGATGACACCGTTCATCATCGGGCGGATGGTGTAGATGCGCGGATTGGTTTTCTCTTCCATCAACTGCGCCTCCTTGCCTATCGCCACCAGTTTGCCGGTCTTTGACTCTACGGCGATGATGCTGGGCTCGTCGAGGACGACCCCGTCGTCCTTGAGGATTACTGTGTTGGCCGTGCCCAGATCGATGGCCAACTCTTGGGAAAAAAATGCCATATCAGATTCAGTTACTTTTTTCTTTCATAATAGGCTTTGATCGGCCGGAATTCCTGGCTCCTGTCATCGTGTGTTTTATTGTCTTTGACGCAAGTCAAGTCAGGATTCGATCCCCAGCGCAACGGGATCAGATAGCTGCCGTTATGGGAGTCGGCGAATTCTGCGAGGGTCATCGGGGCGGGGAGTTTCCGCCTGACAAACCCTTTTTCTTTTAAGTACTGCCTGATTACCTGGCTGGAATCCGGCATATCGTGTTTATCCAATCCAATTCGGCACAGGTCGGAGAAAACGCTGTCCCAGGAGTCCTCCGTCACTTCGCAAAGCGCCCGAATGACAGGGTCCTCTTCTTCCCCGGCTTCAGGATCCCGACGGGTCCCTTCTGCCGAGGGGGCTCCTTTTTCGTAGTAAGTCTTGACCTTTCCACGCCCACAATCTCCCGTGTCAAGGACCTCGCTGTCCCTGACACACACAGCGTGGCCGCGCAGCAACAGAAGATAAGACCCATTATGCGTTCCGGCAAACTCGGACACGCTCACTTGGGGGCGCAGCGTTCTCTTTGAATACCCGTGTTCGTTGGCATAACGGTCGATGACTTCAAACGAATTCGGAAGATTATGGCAATCGGCCCCTATTCTGCACAAATCGTTGAAGACTTCTTCCCAGGAGAGATCGAGCAATCCACAGAACGCCCTGACGACACAATCTCCTTTCGTCCAGTTCTTCGCCTCTCCCGTCTCCTCGTCTGCCGTCCCTGCCGGATTGGGATTGAAATGAGTATATCTGCAGACATAGGACTGTTTCCGTTTCTTTCGGGATTCGTGCTTACCCCTTTCCTCCAGCGACTGATCAACGGTAAGACTGGAGAAAGCGCCGAAAAGGAGTATAAAGATGAGAACAAATAAGATAGCCATTGCTATTTATAGAAAAACGGCAGGTCCGCCCGCCACCTTTCACGCCGTATGGCAGGCGGACCTTGGGTGCCGTTAAGATATTACTTTTGATTCCGAACTTTTAGCCGGCAGGTAAGGATTGACCGAAAGGGAAGCCTCTTTCCTCTCCTTGACCAGCTTCGCGTAGATTTCGTGCATCTTGTCCCGCCCATTGTAAATCAGGGTGACGTACCGGGTCAGGTTCTCCCGTAAACTGGCATTGTTGGCATCGATGGCGGCAATGGCAAAGCGTAAAGTGGGTTCTTCCCAATCGTCGTAGACAAAAGCCTTCACCATGATCAGCTCGTCTGACATCAGATGTGCCGCATGCCGGAACAGATCCATCTCCAGTTCCTCGGGCTTGATGTAGTATTCCCGGAAAATGAAGATCGACGGAAGCCGGTCGGTTTCAACGTAAATAGGGTCACCGGCCGCTAGGAAACGGACCCAATGCTCGCTTTTCTCGGGGACGTACCCGGAAAAACGCACGGCTTCTTCAATACCCTCGAGGGTCACCGGGTCCTCCGGTGCCGTCTGGGAAGCGTGGCTGGCTTGTATGGTCTCCAAACGGCCCTTGAGAACGCCGTTCTCGTTGGCTGTCTTCACATTCCTATCGTTCTGACGAACAAGCAGAAGCAGCAGTGCAAAGCAGAATACTGCCAGGCAGATAATCAGTCCTAACATAGTTTAGTGTTTGATGATGAGTTTGTTGTGCTGGTTGTCGATCGTGATGGTTCCGAAGCGCTCCATCGCGCTCTGGCCCAGGAGCAGGGGAGCCCGCTGGCTCTTCACCACGGACGCGTCCACGTTGCGCAGCACCGCGTCCCCGATTTTCAGTTCGCGGAGCGTGATCGTGGTGCCCTCGCTGATCTGCCCGTCGGCAACCTGGTAGTACCGCTTCCCCTTGATGTCCTTCTCGGACAGGTAGCCATTCTTCAGCATGAAATTGGCCTCGACCGAGGAGATGGTCACGTCGGACGCACCGGTATCGAAGATCATCTGCAAGGGGAGCCCGTTGATGTCGCAGGGAATCTCGAAGGTGCCGCCCGCATTGCGCTTGACGGCAATCTCCGTCACCGTTTCCTCCCGCTCCGGCATCTCCAGCTCGAACGCCTTGAGGTACTCGGCGTGAATGGCTTCGTATTTCGCGATCAGCGCCTTGAACTCCGGCCGTTCGCGCACGGCATCCAGATCGTCGTCCAGCCGGATATGGGAGAAACTCCTGTAGCCCTTCTCGAAGGCAGTGCGCAATGCTGCAATGGAGTCTTCCGGCCGTCCCATCCGGGAATACAGACACGCCTGGTCATAGTAGTTGCCGTCATTCTCCGGATCAGCCCCGATGATGCTGTTCATCCAGTCTTCCGCCTCCTTGTCGCGCCCTAGGAAATGCAGGGCGTACATCCGGCAGCTGTTATCGTTCGCCACGGTATCCACCTGCAGGATGCGCTCGAAGTCGGCAGACGCCTCTGCCTTCTTCCCATCCTCCAGCAACATTTCGCCGCGCATCAGTAAGAGATAGGGATAATCCTCATACATCTCGATGCCCAGGTTATAGTCCTCCATCGCCCGCTTCCGGTCGCCCTTCATCTCGTAGCACCAGCCACGGCGGTAGTAGGGGAAAAACTCCCGGGGAGCATCCTCGATGGCCGAGGAGAAATCCGCGATGGCCGCATCGAGATCGCCGGACAGGCGGTAATAGTCTCCCCGGTTGCAGTAGTTTTCCCAGTCATAATGATCCTCGTTCACCTTGGAAATGTCCGCAATGGCCATTTCATTGAGCCCCAACTCACTGTAGCAGTCGCTCCGGTAGAAATGAACCTGGTCGATCCGGCCGAACTCGGACTCGATCTCATCATAGACCTTCACGGCCTTCGCGTACTTGTACTGCCGGGTATAGAAATAAGCGAGCAGGGCCTCCCAGGAGAGCTTATTCTCCGTGGTCTTGATGTATGTCTTGATGCCGGCCTCGGCATAATTGGGACGCTTGACCAGCAGGTCGATGAGGACTCCAATGCTGGGGTCTTCTTCTTGTTCGTACCATTCCAATCCTGCATCGATGGCCTTGGCTACATCGCCCAGTTTGTCATACGCCTGCATCTTGAAGCGGTAGATCTCGGAGTATTCGGGATCGAACTTCTGGCATTTTTCCAGCAGCTCGACGGCCTCTTGGTACTGCTCGCGCTTGATCATGATCCAGGCAAGACCGGCCATGGCGCTCTGGTCCGCCTCGTCTTCGGAAACCATTTTCCGGAAAACGGCCTCCGCACCCGCCAGGTCATTCAGGTCAAAGATCGCCATGGCATAGTCGAACGAAACGGACTGGGCGTATTCCGGATCGTCTTTCCGGACCAGTTCATAGGCCGTCCTGAAGGATGCCGCGGCACTCTCGTAGTCCCGCAACCCCCGGTAGATCTTCCCCTTCAACCAGTACAGGTTGGAATTGGGAATCTCGCTCTTCTTGGGCTTGTTGACCTTGATGGCGCGGTTGACGTCCGTCAGGGCCAGGCCGTACTCGTGCTGCCGGTACTGCAGCTGGGCGCGCAGGAGCAGCGCCCTTGCGTTGTCCGGGGTCTGCCCGAGCTGCTTGCTCACGAGCTCGAGCGCCTTGGCCTCGTCGTTATCCTCTTCCAGGACCTCGTAGGCCTTGCGGAGGTTGTAGTCGCTTTCCGAGTTGTTCTTCTGGGCGTACACGTTGCAGCCCGGGAGGGTCAGCAGCAGGGCTGCCAACAGGGTTAGGATGTGTTTCATTTGCGTGAAAGTATAAAATGTTGAATGTTAGGAATAGACTGCCTGTTTCCGGGGGGCGGGCCAGCAATCCGGCTGGCTGCTCTCCTCTTCGTCGAACCCCTTCAGCTGGCGGCCGGCCAGCTCCATGGCCCGCCCGAACTCGTCCGCGAGGAGCTCGAAACGGGCGCGCTGCTCCTCGAAGCGGTCGCGGAAGGACTCGTAGGAATCGGCCTGGAAGCTGAGGCGGAAAAAGAGTTCCTCCCGTCCCTGCTCCAGGTACACGGTAACGTCGTTCCGCCGGGCGTTCACCAAGTTCATGGCGATCAGCCGGTGCAACTCGTCCGAGTCGAACCAATCGAACGGGAAAGAGCCCTCAAGGTAAACCGTCGGCAGCGCCCCGGCGCAGACTTCGTAGTTGAAGCTGTCCTTGTGGATGCTGAACGATTCGAGGGACGAAACGACAGGGGAGTAACCCAGTTCCCGGAGAGCCCGGCCGAGGTCGTTGATGGTCAAATCGTTTGTTTTCATAAGGCGTGAATAATTGGTTTCGCGGACAAAAATACGCCGCTATCGCGAAGTGAATTTTCGCGAAGAGGGGAGGCGGCTCGGGCCGCCAAAGCCGAGGAGCCAAGGTGTGTTGTGCAGTATGTTCTCATGTTTTTTTTGCCTTTCGCGGCAGTACAAATTTCTCAAAAAATGAAGGGTCCGGCAAGGCTTTTTCGGCCCTTTGTATGAAGGCTGTGGCGGGCTGTATGAATGGCCGGCGGGGAACTCGATTCGTACACTATACGTTGATTTCGTACATCCGCAAAAAAACCGATTGACTGCTCCGAAAAAAAGAATTACATTTGTCTGGATTGAAACGCAAGTGAGCAAGACCATCGTCATATCCAAGGGCACGGAATTCTTCCGGATCCCCGCCGACCGCCTCGTTTACGTGGCGGCCGACGGCAACTACTCGACGGTGGTGACGCAGGACAACCGCGAGACGATGGTGTCCCTGCAACTTGGCCAGATCGAGGACCTGATCGGCGACCAACTCGGCGACGAAGGCAGCAACTTCATCCGCCTGGGCCGGGGCCTCGTGATCAACACGGATTTCATTTTCTCCATCGATACGACGCGACAGCGGATCGTCCTGTCGGACTGCCACGGTTGCCACCACGACCTGTCAGCCTCGCGGGAAGTCCTCGTCAAGTTCAAGTCGTATCTGGAGTCAAGCATAAAAAGCCATGATGAATCAACAGAATGACATACGGGACGACGAGTTCCGGGTGATCGGGCAGCACCGGACCCTACCGGCACCTACGCTCAGCGAACCTGGGCGGAAGCGCAAGGTAGGCTGGGTGGTCTTGATCCTTGTCGCTTTGCTCGGAGGAGCCATCTGGTTATTCTGGCCCAAGGGGCCGAAACCACCCGAGGGAGTCTTTGACCCCGTACCTCCGAAACCGACCGCCATCGTCGTCAAACCGAAAGCTCTTGGATCTGCCGTCGACAGTCTGCATCCCGCTTTCACCGAAAAACTCGACACGACAATTAATGATGTTGTCCTGTCACTCTACATTCCGCACAACACGGCTGCGCCGATTCTGACCGTCGGGGCCCCGGACAAAGAAACCCGAGAAGCTGTTTTGGCATTCCAGGCTGCAGATATACGCGCCGACAATCGGGAAATCCTGGGGTCTTTTGTACAGCAAGGGAAAATACTCGCTAAAGGGAGTCCCAAAGCAGGCTACTGTGCTATTATTGACGGAAAGGTCATCGTTGGCGTAGCAGAAAGCACATCACTATTCGAAGAAGCCTCCGAAAAGGACGGATATTTCTTCCGCCAATTCTCTCTGGTAAAGGATGGCGTTCTGGAAGAGAATGCGCAAATCAAGAACAAGACCATGCGCAAGGCCCTATGCGACCGCAACGGGCAGATCTTTGTAGCTGTCAGTGAGACAGATGAGTCTATGCACGACTTCGCCGCTGCGCTGGTTGATTTGGGTGTCGATAATGCCATCTACCTCGTCGGCAGTCACTCCGCGTTTGGCTGGTATCGCGATGAGACAGGCGAGCAGACCTACTTTGGGGTGGATCAGCATCGGCAGTCGTATCGGAATGAGAATTATATTGTGTGGTCAAATGAAAACTAGTATAATAAAGAAATGATACAGACTGAAGCTAGTATTTAGGTCAAGGCTCAGTTCCCGCTTAACGTTTATTCGAGTAGAAGCACTCTAGTTCTACTTCACGAGTCCAAGACCACTCCAATGAGCGATACGATAATAAGAACTCAAACGGGCTGATACGCCAGTATAGCTCAAAAGAATCGGCCTTTCGCGAGCTGACGGATGAGATGTTTGCTGATCGACCTGAAACGAAGATAGAAGCCCTTTAAATCTCTTGGCTATAGGACGACGTTGGATTATAGCAAACAATTATATATCTTTGACATTGGAAGTTATAGCACAGCCAAATAGATTTTACCTGTTTTGAAAAAAAGTGTCATAAGCAAAATCCTTTACGGGGTTATAGCCGCACTTCTGCTGGCGTGTCTGCTGGATATGCCATACGGTTATTATGTGTTTGTGCGTCTTGTAGCATCCGTTGCGTTCTGTTTTTTTGCATATATGTCATATGAAAAAGACGAGATGTACTTCGTCGTTCTTTTTCTTGTCCTTGCTATTCTTTTCCAACCGGTCATTAAGATTCCTCTTGGAAGACCCCTTTGGAACTTGGTTGATGTGGTCGTAGCCATAATGCTTATTCTTCTCCTGATTAAAGCAAAAAGTAGATAGGTTATGAAGCAATTGGTTTTGTTTTTAGTCTGCATCCTGTTTTCTACAACATGCTTGGCCCAGAAGTTCACGGTCAAAGTTGTTTCCATCTCTGACGGAGACACTTTCACGGCCATTAACAAGGATAACCTTCAATTGAAAATACGAGTATTTGGAATTGATGCTCCGGAGAAGAAACAAGCATTCGGAAATAAGTCCAGAGAGTTTTTATCATCGTTGATATTCGGAAAAAGCATCACAATAGACGTTCAGTCAAAAGATGGATATGGCCGATACTTAGCATATGTTTATTCCCCTGAAGGTAAGGATGTTTCTTTGTTGATGATTCATGAAGGAATGGCGTGGCATTTTACCAAATATGATAACAATGGTGTTTATGAGGCCGCCCAAACTCTTGCGAAAAAAGCTAAACGGGGGTTATGGGCAGATCCTTCGCCGGTGGCTCCATGGGACTTCCGATCGAATAAGGGGAAATAAGTAAATGATTAACTGTTCCACATACTTCTTCGAAGAATCTAGACGCGGGTATTCACAGTATCCGCAAGATTATGCTGAAAGCATCTTCAAGTCGTACCGTGATCATTTTGAATCAGATGCTCAAGTTGTAGTTCACAGACAGCAAAATCTTATGTATTATACATATATGAAAAAGCTACCTGGCGATGCTGCAGAATCGTTGTTTGGTCTCTCGGTGGTTTTTAACGGACTGGAAACTATAAGCATCAAATCGCTTTTCAAACTTTTTGAGAAGACCTTTCACCAAATTGTCTCCGAAGGAGAGATCCTAACAATTAATTCAGATGGCGCGATTGCAACAAAAAATATCGTCTTCAGTTCCTATGCTGGGACTTTTAATCGGCTTTCCGATAGTCTCAAGGCTGAAATCGATAAAGGAGAAGGATTCTTTAAAGAAATGAGTGCAGTTGTATACTCCGCGACAGAGGATGATTTCGCAATCGTTCCTTTCGATGAGAAGGAGAGCGTATTTCGGATGAAACTGTCTTCTTATAATAAACTGTTCATTACCAAGAATAGTAATACAACTTCAGCTGAATTATATGGCCTCGCCGTTAGAATCGAGAATCTGAGCGGTCAGAATCATTTTCTGAAAGAACGTATTTCGGAACTCGAAGGCAATGTTCGATCATACGGACGATGGAAGGCCCTCGCTATTGGTTGTTTTTCTATTGTAATTGTTTTTGTGATTAGCTTAGTCTATTGTATTGCTTGTGGCTTCATCTCTGTTGCTTTATAAACTCTGGTTATATGGAATTAATACATTACTTAATAGTCATCCCTCTTATCCTGGTCATCGTTTTTTTTCAGTTAAGGGTATTTTTGCAAGCGAATAATAAAATTGATGTTTTCAGGTCAATCTTTCCGGGGAGCAAACATGCCTATTTAATTAGTAAAGCTAACATTGTCGTAGGTGAAAAAGAGAATAAAGATGACTTGCCTGAAGCAGAACCGGAGTCGGTCTGGCAGGAAGATACAGAAGGGGGTATAGATTCCTATTTTAGGGTTGTTGAGGTCTCTCAGATTTCTGTGCAGCGGAATAATCCGACGATGAATAATATCGTGGACGCCTTGAATATGTATCTTCAGAAGAACAACGGTGCCATCAGTGACTTCGCTCTAATGAAGGATGTTGTTGAGAGATACTGTGGGGCGGAAGAGGAAGAGATAACAGTGATGCAACCCATTCCTTTATATATGGGCTTGATGGGTACCATGATCGGAATCATTGTCGGCATCGGCGTAATTGCCGCAAATGACGGGGTGGCACAGTTGACCAATGTTTCGTCTATGATGTCCTGCGTTGCTATTGCGATGGTTGCTAGTTTAGTGGGAATCGTTTTTACCACGATAATTTCTTGGAGATCAAAGGGGGCGAAAACCCAAGTCGAGTCTCGAAAGAACGAGTTCTATTCTTGGTTGCAAACTGAGCTCTTGCCCGTATTATCCGGCAATACGGTTACGGCATTGTCTCTCCTTCAGGCGAACCTAATGACTTTTAATCAAACCTTCAAAGGGAACATCAAAGAGTTTGATAATGTCTTGGCAAATGTCCGCCAGGTTTCGCGCGATCAAGCTGATGCCCTCGATGCTATCAGCAGAATTGACATCAATCGTGTTGCCCAAGCGAACGTGACGGTATTGCGTGAGCTTCAGAGGTCAACGGGGCAACTTGAGAGGTTCAATCAATACTTGGCTCAGGTTAACGGTTATTTGGATGCTGTAAACGCACTGAATACGAATCTAAATAATCATCTTGATCGTACAGCTGCGATAGAGAGGATGGGAGTCTTCTTTGAACGCGAGATAGAACAGGTTCAGAGCAGAGAGGAGCATTTGCGAGGTGTTGTCGGGAGTATTGATCGGTCGCTAGAACAATCGTTCAACCAGATGGTGTCAGCGATGAATACCTATTTTGCGGAATTAAGGAATCAATCAGGCGCAGAACTTAATACTGTTAGAGATGCGTATGAACAACAGCATCTGGCATTTGTGCGGAAACTTCAGGAAGAACAGGAAACCGTTTCAGCGAAGACTGAAGAACTGAACAGGAAACTACAAGAACTGCAGTCAATCTCGGAAACAAAACAAGCATTCGATACCCTGACAAATGTAACCAGGGAGAATTCAAGAAAGCTTGAGCAGATAACACGGGCGCTGACTTTGATGGGAGGGCCAACATCTTCTTCTCTCTCGGGTGGAGAATCTAGAGATAGTAGGATTCAGGGAATTATCAATAACTCTATAAAGATTGCGGCTCTGATAGCGTTCATAATGTTTGCTATTCAGTTCATCGCGAACCTCATCGTTAAATAAAGATGGCAGAGAAAATAAGCAAATCTTTTTTCTGGGCGAGTTACGCTGACCTGATGACGAGTCTATTCTTCGTCATGCTGATGCTGTTTGTTGTTGCAGTTGTCGAATTGAATAAAAAGAACGTGGAACTCGATAAGAAGAACGTGGAACTCGGGGAACAAAACACGATCATAGAGGGTGAAAAAGAAAAACTGGAGGTTCAGCTTAAGAAGGCCCAAGAAATAGAAAATGCTACAAAAGGCCTGGACCCGGTTTATTTTGAATATATCGGTCCATACAAGAAACATAAACTTAAAATTGATGTTAGTTTCCCTATAGGTGAATCCGATATTAAAAAAAACGTTCCGGAATCAACAAAACAGGAGTTGTATGCTGCCGGGATGAAGATTAAGGAGTTTATGGACTCCACGATTACCATGCATAACGGTATTCAATATTTACTGATTATCGAGGGCCAAGCGTCAAAAGATAGGTATTCCCAAAACTATGAACTCAGTTATAAAAGAGCGCTTGCATTAAAAAAATTCTGGGAAGAAGGATATGATAAGAAAGATCCGATTCTATTCTCTCAAGAGAATTGTGAAGTCCTGATTTGCGGAAGCGGTGATGGGAAACAGAGTGGAACAGGCTTGATGAGAGAGACTAATGAACGACTCAATCAGCGTTTTCTTATTCATATTTTACCTAAACCTGGTATAATCGACGAAATCACAAAACAATAAAGATTAGTATTATGGGACAGAACAACATTTTAAAAATCATTTCGGCGATAGCTTTTATAGCGTTAGCCGCAGTTAGTTGCTGGGCAACCCAGGAATCTCTTCATCTGTTACAACCAGATTGGCCTCAGGCTTTGTGCTGGATTGTGACCGTTGCATTTTTTATTATCGCATCGTTGGGAACGAAACTCATCGTTGATAGTTTGAATCAGAATGTTTATGTAGAGAACAGAGGGAAGAAGTTAATAGGTGGTATATTGATTTTAATTTTTTTCTGGCTGGTTTTCAGTATGCCAACCAACACCCATACCTTTTTCTATCGAAACTCTATTCGTAGCGTAACAAATAGTGATATTTCAACTACAAAGGGTTACCTTGATCAGCTGAGGAATAACACCCTCACAGAGAGGAAGATTCGGGATAAGCAGACCGCGTTCACCAATCAGGTTTGGAGTCTATTTGCCGGACTGGAAGCAGAGATAAAGAATGATGCAAACCCGGGATTCGGCCCGAACGCTAGGCGCATTCTTGCTGATTTCGCAACCCTTCTTGAGGTCCCAAGGGTTGATCCATTGTCCTTTAATGATAGGTCTGAGCAGGCAAGGGCAAAATTGGTCGATTCATATCGGGCTAAGATAGATCTCCTAATGCAGAATAAACTTACCAATATTCGGAATTCTATGATTGCTCCGGATGAAGACACGTATAAGGCAATGGCTTCTACAGACTGGTTAAATCTTGATTTCGCGGAGAATATGATTAAAAGCGGAGACTTAGATTTAAATGACGCTATGGCAATCAAGGAAGTTAATAGCCGTCTTGTTAGTGGATACTCGACCATAAAGACGTATAACAGTTACGTTGAGTTCAACTCTGGTGACAAGGAACAGTATCTTCCAACAGATGAGAATGGTAATCCTAAAGATGCCGTAACGAAGGTCGAAAGAATGCTGAGTGTTTTCGATGTCTGGAGAGATTTCCTAAATGGTAAATATGCAGGGCGCGGACTAATAATCTGGGTTTTGCTTTCAATTCTTGTTGATGTCGGGGCTTTCTTGTTCTTCGATATCGTATTCAAAAAAGATCAGTATACAATTTAAGCTAATAACAATCATTATAATATTATGGCAAAGAAATTCGACCTTGGTGGTGCCCCCATTGAGCCCCAGGCTCCTGAGGCTCCTGTGTCTTTGGAACCAGTGATTGATGCACCTTTTCCCCCTGTTGAAGAGCCGGGTTTTGTGAATGGATTAAATCAAAACGAACTCAGGGATCCTAACAGTATTGTTGTGTCCATTGCCGACCAGGCGGTTCCGATTATCGTCCTCTTCGGCCCTACGGAGTGCGGGAAAACGATGACGCTGATACGAATGACGCGATTCCTTCAGAAATATGGATATAGAGTATCTCCGATCCGATCATTCCGGCCAGCCGCTGATTCACATTATGCTCAAATGTGTGAAGGCTATAACGATCTCGTACACTCTCCGAATGCGGCTGAAGGCACACAGATGATCAGTTTCATGTTAGTAGAAGTCCTTGATAAAAGTGGCAGGAGGATTTGTCAGATTCTTGAAGCCCCTGGAGAATACTATTACAACCCCAAGAAACCAGGAGAGCCTTTCCCTGCTTATGTTAATACCATAATTAACAGCGGAAATCGCAAAATCTGGGTGTTTATGGTGGAGCCGGATTGGCAAGACCCTTCAGACAGAAGCGGATATGTCGCAAAACTTCAAAAATTGAAGAGAGATATGACCCCTCAAGATAGGGCAATCTTCTTATACAACAAGGTTGATAAGTCCAATTTTGTCATCGCTCCGGGAAGAGTCAATATGGCCGGAGTCAAGAACGACGTGGAGAATATGTACCCCGGCATCTTCACGCCTTTTGTCAATTTTAACCCTATTACTAAGTGGTTCAAACCATATCTCTGTGATTTGGTCCCGTTCTCAAATGGTTCCTTCTCGTTGGCAACCAAGCCGGACGGGACAACATATCTAACTTATCAGCAGGGAGTCGATTTGTATCCGCAGATGCTTTGGAATACTATCATGAAGAGAATACGCGGATAACTATATGAATGCGGTTGTCTTTCATGGCGTTCCTCAAGGACACGATGTCTTCGGTGGCGCCAAGGATAATTATTATGAATCTTTCTACAATATCGGCGACTCGTTTAAAGGCGCTAAGACCGTATTTGTTGTAGAGGTCCGAAAGGACGCTTCTGGTTTTTGTTCGTACTATTCATATATCCGACCCCAGAACGTTGTTGCCCATAGCGGAAGAAATGGTTCGTATTTCGGAATGTCTCTGAAGGTTGTAGGGAAGTACTGTACTGATGTCTACTCCTTGTTTCAACTGTTCGATAGGATATATGAAGAGAAGATAATCGGCACAGTAATACAACGCGGAGGCAACTCGGAACAGTACATCATTACTAGTTTTGCTGATGTGGAGTATCCATTGAAAACCATTGCTCAACTGGCGGACAACCAAATTAGAACGAACTTTGAACACGATTTCGAGGATATCGACGATACTTTTACAAAACAATTCGCGTCTACATCTGTCTACTACAATCTGGACGATGTAAACAGTGAAGCCTTCTTCAATGCGACAAGGGTATATGGTAAAGTGTTTATCTCCCCTGAGTATGCCTCTAAGGATGAATTGATCGCGACGTTGTCCTCTTCCGACAAGAAGTATCAAGCGCTGAAGACGGATTTGGAGAAGCAGATTGCAGACCTTCAGAAGGAAAACGCCCAGATTCCGGATCTGAAGAGCAACCTTGTCAAGATCCAGAAGGAAAACGAAAACCTAGTTAAGCAGAACCAGGAGATTCAGAATACAGCGAGGTCATTGATGAGCGCGAAAGCGTCACTTGAGCAGCAACTGACAAATTCGCGACAGGAGTGTGAGCATTTAAAGCATGTTACGAATATAGGCCAGGTCGCAGACCGCCTGGAACCGTCTTTGAACGAGTTGCTTGGAATAATGCGGAGCATTAAACCATCCCAGGCACAGTCTGCAAGACTTAAGGATGACCACGTCTTGGAAGAGCATCGTCATTCTTCTCACAGGCACCACAAAAGCAAGGATCAAGGACTTTTGAGATACCTCCCATTCGTTTTGGTTTTTTTTCTTGCATTGCTGTTAGCTTTCTTCTTGTGGCGCGGAATAAAAAGTGGTCCCCGAATAAAAGCGCTTAAAAAAGAGAATGCGGCCTTAATTGAGAAGAACGAGAACCTTAATAATGAAGTATCTACTCTTCAGGCAGAAATAGGAACTGCTAAATCGCAGGATTTTTTTCGTATTGTTTCCAAGGATGAGAAGTATCAGGATATCTCGTTTGAGATTACAGATGAATCCAGTGCTCCCGTGTTGGGGCCGTTGCAATTAGGGAAGAAGTACATGGTTAGGTGTACAGGCATTGATCAGGAAGGAGAATGGCGAGCTGACGGCTTTACGATAGTTAATAAAAGAATAAATCCTGTAAGTGTTCAGGTTATCAAAGCGGATAGAGGAATACTGTCCTTCTATATCAAGAACGAGAGAGCGATAAGCATAGAGTATCAAGTAAATAACTGATGGTTCGATGTTTCGAATAACTTCAAAAATAGTTGCAGTTCTTTTTGTCTTCCTCGCAGTTCTTTCCTGTGGAGAGAAAAAGAAAAAGGTTGTTATCCCGTATGTCAGCTATAGTAGCGATACTGCGTCTGACTACGGGACGATCGATATCCCGTATAGGCTTGAGTCCGGAGTGAAGTATGTACAAGTCAGAATTAACGGCCTTAGTACGGATATGATTATCGATACGGGGTGTTCAATGACTTTGATTTCTGTGCTCGAAGCTCAGCAATTGTTGAAGAGGGGGCTCCTTTCGAAAGAGGATTTCTTGGGAACGACTGAATCGGTTATCGCTAATGGGAGTGTTGTAGAAGATGCCGTTTTTAATATCCGAACGTTAGAACTGACTGATGGTAACCGGACAATCGTTTGCCGGAATGTTATGACTCAAGTATCATCTAGTACCGAAGCTCCGGTTTTATTAGGAAATGGGGTCCTGGACAGGGTCGCGTCATATACCGTGGATAATGATGCGGGTGTAATACGATTTAAACTCAAGTAATCATCAATTGTTTTTTGCTGTAACCGCTTTGAAAAAGGATCAATCTATTACCACTCTTGCTTTATTGATTCTTGTTCTATCTAGTTGGGGCCTTATGGATCTTCATAAACGCCCCAACGCTGCGGCCATTGATTCAGTTTGTGATAGTCTAGTTGCCAAATCAGAAGATGCAGGTTTATGGGCGGAGAGCCTTCACCATTCGTGGATTGATGTCAGTGAGGCGTCATATCCTCTAGAACCCCCAACACCAGAAAGAGTTGAGGAATGGAAGAGGTTCTTCTCTTTGATTGAAGACCAGGAGTCACAGTCTGATCATTTTATTAAGACTAGTTTTAAAACCTCGGAACAATATCTTGCTGTTCAAGACTTGATGGAAGTGTGGCTGTCACAGGCGCCGGAGTTCAGGGAGGATATAACTCTTTGGAGATTACTGCAGATGGATACGACAGCAACGCATCTTTCCGTCTCCGGGAAGGTTTTTCATATCCGGGATCAAATAGATAGTTTATTGGATTTTGAGGCGAGGATTAACGTCGATATGTCCGATCGTGCCTTTCTACGTGAGCAGTTGTATGGATTTTATGATGATCTGGTTCTAAAATGTATCCTTCAGACAGTCCCGAGCAATGTCGGGGTCGAATTAAAGAAAGAGCAGGAGGCGTGGTTGGCATATTTTAATAGCGCGAAGAAAACGTTGGAGACCATCAACGACCCTAGTGGATTAGAGTTCCCGCAAGGGCTATATGCTTTTTGTGTGGAGAATCACATTCTGCGTAGACTGTCTCAGGAGGATATCCTTTTATTTCTATATCCTGAGGACGAGGCTATTTCGATAGACCGAAGGGTTATGTCTACGATATCGGATTTGAAAATCGCTGTAGAGTATCAAGACATTATTACTACCACCAAGGAGCATCTTGCTGCCCTGGAGAGAGAGCAGGAGGACTGGTTCGCGTGGATGACGACCCGCAAGAAGGTCTCATCGTTGTTATCTGCTGATTTTGGGGAGGTGTATGATTACGCTACACACTTGGTGCGGGTAGAGAAAATGCGGCAAATGAAAGAACAAAATAGTTTGTTTTTGAAATAAATTGGCTGGATTCGACTCCGAAGTGCAACGCGTTGAAGTCCTACATCAGATATTTGCGGTAATATGCATAGAAGTGCCAGAGGATGTGATACAAGCATTTGACAAAGGAGCAGCGATACACGATAGAAGTATTGCTGTAGACACCAATGAGCTTAAGGAAATAGGAGTAGTGATTGGCGTCAGTACAGGTGCGGTGAACCGTTAGGTCCGAAGGATCTGCGACATATGTGGATGCCACCTACGCTGAAAGTGAATGGAAGCATAATCACAGATCTTGTTTGTCACACGGTAACAGGACACCTTCGGAATACAGTTAACAATTATTTAACTTTGACTTTCGAAGAGTGTTGCACATCTAATTAGAATTTACGTATTCGCCTTCTAATTCAAAGTGAAAACAACTCAATTACTCTCCGCAATTTGTCTGCAGTTTTGGAAAATGCTAAATAAGACATCTTCAGAACAAGTATGCTCATCGAGGTTCCATACGAAGAACCATGTAAAGCAACGCTTTGTCGTCTCTTCTAAATCATCACGCAATTGGTTCAAGAGCAGAGGAACTTCGTTCACCGTTTCATATGCTTTACGCTTATATGACGGAGGGCCGATATAAAAAGCGTTAGTGTGGATTGTGATACTGTTCCTAATATACTCCAGTTCAACTCCATAATCCTGAACATAATCGCCAAACATATCGGTGACTAGGCGGATGCTATACTGATAACCGCTTCTATCTGCGCGATAGTCTACGCCCTGAACATATTTCTCGATTGTCTTCAAGATTTTGATAAGCCGTATCCATTCGAAAAGAAGCTTCGATTTCGCCGAGATATTGACAAGATCTCCAACTTGCCCCCATTCTCCGGCGTGCCATTCTTTGTGATTATACTTCAAAGAATTAAGCTCAATCATCATTTTACTCATAGACGAGTAAGGTCTGATGTCAATTTCAGGCATATGATTCATGGCAGATAAAGATTACCAAGGTTTATACTTAGGAGAAGACTTCATGATACGATTCTTTCTTTGCAAATCCTCCATCCAAGCACGTTCACGATCAAACTTGGAGAGCATATTAATACTATATGTTTTTTCATCTACAATACGAATTCCTGCGACATCATCTTCTTTGTCATATTGAAGATAGTCGCCGGTCGGGAGTCGATAGTACTCACTGGTCTTTTCGTATTGCTTGGTCGGCGCTTGCGGATTCTTAATTGTTATATCCCAAAATTCACCTTCAACCGAATCAAATCTTCTACCATTCACTTCCCAGATATCGTGAGTGCGGCCAATATTTGAGAATTGTCCATTTATATATTTGGACATGAATGCCTCATTCATGGTCTTGTCGTTTTCTGCATCCTCGCTTCCGTCAAAAAAAATACAGCAGGACGTCATTACTTCTTCATAATAATCCCAGACTTGATGCAGATAGATATATCTGTTCAATTTAGAGCTCCATTTCCTAAAAACGTATAGCCACGGGAGAATGTAACGTATTTTTTGTTTGTGAACTAATTCAAATCCTTGCGATCTGCGCAGTTCCTCAACCTGCGGTCCAGACAACCCAAGGCCGCTTTTCAGGTCAGTAATTACAAACTCGCTCTTTGGCCCGTTGATAAAATTGCCGGAATTTGGATCAAATTGTAAAGGCGCCATATTATAATCTCTTTAAGGTCCGTTTTCAATAACAATATAAGCAAAAGGAGATTACATACCTGCCTTTTTATCAATAGTGTTTTGCAAAATGGAGAAAAGCATATCAAACTTTAATTCTGCAGACGAATTGTCCTGTGTGAGTAAATGAAGGAGATAGTTCTTTTTTGAATCCTCCGATATTGTCGTTTTTGAAGACAACTCGTACACCTGGAGTTCGCATAAAAACGCAGGGATAAGATTCTCTTTGAAAATCTTACCAATCTTTACAAGATACCTTGCATAATCGATGGCAAGTCCCGCGAAAACAGTTTCCGTTAACTCTGGCCATACAGCAATAGAACCTCCTGCAGCATTGATAGAGAGATTCATATTTCGTGATGCACGATAAAACTGTATTATTTCCAAAGTCCCGATCATAATGTATTTGATCTTATCCTCGGTCAGTTTCTTGGATGGAGCAGGACCTTGTTCAAACATTCCACTCTGCGGATTAAAGTGCATTTTATCCATGTCGCTTGGCATACTGAAAAGATTTAGGCGTTATAAAATTCTAAGGTATCATTTACACATTTTACATGTATAGGAGAATCCTTGGAGATATCGGAGGCAAGTATTCTCATCGTAAGTTCGTTGATGAAATAATCATTTATAGCCCTTTTGATTGGACGAGCACCGTATTCGGGAGCATATCCTATATTCGATATAAACTCGACGACGCTATTATCGAATTCAATTTGAATATTATTACTGGCCATCTTGGCACATATGCTACTCAATTGCAGATAAGTAATGCTATCAATAACTCTCTTGTTGAGGGGAAGGAACATAACAACCTCATCTATTCTGTTGATGAACTCAGGGGCCACCCTTTCCTTCAACATTTCAACAACGCCACTTTTTGCCTGTTCTATTCTCTTTTCACTACAATCAGATCCGACCAGGAAATCGGCAATAGACGATGCGCCCATATTCGAGGTCATTATTATGATAGTATTCTTGAAATCAACGGTTCTGCCTTGACCGTCTGTCATACGGCCATCATCCAAGACTTGCAAAAGCGTTTCGAACACTTTGCTATGCGCCTTCTCGATTTCGTCAAGAAGAATCACACTATACGGCTTCCTCCGAACGGCTTCTGTAAGCTGACCGCCCTGATCGTAACCAACATAACCTGGAGGAGCTCCAAATAGCCGGCTAACGCTGAACTCTTGCTGATACTCACTCATGTCGATTCGGATCATTTGCTCCGGACTATTAAACAAGTAGTCTGCCAACGTCTTTGCCAGTTCCGTCTTGCCGACACCGGTTGTTCCAAGGAACAAGAATGACCCAATTGGTTTTCCAGGATCACCAAAGCCCATTTTATTCCGCCGAATAACCTTTGAGACAGCTGATACTGCGACATCTTGACCAATAACTCTTCTTTTGAGTTCATCCTCTATATGGAGCAAGCGTTCGGCATCGTTCTCGGACAATTTGTTGACAGGAATGCCAGTCCACAAAGTGACCACCTTGCGGATATCGCCCTCATCCAAACCATTTTTCAAAAGAGGGCTCTCAGATTCTGATATCTCCGCCAAAACCGAATTGATTCGTCCTTTTATGGCTTCAATCTCATTCTTGGTGGATACCGCCGCTTCATAGCTACCATTAAGCTGTTCGGATTCAAACCGAGCCTTTTTGGATGAAAGTGAGTCTTGTAATCCCTGGAGCTGCTCAAAGCGACGCCTTTCTGTTACCCATTTCGCATTCAATGCGTTTTCCTTCTCACGGAGATTAGCAATTTCTTCTTCTATGTGAGTCAGATCATGAGCCACATTATCTTGCCGCAAAGACTCACGTTCCATCTCTTTAGAACGAATCTGGCGAGTTAAATCATCAAGTTCGGTCGGAATTGAGGAACGTTCTATGCGCATTCGCGATGCGGCTTCATCGACAAGGTCTATTGCCTTATCCGGCAGGAATCTGTCAGATATGTAACGAGCCGATAATCTTACAGCTGCAACTATAGCCTCGTCAAGAATTTTAATTCGATGAAAGGATTCAAATCGTGGCTTGACACCACGAAGAATGGTAATCGCAGTATCTATATCTGGTTCATCAATGACAACCTTTTGGAACCGGCGCTCAAAAGCCTTGTCACTTTCGACGTACTTTGTGTATTCTTCAATCGTGGTCGCACCGATAATCTTAATCTCACCTCTAGCCAATTCAGGCTTAAGAATGTTAGCAGCATCCATTGAGCCACCATTGCCGATAAGCAAATGAATCTCGTCAATGAATAACACGATATTCGGATTGGATTTGGCGTCATTGATAACTGCTTTAAGGCGTTCCTCGAACTCTCCGTGCTGACTGGTTCCAGCAATTAAAGCAGCTAAGTCCAAAGAAAACAGCCTTAGTCCCATAAGCTCAGAAGGGACATCTCTTCTAAATAAACGGCGAGCAAGTCCTTCAACAATTGCCGTTTTTCCCGTCCCCGGATAACCGACTAAAATGGGATTATTCTTTGTCTTTCTAGATAAAATCTGAAGGACTCGGCGTATTTCTGCATCCCGGCCAATTACGGGCTCTATCCTGTCTTCTTCCGCAAAAGCGGTAAGATTGCGGGCGTACTTTGATAAGGCCTCTAACGATTCGTTGCGTGGCGAATCATTCTGATTCGAGTTTTGAGAACTGCCTCCTCTGAATGATATGATTGACGAAAGAAGTTTCGTCTCTGTAATCCCATGTCGTACCATAATCTCACGAATGGGATTGTCGGCGGAGAAAAACGCACCGAAAATATGCTCTGCGGCGACATAGGAACTGGATGTATAACGCGCAAGGTCAACTGCTTTTGAAAAAACTCCTTGCAGTTTGTTAGATACCTTAGGGGCAGATGTCCCAACGGGAGGAATTGCAGCGACTGCTTCACTCACCGCCTGGCAGAAAGAGATACGGTCAACTCCCATATCCTGCATCAAGAAGAAGAACATATCCTTCTCTTCCTGAATAATTGAAACCATCATAACCTGTGGTTCAATATACTCATATCGGCATTCTTGCGAGATGTGTTGAGCTCTTCTTATTGCTCTGCGTGCGTGTTCAGTGAACGAAGAATAATCGAATTCCATATCGCCGTTTCAGTTACAGGTTTTACAATTCCAAAGTGACATCTCCGAGGTCGTCTACCTGAGGCTTAAAACCGCCGACGCCGCTGACATCCAACTCGACATTATGAGAGCAAATTGCGCAACCCTCATTACGGGGGACGTTGACCCCATACCACCTTATGACTGTTCTATTCTTCCCTGCTTGGAAGAAAGGATGCCACTCCTTATAGTTCTTTTCCCTTCGATTAGCCCAAATATAGCAATCGTAAACAAGATCGTCTTCAAGGGAATTGATGCCTGAGTTAAGCCCACGGGACAATTCCAGCAATGAGATTTTGACCATCAGGTTACATATAGGCTGAATGTCCGATGATAATCCAACTTGTACGATAGCATTTGCATCCTCGGCGCTGACGTACGCAGGAATCCGTCCATCGCCTCTTGCAGATTCTACATTTGTAATTTCTTCCGGGGGAAGAAAGTCGGCCCCTATTAGACAACCATAGCAAGGCCCGCCAGGACGATATCTAAACACATCTCCTCCTTCAGCACGAGTAATCGCTCGCCCAAAAATGCCGATTTTTTTATGACGAACCAATGCTTTAGATATATTATAACGACTAGCGTTGTTGTCAGTGGCGCAAATCATAAGATCAGCATTCTTCAACTCTTTCTCAAGCAGATAAAGATGTTCATTGATGTTTACCGGGTACTTCTTGACTGTTGCGTAAGGGTTCTTCCCAAGAATAGCATCCTCAATCGCATCAGTTTTTAATCTACCCAATTCGTTGGCGTTGCATGTATGTCGAGACAGGTTATGGAGTTCGACCCTATCAAAGTCAAATAATGAGAACACTCCAACACCTGCTTTTGCCAATTCTATGGCAATTTGGGAGCCGAAACTGCCTAGCCCCACTATAATCACCTTCTTCTTGCTCAGAATATCTAATTCAAGAAGGCCTTCGTTTCTTGAATAAAGGTCTTCTTGGGAAGGAATATAGACATAATCTTTTTCAGAATAGCCATCAGAAGTCCTTTCGAACAAAGTGGCGGAAGCTATGTTCTCTTTTGTTGCTACTAAGACCACAAATCGAGAGTCCCCCTCATAGGTAGAGACAGACGAGGCCCTTGAGAAAGAAACCTTTGACAAATCACCGAAGCTGTGCTTGAGAGGATGGAGATGGATATGTACCACGCCTTCCCCTTCCCACTCGTATGCGTAGGCATCTAATTCCTCCACCGTGGACGCCGCAAAATTAATAACGTCCTGGTGATTAATGTATATGATATCTGCCATGTTGCTGTAAGCAGAATCAAGCGAATCCATCCTTGGAGAAATTGTCAACAACGTGACCTTCTTGCACCGGAGCGGAGACATCGACCATCGTGAAATCTCCGGTCTCCGGATCAAAGACCATTTTCTTCATCGCGCCACCATCATAAATTGACTTCGCACCGTCGGCGATAGTTTGTGCGGATTGTGCCATACTCAAATTGATTATATATAGAAATTATGGAAAAAACGTTTTTATAAAAGGAGTAACTACTATTTCTATTTCCTCTTCGTTTTCAATAGTTTTCTTTTCGAACTCGTTCGTTTGAGGATTATAAACAAGAACGATATCTCCTTTTTTTCTTTTTTCTTTATATGGTTTGTCTGGTAAAGCCATATCAAACATTGTAAGATTTAATGGGCATGAATGAGATAATAATCCAAATTGTTTCCCGTTGCAAGGTGTGCCTCATACGCTTCTATCCATAATCTGCATTTTACATAAATGCGATATAATGAAACCATCGGAGTCCAGGCATTTGTGCCGTAATGACAAATCCTTGTCCACCCATTCTTAGATGATAATGTATGAAGAGACGCACTTGGGTGATCCATATTGTTCCCGTGATAATCCTTCAGCATCTTTGTAATATAGACTTCAGGGATCTGCTCGGGGAATTCTTTTAGATCGATGTGCAGAGTATATACCTTGCCGGAATTGCTTTTCGCGGCTATACGAAGGTAGGGTTCCGGAGTGCCTATCCCGACAAATCTATATGCGTTCTCGGGGAAATGCTCTTGGCAAAGAACACCTTTTTCCAATTGGTAGCGTTGCTGGTCAATCATATCGTGTGAATGCTTGAATAATAATTAGCGAATGAAGAAAATATGTCGTTGGTCAGACTCCATTCGGGGCATCTCAACGACTGAATAATTCCATTCTGGATACGTTTAATATCGGGCGCGGTGTTGGGAAAACCTTCACCGAACATTATGTCCTCAATAAAAGAGTCGCCTTGTGATAGAATATGGACGTATCGTGAAGGGTCCATATTGACACTTGTCGATAGGGACGAATTACGACTGGTTATATAGTCAAGAATATCTTTTAAGACTAAACGATTGGTTTTTTCATTCAACCAATACCCATCGGGATATGAAGGAACGCTCTGCGACGTCACCGTGGTAGGGCGAGCTATAGCTTTATACGATGCTTTTCTTGTTCTGGGCATCTGAAGGAGAACCCCTAATTGCTCGTCAATAACCTTGCGAAAAGGACTCTCAAGATCATTTATAGACCACTCCGCACGCGAGTACTGCCTATTGTCTACGAAATTGAAAGCGTTCAGAGTGGAGTATTCATTCGTGCAATTACCGATACAGCAAAGAAATCTGTGCAGATTATGATTGCGAATGGTGGTGAACATAGTTTGAGCGTCATGGCCGCTGGGTTGCGCCAGCCCTAATTGATGATGAGAATGCCATTCGCCGATATGATGAAGGCCGAAATGATCAACGATGACACTTCCTACCTTATTTAGGTATTCTGTATCCTGGTTGAAAAAAGTAGATTGATGATTCGCGCTAGGACCAGGGCCAATTGCGTATAGAACCACGGGCGTACCGGAAACAGACCAAAACCCAAACAATTCACCTCCGGTTTCAATGTTTGGATAGTCGAGGATACACCTAGAGATAAAATCCATTTCACTTTTATAAATGATGGCTCGATTTGAAGAAGTCAAAGAGAGATCTTCAACGAATACCTTGGGGAGTGGGCTAATCTCAGAGTTAAATACGGACTGTTTCTTCTTCTTCCTTGCCCACCACAATGACTTTTTATGATGAGTGCTCTTCATAAAAATAGAACGCTAAATGTGAAGACAGAGTATTCTCTAATTGAAAGAGAATACCGGAAACTATTAATTATGTAGGGTCTTAACATATCACAAATATAGAAAAAGTTTCTGTCTCATAAAGAGAAAGAAAGCTGAAATATGTTAGATTCCCTTTTTAAAGGATGTGTCGCTTACGGAGGATGATAGCCCAACAGATCGGTAAGCCTCCACTAAAAGACGACTTTTTTTGTTATTGACACCAACTTGGCCAATATGGTTAAAGTTGAATCGTTTTGGGACAAGTTGGATTTAGTTCGTTTTCCTCGCCCAGCGATCAGGCAGGGGTTCGTGGATGGCGCGGGATCTGTCCCGGCTTCCGGGATTTGCAGGAGGACAGGGGCTCTCGGCGAATCCACCGCGTAATCACCGAGTTTAATTCGACGAATAGTTCCAAATAGATACAAAATAGCCTCCCCGGGGAGGGGGAGGCTGGGGGTGGGGTTGGTGTATCGATCGTCCGTTGATCAATACATCAGGTAAAATGCATACTCGGTAAAACGATTATTAGAGCCATTCGAAATTGTCCTTCCCGGCGCCTAGCTCGAAGTGGTACTTGACGATGCCAAGGTCTATCTTGCTGTAGCCGACCATCGAGAAGAGCGACCTGGCCGTGACCGAGGGAACACGGTCATAATCTTTGAAGCCGAGATACTCGATAAAGAACCTCTGCTGGTTGACGGCCGTCGGCGCCAGCAGCGCCGCCTCTATCCCTTGGTTGAACCACTTCGGGGTGAGGTCGCTCGCGTTGCTGATCTCCTTGGCCGATTTCGACCTGTGGGCCTTGCCCTGGGTCTGGCCGTATCCCAGCGAGATGTAGCATACGATCTTCTCATCTTCCGCGAGCTCATACGTGCCGGGAATCTTGCTGTAGCTCAATCCCACCCAGCAGGTGTTGAGCCCGAGGGTCTGGGCAAGCAGGACAAGTTGCTCCCCGTAGTAGCCGACCTTCTCATCAAGATCTTCGCCCTTCTTGCCGGCCATGATGAAGTAGTTCTTCACGCCGGAGAAGGCACCGTAAGAGAACACGCCGCTGGTTGATTTGAAACCATTGAAGGCCTTGGGTTCGTCCGTCACAAGTTGAACGTGCAGTCCGGCCTCCTTGTTGATTTCCCGCACTTTGTTCCGGAGCGTCGTGAGGACATCCTCGGGGATGGGCTCGTCCGTGTATTTCCGGACGGAGTGGCGGGCTTCGATTGCTTCGAGCAGTGTCATATCGTGTAGATAATCTATGTTGCTAAGTTACGACAATCGTGTGACAATACAAAAAAGCCTCCCCGGGGAGGGGAGGCTGGGGTTGGGGTAGTCAGCACGTGGGAGTTAGATGTGATGGGACTGTAAGGTCCGTTGGTGCGCTGTGCGCTTGTGCAGCATCCTGGGCGTGACAATACTCATACTAAAAGATGAAAGCTCAAGCCCCGTCAAGCGAGTAGATCCACGAGGGACAACTACCTAAGTTCGGCTTAACCTCCAGCCGAAGAGGTCATGCTCGCCCTACCGCAACCCCTTTATAGCAGTTCGTTCGTCCAGTTGGCTTCCTGCAGGCGCAGGTCCAGCTCGCGGTATTCCTTGGACATCGCGTCGATTTTCCTGTGCAGATCCTCCGCATCGACCGCCCGCACGAAGCGGACCTCGTTGCGCGAATAGCGCTCGGCGCGGATGACGGAATTGGAATAGGCAGAACGGTAGATCTGGAGCTTGGTGGAGAGGACATCCCGCGTCGCGATCCATTCCGTCAGCGTCTTGCCGGCGACGACCGTCTGGCAGTTGGTGTTGTTGATCCGGACGATCAGGTCCTGGAGCTGGGGTAGGAGGCCGTTCAGTTCCGCGAACAGCTTCTCCGGCTTCTCCGCGGGCTGATCACCCTCCTGGACCTTCACGTTGTGGTTCAGGGTATCCTTGAGTTGTGCAATGCGCTTCTGCAGGTCCGAGCGCAACTTCAATGCTTCTGCAAGTTTCATATTCGTTCCTCCTTGGTTGTGGGTGCAAGTGGTTGGTGTTGCAAAGATAATGGATTACTGCGGAATCTCATAATCCGATTTAGGGACAACCAGAGGGACGGTTTTATTCATGGTTCTATAGTACTCGTCCGGTCTGGTTTCGTAGGAGTATGTATCAACCATCACGACAGTTCCTCGGAAATACTGTCCGTCATAGAAAGGCTCAAATGCCTTGGAGGTGCGAAGCGCAATCACAAATGGAGAGGTGGCATTTCGCATGTTTACTAACAAAGCGAAATGCGAGTCGATAGTCTGTATAACGCGGTAGTCCGAAATGTATGTAGCTTTCCCTAGAGAGAAACGGTTGGAATTAACAGAGTATTGCATAGGACCGCATCCGCAAAGGATGGCTGCGATTATCGTCAGAATAAGTAGTCTCGTCTTCATAAGCATAGTTGATTTGGTCAGAGGCAAATATACGAAGAATAGTTAATAGCTTAGCAGAAATCGTCAATAACATCTGCGCCGGTCCTTTGAGGGAAGGTTGCAAATCTTGGTCAGTTCTTGACATTTACCGGCTAAAGATTGCTCCTAGTTATTCATAAAGATGCAAGTGGATGATTCAAGTTTAATAATAGTGAATAGACGGGATTATTCTGTCGCTCCGGCGAATTGACGGACTAATACCTTTGATTAAAAGAACAAGACACTCTTTGACAAGAAGATTGCAAAAAAATGCCTAAATTTGATGAGACATCAATTCTAGGGATTCATGGCTAAGTATACAAAAGGCGACCAAATTCACAACGAGTCAAGTGGCTTGGATGGCGTTATAGTTGACGTGCTTCCTGCGACTCGTGGGCGTCAGACCTATATGGTCATGTATTCTGACGGTTCCATCAAATCCGACCTGGAAAAGAATCTGACTCCGAAGATCGATCTGGATGATGCCTTTGAAAGGTGCAAGAATAGGATTTACGGCTCCCAAAGTGAGTATTGCCTGGCGAATACGACATTCAAGATATTTGATTCCAGCAACAACACCCTCTCTTCGCTAAAAGCGTCCAAGACCATCTTTCGCGCCTATCAGTTCAAGCCTCTCCTGAAGTTCCTGAATTCGGATAACCGAACGATATTAGTCGCCGACGAAGTGGGTCTAGGAAAGACCATTGAAGCGGGACACATCCTTTTGGAGATGAAGGTCCGGGGGCAACTGAGAAACTCCTTGATCGTATGTCCGAAGTCCCTGCAGATAAAGTGGCGCGAAGAACTCCTGAACAAGTTCGGCCTCTCTTTCAAAATCTACGAGAAGCCAAAGGAGTTGGTGGAGGATCTCCGAGAGCGGGGGCTTAACCTTAAAGGCATTATCAAC
>JAEEGH010006356.1_pt1 | contig 29002 bp, 26 predicted proteins | sample 9134181 | NCBI WGS metagenome assembly JAEEGH01 (sample SAMN16246544, study PRJNA631951) | gut metagenome | biome: gut microbiome; feature: rumen; material: DP-attached | host: Bos | place: Iran: Karaj | collected 2018-10 | reverse complement strand
AACGCTCTCCCAGCTGAGCTACGCCCCCAATTTTTTCCAATTCTTCCATTTTCCGGGATGCGGCTCAGGTGGGTGGCAAGCGAGATACGCCAATTGACTATAAACTGGCCCGCTTGCTCTCCCAACTGAGCTATGCCCCCAATTTTTACCAATTCTTCAGTTTTCCGGGATGTGACTCACGCGGGGTGCAAAAGAGATACGCCAAATGACTGGAAACTTTACCGCGTGCTCTCCCAACTGAGCTATGCCCCCATATTTTACCAATTCTTCAGTTTTCCGGGATGTGGCTCACGTGGAGTGCAAGAGAGATACGCCAAATGACTGGAAACTGTACCGCGTGCTCTCCCAACTGAGCTACGCCCCCGACTGCGGTCCCGGCCGGAACCGCAAGGAGTATTATAACACGGATTTGGGATTTGTAAAGGACAAAATGCCCCATCGTCGAAGTTTTTACCGCCGGTGAAGCGTCTTCTCCATGGCGCGGGCGAAAGCAGCAGAAAAGCAGGCGGCATCGTTTTCCGGAGCGGCATTGACACTTTCCCCGTATCGTAATATAATCTGCTCGCCTTTCCGGGCGCTCCGTCGATCCCCAATGCCGCGGAAGGCGCCCGGCGGCAGAAATAACAATCGGAAAGCGGTAATAAAATGAAAAACTGCAGTACGATCTCAGCGCTCCTGATCGCATTGGCGGTCATTCTTTTGTTCGCGGCATGCGCCTCGAACGCCACACAGACCGAGCCCCGGCCCGAAACGACCCCCGCGCCGACAGCGGCCCCCACGGCGGCCCCGACCCAAGCCCCCGCCCCCACCGAGTCCTCGGCCCCGGCGGGAACCGGAAGCGGGGAGACAGCGGGCGAACAGGGCGGAGCCGCGCCCGCCGACGAAACGGGCAGCGAACCCGTGGAAGTCAGGATCGGCTCGCTCAAGGGGCCGACGACCATGGGCATCGTCAATCTCATGAAGGCCGCGGAAAAGGGCGAGACCGCCGACCGCTACTCCTTCACCATGGCGACCGACGCCTCTGAGATCGCCGCCGGTATCGTGAAAGGCGATCTGGACGTCGCCCTGGTCCCCGCGAACCTGGCCGCCGTGCTCTACAACAACAAGACCGATAAAGGCATCACCGTGATCGATGTGAACACCCTCGGCGTCCTCTACTGCGTCACCGGCGACGAGAGTATCGGCTCTGTCGGCGATCTTGCGGGGAAGACGGTCTATCTGACCGGACAGGGCACCACCCCCGAATACTCCCTTCGATATCTGCTGGACCGCTTCGGCGTGAAGGACTGCACGCTGGAGTTCAAGTCGGAGGCCGCCGAGGTCGCGGCTGTGCTGGCCAGCGATCCCCAGGCGATCGGCGTTCTGCCCCAGCCCTTCGCGACCGTGGCCCAGGCTCAGAACGAGGCCCTTCGGGAAGCGTTCTATCTCTCCGAGGCATGGGCTGCGGTCTCGGAAGGCTCCAGGTCCATCACCGGCGTCACCATCGTGCGGAAAGACTTCCTTACCGAGAACCCGGAGGCCGTCAGCCGCTTTATCGAGGCCCACGGCGCGAGCGCGGCAGCGGCCAATTCCGACGTGGAGGGCACCGCGGCTCTCGTGGTCGAATACGGCATCATCGAAAAGGCCCCCATCGCCGGGAAGGCCCTCCCGAAGTGCGGCATCACCTGCCTGACCGGGGAAGAGATGAAGGAGGCTGTCATGGGCTATCTCCGGGTACTCTATGACGCGGACCCGTCCTCCGTGGGAGGCGCCATGCCCGAAGACGGCTTCTGCCTGGTCGGCTGAGATGCGGAGGCGCGGCAGGCTCCTGAAAAAGGCTGCGATCGCCGTTTTCTGGCTTGCCCTCTGGCAGCTTCTGGCGGCGCTCGTCAACAACAAAGTGCTCATCGTCGGCCCTTACGAAACGCTGCTGGCGCTGATCGCCATGCTGCCGACGGCGGCGTTCTGGCGCGCCGTACTCAATTCCCTGCTGCGGATCACGGCGGGCTTCTGCATCGGCGGGCTCCTGGGCGTTTTGCTGGCCTTCTGCGCCTGTTTTTCGCCGCTGCTGCGGGAGGTCTTCTCCCCCTTCGTCTCCGCGATGAAGGCCGTGCCCGTGGCTTCCTTTGTGATCCTCGTGCTCATATGGGCGGGCAGCGCCATGCTCAGCCTGTTCGTCACGACGGTGGTCGTCCTTCCCATCCTTTATATCAACACGCTGGAGGGGCTTCTGGCGACGGACCGCAAGCTGCTGGAGCTGGCGGCGGTCTATCACATGCCCTTCCCCGCAAGGCTCCGGGGCATCTATCTCCCCCAGCTGCGCCCGCACCTTGTGGGCGCGGCGCAGCTCGCCTGCGGCATGGCCTGGAAGTCCGGCGTGGCGGCGGAGGTGATCGGGCAGCCCCTCACTTCCCTGGGAAACGAGCTGTACCGCGCCAAGATCTACCTGGAGACCGACCGGATCCTGGCGGTCACCGCGGTGACCGTCTTCCTGTCCTGGCTGCTGGAGCGTTTGCTCGGACTCGCCCTCCGCGGCGGAAAGCGGAGAGAGGAGGGGAAGAAATGACGGTGGACGTCAGGGACGTGAGCAAGGACTACGGCACGCTCCGGGTGCTCCGCGGACTGAGCTTCCGCGCGGAGCCGGGCAGGCCGGTCGCCGTCACCGGGCCCTCCGGCAGCGGGAAGACCACCCTTCTGCGGATCGTGATGGGGCTGGAATCCCCGGACGCCGGGAGCGTCGTATTCTCCGGCGGCCCGCCGAAGCCGCGCTTCGGCGCCGTGTTTCAGGAGGACCGGCTGTTCGAGGACTTCGACGCGGTCACGAACCTCCGCCTGGCGGCGGGGTCGGCCCGCCGGGAGGAGATCCGGGCGGAGCTGCTGAAGCTCCTGCCGGAGGACGCCGTTTCAAAGCCTGTCTCCAGCCTTTCCGGCGGACAGAGGCGCAGGGCGGCGATCGTCCGGGCGATCATATCGCCGGGCGACGTGCTGATCATGGACGAGCCCTTTGCCGGGCTAGACGCGGAAAACACAAGGCTCGCGATGGAATATCTCCGGGAAAGCTCCCTTTCCCGTCCGCTGATCCTGGCGGTACAGGAAAAGGACGTCCCCCCCCCTGGTGCGAGCGAATCTCCGTTGCATAATAAGGAACACAATGCCGGTCCCGATTGCGCGGGATCGGCATTTCCGTCTGTCAAAGAACACCGTGCGTTTTGTTGTACGAAACACGGTGTTCCAGCGTAAACAGGGGCATAAGGCAGAAGAAACGCGCAAAGAAGGAGGCCCGTTCCGGCTCCGTGCGGAGGGCAGCCTCCATGACGCCGCCGGTGACGCCGCAGATGACGGCGGCGCCGCAGCGATCGGAACGAGCCGATCCCGGAAACAGGCGCAGGCGTGCGCAGATTTCCGCTCCCGGAGCCGAATCCGTTCCCGCCTTGCCGATCTTTCTTAATGATTCATTTGCTTGAATTATAATTATGAATTGTTTATTTCTGACTGCGATGAATTATATTACATGGACTTGATTTTACTGTGACGATCTTGTATAATTCCAATGGATAACTAGGTATGCTGACGTGGCTCAGGGCCATAACGGCATACCAACGCATATACGGAATCGAGGTTAAACATGAAAGTCAAGGAAATCAGAGATTTGCTTGAAGCACAGATTCTCTGCGGAGAGGATCAGCTGGAGAACGACTTGCAGGGTGTCTTTGCCAGCGATTTTATGAGTGATATCCTGGCATTTACCGACAGCCAGCAGATCCTCGTCACCGGCATGATCAATCCTCAGGTGGTCAGGACCGCCGAGATGGTGGACATGAAATGCATCATTTTTGTCCGGGGAAAAATGCCCACGGAGGAGATCATCTCCCTGGCAGAGGAGAGTGGAATGATCGTTTTGGCCAGCAGATTCCTGATGTACTCCGCCTGCGGGATCCTCTATTCCCGCGAAGAGGACCCAAAGCCATGCCGGGTCTGACATTCACTTATGCGGTCGACGGGAACGACTATCACAAGGCGGGAGAAGCCTCCAGATCTGCCAAGTTCGCGCTCAAGAAGCTGGGGCTCCCGCCGGAGGTCGTCAGAAGAGTCGGCATCTGCATGTACGAGGGCGAGATCAATATGGTCATCCACGCCGACGGGGGCACCGCAACGCTCAAGGTGGGGATGGACGAGATCGAGATCGAGCTCGAGGACAAGGGCCCGGGCATCCCGGACCTGGAGCTTGCCATGCAGGAGGGCTGGTCCACGGCGGACAGCCAGGCCAACCAGCTTGGCTTCGGCGCAGGCATGGGCCTTCCGAATATGAGGCGCTATTCCGACGAGATGCAGATCGATACCACGGTAGGAGAAGGCACAACGGTAAGGATGATAATCAAGATACGGTAACCGGAGATTATGAAAAAACATTCGGTAATCATTGATAAATCAAAGTGTGTGGGCTGTACCACCTGTATCAAGGCTTGCCCCAACGAGTCGATCCGGGTGCGGGAGCGGAAGGCGAAGATCCTCGATCAGCGCTGCATCGACTGCGGCGTCTGCATCAGCCGCTGCCCGCATTCTGCCATACGATCGGTACACACAGGGCTTGAGGTGCTGGAGAAATATAAGTGGAATGTCGCCCTGCCGGATCAGGCCCTGTTCGGCCAGTTCACGGCGGTGTTCGATCCCAACGTCATCCTCACGGCCCTGTTGGATCTCGGATTTGATGACATATGCGAGCCCGCCGCCTCCGCAGAGCTGATCGCCCAGGCCGCCATTTGGGAAAGCGAGAACGGAACGAGGAAGCAGAATCTCCCGCTCATCTCCTCCTGCTGCCCCACGATCCTCCGGCTCATCCGGATGCGCTTTTCGGAGCTCATCCCCCATGTGGTGGACACGGTCATCCCCATTGAGCATGCCGCTATGCTGGCCAGGGATCGGGCAGCAAGGCAAACCGGCCTCAAGCCGGAGGAGATCGGGATCATCGCCATCGTCCCCTGCCCGTCCCAGATCACGGAGGCTCAGTCTCCCGAGCTGCTGGATGCGCCGGTGATCGACGAGACCATTCCCATCGTCGATATCTTCTCCGAGCTGGAGAGTGCGGTCAAAAAGGTGGATCACCCCCTGGCGCTCTGCAAGAGCGGGAGAAGGGGCTTGACCCACGCCTATTCCGGCGGAGAGGCCACGGCCCGGAAGGCATACAACTTCATTGCAGTGGATGAGATACAGAATTGTATCCGTATGCTGGAGGAGATCGAAAACGGCAATATCCCGGAGACCGACTACATCGAGCTCAACGCCTGTACCTGCGGCTGCGTCGGCGGGAGCCTCTGCGTGGGGAACCCCTTCAACGCAAAGCTGCGCATCAAAAAGATGCTGGGCGATCTGCCGGAGTTCTACCGGGAATACGACGTCTCCGAGATCGGCAAGGAACCGATTTACGCCTCCAAAAAGCTGGAATACCTGCCCGCCTTTTTGCTGGATGAGGACAGGAGCATGGCCTTTGAAAAGCTGACGAAGATCCGGGAGATTCGACAGAAGCTGCCGGGGATCGACTGCGGCGGATGCGGAGCGCCGAGCTGCAACGCCTTTGCGGAGGACATCGTGCAGGAGAAGGCACAGCTCAATCAGTGCGTATTCAGAAGGGGAAACAATGACGGTCAATGAACTGACGGGTGCCATGGAGCTGGAGATTTTCGCCCTCCCGGCGCCGGAGAACAGCATCACCGGAGCATACTGCGGCGACCTGCTCAGCTGGGTGATGGGACGAGCGGAGCCGGGCAACGCCTGGTTCACCATCATGTCCAATCAGAACGTGGCCGCCGTCGCCGTGATGGCGGACCTGTCCTGCGTCATCCTGACGGAGGGAGTCAGGCCAGACCCGCAGCTCATGGAAAAAGCCGAGGCGGAAGGGATCAACCTCCTGGGGACGGCCCTGTCCACCTATGAAGCTTCCGTCCGGCTTGCAGCGACGCTGGGGCCATGAAACGCTGCGCCTTCGATCTTCACAGCCATTCCTGCCTTTCCCCCTGCGCCGAAAACAGCAGCACGCCGGATGTGATGGCCGGGCTGTTCGCCCTTTCGGGCTTTGACATTGCAGCGCTCACGGATCACAACAGCTGCAGGAACTGCGAAGCCTTTCTGAAAGCCTGCGAGCATTACGGGATCCTGGGGATCCCCGGCATGGAGCTGAATACGGCGGAGGAGGTCCATGTGATCTGCCTGTTTGAGGAGCTTTCCTCCGCCATGGCTTTTTCCGAATACGTCTACAAGAGGCTGCCGGACATCCGGAACCGCCCCCGGATCTTCGGAGAACAGCTTTATGCGGCCTGGGACGGAAGCATCACGGGCGAGGAGGAAAAGCTCCTGATCTCAGCTTCCGGCATTGGCGTCTATGAGGCCGCCGACCTGGCGGCGAAATTCGGCGGCACAGCCTATCCCGCCCACATCGACCGGGAGGCCAACTCCCTTCTGAATAACCTGGGCTTCTGGGACGGGGGCATGGGCTTCGGAATGGCTGAGCTCTCCATGGCCTGCCCCGCCGATTTTCCCTCCCGAAGAGAGGATCTTGCCGGCGTCCGCTTTCTTCGGGGCAGCGACGCCCACAGGGTGGAACAGATCCCCGAAAGACCCTCGCAGTTCATGGAGCTGGACAAGCTGGACCGCGCCTCCGTCATTGCATGGCTGCGGCGCAGGAATACGCTGTAGAGACCGGGGCTGCGGCAGGTCCTCTGATACGATTCTTCGATTAAAAAACAACAGTCTTTGCGGTGTGATTTCCTCCGTGCTTCGTTGTCGGCCTTGACGGGCGACAGCCCGCCTGCGTCCTCCGCCTCGCCTGACGAAAATCATCCTCGCGAATCCTTGTCTAGTTTCAACCGAAGAATCGTATGGGAATTCTTGCTGGATTTGAGTTTTTTGCGCAGCGGGACTTGCACTGAGGGCAATTCAGAATTATAATATTACAAATTGTAAAATTGTGATTTCACCAGTGATATCAGTCAGGAGGAAACGATGCCTAACACGAAAACGGCTGTGCCCTTCCAGGGCACAAAAGAACAGGAAGAGCAGCTTCGAAGGATCATCGCCGAATACAAGGGTACCCCGGGCGCTACCATGCCGATCCTTCAGGCCGCACAGAGCATCTACGGCTATCTGCCGGAGGAAGTGCAGATCATCATTGCCGAGGAGCTGGATGTGCCTCTGTCGGAGATCTATGGCGTGGCGTCCTTCTATGCACAGTTCACGCTCAATCCGAAGGGGAAATACCGCATCTCCGTCTGCCTCGGCACCGCGTGCTATGTCAAGGGCGCGGCGAACATTCTCCAGGCCATCAAGGACAAGCTGGGGATCGAGGCGGGCGGCATCACGCCGGACGGGCTCTTCTCTCTGGACGCCTGCCGCTGCGTAGGCGCCTGCGGCCTGGCGCCGGTCATGATGATCAACGACGAGGTCTACGGCAGGCTCACCCCGAAGGAGGTCGGTCCGATCCTCGACAAGTACAAAGAATGAAGGAGCTCTCGCTGAACGTTCTGGATATCACACACAATTCCATCACGGCGGGTGCGAAGCAGATCGATCTCACCCTTGAGCTGACGGCGGACAGGATCGTCATCCGGATCCGGGACAACGGCTGCGGGATGGATGAGAAAATGCTCGCCTCCGTCACAGACCCCTTCACCACCACGAGAACTACCCGGCGCGTGGGCATGGGGATCCCGCTGTTCAAGCTTGCAGCGGAACAGTCGGAGGGCTACCTGGATATCAAGAGCAGGATTAACGAGGGCACCGAGGTCACTGCGGTCTTCAATAAAAACCATATCGACTGCCCGCCTTTGGGGGATATGGCGGCTACGGTGGCCATGCTGATGGCCGCCGTTCCGGAGGACAGCGACCTCAACTATCGGTTCGAGACGGAAAAGGGAGGCTTTTCACTGGGGACGGCAGAGCTCAGAGAGGCCCTGGGCGGCGATATCTCTCTTGGAGAACCGGAAGTGCAGCAATGGATCGCGGAGCACATCCGTGAGCAGGAACAGTCATATACTTGCTGAAAAGGAGTAATACGGTGAAGAGTTTAGAAGAACTGAAGGCGCTTCGCGAAAAGATGCAAAAGCAGATGAACGTGCGCGACGCCGGGGACGACACGGTGAGGATCCTCGTCGGAATGGCGACCTGCGGCATTGCGGCCGGCGCCAGGCCGGTCATGCAGGCTTTCCTTGAGGAAGTGAACAAGAGGAACCTGAAAAACGTCATTGTCCAGCAGACCGGCTGCATCGGGGTCTGCAGGCTGGAGCCCATTGCGGAGGTGTTCGTACCGGGAGAGGAGAAGGTCACCTATGTGAAGCTCAAGCCCGAAATGGTCCCCCGCATCATCAATGATCATATCGTAAACCGGAATATCGTTTCGGATTATACCATAGGCGCTGCCGAGTAAGGAGGATCTGATGGCTATCATTCGCTCACACATCATGGTCTGCACCGGGACCGGCTGCAGCGCCAGCCACAGCCCGAAGCTGATCGACCTCTTCAACAAGGAGCTGGCGGAAGCGGGCATGGACCAGGAGGTCCGGGTCGTCCGGACGGGCTGCTTTGGCCTTTGCGCCATGGGCCCCATCGTCCTGATCTATCCGGAGGGCGCACTTTATACCAACGTCAAGGAGGAAGACGTCAAGGAGATCGTCTCCGAGCATATCGTCAAGGGTCGGATCGTGGAGCGGCTCCTTCACAAGGAGTCCGACGAAAAGGGCGTGTTGACCTCACTGACGGAGACGGAATTCTACAAGCATCAGAAGCGTATCGCCCTGCGCAACTGCGGCATCATCAACCCGGAAAACATCGACGAATACATCGGCGTCGGCGGATATGAGGCGCTGGGCAAGGTCGTCACCGAGATGAAGCCCCAGGAGGTGATCGACCTGATCAAGGCCTCCGGTCTGCGCGGCCGCGGCGGCGCCGGATTCTCCACAGGCCAGAAATGGCAGTTCACCCACGACGCCGTCAGCCCCGACGGGCAGAAGTTCGCCTGCTGCAACGCCGACGAGGGCGACCCCGGCGCCTTTATGGACCGCAGCGTCCTGGAGGGCGACCCCCACTCGGTCATCGAGGCCATGGCCATCGCAGGCTATGCCATCGGCGCCAGTCAGGGTTATATCTACGTGAGAGCCGAATACCCCATTGCGGTAAAGCGGCTGGAGATCGCCATCCAGCAGGCGAAGGAATACGGGCTTCTGGGAGAAAACATCTTCGGCAGCGGCTTCTCCTTCGATGTGGGACTGCGACTGGGCGCAGGCGCCTTCGTCTGCGGCGAGGAAACGGCCCTGATGCACTCCATCGAGGGCTGCCGGGGCGAACCGAAGATCCGGCCCCCCTATCCCGCCGTGAAGGGCCTGTTCGACCGGCCCACGGTCCTCAACAACGTGGAGACCTACGCCAACGTCGCCTGGATCATCAACAACGGCCCCGAGGCCTTCCGGGCCATGGGCACCGAGAAATCTCCCGGCACCAAGGTCTTCGCCCTCGGCGGCAAGATCACCAACACCGGCCTTGTGGAGATCCCCATGGGGACCCCCCTTCGGACCATCATCGAAAACATCGGCGGCGGCGTTCCCAACGGAAAGAAATTCAAGGCTGCCCAGACCGGCGGCCCCTCCGGCGGCTGCATTCCGGCCCACCTGATCGACATCCCCATGGATTTTGACTCTCTGGGCGCCATCGGCTCCATGATGGGCTCCGGCGGCCTTATCGTCATGGACGAGGACACCTGCATGGTGGACATCGCCAAGTTCTTCCTCGAATTCATCATCGACGAAAGCTGCGGAAAGTGCACCGCCTGCCGCATCGGCACGAAGCGGCTCCATGAAATGCTGGACAAGATCACCAAGGGTCAGGGTACCCTGGAGGATCTGGACAAGATCGAAGAGCTGTGCCAGTATATCAAGGCCAACGCCCTCTGCGGCCTGGGGCAGACGGCCCCCAACCCCGTGCTTTCCACCCTCACCCATTTCCGGGATGAATATGTGGCCCACGTCGTGGACAAGCGCTGTCCTGCGGGGGTGTGCAAGGAGCTGCTGACATACACGATCGATCCGGACAAGTGCAAGGGCTGCACCCTCTGCGCCCGCAACTGCCCGGCCGGCGCCATCACCGGCAAGGTGAAGGAAGCGCATGTGATCGATCCCGACAAGTGCATCAAGTGCGGCGTGTGCATGACTAACTGCAAGTTTGACGCCATTTCCAAAAAGTAAGGAGGCAGGACGATGGATAAAATGGTCAATTTAAAAATCAATAACATTCCTGTTTCCGTTCCGGAGGGCACCAATGTGCTCGAGGCGGCCAGGTCCGCCGGTATTCGCATTCCGTCCCTGTGCTATCTGAAGGACATCAACGAGATGGGCGCCTGCCGCATGTGCATCGTCGAGGTCAAGGGCGCTAAAGGCCTGGTGGCGTCCTGCGTTTATCCCGTGTCCGAGGGCATGGAGGTCTTCACGGATACGGAGAAGGTGCGGAATTCCAGGCGCATCACCCTGGAGCTGATCCTGTCCAACCACAGGATGGAATGCCTCACCTGCCCGCGCAACGGAAACTGCGAGCTCCGGCAGCTTGCCGCAGAGCTCGGGATCAATGAAGTCCGCTACAGCGGAAGCCAGGACAAGCAGCCGGAGCTGGATACCTCCGCCCTGCATCTTGTCCGGGATAACTCCAAGTGCGTCCTCTGCCGCCGCTGCGTAAGCGCCTGCAGAAAGCTGCAGGAGGTGGGCGTGATCGGCCCCAACGACAGAGGCTTCGCCACCCACATCGGCTCCGCCTTCGACCGGCCCCTGGCCGAGGTGGACTGCATCTCCTGCGGGCAGTGCACGGTCGTCTGTCCCACCGGCGCCCTCACGGAGAAGGACGACACGGACCAGGTCCTCGCTGCGCTGCGCGATCCCTCCAAGCACGTGGTGGTGGGTGCGGCCCCCTCCGTGCGCGTCACCCTCGGCGAGTGCTTCGGGAATCCCGTGGGCACCAACGTGGAGGGGAAGATGTACGCCGCACTGCGCAGGCTCGGCTTCGACAAGGTCTTTGACGTGAACAACGCTGCAGACCTGACCATCCTGGAGGAGGGCACGGAGTTCCTTCACAGGCTGGAGAGCGGCGGGACTCTGCCTCTGTTCACCTCCTGCAGCCCCGGCTGGATCCGCTTTCTGGAGCAGGATTTCCCTGAATTCATCCCGAACGTGTCCACCTGCAGGAGCCCCCAGCAGATGTTCGGCGCCATGGTGAAGTCCTACTATGCCGAAAAAGAGGGGATCGATCCGAAGGATATCGTGGTGGTCTGCATCATGCCCTGCACGGCCAAAAAGTACGAGTGCAAGCGCGAGGAGCAGCGCCTCCCCAACGGCTGTATGCCGGTGGATATCTCCATTACTACCAGGGAACTGGGCCGCATGATCGAAAAGGCGGGCATCATGTTCAACTCCCTCAAGGACGAGGAATGTGATCCCCTCCTGGGCATGGCAACGGGCGCAGGCGTCATCTTCGGCGCCACGGGCGGCGTCATGGAGGCTGCCCTGCGGACCGTCGTGGCAAAGGTCACCGGCAGCGAGATGGGCCCCCTGGAATTCCACGAGGTCCGTGGTACGAAGGAAATCAAGGAGGCGGAGTACGCCCTGCCGGGAAAAACGGTAAGGGTCTGCGTCGCATCCGGCGTGAGCAATATCAAGAAAGTGCTCAAGGGCATCAAGAGCGGAGAGCTGAACTACGATTTCGTGGAGTTCATGTGCTGCCCGGGCGGCTGCGTCAACGGCGGCGGTCAGCCCTACCAGCCTGCAGACGTCCGCGGGCATGTGGATCTCAAGGCCCTGCGCGCCAAAGCCCTGTACCGGCAGGATGAACAGAGCACGTACCGGAAGTCTCACGAGAACCCCATGATCAAGGAGCTGTACGAAACCTATCTCGGCGAGCCCGGCAGCCACAAGGCTCACGAGCTGCTGCACACGACCTATGCTGCGCAGAAGCGGTACAGAGTCTGATACGATTCTTCGTTGAAAATACGGACGGTTTCCGTCATTCTTCGTTGTCGGCCCTGACGGGCGGCAGCCCGCCTGCATCCTCCGTCTCGACTGACGAAAATCATCCTCGCAAATCCTCGTCTGGTTTCAACCGAAGAATCGGATAAGGCAGCGAAACACGGCGTTCTGTGCCGGCAGACTGCGGAAAACAGAGAAACGGAACGAGAAACCTGCTCCGAACCACCGAAATACAGGAGAGCATCCCATCACTGTGAGGGATGCTCTCCTTCTATTTTACCGCCGGTATTGCTCGCTTCTGACAATGGAGCTTTGAAGCGGGACCAATCGGGCTTCTCAGGCGCCGTCGCCCCGTCTCAGGCTTCCTACAGCACCTTCACATAGCCGGATTGGAAGATGTCCGCTAGTCTGTAACGAAACACTTTTCTCCGTGTTTTCTCTATGGCTGCCGTCGTCGGTGCAGACGCACAGCAGCTCGCTGGAGCTGCGGGATCCATCCTCCAGGATCACCAGGCTCTGCGGAAACCGATGATGTGATTCACTTCGTGGATAGTGATAGGGATGCGCTCCCCGTCCCTGTCCAACCACAGGGTGATAAACTGAACCGGCTTGGCCTTCTGGGCCTTCCGCGGCGCTTCGTTCTCCAGCAGCATCAGGCTTGGCCGGAGGTCAACCTTTCAGCTCCCGCGCGATGGCTTCGGAGCTGCTGCCCTCCGCGAGCCCGGCGAAGATGCGGCGCACCACTGCCGCCTCGCCGGGCTCCACCACATAGCGGCTTTCTTCGGTCTTGCGGTAGCCGTAGGGCGCTTTCGCGCCTTTATAGCTGCCGTCCCGGAAGCGCTTTCGGACTGCCCATTTCATGTTGCCGGAGAGGGAATGGGATTCCTCCTGGGAAAAGGCGGCGAAGACGTCCAGAAAGAATTCCGAGCTCATGCGGTCCGTGCGGAGGTGCTCCTTCTCAAAGACCAGGGTAACCCCCAGGGAGCGCAGCAGCCGCGCGATGCTCAGGCAGTCGGCGGTGTTGCGGGAAAAACGGGAGACGGATTTCGTGATGACCATGTCCACCCGTCCCGCCCGGCAATCCGCGATCAGGCGCTGCAGCTCCGGCCTGGTCTCCGCTGCGGTGCCGCTGACGCCGGCTTCGCAGTAGACTCCCGCCGGGGTCCAGTCCGGGTTCGATTCGATGTAGCTCCTGTAATGGGTCCGCTGGTTTTCCATGGAGCTTTCCTGGGATGGATCGTCGGTGGAAACGCGGCAATAGGCCGCTACGGCCAATTTCCGCCTCTCCGGCGGCGCGGCGGGGATGGCGAGGACGTCTGTGCCTCGCGCAGGAGTTGTTTTTGTTCTTGACTCTCGCATATGCTGTCTCCTTTCTTTATATCTGGAAATATTTTCCTATCTAGGAGACAGGATACTACAGAACCGCCGGTTTTGCATCTGTCTTTTCGCGGCGGGAAAAACGTGCTACAATACAAGCATTCAGCACGAAAGCGGGGAAAGACATGTTCGTTCTGCGCGACAGAAATTTCTATAAAAAGACGGTGCTGCTCATGCTGCCGGTGATCCTCCAGCAGCTCATCACCGTGGGCGTCAACTTCCTGGACAACATCATGATCGGCTCCTTCGGGGAGACGAGCATCGCGGCGGCGGCCTTCTCCAACCAGGCCTACGCCTTCTTTCAGTTCATCTGCATGGGCCTGGGCAGCGGCGCGGTGGTCATGTCCAGCCAGTTCTGGGGGCGGAAGGAGCGTGAGCCCATGCTCACCACGGCGGCCATGGCCCTGCGGGTGACGGCGGCCATCTGCATGGTGTTCACCCTGCTGGGGATGGTCTGGCCCCGATTGCTGCTGCGGGCGTTCACCAATGACGCCGCGGTCGTCGCCGTGGGCGGGCCCTATATGCGCCTCATCGGGGCGACCTTCCTCCTGGCCGGTCTCAGCTCCACCGCCACCTATCTCATGCGCAGCGTGGGCAAGGTCCGGGTGCCCCTCATCGGCTCCGCCGTCGCCTTTTTCCTGAATCTCTTTTTCAACTGGGTCTTCATCTTCGGCAAGCTGGGCGCGCCCCGGCTGGAGCTGCTGGGGGCTACGGTGGGCACGGTCATCGCCCGCGCCTTTGAATTCCTCTTTGTCTTCGGCTATTTCGCCGTGAAGGAGGATTCCTTCGGCTTCCGGCTGCGGCATTTCCTGCGTCCCGGCGGGGCGCTGCGGAGGCAGTATGTGAAATTCAGCCTGCCGGTGCTGTTCAGCGATACCCTCCTGGGCCTGAGCCTCACCCTGGTGAGCGTCATCTACGGCCATATCTCCGCGGAGATCAGCGCCGCCAACTCCATTTCCGGCAGCCTGGTGCGCCTCATCACCATCCTCAACGGCGGCCTCTCCGGGGCCAGCGCCATCGTCATCGGCAACACCATCGGGCAAGGGGACCTGGCGCAGTCGAAACGCCAGGGCAACACCTATATCCTGCTGGCGTTCCTGTTCGGCCTGGCGGTGATCCCCGTCCTCCTGGCCCTGACGGGACCCTATCTGCGCTTCTACACCATCCAGCCGGAGACGGAGGTCATCGCCCGGCAGATGCTGAACATCACCTATCTGATGCTGCCCCTGCAGATGGTGGCCTTCGTCATCTCCAAGGGCATCCTGCGGGGCGGGGGCGACACCCGCTTCCTGCTCCTGGCGGATTCCAGCTGCGTCTGGTTCATTTCTCTGCCCCTGGGAGCCCTGGCGGGCTTCGTCTGGCATCTCAGCCCCGCCTGGGTCTATTTCCTGCTGAATGTGGAATTCCCACTCAAGGGCATCGTCTGCTTCATCCGCTACTGCACCGGCAAGTGGATCCAGGAGATCAAGGCAAAATAACAGAAGAAAACCGGGCGGGGGAGCCGTTGTGCTTCCCCGCCCGGTTGATTGTCCGCGGTCATCCTGCCAGATGCTTTGCCGCTGCGATCAGGGCGTCCTCGTCCTTCCACAGGTCCCCCAGCACGCAGCCCGCGGGGGTGAAGCCCACGGCCCAGGCACCGTCCTCGCTGAAGCCGAAATCGGTGAAGAGCGCGGGGGAAGTCATGGAGAAGAGCTTTTCCGCTTCCTCCAGGCTGAACACGTCGATCGCCCCGTCCCAGCCCTGGGCCATCAGCAGCTTTCCGTCGCCGCTGAAGGCAAAGCGGGTATAGGATTTTTCCAGGTTGAGGATCTGCTGCACCGAGCCCGAGGCCAGGCCGTAGATCATCAGCCGTCCCGTGTTGTCCGAGGCGATCAGCCGGTCCTCCGTCATGCCGAAGGCGGTCACCTCGCCCGTGAGCTGGCCGATCATGGTTTCCACGCTGCCGTCGCCGCCCCGGCGGAAAAGCTCGATCACCCCGTCTGGGTAAAGGAGGGCGGCCCGTTCCCCGTCCCGGGAAAAGCGGAGCCTGGGGCTCAGGTCGGTGAGTACCGTGGTGGTGCGGAAGGAATCGGTCAGCCGGTGCTCGCCCTGCAGGGCCGTGCTGTCCCAGTTCTCCGGCTGGACGCCCGGGTCATAGGCCGGGCAAAGGCTGCCGTCAAAGCCCTCCGCCACCCGGACGGAGGCCAGGGCGGGCAGGCTGTAAAGGTAGGCGTCGCCGTTGGAGCGGGAGATGAAGACCGTGTCCTCCAGGGGGATGACCCCGCTGTGGAGCGCGGAGAAATCCGCCTCGTCGGAGCGGAGCAGGGCCCCGGTATGGGCGTCGATGATATACAGGCTCTGGGCTGTGAGGAACAGGGTGCTGCCGTCCCGGCTGAACACCAGATGGGGGACGACGTTCGTGCTGTCGATGGTGCCGGAAAACATCATGATCTCGTTCCAGGGGTCCACGCAGTAGAGGGTGTCGCAGGCGACGAAGGCCATGAGGGAGGAGTCCGGGGAGAAGAACACGTCGCTGGCCTGCCCCTGGGCGGGATCGAAATAGTCCACGGTCAGCAGATCGCCGGTGTCCGCGTCCCACTGGAACATGGGGCCCAGGTAGGAGCGGCAGACGGCCCGCCGCCCGTCGGGGGAGAGGGTATAGTGCTCAAAGACGGTGCCGGGCATGCCGTAGAGGGGGCAGACCGTCTCCCCCTGCTCGTTGAGGATGATCGTCCCCGTCTTGCCGTCCACGCCGGAGATCAGGATCTTCGACCAGTCTTCCGAGACCGCCAGGCCGGTGCCGGTGAAATCGTCGATGTCCTCCCGGCCGGTGATGAGCTCGTCCAGGGGCTTCTGGAAAAGAAGGGTATAGTAGTTATCCTCGTAGGAATACCAGTCCTGGTCGTCCCCCAGGGTGTAGAGCAGCTTTTCCGTGCCGTCGGCGGAGACGAAATAGAAGTGTTCCATGTCCTGCACCAGCAGGGTGTTCCCGTCCCTCCAGAACAGGGCGTTGGCGATGTGGTAGGGCTTGTTCTGCCTGCTGACGTAGCGGAAGGCTTCCGATCCGTCGGCGGTGTTCCAGACGACCGCCAGCCGCCCCTCGTCGCAGACCGCGCAGAAACGCGCGCCGTCCGGTGAAAAGAGGAGGCTGTGGATCTGACCGTTGCCCACGCTGACCCGGTAGGCCACCTCCCCCGTGGAAAAGTCGATGAGGGCAGCGGAGTTGGCGTTTTCGATGCCGATGGCCTTCGTCCCGTCGGGGGAGGGGGCCATGTCCATCAGGCGGACATTCTGGCCCGTGAAACCGGCCACGGGGCTGTAGGGCTCGATATACATGGTCTTTCGCAGCTGGGCAACGATCTCCTCCCGGCGCATGTCCCCGTTATCCCCGCTGAGGGAAAGGGCCTCCAGCAGGGTGGCCGCCGCGCTGCGCCGCTCCCCCTGTCCCAGGGCGGAGGCGGCTTTTTCCAGGTCTTCCCCGATGCTGTTGGATACGGCGGCCAGCCGCTCCTGCTCCGCCTGCTTTCTGCGTTCCTCCGCCAGACGCTGCTGCTCCTCGGCGAGCCGGGCCTGCTCCGCCGCTTCCCGCTTGAGGGCTTCGTTCCTGGCGTGGTTGACGGACAGATAGGTCCCCGTGCCCGCGGCGATCACGATCGCCGCGGCGGTGAGGGCGGCGGCTGTGCGGATGCGCCGCTGCCGTGCCCGGCGCTTGAGGTCGTCGTAGCCCACGGAGAGCATGGGTGCAAAGAGCCGCAGCTGCTCCCCCCGGAGCTTTTTCAGCTGCTGCGGAAGGCTGTCCCCGCAGACGTTGGCCGCCAGGGGCTCGGCCTCCCGCAGGACGCCGCTTTCGTCCGCCTCGAAGCGCAGCATTTCCGGGAAGCTCGTCTCCGGGGTCCCCTCCGCCAGCACCACCAGCACCCGGTCCCGCCCCTTGTGCTGGAGGAAGTATTCCATCTCCCGCAGGCACCAGCGGCTTTCCAGATAGCGGGGGGAGCAGATGGCGATGAGCCACTCGCTGCCCTCCAGCGCCGCCTCGATATCCGAACCCAGGTCGGGGGAGAGGGGCAGCTCCTCCTGATCCCGGAAGACCCGGCCCATGGTCTTGCGCCCGGTCTTTTTGCGGATGGCGGCGGGGATGCGGTAGGTCTCGATGGCGGTGTGCAGCTTTTTGGCGATCTCCTGATCCGGACTCTGGTGGCGGTAGCTGATAAAGGCGCAGAAATGCGCTTCCATGGGCGTCCCTCCCCTGGCTTGGCTTTTTCCCCATTTTACACGACGGGACGGGGAAGCACAAGAGAAAGTGCGCTTGTGAAGCCGCGCATGCAATGGTATAATAAATCAACTTCGCGGCACTTCCCCTTCGCGCCCCTGCCGCCCCGGAAGGAGTGTCCCAAATGGCGTTCAGCCTTTTCGGAAAGAGAAAGAAATACCCCTTCAACAAGCAGAAGAAAAACCCGGCGGCGGCGGTCTACGCCGGACCGGAATACTTTGCCCGCCGCGCCGGCAGGATCTACGCCGGGCCGGAGCCTTCCCGCGGCAACGAGGGAGAGGTCCTGGACGTCTACGCCGGGCCGGAATTCGACGGGGAACCCACGTCCCCGGCGGATGAACGCTTCGACGCCGTCTACGCCGGACCGGAACCGCCGGAGGAGCCTTCCCCGGTCTATGCCGGACCGGAAAAGCCGGAACGGGCGGCCCTGGTCTACGCCGGGCCGGAGTTCTTCGCCGGAAAGCGGTCCGGGCTGCCGGAGGAGGATCCTTCCCTCGCCGTCGGAGTCTACGCCGGGCCGGAGCCGTCGCGGAGCAGTGGGATGGGCATGATGCTGGGCATGATGGGCGTCCCTTCCCCCGTAGACCCTGCCAAAGCAGAAGATAAGGGAGACGGGGAAGCATGAGGGAAGCCTGTCCCTGGCAGCTGGACAGCGTGGTCTGGGAGCTGACGCTGCGCTGCTGCTTCCGCTGCGCCTACTGCGGCAGCCGGGCCGGGGAAGCCAGAGAGGATGAGCTTTCTGCGGCGGAATGCCTGGATGTGGCTTCGCAGCTGGCGGCGCTGGGCTGCCGCCGGGTGAACCTGCTGGGGGGCGAAGTCTTCCTCCGGCCGGACTGGAAGGAGATCGCCGGAGCGCTGATCGGACTGGGCATGAAGGTCTGCGTCATCACCAGCGGCTTCATCCTGAATGAAGGATGCCTGGCGGACCTGGCGGCTCTGGGCGTCGAATCCGTGGCGGTGAGCCTGGACGGGCCGGAGCGGGTCCACGACGCGGGGCGGCAGGCGGGCAGCTATCGCCGCGCTCTGGAGGCCATCCGGGCTCTGACGCAGCGGGGCATCCCCACCTCCGTCATCTCCGCTCTGCGGGCGGACAACGCGCCCCTGCTGCCGGAGTTTTATGAGACCCTGAAGGATTACCCCATCTTCGCCTGGCAGCTCCAGGCCTGCAGCCCCATGGGCAATGCCCGGGCGGGGGGAATGGACACCTGCTTTGATCCCCTGGCCGTGCTCCGTTTTATTGCGTCGGAAGGGCCCCGCGCCCCCTTCGCCATCCTCGCGGCGGACAACATCGGCTATTTCACGCCGGAGGAAACGGCCGTCCGGGGCCGGAAGGGCGCGTATTTCGGCGGCTGCAGCGCGGGGCTCAGCACCCTGGGCATCGACAGCGCGGGGAACGTGCGGGGCTGCGAGAGCCTCTATGACGAGCGCTTTATCGAGGGGAACCTGCGCCAGAGAAGCCTGCGGGACATCTGGGAGGATGCAAACGCTTTCTCCTACAACCGCCGCTTCGCCCCGGAAATGCTGAGGGGGAAGTGCGCGGACTGCGCCGTGGGGGAATACTGCGGCGGGGGCTGCCGCAGCTATAACTGGTTTGCCGGGGCCGGGCTCTACGAGAACCCCCTTTGCCCCCGGCAGCCGGAGGAGGGAGCGGAAGGATGACGGAGGACGGGCGCATCCCCATCGTGATCGGCGTCACCGGCCACCGGGCCCTGCGCCCGGAGGATCGGGAGCCCCTGCTGGCGGCGGTGAAACGGGAGCTGGAGGCCCTGCGGGAGAAGGTCCCCCATTCCCCTCTGCTGCTGCTCACCAGCCTGGCGGAGGGAGCCGACCTCCTCTGCGCCGACGCGGCTGCGGCGCTGGGCATCCCCATCGCCGCGGCACTGCCCATGGAGGCGGATGCCTTTACCGCCGCCTTTCCCCCGGAGGAAAAGCAGCGCTTCCAGCGCCACTGCCGGGCGGCGGAGACGGTCTTCACGGTCCCGAACGCGGAGGAAGCGCCGCCTGCGCCGGACCGGGATTTCCTCTACCGCCAGGCGGGCATCTATATCTCCGTCCACAGCCATCTGCTCCTGGCCCTCTGGGACGGCGGCCCCGGCAGAGGCCGCGGCTGCGGCACGGCGGAGGCGGTGTCCTTTTCCCTGGGGGGCGCTTATCAGCCCCGGCGGGGGATGCCCCTGCGGGGGGCGGAGAACACGGCGGTGGTGCATATCCTGGCTCCGCGGGCCGCGGGAGGCAGGCCGGCGGGGGAGCGGCGGCTGCTGGGTAACCTGGAAGCGCTGGAAAAGACCCTGGCGGAGACGGACGAGCTGAACCGTCTGGCGCCGGAGGCCGGACCGGGGGAAGCGCTGCTGCCGGAAAAGGACGAAGGGGACGGTCTGCTGCGCCGGATGGAGGCGGTCTACCATGTTTCCGACGCCCTCAGCCTCCGCAGCGCCAAAGCCTATCGCCGGCTGCTGGCCCTCCTGGCGACAGCCTGCACCGCCGTGACCGCCGCGTTCCTGCTCTATGACGAAGCGGAGCTCATCTGGATGCTCCTGGTCTGCGGGGCCATGCTGCTGCTGGGCTGGCTGTTCCGCCGCCGGGCCGTCCGCTCGGACTGCCACCGGCGCTACATCGAATATCGGGTGCTGGCGGAGAGCCTGCGCACCCAGATTTTCCTGCGCTATGCGGGCAGCGAAATGGAGGCTTCGGAGCTCTTTCCCCGCACCCAGCGGGAGGAATGTCCCTGGGTCCTGGCTGCCCTCTGCGCCCTCACCGTGGGCCCGCCGCCGCAGAGCCGGCGGGATATCCGCGCCTGCTGGGTGGAGTGCCAGCGGGATTATCATGAAAATGCGGAGCGCAGGTCCCGCCGGGCCATGGACCGCAGCGACGCCGTGGTGCGCACCGCCCTCATCGCCAGCGTCGCCCTCTATGTGCTGGCCCTGCTCTTTGAAATCTGCTTCGGCGGCCTGTTCCTGGCCCCCAGGGCCACGCCGGCGGCGATCGGCCTCTGGCGCACCCTGCTGAAGGTGGCCCTGGGCCTCCTCAGCGCCGCCACCCTGTTCATCGCCAATTACTACGGCAAGCAGTCCCTGCCCCGGACGGTCTCGGACCACGGGAAGATGAAGCGGTTCTACACCGAGGTGGCCGCGCAGCTGGAACGCTTCGGGCAGACGGAGGAGCTGCTGCGCACCCTGGCGTCGGAGGAGCTGGTGGAAAACGGCAACTGGTGCTCCTATCAGCGGGACAATGCCCCGGATTTCAGCCTGTAAAGGAAGGAAGAAACCAATGATACAAAGCTTGAATTTCCCCCTGTCCCAATACTGCATCCGCCCCTACGGGAGCTGGGAGGCCCTGGGGAAGCAGGTCAGGGCCCTGGGGCTGGACGGCCTGGAGGTCATCGCCGACCCGGACGATCTGGCGGCGGACGTGCCCCTGCACCTGGTGACGGGGTATCACCTGACCTTTTATCCCGACTGGGTGGATTTCTGGCGGCAGGATGAAAAGGCGCTGCTGCGGAAATTCCGCAGCTGGGAGGAAGTGGAGAAAATCTACCGTGGGCAGCGGAGCGAGGACCTCATGGCCCAGTTTCGGGAGGACCTGGCCCTGGCGCAGAAGCTGAAAGCGCCTTATCTCGTCTTCCACGTGTCGGACGTGTCCCTGGAGGAGGGCTACACCTACCGCTGGCTCCACTCGGACAAGGAGGTGCTGGACGCTGCCATCGACTTTGCCAACGAGCTCCTCCGGGGCGTGGAACCCGGCTTCGAGTTCCTGGTGGAAAACCAGTGGTGGCCGGGCTTCACCTTCACCGAGCCGGAGAAGACGGCCTATCTCCTGGAGCGCATCGACTATCCCCGCGTGGGCGTCATGCTGGACACGGGGCACCTCATGAACACCAACCGGCAGATCAAAACGCAGAAGCAGGGGATCGCCTATATCCTGGAAATGCTGGACAGGCACGGCTCCCTGGCGGAGCGCGTCCGGGGCCTCCATTTCCACCAGAGCCTCAGCGGCGGCTACTGCCGGCACAACCTGGGGGCGCTCCCCCCGGATTTCCCGGAGGAATACTTCGCCGCCTTCGCCGTGTCCTACGGCCACATCCAGCACATCGACCGCCACCGCCCCTGGACGGAGCCTCTCTGTGCCGCCATCATTGACCGGGTAGGGCCGGAATACCTCACCCACGAGCTCTCCGGCGGCTATCCCGGCGGCCAGATGGGGGCCCTGAAGCGCCAGCTCACCACCCTTCGGAAACGCTGAAAAACCCAAAATCGAAGGAAGCCCCGCTCGGCTGCTGCAGCGCGGGCCCGCCCCGTCACTTGACAAAGCAGGGCCGGAGATTATAATGAAAAACAGGGCGCTGCACATGGCGGTCAGCCCTGATCCGTCAACGAAGACCGTTAGCCGTTCGGGTTGCAGCCGGGCGGCTGACGTGCATTTGGGGATGTGGAAACCTCCGTTTCGGGGAAGCGTCCCTCCGTTTACCCATGCCCGATTCTTCTGAAATTGCTACAAAGGAGGCGCCCGTCATGCTTCAGCCCCTGTCCGGCCGCCGCTTTCTCGGCGTGCCCGCCGAAGAACTGACCCGGCTCGGCTATGACCCCGCAAAGCGCATCGTGCCCCTCTGGTTCGGCTGCCGCGCAGCTCTCGCCGCAGCGCCGGCGCGCTGCCCCGTCAGCATCAGCGGCCGCACCCAGTTCAAGCTTTTCGTCAACGGCGTCAGCGTGCTCTTCGGCCCCTGCCGCGGCCCGAAGGAGATCGCCTATGTGGACGAGCTGGATATCGCCCCTTATCTCCGGGCGGGGGAGAACCGCCTGGCGGTGCAGGTCTTCTCCTATCCCGAGCGCCCCGGCGAGGAGGAGGGACCCTATCACTGCTTCGGGGATGACGAAGGCCCCGCCATTTCCGCCGCGGGACGCCTGGGAGACCTGGACCTGGCATCGGAAAGCGCCTGGCGGGCCTGGCCGGACGCGGGCCAGGGCTTCAACCGGCACGAGATCTTCATGATGGGCTGCATGGAGACCGTGGACGGGGCGAAAGCCCTGTCAAACCCCTTCTTCCGCCCGGACTGGCCGACGGAGGGGACCCTGCCGGTGACCGTGGTCCAGGCCGCGGACTATGAGCCCTTCGGCACCCGCCGGGGCAAGACCTTCCTCCCGCGGCCCATCCCCCTGCTGTACCGGCGGGAAAAGACCTTTCCCGGCTGGGAGGCGCGGCGCATCCCGCCCCACAGCGAAATCCGCTTCGTGCTGGACGCCGGAGAGCTCACCACCGCCTTCTTCCGCATCGGCTTCCGGGGCGGCCGGGGGGCGCGCTTGAAGCTGACCTACGCGGAAAGCTATTTCCAAAGGGATGAAAACGGCTTCCCCTTCAAAGCCCGCCGGGATGACGCGAGCGGCTTCATCCTGGGGGTCCGGGACGAATACGCCGTGGGCGGCGACGGGGAATTCGAAACCTTCCGCTTCCGCACCTTCCGCTTCGTGGAGATAACCGCGGAGACGGGGGACGAGGCCCTGACCCTTCTGCCCCGGCCCTATGTGGAGACGGCCTATCCCCTGGAAAACACGAAAAGGCCCGTTTTCACGGACGCCAAAAAGGCCAGGCTCTACGACGCGGCCTTCCGCACCCTCCGGCTCTGCGCCCACGACACCTATGAGGACTGCCCCTACTACGAGCAGCTGATGTATGCCTGCGACAGCCGCCTGGAAATGCTGTTCACCTACGCCGCAACGGAGGACGTCGCCCTGCCCCGGCAGGCCATCCGCCTCTTTGCCGCCTCCCTTCAGCCCGGCGGCCTCATCCAGGCTCGCTTTCCCAGCCGGGATCAGCAGACCATCCCCGCCTTTGCCCTCTATTTCCTCCTGATGCTGGAGGATTATGTAAACTATACGGGCGACGAGGACTTCGTCCGGCCTTACATCCCCATCGCGGAGCGGATCGTGGAGACCTTCCTTATGAAGCGGACGGCCTCCGGCATGCTGGCCCCTCAGGGCTATTGGGATTATTTCGACTGGACGGAGCGCTGGTCCCGGGGCGGGGCCTGCACCCCCACGGCTGCCAGGGCGGGGGAGAGCGCCCTGCAGAACCTCTTTTTCGTCTATGCCCTGCAGAGCCTCTGCCGCCTGCTGCCAAGGTTCCGCCGGGCCGACCTGGCGGCATACTGGACCTCGGAGGGGGAAACGCTCCTGCGTCTAACGGAGCTGCGCTGCTGGGATGAAGAAAAGGGCCTTCTCCGCGAGGGAGCCGATATCGACGAATTCAGCCAGCACACCCAGGTTTTCGCCGTCCTCACGGGCCTGCTGCGGGGGGAAAGGGCAAGGACCGTCATGGAAAAGGTGCTGACGGACGACGCCCTGGTGCCCTGCAGCTTCATGCAGCGCTTCTATCTCTTCCGCGCCCTGGAAAAGACCGGGATGTACGAACGCACGGAGGAGCTGTGGGGCAGCTGGCAGGAATTCCTCGACCTGGGCTGCACCACCTTCCCCGAAGCGCCCGAGCGCCCCCGCAGCGACTGCCACGGCTGGTCCGCCCTCCCCCTGTGGGAATTTGCCCCGGACCGGCCGGCCGTGACTTGAAATTAAGGATTTACAACGCCCCCGTTCGGTAGTATGATTAGTAAAAATCAACAAAGAACGAGGAGGTGTCCTATGGGAACTTGGCATGAATACCTGAAAGCACAGGGAACGCCGCCGGAGTGGCCCTATCCCATCAAGTTCGGCGAGGAAAAAGAAGTGGAAACCGACGTGCTGGTGCTGGGCGGCGGCATCGCCGGCTGCTGGGCCGCCATCAGCGCGGCGCGCCAGGGCGTGAAGGTGGCGATCCTTGAGAAGGGCGACGTGAAGCGTTCCGGCGCGGGCGGCCCCGGCTGCGACCACTGGTGCAACGTCCCCGGCAATCCCCTGTCCAGGGTGGACCCGGACGAGTGGGCCGTGGCGGAGATGGAATCCCTGGGGGATTTCTCCAACGGCATCGGCATCGAGATCCAGTGCCGCGAGGACTTCGACACCCTGCTGGAAATGGAACAGATGGGCGGCAAGATCCGGGACACGGACGACGAGTTCGTGGGCGTGGAGGGCCGGGACGACAAGACGAAATTCATGGTCTCCCCCCGCTACTCCAAAAGCGCCGCCCTGGGCATCACCCCCGGCTGGGATTCCGGCGATCCCGACTTCAATCCCCCCGAGAAGCGCAACAACACCGTGCTGCGCATCTGGGGCAGCACCTTCAAGCCCATCCTGAAAAAGGAATGCAAGCGGCTGGGCGTGGAGATCCTGGACCGGGTCATGGCCACGGCCCTGCTGAATGAGGACGGAGAGCAGGGCAAGCGCGTCGTGGGGGCCATGGGCGTCAACGTGCGCACCGGCGAATTCGTCGTGGTCAAGGCCAAGGCGGTCATCATCTCCACCGGCGGCGCGGGCCAGGTCTGGTTCATGGACATGGAGCACGGCGGCTATTCCTCCATGTATTCCCGCAACGCCAGCTCCGACGGCCTGGCGATGGCCTGGAAGGCCGGCGCCAAGCTCACCATGATGGAGGGCTCCGCCCCCTACCGCATCGCCACGGGCCTCAAGCACAAGTGGTACACCGGCGGCGGCGACGCCAGCTATGAGAATATCCCCATGGTGGATGCTAACGGCAAGAAGCTGCCCTACGCCACCCAGGGCTGGGCCGACGGCGGGGCAATGTTCTCCGACGGGGCCAAGATGAGGGCCGGCGTCCTCAGCGGCGAATACGTGCTGCCCTTCTACGCGGACTTCGCGGGCATCGACCCCAAGGAATCCAACGCCACCTGGAACCTGATGCTCAATGAGGAATCCACCACCAAGATCATGGTGAAGACCATGACCGAGGGCGGCTTCGACTACACCAAGGACCAGATCATGAACTATTCCCTCATCGAATTCCAGGGCTCCCAGCAGTATCTGGAATCCGCGCGGGGCGGCGGTCTCATGACCGACTGGAACCTCAAGACCAATCTGGACGGGCTCTACGCCGCGGGCACTGCCACCTTCTCCCCCGGCGACCACAGCTATGCCGCCGCCACCGGGCGCTATGCGGGACGCAAGGCCGCCGCCTACGCCAAGGGCGCGGAGGCCGGGAAGGTCTGCCGGGAGCAGATCGATAAGGAAAAGGAGCGGGTGCTGGCCCCCACCAGGCGGGAGGACGGCATCGAGTGGAAGGAGCTGCACAACGGCCTCAGCCGCGCCATGCAGTACTTCGCCGGAGAATACAAAAGCGACGCCCTGCTGACCCTGGCCCAGGAGGAGATCGCGCGCATCGAGAAATATGCCGTGCCCCAGCTCTATGCCCTGGACCCCCACAAGCTCATGCGCTCCCTGGAGGACCTGAGCCTGATCGAGCACGCGAAGATCATGCTCAGCGCCATGAAGGAGCGGAAGCTTTCGAGCCCGCAGCTGAGCCTGACGAAGGTGGATTATCCCGAGGCCGATCCCGAGGAGCTGAAAAACTATCTGGCCCTGCATCTGGAGGGCAATGAAGTGAAGTTCGAGCGGGTGCCCATCCGGTATTGGGGTAATATGAAGGAGCAGTATGAGGCCCACAACCAGGACTATGCCGGCGTCTGGAAGCCGGAAAACTGAGGAAGGAGGGCTATGACGATGGAAAAGAAAGTGTATGCCATCCCCAATGTGCAGACCCCCAGCGTGCCCGTGCGCATCAACCCGGAGAAGTGCGTCGGCTGCAACACCTGCGTGGAGACCTGCCAGATCGACGTGTTCATCCCCAATCCCAAGAAGGGCGGTCCCCCCATCCTTCTACATCCGGAGGAGTGCTGGTACTGCGGCTGCTGCGCCACCGACTGTCCTACCCCCGGGGCCATGGAATTCAACTGGCCCCTGCCCCTGAAGCCCCGCTGGCGCACCAAGGCCACGGGCGAAGTCCATCAGCTGAAATAAATCAAATCGCATCCGCTTCGCTGGGTTGCGATTTGAGAAGGATCGCACTCCGCTACCCGCACTCGCTTCGCTCGCACAGTCCGCTCCGTGAGAGGTATTTTTCGCCACATACATGCTGCGGCGAAAAACGATTCCAACCTTCTTCGCGCCTGCGGGCGCGAACTCTGCGAGGCTTTGACGAATGATCGCAGCGCCGCAGGGCTTTCCCTGCGGCGCTGTCAGAAAGAAAAGGAGCCGGCAATATGAGCGTCGAGACCTATCCCCATCTTTTCCAGCCGATCCGCATCGGCAAAACCATCTTCCGCAACCGCATCTTCGCCGCCCCCAACGGCTGCCAGTATCTGGACGGGCGGAACGGCCCCTCTCCCGACGGCGTGGCCTTCTTTGAGCGCAAGGCCCTGGGGGGCTTCGCGTCGGTGACCCTGGGGGAGTGCATCGTGGACCGGAAGACCGGTCAGTCCCACGATTATCAGATCCTACTGGACGACCACAAGAATCTCCCCGCCCTGAGCGCCATGGCCACCGCCATCTCCCGCCACGGGGCTGTGGCCGGCGTCCAGCTGCAGCACTGCGGCATGTATTCCCACCTGGTCTATGAAAAGGGCGGACAGCTCCTGGGGCCGGTGGATACCGTGGTGCCCGACGTGCATCACACCAACAACGACGGCCACGAGGTGGCCATGTCCCCCGACGGGCTCAGGCATGTGCGGGGCATGACGGAGGAGGAGATCGAAAACCTGATCCGCGCCTTCGGCAAGGCCGCCGCCTTCGTCAAGCAGTGCGGCTTCGGCATGGTGATGATCCACGCCGGCCACGGCTGGGGCCTTGCGCAGTTCATCTCCAAATATGTGAATACCCGGAAGGACCGCTGGGGCGGCCCGGAGCTGGAAAACCGCATGCGCTTGCCCCTGGCGGTGATCGAAAGCGTGCGGAAGGCCGTGGGCCCCGGCTTCCCCATCGAGGTGCGCATCAGCGGCGCAGAGTGCATCGACGCCGGCTATGATATCGACGAGGGCGTCGCCATCGCCAAGATGCTGGACGGGAAAGCGGACATCATCCACGTCTCCGCCGGGCACCACGAGTCCGATTATGCCGCCACCATCACCCACCCCGGCATGTTCCAGGAGGACGGCTGCAACGTGCATTACGCCGCCGAGATCAAAAAGCACGTTTCCGCCCCGGTAGCCACGGTCGGCGCTCTGACGGAGCCGGCGCTGCTGGAGGAGATCATCGCCTCCGGCAAGGCGGACATCGTGGACCTGGGCCGCCAGAGCCTGGCGGACCCGGATCTGCCCCTGAAGGCAAGGCTGGGCAAAACGGAGGATATCGACGTGTGCATGCGCTGCTGCGCCTGCTTCAGCAATTCCACCCGCACCCGCCGCCGGGCCTGCGCCATCAATCCCGCCACCGGCCATGAGCTGGAGGAGCAGTTCACTAGGCCTCCTGCGGTGAAGAAAAAGGTCCTGGTGGCCGGGGGCGGCATCGCGGGCATGCAGGCGGCCCTCACCGCCGCACAGCGGGGCCACCAGGTCGTCCTTTGCGAGGCCTCCGATTCCCTGGGCGGCGTGCTGAAATGCGAGGCTATGGTGCCCTTCAAGAAGCGCCTGGGCGAATACCTGGAGCGGCAGGCGCGCCGGGTCCGGGCCGCCGGGGTCGACGTCCGGCTGGGCACGAAGGTGACGCCGGAGCTGGCCCGCAGCCTGCAGCCCGACGCCATTGTGGCCGCCCTGGGGGCAAAGCCCGTGAAGCCCCCCATCCCCGGCATCGACGGAGAGAACGTCTTCGGCGCGGAATATGTCTATACCCATCCGGAGGTCGTCGGGCAGCGGGTGCAGATCCTGGGCGGCGGCCTGGTGGGCATCGAGCTGGGCATCTTCCTGTCGCAGCTGGGCCGGGAGGTCGGCCTCATCGAAATGCTGCCCGAGCTTAACGACGGGGGCAACATGGTCCACATGAACAATCTGCGCGTCCAGATCCAGCAGCGGAAGATCGGCGTTGCCCTCGGCACCAAAGCCCTTGCCATCCGTCCCGACGGGGTGGAGGCGGAGGACGCCGATGGCAGGCGGTTCTTCCCGGCGGACACGGTGATCTACGCCGTGGGGCAGAAGCCCCTCAGCGACGAGGCCGTCGCCCTCAGCGCCTGCGCGCCGGAATTCTATCTTGTGGGGGACTGCCTCTCCGCCCGGAGCGTCCTGGCCGCCACCACGGAAGCCTACAACGCCGCCCGGGATATCGGGAGGATATGAGCGTCCTTATTCGCAGGAATCGCCCGCATCCGCGTCAACGCGAATGTTCGCAGATTCCGGCGAAACGTCCTTTCCAAAACGGAAGGCGAGCTTCCGTTTTGGTTTGGGAGAGAAGTTATGGCAACACCGCATAATTCCCAGCACGCATCTTGCTTGCATCATGTTCCGTCATATTGCCCGAAAATCTTGGCCAATACAGGAAGTATTCCCCGCGATTTTCAGACAATCTGACGAAAATTCTGACTGCGCAATCTGCGCACCAGAATT
>JAEEGH010006354.1_pt1 | contig 29004 bp, 20 predicted proteins | sample 9134181 | NCBI WGS metagenome assembly JAEEGH01 (sample SAMN16246544, study PRJNA631951) | gut metagenome | biome: gut microbiome; feature: rumen; material: DP-attached | host: Bos | place: Iran: Karaj | collected 2018-10 | reverse complement strand
ACAAGCCTCAGCTTTCTATCATGATGAGCGACGACATGGTCAGTGAACACGGACTGAATGCAGGCCAGATGGTTCGCGAAGCCGCTAAGCTTATCCAGGGCGGTGGCGGTGGTCAGCCCCACTTCGCTCAGGCCGGTGGTAAGAGCGTCGACGGACTCTCTGCTGCAGTCGATAAGGTCATCGAACTGGCAAATCTGTAATATAGTACACATTGTTCACACTTTTTAACGGCATGCGCTGTCATATTTTTCAGCGCATGCCGTCTATTTTGTGAAATGAGTACAGAAATCAGCAAAAAGGACTTCGCCCGATTGGTGCAGCTACATGCCCCACAGGTGCTCGACTTCACGGCCAGACTGCTATCTGATTGCAGGGAGGCTGAAGAGGTGGCACAGGATGCCTTCGTCAAGGCTTTCAGGCAACTGTCGTCTTTCCGTGGTGACTCGTCGTTCGTGACATGGGTACAGCGCATAGCCTATCACGAAGCCATTGACCATCTGCGACAACGAGCGCCCTACACGGTAGACATCAGCGAAGTGGCTGCAATATCGGACGATGAAGAGCTGTCAATGGGACGTGAGGAACGTATAGCGTTGATGGAAGAGGCTATCGACGACCTGCCAAACGATGAGCAACTGCTGATACATCTCTATTATTACGAAGACCAACCGTTGCGAGACATCGCCTATATCATGGATGCGGAGCCGAATGCATTGGCACAGCGACTCCACCGAATCAGAAAGAAACTATTACGGACGATTAATCAGAAAGAAAATGAACAAGCTGACAGATAACGATATACGCGAGGCCCTGAAACGAAGGGAAACACGACGGACAAAACCCGAAGTGCCAGCAGACTTCATGACCAACGTGATGCAGGAGATAACTCCCAAGCCTGTACGTAGAGCACGATATGCCTACATCGCTTCCCTTGCCGCAGCAGCCTGCATAGCCATTGCCGTGCTGATGGTTTGGCCAAAGGAAGATGGTCTACAGTCCGACGGGAGCGAACTTGTAGTCCGTAAGGAGTACATTCCCAGTCCGTCGCCTAAGACCGAGCAAGATTCAGTAAGTCGAGTGCTGCCAGTAAAAGCGGTAGTGCGGCAAGCAAAAAGAACAGACAGACAATTAGTAGCACAGCGAGACAAGCCCGCTGCTTCATCTGCTGACAGCCTCGACTATTATATTAATAAGATAGAACGTGAACTGGCCCAAATGGATGATAGCCTCTATATTGAGCATATTCATCGGGTGATGCATGCTGACGAGCGACTGCAGCGTATCGTCAACAATTACATCCTGAATGAATTGCATAAAGATGCCCAACCCCATCAAGCCGCAATTATTAACAACGTAACAACAGACGATTATGAAGAATAGGAACATTTTGATGGCAGTATGCCTGATATGGGCCATGTCAATCAATGCACAGGTGAGCGACGCGGCCCGTCGCGTCCACGAAGCGTTACAGGCTTTCGTAGCCTCTGGTGAATATAATGTAGGTGAAGGCCGTGTGGTCTGCAAGGACATAGTTACTGGCGGCAAAGCTACGGCCTATGACTTTAGCCAGGTGTTTTCCGTTGAGGGCACTAATGATGCCAGCATACTGTTTCCACACATGCAGGAGTTGGAGCAGACCCTGCGCAGCGAAGCCGTGCATGCCAAGGAAGTCATGATTCACGACGCCCAAGAAGGTGTTCCGTTGACCTCTGGTGTACTATGGACCTTTGGCAATCCTAATGGCGCGGTCAGCGGGAGGTATGTCTTCGGCACCCGACAGAACATCCGCCTGCTGTCTTTCGACGAGTCTGACGGGCAGCGCTATGCCGTCCTGTTAGTGTGGGAACAGCAGATTAAGCTGGACCAGCAGGCTGGAAACTTTTGGATGATGAACGGCACCGTTTTTGAGATTGCGGCTAAGAAGCGCGACGGCATGCCTTTTATTCTGCCTTATTCCGAACGGCAGGAAATGACAGCAACCATCAAATACGACACAGACCCTACAGCCCCACAGACTTACGACGAACTGTTAGCCAAAGTAAAGCAGACCTGCCAGATCTACGACCGCGAGACCTCGGGTGGCAAGACGGCTGCTGTCGTGGTGCTCCACAAGATGTGCGACGCCTATCCCAACAAACTGACCCAAGAGCAGTACAACACGCTCATCGGCATCCTAAGTCCTTATGCTGAGACCGCCTCGGGCCAGAAACACAGGGAGATGTTTGGCTACACCTGCTACACGCTTTACAAGAAGAGTGAGCAATATCAGGCGGAAGGCGGTGAGGTGAAGCGTCGACCAGCCATGATAACCTCTTCCACCATATCTACGACGCAGCTGCGAAAGGTCGTTTCATACAACGGACTGATTACCAACGGTTCTGAAGACCTGCAACTGGTGGACTGCCAGATTAGCGGCACGGCTCCAGCCGATGCCGACAGCATTAGCGTTCATCGCAGCGTGTCCTCTTTCGAGGAACTTGGAAAGTTTCCTGTCCGCAACGGACGTTTCTCTTTCACCTGCCGATTGCCGAAAGACGAGGTGTGCGGCCTGACCACAGAAAACCGCCATATCACGTATTTCTGGGCAGACGGCCAACCCATCAGAGCAGACTTGGTAAAGAGTACCGTCAAGAGTCAGAAAGCCTCTCAGCAGCGCAACAACTTCCTGAACGAAACGGAGGCAGAACGGTTGCGCATGCTGAAGATAAAGGACCGTGCCGAACTGGATGCCGCCCTCGCCAAGCAGCGCGAACGCTATCGTCAGGTCATCTTCCAAGGCAACGACGACCTGCTGAAAGCCGACGCCATCTACAAGGCATATACCGAACTGACTTACGACGAACTGAAGCCCTTTGTCAGCGACCAGTTCCGCTACTCTAACCATCTGCTAATGGCTCCCGTCAAGGAATATGTGGCTGGATTGGAGAAACGCCGTCCGGGGAAACATTATGAAGACATGCTCGTTGCAGACACGCTGGGCAACCCTCACCAGCTGAAAGAGTACGTCGGACGCGGCTATGTCGTGCTGCACTTCTGGGAAAGCTGGAATCGCGACCAGTTCGACATCCTGCCCCAGTTGCGCACACTCTACGACCAGTATCATGCGAAAGGCCTGCAAATCCTCAGTCTAGCCATTGACGGAAACAACAAGAAACAATGGATGGACCGACTGAAAGAAGAGAACCTGCCTTGGCCACAACTGTCTACCAAAGCAGCTAAGAATCTATACGGCATCCTCTCATGGCCCGAAACCGTTGTCATCGGTCCTGACGGCACCATCGTCGCCAGTCCCTCAACCGTGCAAGAGTTAGAGGCAGAACTGAAAAAGATTTTTAGTAAGAACTGATTTTGGCATCCATGTTACCGCTGTTCATAGACCACGTATTCTATACATACAATTCAAAAAAACATAGCCCCTTGTGCCCCCTTTCTCTGGGGATCCCTTTGTACAAAGGAGATTTTCGGTTCAAACAGTATGAGGGCAACCGCATTTGCGATTGCCCTCATACTATAGTTGAAAAATAAAGCGCGAGATTACTTGAACAGGCTCTGGGCCATCTTTTCGAGGCAGCGGCGCCAGGTCAGGAACTCGTGGGCAGTACCCTCGGAAACGAGACCCTCAGCATTGAAACCGGCAGCTTTCAGGGCTTCGACGCTCTTGTTGATGCCGTCGGGATTCTCCTTGTCGCCACAACCTACGAAGATGTACTTCACAGCCTTCGGATCCTTAATCTCGTCGGGCATATAGGTGCCGCCAGAGAGCAGTCCCCAGTAACCAAACACCTCAGGACGACGCAGGGTGATGAGCTTCGTTTCCATACCACCCATCGACAGACCAGCCATAGCGCGGTTCCACTTGTCGGGCTTGGTGAGGAACTGTTTGTCAATGACGGGGATGAGCTCGTCAATAAGCACCTTCTCGAACTCCTCAGCAGTGAACTGGCCGATAGTACCGAACTTGAAGTCGTTGGTCAGACCATAGGCCATGACAACGATGAAGGGCTTGATCTTGCCGTCGGCAATCAGATTATCCATAATGATGCCAGCCTTACCCTGTACGGGCCAGCTGGTCTCGTTCTCACCCCAGCCATGCTGCAGGTACAGAACGGGATAGCGCTCCTGCTTGCCCTTCACGAGCTTACCATAGCCATAGGGCAGATATACATTGGCAGTCTGCATCTTGCCCGTACTCTCAGACCAGAAGTTCACCTGCTGAATGTTTCCGTGAGGAATGTCCTTGCGCCAAGCATAGAAGTCCTGATCGGGAGCGGGAATCTCGATACCACTCTCCCAACGGCAAGAGCCGAAGTAGTTGTGCGTGCCAGGATCGTTGAACACACCACCGTCGATGGTCAGGTGATAGTAGTGGAAACCAGGATCCATCGGACCCTCGGTAGTACCAGTCCACACACCGTCCTTATCCTTGCGCAGCACCGTACCGCCACGACCACCAAGGCCCAGGCTGACGATAACCGACTTGGCATCGGGAGCCTCGATACGGAAACGGGCATAACCCTCGCTGTTCACCTGCGGATACTCCTGACCAGGCTGGTTGCAGGGATTGGGAACCCAGTCGTCTTTCGGTGTTGCATTATCAAGCTTAACGTCGAAGTCACGAATAACCTGGAACGAGCGCTTTGCCTTCAGGTTCTCGTCGATGGGCAACGGATGGTTGCCGAGGCCGAGCCAAGAGTCCTTGTCGCTAAGGTTCCAGAAGGTCACATTCTTAATGACATTCTTATACTTACGGAAAATCTTGAAGATGCGGTTGTACTGGTCTTCCTGCAACGTAGCGATATAGGGAGCCTGGGGCTTAGCCTCACCACGCGAGAAGCGCAGCTGACCACCACTCTCGGTGTTGGTACGGAGGTCGAGCTCGGTAATGTGGATGATATTCACAATCTCAGAGAAACGCTGAATAGCCTTTTCAAGCTGGTCCTCTTCAGGGAAATAGATGTTGTAGTGGCCCTGCATACCAATACCGTCGATAGGCACACCAGCGTCCTTCATCTTCTTCACCATCTCGTAGATACGCTCACGCTTGCCGTTATCCACACAACTGTAGTCGTTGTAGATCAGAACACCTGTGGGATCAGCCTCACGGGCAAACTCGAAAGCCTTGGCGATGAACTCATCACCGCAGAGCTTGAAATGACGGCTCTGACGATAAGGGCTGGCCTTGACCATCTTGCCATCAACAAAGTCGAATGGACGTCCGTCGTCGGCCATAGCCTCGTTCACCACATCCCAAGCATATACCACGTCCTTATAGCGGTTCACCACCGTGTGGATGTGGTCGCGCAGGCGCTCGTAGAACACTTCCTTCTTGACGGGCTTACCCTTCTTGTCGGTAAACATCCAGTCGGCAAACTGAGAGTGCCAGCACAGGCAATGACCACGCATCTTAATACCATTCTCGCGGCAGAAGTTGGCAATCTTATCGGCCTTCTCAAAGTTCCAGACACCCTCCTTCGGATGAATCTCGCCGGGCTTCCAGTCGTTCTCGGCTGTCACACTGTTAAACTGTTTCTTGACAATCTCGCTTTGAGCAGGATCAGAGATATTGTTCTGATTGACAGCCACACCGATTGTGAAATAATCCTTGTAGGCATCCTTCAGACTGGGCCCTGCGAAATAGTCGACAGGACGTCCCCACTGAGCCAGCATTGGTGTGATGCCAAGAAATGCCAGCATCAGACCGGTAATAATTCTTTTTTTCATACTGTTATGGTTTAGTTAGTGTTAATGATTATTATTGAATGTCTATTATCTGTTTCTTCAAATCCTTGTCGAGTGAGCTGTTGCCGATGAGAATCTCATACTTGCCTGGCTTCACACGCATGGTGTTCGTCTCGGCATCCCAGAATTCGAAACTTTTACGTTCCAACTTCAGCGTAGCAGTAGCCGTCTGTCCAGCCTTTACGCTGACACGTTCGAAGGCACGCAGCGACTTCAGCGGACCATCGGGATCCTGTAGGTTGCGGATGTAGAGCTGTACGATTTCCGTGCCGTCCTTTGTGCCCGTATTGGCCACCTCAACAGAACATGTTCCGTTACCGTCACTTCTTACCTCTGACCTCTCACCTCTTACCTCGAACGTCGTGAAACTCAGTCCATAGCCAAAGGGGAACAGGGCATCGGTGAAGTAACGATACGTGCGTCCCTTCATCGAGTAGTCTTCGTAGTCGGGCAATTGGTTGCTTGACTTATAGAACGTAATGGGCAGCTTGCCACTGGGGTTATAGTCACCAAACAACACGTCGGCCACAGCCGTGCCACCCTCCTGGCCAGGATACCATGCCTGCACGATAGCCTCGCACGTCTCCGTCTCAGGTTGCAGGGCGATACACGAGCCTGAACAGTTGACAAAGACAATCTGCTTACCGGCAGCCTTCAACGCTTTCAGGAAATCGCGCTGCACCTTGGGCAGTTCGATATGGGTACGGTCGCCGCCTTTGAATCCATCAATATCCACGGGCATTTCCTCGCCTTCCAGACTGGGGGCAATGCCACCTACGAAGATGACCTTGTCGATACCATTCAGCTGGGCAATGTTCTCCTGATAGTCAATGGGATGCTCCTTGGCAATGTTGATAGCCAGATTGGCATTATAGGTATGGATATGCGAGAAACGCACCTCAATGTTGTAGCTCTTGCCCCTCTCAGCCTGAATGGCCACACGGTTGGGTGTGGTGCGCCAGATGTGGTGCATAAACTTCTGTACGCCGTCGATATAGAGTTCGAAGTGTCCGCAACCGTCCACATTCACCACATATTCACCAGCCTCCTTCGGGGTGAATACCGTCTCATACTTCGCTGAGAAATCCTCGAGCTGTACGCCAGGGGCAAAATTATGCATGCCAAACGTGGTGACAGCCAGTGGCTGGGTGTAATACTGCGTGGTGACGGGCTTGCCCTCCATCTTACGATTGTTCCAAAACGTACCCTTCATACCCTTCTTGCCGTCGAAGCTGCACTGCGAGGCCATCAGGCACTCCATCACCTTGTCGTAGGTCAGGTCACAACCCGGATAATAGATTAGAGTTGAGCGTTTAGAGTTTAGAGAAGAACGTTTTACCTTCATCTTCTGGCAGATGCCGTCGAGAATGGTAATGGTGTGGTTGGGCTGTCCATTATAGTTACCCCACATCATTGGAGTATTGTCAGCATTGGGACCAATGACGGCAATTCTTTCGTTCTTCTTCAAGGGAAGGATTTCGTTCTTATTCTGCAACAGCACGATAGACTGACGCGCCATATCCAACGACAGGTTGGCAGAAGCCTTGGTAGACATGGCAGAATACGGAATCTTCGACCATTCCACCAGCGACGGGTCATCCATCTCACCCAGGTCGAAACGGCCTTCCAGCAAGCGGATGACATGCTTGTCGACCTCAGCCTCAGTGATGAAGCCACGCTTCACGGCTTCAGGAATACTGCGATAGGCATAGCCGTAGCCGCACTCCACGTCCGTACCGGCAATGGTTGCTTTGGCAGAAGCATGCACAGGCGACGACGAACTCTTGTGCGACTCATAGAAATCCGAGACGGCGCCACAGTCGCTGACAACGAGGTACTTAAAGCCCCACTCGTCGCGAAGGATGGTTTGCAACAGACGCTGCGAACCACAGCACGGATCATCGTCCAGTCGCTGGTAGGCACACATCACCTCGCGCACCTTCGCATCCTGCACCAGCGTCTTGAAGGCGGGCATATAGGTTTCCCACATATCACGCGGCGACACATTGGTCAGGTTAGCCGAGTGGCGCGTATACTCAGGACCGCTGTGCACTGCATAGTGCTTGGCACAGGCCCACAGCTTACGGTACTTCGCCTCCTCAGGACCTTGAAGGCCCTTCACCACCTGCACACCCATCACTGAGGTCAGATAAGGATCCTCGCCATAGGTCTCCTGTCCCCTGCCCCATCGCGGGTCGCGGAAGATATTTACATTCGGTGTCCACACGGAGAGGCTATGGAATTTCTCGTCCTCACCCGAGCCACGATACATGCGCTCGTTATACTGCGCACGGAACTCCGTCGATGCAGCGTCGAACACCTTATATAATAGTGCGGGGTTGAACGACGACGCCATAGCTATCGGCTCTGGGAACACAGTGACGTTGCCCATGTTGGCAGCACCATGCAGGGCCTCGCTCCACCAGAAGAATTTTTTTATTCCCAGACGGGGTATGGCCGGACTTTCGTCCAACATCAGTTTCGCCTTTTCCTCCAGCGTCAGACGTGAGCACAAGTCCTTGGCACGTTCCAATGCCGACAGGTTGGGATTCTGATAGGGATACGTTTGTGCCGACACCATCAGGCCGACACAGCACACCACGATTGTTGATAATAAGCGTTGTTTCATATCTTTTGTTTTATTCTTCAATCTTGATGATAAATCCGCCGCGAGGCTGACACTCCATCTCAGAGGGCAATTGGCTGACACCACTGATTTGCCAGTTTCCGTTGGCATCGTCAGCAAATACTTGCGCCTTCTTCCATTCCTTGCCAATAAAAGCAAGATCAGTTAAAAGCACCTGCAGTTCATCCAATCCATTGATACCTGCCACATACCACGTCTTTCCACTTCTGCGGGCCAGCACGGCACTCTCGCCAGGATAGCCCGACACGAAGCGCGTCTCGTCCCATACGGTAGGCAACTGACCTAAGAAGTCCTGCACCTCTTGGGGCTGCGACAAAAAGCTCTCCGGACGGTCAGCCAAATGCTGCAGTCCGCTCTCGTACAGCACTGTCAGCGCCAGTTCATGGGCATTCGACGTGATGTGCGGATGCTGCGAATCGCTAAACGCACAGGGTGTATAGTCCATCGGACCTATCACATTACGCGTATAGGGCAATGTGGCGTTATGACTGGCGGCCTTCTTCGTAAAGTGAGGCACGTTGTTATACCACTCGGCACCATAAACGCCCTCTGTAGAAAGGAGGTTCGGATAGGTACGCTGCCAACCGCGAGGGATAGGAGCCCCATGGAAATTCACCAGCAGGTGGTGACGGGCTGCACTCTCCAGCAAGTCCTGACAGTAGTCCATATTCGCCTGGTTGTCGCCGCTGAAGAAGTCAATCTTCACGCCTGCCACACCGATCTTCTCGCACCAGGCAAACTCCTTCTCCCTGTCTTCGGGCTTGTTCAGGCGGAACTTGGGCCCAGGGGCGCCGTCTATCCAACCAATGCAGGAATTATACCAGATGAGTGGCTTGACACCTTTCGATTTCGCGTAGGCTACGGCATCCTCAATGGTCTTGCCCTCGTTCGTTGCCACCTTGTCCATCTCGTCCCATTCGGCGTCGATGAGCACGTACGGCAACTTCAGCTGAACGGCCATGTCGACATATTTCTTGATGATGTTGAAGTCGTTCGAACCGTGGTTGTTAGCCCAATAGATCCACGACACCACACCAGGCATAATCCAATGGGTGTCGGCCAGTTTCGACGACTCGCTGACGTCCGTTACGAGTGTCGACTCGACAATGTCAGCCAGTTTGCCAATGATGACGACGCGCCACGGGGTGTGCCAGTCGCCTGTCAACTCCAGGTCGTTCTGGTCTTGCACCACGCGGAACACCTCGCCATCATTAAACAGGCTCGACGCACTCTGCCGGCGCTCGATATTGGCCTCGGTGATCAGGGCAAACACCTTTTCGTTTTCGTTTGCGTTTTCGTTTATGGCCTCCATCAACAACGGATAGCCCCAGTGGGTATTAATCTTATCAGTGACCATCGAACCGCCAAAGCCTCCCAGCGTCTTCACGTTGGCAGTGGTCGACATGGGGAAGAATCCCTCATAGCCGTCGCTCCACTGTTGCATCCACCGTTTCGTACCCTCGGGAATGATATAGGCCGTCTGCTCCTCAGGATGTTTCTCGTTTTGCAGGTTTGCATACTCATAACGGAAAGCAATACCGTCGTTATACACCCTCAGCACCAAATTGCCGCAACGGTACTCGTTGGCTTCGTTCACGCAGTGCAGGCGCTTGCCTGACAGCATCCAATAGTCATTCTTCACGGGGCCCGTCCAATTCACGAAGTCCGTATTGCTCAGGCCCACACCGGTCAGTTTCAGCGCCTTCTGGCCGTTGTAGTTCACCACGAGATTTGCGCCCTTCACGTCCAATGTCAACAATCCGTTGGGCGAAGCCATCGTCTGATGCTCCTTAGGCGCCTGGTCCAACAGGAAGCGGTCCAGGAACGACTCCACAATGGGGAACTGGCTCTGGGGCAGCTGACAGTGTCCGTGCCCACCAACCACACTCCACGACATGCGGTCGGCAATGCCGAAGCGCTGCCACACCTGGTAGGCGGCCTTTGCTGAATAGAACATAGAGCTGTCAGCCAGCCATTCGTAGTCGGTATTGCCCAACAGCAACAGGGCGCGCGGACAGACCATCGCACACAGCTCATGCTGGTCGTAGGGCAGCTGGTAGACGCTGTCACCACGGAAATTCTCCTTCTGACTCTCCAGGAACCAGTGGTAGTCGGTCTTGTCGATATCCTCCAGATTCTTGCCTGCCAGCGTCAACTCGTGCGACTTTCTCCAGGCTGCCGCACCACCACCGCCAGGCTCCTGGGCAATGGTCAGGGCGATACGCTCGTCGAAGGCACCACAATACAGGGCCATCTTGCCGGCATACGAACAACCCGTCACACCAATGCGCTTCACGTCAATCTTGGTCTTCTCGGGACCCAGCTGTTGCAGTCCGTCAATCAGTCGGCTCATGCCCCACGCCCACTCACTATAGGCACCGTTGTCCTTCAGCTCAGGATACAGGCGGTCGAAGGCGTGCTCACCCCTGTCGTGATGCTTGCCGAACTGCTTGTAGTCGTTCACCTGCGCCGAGGTGAAGGTCGTTGTGGCAATGGGCCTGTCCTCAAACAGTTGTCGGGGCAGGGCTATCATGTCCGTACCAATCATCAGCGCATAAGGCGGTTGGCCCACCTTCGGATAGCGTATGTGCGACTTCAGCGTCAACGTCTGCTTGCCCACCTTCACGTCGACAAACAGTGTGTCACCCACCATGCGGGCTTTCACCTGCTTGGGTTTTACGGCAGGCTTTTCCCCGATACCGTAGTGCTGAATCATGTGTCCGATATCGCTGCGGCGACGGGTCCAATCGGCAAAACTCGTAACACTCTCCAGGGCGTAAGGCAGTTCGCGGATGATGGGTAACTGGTCGGCAGCAGGCATCATAGGCTTAGGTATCTTGCTGCCCGTGTGTTCCACGTCATACACCAGGGGGACGGTCTGCGACCATCCACCCAGTGTAATCAGAGTAAATAAAATAGTTGATAATAGTTTCTTCACAATGGGTTAGTTTTATGGAAAAGGAAAGGGGTTAGTCTACTTCAGTTTCTGGAACAGTTTGTTCTGCTCCAGCGTCCAGTCCTTGCGGTCGAGCAGCTGGGGCTTCTTGCCGATAAACATCTTGGCGGCTTCCTTGTCGCCCTTCAGTTGCCAGTTCAGCCAAGCCAGTGCGGGGATAGTGAACTCACCGCCATGAGCCTCGCGATAGGTGCCGCCGTGACCCACGGGGAAGTTGATGGCAACGGCGGGCACGTGGCTGATGCGCTTGAAGTCGTCCATACCGTTCTCGTAGGCAATGTCTTCCTTACCGCCCAGCATATACATAATCGGGGTGTGCAGCTCGGTCAGCTTATCCTTCTTGGGCATGGGCATACCGCCTACTGCCTGTCCGGCATTCTCATTGTTGAACAGTCCGCTATTGCAGATCATGATGGTCGTGATGCGCTTGTCGGCACAGTTGAACAGGGTCTGCAGACCACCGCACGACATACCGGCTACACAGATATTCTTCACGTCCAGCTTCTGGTAGTACGGCGACTGGGGGTCGGCATTCTGCTTGAAAGCCCAGTCAATGCTCTCAATCTGCTGCTCAGAACGCGACATGGGGCCTTTATACCACTCGTCGGTCAAGGGGATGTTACCCGTGGCCACCACGATATATCCGTTCGAGGCAATCTCGTTCAGGAAATTCATGTGTTCCCAAGGCGAATTGGCACAGGCACCATTGCCCCATACCAGGATGGGCAGGGGATGCGTGGCGTCGAACTTCGACAGGTCCTGAGGCACAAACACCGTGTGTTCCTTCAGGTCGCTCTCCTCTTTCAGAATGGCCTTGTAGGCTCCCGTACCGCCGTCCTCGATGATGCGGGTCTTGGCGCAACATCCGGATTTTCCAGAACATCCGGATTTTCCGGACACTTCATTGAGGAAACAAACCATCTTCTTCAGGTTCTCCTCGCTGTACATACCCATGCCGTGACCACCTTCAGGCACGAAGGTTGCCTCGGTCTTCACGCCAGCGGCCTTCAGCAGTTCAAAGAATAGCTTACCCTGGCAGCAAGGCACCACATTGTCCTTCTCGCCGTGGAAGATGATGATCGGAGGGTTGTTCTTGTTCACATAGTACGTGGCACTCAGACTGCGATACTTGTCCGGCTCCTTGGCCAGCTTCGAGTTCAGCAGCACGTCCTCGGGCGAGTTCTCACCCATCTTCATGCCTTCGCCACAGTCCATGGCTGTCAGGTCGACGGGGCCCGACCAGTCGCAGGCGGCATTCACCGTGCTGCTCTCGTTCAGGAAGTTACCCACCGAACCTTCCAGGTCGATGTCCACAGTACCCACCGTTGTCTGCTTCAGACCGCTGGTCGTAGCTGCTGTAGAAGCCAGGTGACCACCGCTTGAGAAACCGCTGGTGGCGATGAAACTGGTGTCGAACTTATACTTCTTAGCCTCACCACGTACGAAACGGATGACGGCACGGATGTCGTGAATCTGAGCAGGCCACTTGGCATCCATGCTCGAACGGTGGTTCGGACAAACCACTGCATAGCCGGCTTCCAGCAGGCTCTTCACGATGGTACCGAGGTCGGCAGCACCCTTGCTGCTGTTCGAGAACCACGCACTGCCGTAGATATGGATCACTACGGGATAGCTCTCTGCCTCCTTCTTCGGCAGATAGATGTCACAGGTGTGGAATGCCTGGTCGTCGCCGGCATAGTTCACGTCTTTCCACTGCTGGCTGGTCTCCAGCTTCACTTCCGGCATCTGGAAACCGCCGAACCCTCCGGCGGGCTGTGCCTGCGCCAACAACTGGCCGCACAACGCACATACAATAATCAAAATCTTTTTCATAGTTGATAACTGTTTTATATTGTTTTACTTTTTTACCTTTTTACCTTTCAACAGATATGTCCGAGAAGTAGTGGTCGCGCAGGGGCTTGCTGACAGCCTCACCAGTCAGCGTCAGGTGCTGCTCCATACGGATGTCCTCCGACGAGGCTCCAATCTTCACCACATACTCGCCGGGCACAATGTTCCAACGGCGCTCACCACCCTCGCTGCTGTAGAAACCAAACTGCTCGAGATAGAGTTTCACACGTACGCGCTTCGACTGACGGGGTTCCAGCGGCACGCGGGCAAAGCCCTGCAGCTTCAGGGGTGAGAGGTGAGCGGCAACGGGTGAGTTCTCTGCGGGTGACACATAAATCTGGGCGATCTCCGTCGCACTGACCTTGCCCGTATTCTTCACCTCGAACGACAGCTCAATGCACTCATCGGTGGTCTTCGCCTCGTCGTCCAGCGCCAAATGCTTATAACCAAAGGTGGTATAGCTCAGACCATAACCAAACGGCCACTGAATCAGTGAGTCCTGCTTGGCCTGATAGCTGTAGCAGATGGGCTCGTAGATTTCCTCGCTGGGATAGCTCACTGCCAGCTTGGCCGACGGCGACACGTTGCCAAACAGGATGTCGGCAACGGCATGTCCGCCTTCCTCGCCCGGATACCACGCCTGAATGACAGCGGCACAGCGCTCGGCCAGTCCCGAGATAACCTGTGCACGACCACCGAACACCACCAGCACGACGGGTTTGCCCGTGGCCAGCAGGCGTTCCACGTATTCCTCCTGTTTGCCGGGCAGGCGCAGACCCTGACGGTCGCGGTTTTCGCCACACAGCATCACGTTCTCTCCAACGGCGGCAATGATGACGTCGGCAGAGTCGGCCATGGCAAGCGCCTCAGTACTGTCGGCAGGCTCGCCGGCATCCACCTTACGGTGCAGCAGGGCATACTCCCAGGCACGCTCGTCGCCACCCTTCGAGAACTTCGTCTCTATCTCTTCCGTCCAGTCACACCCGCGGCTGTACATCAGCGTGTCACCCTCGGGCAGACGGTCGCGCATGCCTTCAAGCAGCGTAATCACATGGGGATGATCCAAGTCCTGCTCATTCATCTTCCAGAAATAGGTCATAGCAGGAAACGAATAGTCGCCGCACATAGCCCACATCGTATTGGCGTTAGGACCGGTGAGGAGGATTTTCAAACCTGAACCCCTCTCCGTCGAAGCCTCCCCTTGGGGAGGTGTGGTGGGGGTCAGAGGCAACAGATTGCTGTCGTTTTGCAGCAATACTATCGACTGCGTGGCAATCTCGTAGGCTGTCTGGCGCTCCTCGGGGGTATCCAGCACTATCTTCTCCTTGCCGTACAGGTAGGGCTTCTCGTCCATCAAACCGGCACGGAACTTATAGCGCAGCACGTTCTTCACGGCACGCTCCAGCGTCTCCTGAGCCACCAGACCGTTGTCGATGGCCGCTTGCAGATATTTGAAATTAGCACCGAACGGGAAGTCGACGTCGCAACCGCCATTGATGGCCATCGCCGCCTTCACCACCTCCGGAGCCACAGTCTTCTTTCCACTTTCCTCTCTCCACTCTCCATTCAAAGGTAGCTGATCTATCGCCGTATAGTCGCTCACCACCATACCGTCGAAGCCCAGATACCCGCGCAGAATGTCGTTCAGAATCCAGCCATTAGCCACACAGTTCACAAGTCCCTTCCCGCTATTTTTCTCGCCTTGAGACAAATCAGAATTCTCAATTCTCAATTCTCCATTCTCAATTCGCATCGCATGATATCCCGGCATGATGCACTTGCTGTTCGCCAGACGAATCATCGCCTCGTGGGGCAACAGGATGTCTTCCATCAGCTCTTTCTCGTCGGCATCACCACCGCCGCCATAGCCCAGGTAGTGCTTCGAACAGGCTCCCACACCCTTGCGCAGGTCGCCTTGCTGCAGGCCACGCACAAAGGCCACACCCATCACCGCCGACAGGTATCCGTCCTCGCCGTACGACTCCTCCAGGCGGTTGAACGACGGCGTGCGACACACGTCGACCATTGGCGACAGCGACAGCACACCACCCATCCGGCGCATCGTCGTACTCGTCTGACGGGTCTTCACCTCGGCCAGCTCAGGGTTAAACGAACACGCCTGACCAATCTGTTGCGGATAGATCGTCGCACCGCGGGTATTGATGCCCGACAGCACCTCCTCGTGAAACAAGGCGGGAATGCCGCTCGGTGTGTGCTTCATGAGCCACTCCTGCACGGCAGCGACATGGTCGCGCAGCACGTTCGGGTCCATGGGCTTCTGACTGGCATACTGCGAGAAATGTCCGATGCCGTTTGGTATCAGTTCCTTGCACTTCACGGTGTCCAGCCGGCCCTGTTCGTCAAACAGGTCGTCCATATAGCAGCTGCGCAGTTGGGCGATGCGCTCCTCTTGCGACATCCGCTGGTAGAGTTCGTCTATTTTCTGTTCCATATCTTTATTCTCCAAAGCAGGCCGGCAGGCAGTCATCAACACCGCCGCACCAGTCATGATGAGGTATCTCATTTTCATAGTTATTACATTTTGCCTGCAAAATTACGAATTATTTTCCAACCGCCCCACCCCGTCATGTAACACAAACTATTGCGTATGTAACATTCCACTTTACAACAAGAAAAGTCTTGGAGTTTTTTACGCCCAAGACTCTTCTTTTTTACTTATTTTACATTTTGCCTTTGGTCATTTTTTCAGAAAATCCACCTTCCTTCGGTTCCCCTCAGGCCTCACCGCAAAGTGAACCCACACGCTCTTCGCACTCTGCTCGATGAACAGCTCGTCAAAGTCCTCCTGACTCTCGTCGCTGATGTCGAGGAGTATGCACGCATAGCGAATGGCCTGTTCCTTTCCCAGACACCGTATATCCACCGCACATCCCGTCAGGTGGTTCGAGTTCGGCGCCCCACCGACGGCCTTATTCACCTGTGGCGACCTGTAGCCGCTGTTGATGATGATCGGGTCATCCCCGTCACCGTAGCGGCGATTCCACTCGTCGCGCAGGGTTTCTAACCAGCCTGTAAGGCGCTTCAGATTCTCGATATGCACGTGCGACGGAATATTCCCGTCCTTCGTTTTCACTGATGTTTTCGTCATCTCAGCGAGCGTAAAATGCTCGCTGAGTCTGACATTCTTGTTAATTTCTACCATAATCTTCTATTTTTCCTTTTTAGTAAGCTTTATAAAACTGTGCTCTGTGCTCTGTGCGCAGTGACCTCTACTCTTCCATGTTCTTATCATGTGATTTGTTTCTCGCACACTGGCATCAAGACCTTGTTGCCGACGAACGCGCTGTGCATCTTCTAACGTAAACTCATCCGGCAAATCCAACAAGAGGTTCCTGGGGCCGCGCTGACTAGTACGCTGACCGCGGTTTAATTCTCTACGGATATCGTCCGCAAAGTAATACATCTTACACCACAGGTCGTAATGCAAACTCCAACGGATAAATTCCTCTATGGAACTTTCCCACTTCATTCCATTGGCCACATAGAGCACGCAAGCCTTCAACCATGCAATGACGTTGGCTCGGAACGAAAGGTTCTCGAACACGCGATCCTGCGACAACCGTGAAAACTCAGCACACTCGGCAATGAGCCGTTTGGCCAGTTGTGTAGCCTGCTTGCATCCTACAATGCCGTATGGCTGCATCAGGTTCTGTATGTATGGCCTCAGCTGTTCGTCAAACTTCTCGTCGTAGATGCCATATACGGGCTGCTCGGCACCAATCTCACGCTCTGGGATCGTACAGAAGTTTATTCGCGAAATAGGCCCCTTTGTCAAAACCTTGGCAAAGTACTTGGTCACAGCCCCGATGGTGCCCGCTGAATTCCAGTTGAACCGGATACACACCTTGGCATTTACCGATTGCGAACTGGCGCGAGTCTGACCATAGCGGTTTCCCGGGTCAAAGGCCTGGCAGATGATGACGAACTGTTGACCGCCCGTACCTTTCAGTTTGTCAAAGAGTTCTATTTCATTCAGCTTAAAGTAGACGAAACGCCCTTTGGCCTCATCCAGTCGCTGTACGAATGCCGCGTGGGTCACATCGGCATCAATCTCCTGAATCACCAGGTCGTCGGGACGCTGAGCCTTGTCCTTATTAGCGCCCTTACGGTTGCATGCATCGTTATACTCCTTCAACCTATCCAGGTTCTCCTGATCACGTTCGCGAATGTCGGCCATGATGCGATTGATGGGTTCGTCGATACATCCCTTACCGGCACCAGTCCCCGCCAATGCCACATTCATCAGCGTCGGCTCGTGCAACACGTTGTCAGTATATAGAAACTGGGTGTTACGCATATGTGCCCCTAATGATGGAAATACCGCATGGGCAACAGTAGCCTTATAAATCTCAGGGGTGTTTTTGGTGAGCAGCTTGATGAGCTTCGGCAACTTCTCAGGCATTCTCGGCGGCTTTGGGTTCGAATAGATTTCCGAAAGCGACGACGCCATGGTTGTTTCCACAGGATTACACAAAAGGGACGGTTCTTTTTGTGTACTTTCCTCTGCCTTCAGCGAGCGCAGGAAGACCTCCTTCTGCGTCTGGTTCATCGGGCGGTTCTGGTCGACGTACTTGTCGTAGAAGTTCTGGACCAGCGTCCTACAGTCCTGCTCCTGCGAGTATTCGGGCATCTTCTGTTGTAGCACGCCGAGCAGTTCACCCTGTGCCATCATCTGACACAGCGTGGGCAACAACAGCTTCAGCGTGTTATGCCTTACCCCGTCGCGGTTCAGCTGCTCCAAGGTCAACCCCGTCATGGCCAGCGTCTCGTCGAATGCCGCCAACGCCCTCGCCGAAGGGTCTATGATGGTTGATGGCTGATGTTCGATGGCTGATGGGGTTTCTCTTACATCATCCGTCTTCCATCTTACATCTTTTGCCGGGTGCAGCTCATCGCCGAACATCAGTTCCTCGTCCATATACAGGATATATTCACGACATGGAATGTAGATCCCACGCTCCTGCTCATGGACTTGTTTATCGTAGTCCACATCACCCAGTATATGAGACATCCATGCCTGTGCCGTCTGACGGTCCATGCCTTCAGGGATGTCGAACAAGACGGCAAAGCCAGCACCACCGATAGAGATATTAAACATGTTGATGCCCAACTCACGTTCGTGGCCTTTTATCCTCAGTTCATAGATTTCACGACCATTCGGATTGCCGTCCACGTCGATAATGGCCTTCCCCGAGTCCACAGGCTCGCCCTCCTTGCTCTTATAGCCCTTCAGGAAGTGCGCATGTGGCGTATAGAACGAGGCGCCAATCTTCAGCTCAGCCTTTTTCGACTTATAGTCCTCCTTCGACAATTCCCCTCTCAGGTTCTGTTCCAAGGCATCTTTCAGCTCAGCGCAGATACGCCCCGTATTGGGATCATCGGCTTGCTTCCAGAAACCCTCGGCCGTGGCTGGCACGGTCGTGGGCTTTTTCATATTCTTTCCTAAATCTATTCTCGACATACTGCTAATCTGTTATATCCGTTTAATCCGTGTTCGTTAGGCATTGTCTACAATCTCCTTATCCACCACAGCCTCCCGTGACTGGATGTTGTCGCGGTCCATCGCGTTCAGGATGGCTTCCGTACCCATCACCTTCGGGAACTTCTCGTGACGGGTGATGTGCTTCGCCGTCTCACCTACGAAACCAAAGTCCAGGTCACAGATCTTCTTCTCCTTATAATACTTCGGAGCAGTACGGTTCCAAGCCTTAAAGGTTAACACATGGGTCTCCTTATCTATGAAAAGAACACCCTCAAACTTCTCGCCTTTCAGAAGCCCTGCAACAATTCTCAGGGCATCAACAATAAATATAAACTTTTTCATAATCGATTCGAATTTGTGAGTTGAAAGGGGGGAAGCGAAAGTTTTAGTTTGAGCTCATGGTTACATCCGGAAAACGTTTCCTCCGCTCACTCCTCCGACTCGTTTATGTCTTTATATAATCCGTTTAATCCGTAAAATCCGTTGTTTAAAGTGTCTGTATATCAGTGATATAGAACGCATTCTCGTGGCGGTCGTTGTTGTCGCCCCAGGTGCGGTGTTTCCAGAAACCCTTCACCACATACAGCTGGTTCTGGTAATACACAGTGTCACGGTTCTTCGAGGCCAGTTCACCCGTCATCTCCGCATAGATCACGTCGCCGCCATGCTTCAGCGTCATGCCGCGACTCTTGAAATACTCACTCGTACCGTCTTGCTTGTTGTACTGGCGCTCAGAGTATGCGCCCACCTCTTGGATAGTTACAATCTTCTCCATAATGTTTAAATGTTTAAAATAATTTTCTTACAATTTTCTAGTTAATTTTTTTATAATTTTGAGGGCCTTAGCCCGACCCTATTCTTAACTTCGTTAACTTCTCTAACTCCGTTAACTTCTAATGTAGAATGACTTCCTTCGTATCGATGTCCCTGACCACTCCCCTTCTCCTACCACAATCCATCAGACCGTCTCTTATCTTCCACTGGTCACACACATCCGTGGTTTTCACCTTCTCGTGGGTCAGCGTACAGAATCGCATGCCGGTAGCCTTGATGCCCTTCAGGGCGCACGATGCACAACACTTCTTCACCATGATGCCACAGTTGTTACGCACGTATTCAATTGTTCTTTCCGTCATAGCCTACATCTCTATTACATTAAACAACCTCTTGTCCTCGTCGCTCAACAGAGTCAGCAAGTCCTCGCTGTACGTCCTCAGAGTCCTTCTCAGACCGATGCCACACTCCGATTCCAAGGCATCGAAATAGCAGCGCAGCGTATTCATCAGGCCTTCCCATGTCACGAAGCCGTCCAAATCCATCACCTCACCAACTTCGTTGTCGAAGACGAAGACCCGATAGCAATTCTTTTCCAAACAGTCGTCGAAGTAGAGATTGACGATCACCCTCAGCTGAACCATGCCTTGCCACCAGTCGATGCCCCTGCGTTTCAACGACCTGACGGTGTCCGACAGCGCTTCTTCGCTGTTTGCAGGATAGCCCCGCAGTACGGCACCCAGCAACAGTGCCATCGTCGACGCCTCTACGGTCTCGTTTTCCAGACACAGCAGGCGCATGTCGTCAGTTCCCAGTCCGTTCTCATCCATGTACTCCTGGAGCGTCATCACTTCGTCCCCTTGGTCCACCATGACCCACTGGGCGCGACCTTCGTTGTCAATACCTGCGAACGCACATCTGTGCAACGCTCCACAATCATTCTCAAAATAAAATGCTTTTTCCATTTCTTCTTAAAGTTTTAAATGAATAAATAAGTTTTATAAATCTCTCTTTTGAAAACTCAGTTAATTGATAATTCAATGCCCTTTTCCTCTGCTATCCATTTGTAGCACGATACCAGGACGGCATCGGCCGAGAGACACCCCGTGGTGTGAATCACATGCATGCAAACAAAGTCCAGCAAGTCGTCAGCAATCTCCAGTTGCATGTCATCACTGAACCCCAGCAACATCGCGTTCAACAAATCCAAGAGTTCCGGCGAGACCCTTTCCTCCAAACCATCCATAATGAATTGTGCGGTACTGTCAATGCCATACTTGTAAGTCAAGTCTTGTTCGTATACCTTCATCGAGGTCTCGATTGAAGCTTTTCTCTTTCTTGTCATATGATTAATTAGATTAAATTATAGTTCGCGCGAGGGAACCCTCACACATTTTTTCGTTCTAAGTCCCGCTGGCACCCACGAAGGAGCACCAGCAGGATTATCGAGAGATTTACTTTAGTCCGAGTCTGCGTTCTTTTAATTCTTTAACCCATTTCTCGAAAAAAGCGTAGTCATCAACGTCGTTATACCAGACGTCGAACATACCTTCATACAATCGCTTGGCATTGATTTCCGACTTCTCTAACGATTTCAGAAAGCTTGCCGTTGCTCTTGTTAATCCACAGATAATAGCAGGAACTTGTTCTTCAGAAGCATCCTCGCATTCGATGCAATTCACTACTTCATCACAGAACAGTTCACCACTGTAAGCAGCTTTAATCATAGCTGCTTTGATGTCGCCGACCTTACTAGACTTTGGGTCGCGACGGAAGATGTTTAAAAACTTCTTCATATACTTATACCTTTTTATTGATTTATAATGCTCTCCAGCCTACTGGAGGTTTGTTGTTTCAGCAATGTCAAAGATCACTTTTTGTCTTTCGACATTGCAAAGGTCGGCAAAAAATCAACGCACATAGGAATCCTTCCGCTGATGCAGACAAGAAACTTGCAACAACGGAAAAAAGAAAGGGATTTTCACCAATCGGCAAAAATCCCTATCTCAAAATCCTAATTTTCTTCCGCTAAAACATAAGGGTATCACCCCGTAGGACGGAAGAAAGGAAATAAAGTCTCGATTTATCCTCTTCTTCGAGGTTCTCAAACACATCTTTCGATGCAATAGTGGGGTGCAACTGCTTCAAATAATCAGCACATTCCACATCTTCGATAGCCAACACCTTATTAATTATAGAATAGCAAAGCCAGTATGGTTCCTTATATTTCTGGAACTCCCTATCAGTAAAGCTCCTAAGGTTTCTTTCGTCTATCATACAGAATGCCTGCCCATTAGTTTTGCGTAGAGGTCTCGTAATGGTATCGGCAGATATTTCTTCCTCATAGACTTCTTTCATAAAGTCGGCCATTAGGGTGGCATTATTCTCTTCGCTGAATACCAGCCCTAAATCCCTCATGGCATAAAATAGAAACGCGGCATTCATCTTGTTGTCGAACCCCACATAGCAGGCAATTGCATTCTTTATCAGTTTTGCAAACCCCAAAGCAGCCTTATTCACAAATAGCTTACCTTGATAATCATCACATGATGTAAGTAAGAATTTGGAATTCAAGTGGTCGGATATAAGCTTGTCACTCTCCCTATACTTAAAGTGCGACATCATATCATCATATCCAAATTTATCCCTTTCATCAGCTACAATTTTGGCTACTTCTTCAGAATCTGATCTGCACAGATTTATAAAAGTATTTTTACGATTTGTGCCAGGAATAGTGTTTTCTGCATGAATATCTGCTAATAGTTCCTCCAAAATCTCAGGTTCAGTTTTAAAATCTTTACCTTCATATTTTAGATTTTCATTATATTTTATTTCACCCAGTACTTGTTCTATCAAAGCAGCTTTGTCTTGACACCACAAATTCTTTAAATAATAATCCTCCATTGCCTTAAAACGAGCCATCCTTAATTCATTGTCTCGTTTCAGTTTCTTCCCGTCATCCAACATTTTGTCAATCCTATTATTGACGGTCTTGATGCAATCTTCCAGTTCTAAGAAATTGTTTTTTGAAGTTTCTATCATCAACTTTCTGGCTCTTGTATAATCGCTGTCCTGCTCTTTTGGGGGGAAAAGCAAGGCAAGGTTCTCTTCATATACGATTTCTTCGCTTTCAAAAATAGGTTCTGTATTCTCACTGGGCTGGAAACCAATATCCATATCGCAATTACAGAGAGACAAATATTCCATGATGCCATATAACTCTTTTCGTGTTTCCACCAATTCTATACCTGTTACATCAGGAATAAAGCGATCTTGCCACCATTGGATTTCTTTTATTAAGAAAGCTAATCGACGTCCGGCTACTAACAAAGCATATATCATCATACCCTGCTCCGAAGGATAGAGCGTAGTGTACGTGTCTTTCACCACATTGCCTAAATTGACAAAGTGGTCGAGTGAACTTTGTAGTTTATTTTGTAACTGCTCTATACTCATAGCTCTCTTTAAGAAAGCGTGGGAGCGTACTGCACTCACCGCCCCACTCCAAAAGGCTCTGGTTTGCCTGTCCAAGAAAGACGACAAGCCGTCCGTCCCACGCCGTTTTTGACAGCACAGGCCAGATAGTTTCATCGTCAGGCTTTCTCGGACTTATTTGCTTTCGCTTGAATTTACCAGATTCTTTGGAGCTTTCCGAAACGCTACCTAACTGACGCTAAAGCTGATAAGTTTTTATTCTTCTGTTTCTTCTATATCTGTTTCGTTATTATTTTTATTTATTGTCATGTTGTCTATTTCAGCATAGAGTTCCTCTATCCTCTGAACAATGCGATGTTGCTCTGCTAAGGGAGGAAAGGGGATTAACAAATCCTCAATATATTCGGTCTTTACATTATTGATATTTGTTCCCTTTACTTTGTCTCTAATATGTTTTCTATAATATTCAGACGAAAATATTATCTCAAGATATGAAGCGTATAGATCCAAATAAGGCCTAATAATTCTGAGAAATGCTCCTATTTGAACATTCTCATATGTTTTGCGAATGAATGCAGGTTTTCCAATAACAGCCTTGCTTCCTGTTGATGCTACAATAATAATATCATTTTTTGCTATATTTTTCTCATTATCGTATAATTCAAAGGGGACAAAAACATCATCATCGTATAAATATAATTCATTATTTTGTATATTACCACCCCTTAATATACGAACACCCTCTCTTTTTACATCATTCTTGGAATATGATGTGCCACTTATCAACTTTATTAAAGTAGATAATGTAACCCATTCCCAACTTTCAGGTATTTCGAAGGGTATTTCATTCTTAGAGATGGGTGTCTCTATAAGGTCTTTTTTCTTCAGTACACCTTCCTTAACAAGCTTCTTCTTTTCTTCTCGAATTTGCTCCAAGAGAGCGCTTGCTGGCTCATCGTTAGAGTTTTGCGTACCCAGTTTACCTTTAACAGCCTCTTGCAGAATACTTTTCTTTAGTTTATTCGGCAATTCTGCATCCATCTTTGAAGCCTCCTCATAAGCCTCACCATATTCATTTACTATAGGAAGTATCTCTTCAATACGTTCCACAATACGATGCTGCTCTGCAAGAGGAGGTAGTGGGATTAGTAGTCTTTTGAAATCAGTCTTGTTGAATTTCCCTTGCGCAGTGGAAGAAGATATGTCATTAAGCAAATTCTTGCCATATCTTGAGCAGAACAAAGTGTAAAGCCAGTCCCTTTGTTCATCCCAATAGAATCTTACCATAACCGTATTGGGAGCTAGAGTCATACGGTAACTCAAAGTTGGAACAATAAATACTTTACCAATTGAAGCGCCTATGTTGGGGAGAATAAGTTCACCACCATAAAGGTTTGAGTTAGACAAGAACTCATATCCATGTTTGTCAGTATAAACTAAATCTGTTTCAAAATTGGTCTGAAAATCCTTAGTTCGTACTAATATCGCATATTCTTTATTTGAATAGTACTTTACGTTTTCCCGTAGTGAAGCAAAACTACCACTTGCCACAAAATCTGTAACCTTACAAGCATATTCATCAATCCTACACCACCCCCAACCACATGGCACATTAAATGGAATTTCATCGTCAATACAGATATCTTCTATTTTTTTATTTACAAAGTGTTCCATCCAATGCCCATCATCAGAGAGATATATATGGCTTTCATTTTTGTCTGCCTTTATCTTTTTTCCTTTAACCAATCTACGTTTCTCCTCCCTGATTCTTTCAAGGAGGACAGAAGCTGGCTCATCGTTGGGGTCTTGAGGAACAAGCTTTCCTTGTATGGCAAGTTGAAGGATACTATCTGTTAGTTGCTTTGCTGTCATACCTCTTCCGTTTTAATGCCCAACATTGCCTCAATCTTCGCAAGAGTTCGGTCGATTTTAATGTCTAACTCTTTACGACGCAACTTATAGCTTGTAATCAAATCGCCCGGAGCAAGAATGTCTTCTTCCTCCTTGGGAAACTTACATTGATCGAAATTGCATTGCAACTCTTCAATCAACTCCTGTGGAGTAAAAGAACGAGACTTTGCCCCATCATCAAGAACGCGACGATTATCCCACCATTCACGTACAGGGTCAAAGTGCTCTGGCAGGATGCGTTTTGTCTTGGAGAAATGTTTGTAACCCTCAGGCATATCCAAACGGTAGAACCATGTTTCTTTAGTTGCATAGCCTTCAGGTGAATCCTCTGCTGGTTTGTTATCAAAGAACAGAATGTTTGTCGCTATAGATGTATATGGTGAAAAAACGCTGGTTGGCAGACGGACAATAGTATGCAGATTGAACTCTGTTAGCAAACGCTTCTTAATGGCAAACTTAGGACCATCAGTACCGAATAGGAAACCATCTGGAAGCACCACACCAGCACGTCCATTTTCAGCGAGGCGTTGCATAATGAGTACCATAAAGAGGTCAGCTGTTTCTGAACTTCGATATTCCTGCTTAAAGTTCTTGGCGGTGGCTGCATCTGTTGCACCACCGAATGGTGGATTCATGGCAATGGTATTCAGTTTTCCATCCTCCTGGTAATCACTCATGGGGTGACTCAATGAATCCATGTGGTGAATCTCAGGTTCTTTGATACCATGCAACATGATATTTGTTGCAGCCAATAAGTAAGGAAAGGGCTTCCACTCCTGTCCCATTACAGACTCTTGGAATTTCATTTCATCGGCAGCCGTCTTCACCTGCTTGGTATTTATCATATAGTTAAGGGCAGAAATTACAAAGCCTCCAGTACCCATAGCTAAATCGCCCATCTTTTCATCTATCTGGGGGTGCAGTCTTTCTACCGTAAAATCTGTTACAGGACGAGGCGTATAGAACTCACCAGCATTGCCAGCAGACTGAAGGTCACGCAAGATACTCTCATAGATGTCGCCAAACTGATGACTCTCCTCATTATCCATCAAGTCAACATCGTCAATAATATCAATAACATCGCGAAGCAGCTGCCCATTCTTCATGTACTGGTTCACTTCATCGAAGACCTCTTTTACAATAGCCTCATGGCGTTTCGATTCGCTGGTAATGCGAATTCCTTTGTATTTAACCTTCGGCTTCTCGCCCTCCTTTGTGGGCTCCATGATGTCTTCGCCCTTGAGCACAGGAAATAATATCTTGTCGACAAAGTCGAGAAGAGGTTTACCCGTCAAGAACTTCGACTTGATTTTTCTGTCTTCATCCTTTGATGGTGCCCAGTTGCGCCAACGCAAGTCTTCTGGAATAATACTGACATATTCCTCACCATTATCCATGGCATCAATCTCCCATTCCATTTCCTGGGCATCATACACTTTCAGGAAGAACATCCATACCATCTGTTCGATTCGCTGGGCATCACCATTGATACCTGCGTCCTGACGCATCTTTTGTTGTATTTGTTTTACTAAATTACTTACTGCCATTTTGTTTTATCCTACTTTGTATAATTCTTCTTCCAATTCCCTGACAGCCTTATTGTAATCACCTTGTCCTTTGAAGAACTTGGTAAGGATGACAGGGCGTTTTGCTATCGAAGCAAACGGATCAAGTTTCAGAATTAGCGGGTTCTCTATTTCCGTAACACCCACTTCTCCGAACTTATCCATCAACCCCTCGATTATCTTCCTCGCGGACTCGGAATACTTATCTAGATAGCTACTCTCTTTAACTCGCTTTGCTCTGTCTTTGCGAGTTAGAGGTGTCTGGTCGTATGCCAAATGACAAATGATGTCGAAATAGTCGTAGTCTTTAAGCTGAGGAGCCTCTTCGATGACTGCATCCAACAAGACATCATTTTCTTTCATCTCATCAATGATAGCCTGTTTCTTATCAGCCTTAGCCCATGCACCTCTGAATGCATCCAATGTGGGATACATGTTCTTAATGGCACGGCGTGTGAAATCAGTCAGTTTCTCGGTGCGAAGTGTTCTTCCATCCTCACCGATAATCTGCACCATCTCGTGAACAATTCGAGCTTCTTTACCTTCCACGTAATATTTTTTTCGATCAGTTGAAGAAGGAGATGGAGGAGTGTCCTTACTTTCGTCATCGTCAGCATACTTTTCCATCCTTTTACGTCTTTCAAATTCTTCCTGTTCTGCATCGCCATCAAACGCTCTATCAAAGAACTTTGTTGTAACATCACGAAAATCAAGAACCTCGAATGTCATTTTGCCCTTCTTTTCAAAAATACGGGTACCACGACCTATCATCTGTTTGAAAGTGGTTTCGCTGCCTACTTCCTTATCAATGACAATAAGACCACAGGTCTTACAATCCACACCAGTAGTTAGAAGGTCGCTTGTTGTAGCAATAACTGGATATGGTGCGTATGGGTCAATGAAGTCATCCAGCAGGGTTTTACCTACTCTGTCGTCACTGGTAATACGGACAATGTAGTTAGGATTCTTCTTCATCATGTCCTGATTCATACCTATTAGCAGTTCCCTCATCAACAGGGCTTCTTCCTGGGTAGGACAGAACACAATGGTCTTAGTCATACGACCCACTATCTTCATCATCTCAGTGATACGTTCGGCAACCTTCCTTTGGCGGTCCGATATATTTATGAACTTACCAAACTCATATCGCTCAAACTTGTCAGGTTCAATCTCTGCACCTTTTAAATCAACCTCACCTCTCTCTGGATTATATCCTGTAAGGTCATAATTAAAGTAAGATCTTGTAATGCGGAAAGGGGCAAGGAATCCATCTTCTATGCCTTGCCTTAATGAATAAGTAAAAACTGGTTCCCCAAAATATTCTATATTGTCTGCGCCAGGAACACACTTAGGTGTCGCAGTCATTCCTATTTTAACGGCAGAATGGAAGTGCTCTAGGATTTTATGATATTGTTTATCCTCTGCAACACTACTCCTATGGCACTCATCGACAACAATTAAGTCGAAATAATCATGTGGATAGTCAAGGTATGGATGCTTCATGCCTTGTTTTAATTCCTCTTCATTTCTCACCCACTGACCATAGAGGCTCATATAAATCTCAGCACTAGTTCCAGCATCTTTCCCCTGAACCTTTGTCATAAACTTACGGAATGGTTTGAAGTCCTGACGCATGGTTTGATCTATAAGGATATTTCTATCTGCAAGATAGAGTATTCGATTAAAATGCCCTGACTCATGCAGACGATATATTATCTGGAAAGCAGTATAGGTCTTACCTGTACCAGTTGCCATTACAAGCATTATTCGTTTTTTACCAGATGCAATTGCCTGTATCACCTTATTGATGGCGATACGTTGATAATAGCGTGGCGGAAAGCTATCGTTGTCGGTGTAGTAAGGGATATTCATCAAAGCCTCACCTTCGGGAGTAAGGTGTTCACTCTCTTCCAGATATTTTCTTTCTCGTTCTTTTAGTTCTGCAGGTGTGGGGAATTCATTCATTTCAAGAGTACGCTGAGTGCCATTGTGCATATCGTACTCTACGAATTGTTCTCCGTTGGAAGCATAGGCAAAAGGCAATTGTAAATCCTTTGCATAATCCATTGCTTGCTGCAATCCATCAGCAGGCAGGTGCTTGTGGTCTTTGGCTTCAACAACGGCAATGGGATAGTTTTCATCCACATAGAGGATATAGTCGCAACGCTTCCCCTTCTTGCGGTGCTTCAAACTACCTTGCACTATGATACGTCCGGCAGTATAGGCATACTCCAGTCGCATGTGCTTTTTATCCCATCCCTTCGTTTCCATGTTGGGCTGGATATACTGGTTCTTTATGTCCTCCTCTGACAAATGGTTGTCAGCGATGGTAGCCTTAAGTATTCCTTCGTGTATCATGTTACAATACTTTATTCTTCAAACGGATAGGTTTCGTCGTAAATATCACTTAGTAATCGATCGTTGTACAACCAATGCGGAGTTGGTTGAATGTGCCTTACTTTGTAACCTTTAAGCTGGGCAGACAACGCACTGATGGACGTTTCTTCGCCCTGATAGCAAACTTTACGATCTGAGGCAATTGTTACAAATATGCTCGGGTCGTCTTTCCAAACTAACCTTTCACCTTTCTGAATTCCCATTTCATAGAAATTCAGCGCAGGGC
>JAEEGH010006353.1_pt1 | contig 29005 bp, 22 predicted proteins | sample 9134181 | NCBI WGS metagenome assembly JAEEGH01 (sample SAMN16246544, study PRJNA631951) | gut metagenome | biome: gut microbiome; feature: rumen; material: DP-attached | host: Bos | place: Iran: Karaj | collected 2018-10 | reverse complement strand
AGCCTTGAGGACTGGAAAGGCTTGCGGAGCCTGGTGGAGCACGAAATCCCGTCATTCCCTCAGCTATTGGGGAAAGAGGAACATTCTCTGAGCGATTTGGAATATGATGTTTGTCTGATGATTCGTGTACATCTGAAGCCTTTGGAAATTGCCAAACTTAAAAAGTGTGCCCCTTCATACATCTCAAACATCCGGAAGAGTCTTTTATTGAAGATTTTCGGAATCGAAGGTAGCAGTGAGCTTTTTGACGATGAAATCGGCAAAATTGGCAGAAAGGATGCGGGGTGAAATCGTTTCACTGCATTTTGTGAAATCATTTTAGTGACTATTTTTTTGTTAATACACCGTAATAATCTAATTTTGTACAAACTTTTTATTTTAATGAAATCACAAAAGATGAAAAAACTGAATTTAATGTTTATGTCCCTGCTGATGGCTGGGATGGGAATGGCCTTTACGGCTTGTAGTAGTGACAACAATGACCCAAAACCGGAAGAGGTGGTGTTGGATGCCGACACGCTGCAGGTGTTTGACGGCTTCGACGTGAAGTTCCAGATGCTGGATGCCCAGGGCCGCCCTGTCACGAAATTCAAGGAGGGGGAGAACTTCACCTTCAAGCTGGCTGTCATCAACAAGCAGAAGGAGACCTTTGAACTCTCTACGGAATTCATTGGCATGGATGCCTTCCGCGTTTTCTCCGCCGCTGGTGATAATCTTGGCCTGCCATGGGACGCAGTTGTCCAAAAAGGGATTTCAGCTTACTTCCTGCACCAGTCGGAATCGGCCACAGTTTCATGCCGGGCTTTCGGCAAAAGCGACGAGGAGATTCCTTTCGAGTCTAAATTAGACTTTGCAAGGAATAAGGACAGGAATCCTCTGCCCAAGGGCAGCTATTACACGCAGTTTGAACTGAACCTCAATGCCCAAGGCGAAACACCCAGTGAGGGCTCTAAAGGCATCGTCTGCAAGAAATCATTTACTATAGAATAGAGCTCCAACCTTCAGAAAAAGACATGAGTCCTTAGAATTTTTTTCAAAAAATGTGTCGAAATGTGAAGGAAAAATCGTACCTTTGCAACCGAACACATATAAGAAGAAAGAGCATCCGACAGCTTTCTTGAAAGTCTCTCGAATTAGCCATTCACCAAGACATTCGCAAGAAAAGACGGCTGCCTGCTCACGCATCCTACAACGGAGGCGTGGGCATTTGGCAGTATCAACGATTGCGAATGGGTCGGCTAAACCCGAGAGATTTTGTTGTGACACCAAATAAACCCACCCACGGCCTCCGTTTCTTTCTTTCCCGCCATTGCGGCGTATTATATGTGTTTACAATCAAAGAAAAGAAAACGGAAACGAAAAATGAAAATCGATAACAACGAGGAAGCCCTCGATTTCATTAACCGTCTGCTTGAGCAGCTGCACCAGGCAGACTATACCAACCACGGCAGCAAAATAGAAGTAGTATATGTCGCCTCTGGCGGACAACACGTAGATACCCAGATAAACATTGGGGCCTACCCCAAACCCCAAGCCTCTCCCCAACCCTCCCCTAAAGGGAAGGGGGTAGACAGCGCTGAAGCGTTAAAGAAGCTGCCTGATGTTCTCGCCACCGACAAGGCGATGGCGCTGTGGAAGAAAGCCCAAGCGGCAGGGTGGATTGACGGTAACTACCAACCGCTGATCTCCCGCACGCAGGCTGCACTGTTGGCCGATGCGATGGCGGAGCGGCTGGGCATCAAGGAGAAATGGAAAGTGTTTGAGGGGCTGTGGAACAGGAAGTACATGCGGAGTGATTACAACCTGGCCCTCACCAGAAAAAGAACGCTCGACTTTCAGGACGAACTGAAGCAGCTGATAATTGACAGAGCGTAGTACCCACGCGTAGTACCCCTAAGGGCAGTTCTAATCGGAGATTATTCGTAACTTCGCGGCATAAAAGTTTAACAAGCGAAATGAAGTTATGAATGATGATGTGATGAGCCAGTTGGATGCGGAACTGGAGCATGCGGGCGAGGAAACGGCGCTGAGTCCGAAGATGCTGTTGCTGGAGCAGTTGAGGATTACGCCTGAGAAGCAGTTGACGCCGATGGAATTCCTGTTCCACTTGTATGGCAAGCCGTGTTTTCCAAGGCGCGAACTGGTGGCGATAACTGGTAAGGCGAAGTCGGGAAAGACATTCGTCACGTCGATGCTGATGGCAGTGGGGAATCTTAACGTTAACCTTAACCCTAACGTTAACCCTAACATTTGTCAGCTGCCATTGAAGAGGATGCGCGAGGAACCGTTGCATGTGATGTGGTACGACACGGAGCAGAGTGACGAATCAACGCAGGACATCCTGAAGAACAGGGTGATGAGGATGGTTGACGGGGATTGGAGGTTGTTTGATATCTTCAACGTGCGGGGTGTGGCATGGAAGGAACGGCGCGACCTGTTGCGCGAGGGTGTGACGCGGTGCAAGCCCGACCTTGTAATTGTCGATGGCATCCGTGACTTAGTGAACGACATCAACGACGGTGTGCTGGCACAGGAGGTGATGGAGGAACTGATGCACCTGGCCACGGAGCACAACTGCTGCATCGTGTGCGTACTGCACCAGAACAAAAGCGGCGAGGACCACAACCTGCGCGGATGGATCGGTACGGAACTGATGAACAAGGCGTTCGAGGTGTATGCCTGCGAGAAAATGCTGCCTCAACGGGTGTTCAAACTGGAGCAGACGCTGACGCGCAAGTACGACATTGACCGGACGATGTATTTCGAAGTGGGCGATGACGGGTTGCCCGCCGTATGCGCCATGCCCGTGGACGAGGGACGGACGGAGGCGCGTCAGGAGAAGTTGCCGCCGCTGAACCAGGTCTACCGCGTGTGTGACGACGACGGCCGCTGGTCGTTCGACGTCGCGCACCTGTTTCGCGATGCCCTGCGCGGCGAGGACGAGGTGGGCGGCGGTGAACTGCGCGAGCGCGTGATGCAGCTGTCGGGCATCGCCATCCCGTTCAAGTACAACCAACTGCTGGCCGAGGCCCTGCAGCAGAAAGTCATCGAGCGCGTGGAGCGCGGTGGTCGCACGTTTTATCAGCCGGCGCCCTTCTGAAGCCTCTGCCCCCTCTTATATCTGTCCCCCTATGGGGGACTTAGATATGAGGGGGAGGCTTCCTCAGGGAAGTTTTTAAATTGAGAATTGAAAATTGAAAATTGAGAGTTAGGGCGATGACGATGGAAGAGGTTTTCAAGCATACGTTCAAGGCGATGAGTAAGCGGCTGGATGAGCAGCGGGCCGAGGGACGGCGGCTGTGGCAGCGGCGACTGGGCACGGCATCGGAGTTCTGCCGGGCGGTGGTCAGCAACGGCTACCTCAGCGAGGAGCAGATGCAGCGGGCTGCACAGCGCTATCGGCTGGGTGCCAGTCGTGACGGCGGCGTCATCTTCTGGCAGATTGACGAGTGCGACTTGTTGCGCAACGGCAAGATTATGCACTACCGCCCCGACTGTCACCGCGACCACGACCGCAAGCCGACATGGACGGCCTACCTGCTGCGCAAGAGCGGACGGCTGCCGAAGGACTGGAACACCGACCACTGCCTGTTTGGACTGCACCAATTAAGTGAAGAGATAATAGTGAAAAGTGAAGAATTTGCTACCGCCCGAACAATCGCGGTGGTGGAGGCAGAGAAGACGGCGGTGATTATGTCGGAGGTAAAGCCTGAATATATCTGGTTGGCGACGGGCGGTAAGACCGAGCTCAACGTGGCGAAGCTGCGCCCCCTGGAAGGTCGCCGCGTCATTCTCTTTCCCGATACCGACGAGGACGGCCAGACCTACCGCGACTGGTACGACATCGCCGAGGCCGCCAGCGACGTATTCGGTCACCCCGTCACCGTCAGCAGTATCCTGGAACAGCGTGCCACCCCCGTCCAGAAAGCCGCCAAGATTGACCTCGTAGACCTGCTCTTCCCTGAGCCGTAAGTATGGTGTTTAGCCGCCGTAAGTATGGCACTTAGGCACTGAAAGTATGATAGTTTATAATTCATAATTCATAGTTTATGGTTCATAGTTAATGGAGTTTTTATGAAAGCAATGACGAAACAACAGTTGGCCCAGTGTGCAGGCGTGACGGTGCGGACGCTGTTCAACTGGTGCAGACCATACCACAAGGAACTGGCGCGGTTGGGACTGAAACCCGGCATGAGGGTGCTGCCGCCGCACATCGTGAAATGGATAGCAGACAGGTTCTGCATCGACTTGGAAACGTAGTCACACGGTTGGCTACGTTTTTTTTCGTCTTTACCTTGCGTTATTCTGCGCTATCCGTACGAGCCTGCATGAAGCGGAAATCGCCCCTTCCGGATGTTGTACCTTTGCAATATCAGAGAAACACTCTGACAGAGTAGATGAAGTTGCAAGTCGCGCGGTAGCAAATTCTTCACTCTTCACTATTCACTTTTCACTTTTTTGATTATGATTTTGTATGTATTGAAACAGAACAAGAACTCGAAGTCGCTGGCCTTTGGCAAGTGGTACGCCTATCCTGTGATAGAGGAAACCATCGACCTGGATTCACTGGCCGAGCACATGGCCAACCACAACACACCCTATTCGAAGGGAGCTATCACCGGCGTACTGACCGACATGGTGAACTGCATCAAGGAGCTGCTCCTGGAGGGCAAGAACGTGAAGATTGCCGACCTCGCCATCTTCTCGCTCGGCATCAAGAACAGCGGCGGTGCCACTTCGGAGGATACGTTCACCGTATCGAAGAACATCAAGGGCGTGAAACTCCGTGCCCGCGCCACCGGCGAACTGATTACCAGGACCCTGAACCTCGAGGCTTCGCTGAAGAAGGCTACCGTCACCACGAAGGCCAACAAGGATGACGATGACAATCCCGAGGTGAATCCTTAAAGGAAAGCTCTGACAAAGAGCATTGAGAACGTGTAGTCCCATAACAAACTAAACATTGACTTAACATGATTAAGATTTTCAAAGACATGAAACGCTGGAAGACCATCATCCAGTTCATCATTACCGTGCTGACGGCCATCATCAGTTCATTTTTCGTACAGTCATGCGCCACATTGATCTGATTGTCGTTCACTGTTCGGCCACGCGCTCGAACCAGAACTTTCCCGTGACAGCCCTCATCCGCTGTCACGCGGAAAGATTCGGATTCACAGGCTATCACTACTACATCACCCGTGACGGCCAGACCTACCAGACGCGTCATGAGCAGTTGGTGGGCGCCCATGCCGTAGGCTACAACAGCCACTCCTTAGGCGTATGCTACGAAGGTGGCCTGGACGAGCACGGCAAAGCCGCCGACACCCGCACACCCCGCCAGAAACGCGCCCTGCTGCGCCTGCTGCGCCGCCTGAAGAAAGCCCATCCCGATGCCCGCATCCTCGGCCACCGCGACCTCCCCAACGTCCACAAGGACTGCCCCTGTTTTGATTGTTCGGAATATTCGGGCCTGTAACCCTGGGTGCAGCGTCAACATCCGAGGCATCGTCCCAGATTTCTAACCCACAAACATCGAGTGAGTATGCATTACATCAGAGATCAACAATAAGTAAGAATGCAAAAAAAGAATGAATTCTTTTTGTTTTGCTCTCGACTTTTCGTAACTCTGCCATCAAAGATGGCGAAGTTACTCCGTCTCGGCAAAAAAAGAAACAAGTTTCTTTGTTTTGCACTCGACTTTTCGTAACTTTGCAGGGAAATTATATTCTACTATGGCAGACGAAAGATTATTACGGATGCAACAGCTCGTTAATGAGCTGAATGAGGCTTCTGACGCTTACTATAATGGGCGGGCGGAGCTGATGACGGACTATGAGTGGGACGCTCGCTTCGACGAACTGAAACGGATTGAGGAGGCGACGGGTACTACCCTGCCCGACTCACCGACACAGCGCGTCAGCGAGGACACCATCACCGGACAGAAGGAGGAACACGAGTTTGCAGCCCTCTCGTTAGCGAAGACCAAGCAGGTCGGCGACCTTGTCAAGTGGGCCGACATGCGCCCTGTATGGATTTCGTGGAAGCTGGACGGACTGACGCTTGTCGTGACCTACGACGGTGGTCAGCTGACGAAAGTCGTCACACGCGGCAACGGACATATCGGCACGAATATCACGCACTTGTCAACAGCCATTGCAGGAATACCTCAGTCTATAGAAGCACAGGGACATACCGTTATCCGAGGCGAGGCAGTCATCTCTTACGACGACTTTGAGCGATTCGTCATGGAAAGCGGCGAGGACTATGCCAACCCGCGCAACCTGGCTTCAGGGTCGCTGACGCTGAAGGATGTGGAAGAAGTCAGATTACGCCATATCCAATGGATTCCCTTTACCTTGGTTTATGCTGAAGACGACATGACCTCGTGGGGTGAGCGCATGGCATGGCTCGACCGTCAGGGTTTCAAGACCGTGGAGCGTATACTTGTCACAGAACCATCAGAAGAGGCCGTCGCCAGCGGCATTGCAACGTTTACGGAGAAGGTCACATCCAGAAAGAATCCCTTCCCCGTCGACGGTTTGGTGGTCTGCTACGACGATACGGCCTACGCCCAGACGGGCAGCGTCACTGGTCATCATGCCACACGTGCCGGTCTGGCCTTCAAATGGCAGGACGAGGCCGCAGAGACCATCCTGAAGGATATAGAATGGTCGTGTGCAGCCAGCACCATTTCGCCTGTCGCCATCTTTGAACCCGTGGAATTGGAGGGTACTACCGTGAAACGTGCTTCGCTGTGTAACATCAGCGAGTGTGAGCGCCTTGGCATCGGTGGTCCTGGCACACAGCTCAGCGTCATCAAAGCCAACAAGATCATTCCCAAGGTCATTGCCGTGACTCAGCAGGTCGGCACGTTCGTCGTCCCAGACCGCTGTCCTGTTTGTCATGCCGAGGCCGTCATTCGCGAAAGCGCGACCAGCGGCACCAAGACCCTCCACTGCACCAACCAGGACTGTCCTGCCAAACAGCTCAGGAAGTTTGCCCGCTTTGTATCGAAGGAAGGCATGAACATTGACGGCATCTCCGAGCAGACACTGTCGAAATTCATCAACCTCGGCTGGGTCTCAGAATATGCCGACATCTACGAGTTGCGCCAGCACATCCGCGAGCTGGCAAATATGGAAGGCTTTGGCGAGAAATCGGCCACCAACATCATGCGCAGCATCGACAAAAGCCGTAACGTGGAGTCCCACCGACTGCTGTATGCGCTGAACATTCCACTCTGCGGTCTCGACGTCTGCAAGCGTCTGCTTTCGGCACATCCCCTTGACGAACTTGTCGCCATGACGCAACCCAAAGAGGCAGAACCGCAACAGGCGGATGCGATGGTCGAGGGTGACCTGTTTGCTCCTACCCTGCCCGAACAGGATGTTGACGATGCCGCCGACGTATTTGCCCACATCAATGGCATCGGCCCAGAGAAGTCAGCACAGTTCGTGCGCTGGTTTCGCGATGCCAGGAACTTGGCACGCTACCAGCACCTGCTGACTAAGCTGAACGTCACCAACACCGCCACGACGCCCTCGGGTGACCGCTGTCAGGGGTTGACCTTCGTCATCACAGGCGACGTACAACACTATAAGAACCGCAACGAGCTGAAAGCCTACATCGAGCAGCAGGGCGGCAAGGTGGCCTCGGCTGTGAGCGGCTCCACTTCGTACCTGATAAATAACGATGTCACCTCAACGTCGGGCAAGAACAAGAAGGCCCAGCAACTGGGCATTCCCATCATCTCGGAAGACGACTTCATCAGCCGCTATGCATAACCCCTTGAGCATACTGCCATTACTGTTTCGTGTCCACCGTCCCAGCCGTGTCGTGGACATGAAAGCCGTCAGCTGTCCCTTTTGGATCAAGAAGGGCTATGAAGCCATGACCTTTTTCGGCCACATCGTCACGCATAGCCAGGATGAAGCCAACCACTTCAACGACGGTTTTAACGTCTTGAAGAACCACGAGATGATACACCTCTACCAGGCACGTAGTACCCACAACTCATGGCTGTGCTTCTACTGGAAATACTTCGTCTTCTGGCTGAAAGCCTGCCGCTATCGCAAATACCTGAAGAATGCCGGCTATCTGCTGAACCCCTTTGAGATGGAGGCCTACGCCCACATGTATGAAAAAGAATACCTGCAGCCTGGTGGCCAGGCTACAGGTTGGAAAGTGTATGCTGCCATGTCGTTGCAGCAGCGATTAGACATTTACTTGACAGGGCGGATGGCGAAGGTGAAGTCATAAGGCTGCAAAGGCAGCATGTATGACGCCTGTGGCAATGCCCCCCAGGAATTGACACAACCGAGGCCCATCTGGCGCTGCTGGATGTGTACCTGAGTCAACGGACGTTCCACGAGGTCGCCGCTGTGCTGTCCCCAACGGTGGTCCTTGAAGGCACCGGCGTCGAGGTCTTCAACAAGATACGGCAGTGCGGAGCACTCTATCGGCGCATGGCTGTAGAAGCGAAGACCGCGCTGGCCGTCGGTGACCTCAAACCAGCGGATGTCGGTATGGTTGCCACTCTCCTGCGGACGGACATAGGGATAATATTCGTCGCTGACCTTGCCCTCGTATAAACCGATGAACTCACTGCTGTAGCGGTCGCTGTAGTTCTCGTGCGGGCCACGACCGTAATACTTGACGGTGTCATACTGTTTGGGCATCTGCAACTGCATGCCATAACGGAACATCCATGTCTCCTTAGCATCAGCCTTAGGCTCCATCTGTTGGCGAACGATGACCTCGCCGTCCTGTTGCAGGGTGTAGGTCATGGTCAGCACGGCCATAGGCATGTCAATGTTTGCCACAACGGTATTGCCGTTTATGGTACAGCTGACAACCTTCATCGGCGGGTTTTTCCACTCTTTCCAGCGCTGCTGCACCCATGCACCATAGTCATTGTCGGTAGGAGCACGCCAGAACTCAGGTGTGATGCCCTGTCGGTCGACGAGCATGGGCTCACCGTCAACGTCTAAATAGTCAATCAGTCCGGAACCCTTACCGACAGTCATCGTCGTGCCGCCAGCCGTCAGCTTATAGTAGCTCTTGGTCTCCTCCATCTGAGTACCGCTGACAGGCTCCGACGGTGTCAGTTCCGGCCACTGATAGGGCTGGATGATGAACTGCTGGCGTGCCAGCACCTGTCCCTCGTCAACGTAGTCGGTAGCCACACGGCTGCGCAGTTCGAAGTTGATGCAGATTTCCTCGTTGGCATGATGGCTCAATACACGTGCCAGCATCTGTTTGATTTCGTCGGAAGCAATAGTCTTGCGCTGCTGAGGACCGATGCCACTGAGATCAATCTTACCGCCATGACGCTTCACCTTCCACGTCAGTTCCACGTCGTCGAGTGACTTGAAGAAGTTCTCATTATAAACCTCGAACTGGCCTTCCTTCAGTCCCTTGTCAGTCAGCCATACATTCTGGTAGTAGTAGCCCACCTCATAGGCATGGGGATTCAGTCTGCGGTCAGGGGCGATGACACCGTTGCAGTTGAAGTTATAGTCAGAAGCGGGATAGCGGCCATAGTCACCACCATAGGTGAAAATCTCCTTGCCAGTGACGGGGCTCTTGTCGCGCAAGCCCTGGTCGACAAAGTCCCAGATGAAGCCGCCCTGGTATTTGGGATATTTGCGGATGATGTCCCAATACTCCTTGAAACCGCCGATGGAGTTACCCATGGCATGGGCATATTCGCATTGGATAAGCGGACGTAGGTTATCGGTCTGGGCATATTTCTCGCAGTCTTCATAGCCCATGTACATCGGACAGAAGATGTCTGTCTTGCCCCAATGACCAGCCTGTTCGTACTGCACAGGACGTGTGCTGTCGACCGACTTGATCCAGTCGTAGCAACGCTCGAAGTTAGGGCCATAGCCAGCCTCGTTGCCCAGGCTCCAGATGATGATGCAGGGATGGTTGCGCAGCGTTAGCACATTGGCCTGGTTGCGATCCAGATGCATCTGTGCAAAGTCTTCACGCTTCGCCAAAGTGCTCTCACCATAGCCCATGCCATGACTCTCAAGATTAGCTTCAGCCACGAGATAGAGGCCGGCCTCGTCGCAGAGGTCATACCAGCGCGGATCGTCGGGATAGTGCGAAGTGCGCACGGCATTGACATTGAGCTGCTTCATGATGCGGATGTCCTGCTTCATGCGCTCTACCGAGACGATGTAGCCGCCATCAGGGTCAAGTTCGTGGCGGTCGACACCTTTTATCAATATAGGCTGGCCATTGACAAGCAACTGACCGTCCTTGATTTCGATGTGGCGGAAGCCCAGACGCTGGCGAACCACCTGAAGCACCTTGTCCTGCTTCTTCAGCGTTATTATGAGGTTATACAGGTTGGGCGTCTCTGCTGTCCAGGGCTTGACATCCTTCGGGTCGAGCATGAAATGCTCATGATGATAATAGGGCCATTTATGACCGTCGTGCTTGAAGATGACATTCCCCTGCAGGTCTTCGAGTGCGACCTCGAGCTTGACGCCTGACGGATTCTTGACGTCAATGGTATAGGCTATCTCGGCACGCTGTTGCTCAACACTCCAGTCTTGCAGTATCTGAATGTCCTCAATGTAAGTCTTCGGACGGGCATAGAGATAGACCTCGCGGGCAATACCGGTAAAGCGCCAGAAGTCCTGATCTTCCAGATACGAACCGTCGCACCAGCGCATCACCTGCATGGCAATCAGGTTCTTGCCCTTCTTCACATACTTCGTGATGTCGAACTCAGCAGCAATCTTTGAGTCCTCGCTATAGCCGACATACTTGCCGTTGACCCAGAGCTTCAGGTTGCTGGTGGCTGAACCGACATGGAAAATAACCTGCTGCCCAGCCCAGTTGTCAGGCAATGTGAACTCACGGCGATAAGAACCCGTATAGTTCTCTGTCTCACCGATATACGGCGGATTGCTCTCGAAAGTCGTACACCAGGCATAGCCGATGTTTTTATAGATACGGTCGCCATGACCGTTCAGTTCAAAGAGCCCTGGTACAGGGAAGTCCTCCCACTGCGAGTCGTCGTAGTTGACGCGAAAGAAATTGGCTGGAGCGTCCTGGTGGTTTTTCACAAAATGGAAGCGCCATAGGCCTTCCATGGACAGGAAGCGGTCAGAGCGGCTCTTGTCACCAGACCTTGCCAGCGCTTCTGTTTCGTATGCAAAGAAATTGGCACGGCGGGCTTCACGGTTTTGTTGGTTGACGGCGGCATTGCGCCACTCAGGCTGCGATTCGGCACGGGCAGTCATCATGCTCAATCCCAGCATTAGTAGTAATAAATAGTTTTTTGTCATCTTCTCATTGTTTTTGTTTTCAAGTAAACTCTACATTCTAATCAGCATAAGCATCTTCTCCTATCATCTCACGTTCCCCGATGGTCATCTTCCGCAGGTCGTAATGGGAGCCATTGTAGATATTGAAATCCACATAGCCTCGGATGCCCGGCAGTTTACCCACATCCGTGTGCTGCCAGAACTTCCATTCACCGGTATACTCCACCTTCTCGACATAGTAGTGGGCAATCCAATAGGGATATTGGTCGAAGACAGGGTCACTGAGATACTTCATCTTAAACTTGTAGTAAGTATAGATAATAGGTTTGACACCATAGTGCGCTTCCACCAGACGGAGCCATTCCAAGATGCTGAGCTTGAAATCCTCGTCGCTCTGATTCTTGGGTTTGTGCTCCACATCCAGCACAGGCGGCAGGTCACCATTCTCCAGACGAACATTCTTGATGAAGAAACGGGCCTGATCCTTAGCCGGGGAGTGAACACTATAGAAATGGTAGGCTCCACGGGTAAAGCCATACTCTCGTGCCTGGAAGAAGTTGTCTTTAAAGTTCTCGTCAATCTTCGTAGCTCCCTCGGTAGCCTTGATCATGATGAAGCGGATGGGATGATTGTCTATCAATCCATTGTCCATCAGCTCCTGCCAGTCAATCTTTCCCTGGTGGTGGCTGATGTCTATACCATGAATCTCATAGCCCTCCGGATAGCTGATGTCACCATAGAGCGCACGGAACCGGAAGCCGAAGGGGCTGACAAAGAAATAATAGAAGAAATAGATGTAGCAGGCCACTATAGCCACACCGCCTATCCACCATGCCCAACCGGGCAGATGCTGTAACAGACGGATAAAGACGTTAGGACGCCTGTGTGGTACGGGACTGGTATAACGACGATGAGCCTTAAACTTAGAACTTTGAACTTTATGATGTCTCTTAGCCACGGTTGAAGCAGCAGATTTCTTCCGCTGCTTGTTGCCGTATTTAGAATTAATCATAAAGCTCAAAGTTCAAAGCCCAAAGCTCAAAGTACGAAGCTTATGCTTCTTGTTTATTTAGCCTGCTCAAGAGCCAGGGTCATCGTGGGCTGGTCGCAAACCTCCGTCGGTCCCCAATACTGGATAGGACCAGGATAGACGTAGGCAGTCTCTCTTGACCAACGGTCGCGCTGAGCGGCAAAAGCCTTGAAAGGAGCACCGTCGAGTTCAACGAGGGCCTTGCGGATGACAGGCTTCATCTCGCCGTTACGACGCTCCATGTTCATCATCATAGTGATGGGCACACCACCGGCAATCCACTGGTCGGCAGGAGCTGTCGTGTTCTTGACGATGGCCATGTAACCGGTCTTGCCGTTGGCAATGAGCTGGGCAGCAGAAGTACCGAGCGCATAGCAGTAGTCAGCATCGAAGTTAGAAGGAGCAGCGCAACGTCCCTCGTAACCGAAGAAGTGGTGCTGGGTGCCAAACTTGCCCTTGAAGATACCCTTCTTCTTCATCTTCTCCAACTTCTGTGCAACCATGGTAGAGAGCAGTTTCTCGGTTTCGATGAGCGACACCTGGACGTTTCCGTGAGGATCACGGTCGAGGGCCAGCTGACGGGCTACTCCTACGGGCAGGCTGTTGAACACCTTCAGGTTCTCCTCGGTGAGGTGGCTCTTGGCGAAGTCAACCTGCTCGCTGCGAGAAACCTCCTTGGCCTCAGGCAAGGCGAGCACGTCGTTCAGCTGGGCAATGAGCTTCTTGATGGCAGGAATGAACTCGATAACACCCTCAGGAATGATGACCGTTCCGAAGTTGTTACCGTCAGCAGCACGCAGGCAGACAACGTTTGTAATGTAGTCGACGATATCGTCCAGGCTCATACCCTTGGCCTCTACCTCCTCAGAAATAAGGCAGATGTTGGGCTGTGTCTGCAGGGCACACTCCAGTGCGATGTGAGAAGCCGAGCGACCCATCACCTTGATGAAGTGCCAGTACTTACGGGCAGAGTTACAGTCGCGCTCAATGTTACCAATAAGCTCCGAGTATGTCTTACAAGCGGTATCAAAACCGAAAGAAGTCTCAATCTGGTCGTTTTTCAAGTCGCCGTCGATAGTCTTCGGACAGCCGATGACCTGTACGCCATAGTTCTTGGCAGCATAGTATTCAGCCAGCACACAGGCGTTGGTGTTTGAGTCGTCGCCACCAATGATGACGATAGCCTTGATGTCCAGCTTGCGGATAATCTCCAGACCCTTCTCAAACTGATCCTCTTTCTCCAACTTGGTACGGCCAGAGCCAATCATGTCGAAACCACCCGTGTTGCGGTATTCGTCGATAAGCTCAGGAGTCAGTTCCATGTAATTGTGGTCTACCAGACCGCCAGGACCCAGGATAAAACCATAGACGCGGTTCTCGGGATTCAGCTTCTTGACCTGGTCGAAGAGACCCGTAATGACGTTGTGACCGCCAGGAGCCTGACCACCGCTGAGAATGATACCTACGTTCATCTTCTTGGTGTTGGCCTCAGTAGCAGGTTCAAACTCTACGATGGGCATACCATAGGTGTTGGGGAAGAGCTTCTTGATAACATCCTGGTCACCAACACTCTGCGTAGCAGCACCTTCTTTCACTTTTACTGCACCCTGGAGCGCCTTCGGCAACTTTGGCTGATAGGCGGCTCTTGCTTTCTGCAATGCACTTTTTTCCATTGTCTTTTAGCGTTATAAATTAGATGAATAATTGAAATTTGGATGCAAAGATACGAATAATAAAGTAAAAAGGAAAAGTGAATAGTGAAAAATTTGCTACCGCCATGAAATAATTTTCAATTTTCAACTTTCAATTATCAATTAATTTTGTACCTTTGTAGCCAAAATTGGAATAAAGATGAGACCAATAAAAATACTTAGCGTTGACGACGAACAAGACCTGGAAGTGCTGCTGACGCAATACTTCAGGCGTAAGATTCGCAAGGGCGAATATGAATTCTTTTTTGCCCACAACGGACTGGAAGCCCTTACCCTGTTGCTCAAAGAGAAGGACATCGACATCATACTGAGCGACATCAACATGCCCGAGATGGACGGACTGACGCTGCTCACGAAGGTGAACGAGATGCAGAACCCGGCATTGAAGTGCATCATGGTGAGTGCCTACGGTGACATGGGCAATATACGTTCAGCCATGAACAACGGTGCATTCGACTTTGCCACCAAACCCATCGACCTCGATGATCTCAGCCTGACCATCGAGAAGGCCATTGAGCAAATAGAATACATCAAGGAGGCCCAGGCAGAGCACATGCAGTTAGAGTCGCTGAAGAATGACTTAGCCATTGCCGGCGAGATACAACAGGCCATCCTGCCGCGAGTATTCCCGCCATTCCCTGAGAACGACGGCGAAATGGAGCTTGCTGCGCTGATGACGCCGGCAAAAGACGTCGGTGGTGACTTTTACGACTTCTTCCGTATTGACCATGAGCGCATCGGGCTGGTCATGGCCGACGTCAGCGGAAAAGGTATTCCAGCAGCTATCTTCATGGCTGTGAGCCGCACGCTGATACGTACTGTGGGAATGCAGGGCATATCCTCTGGAGCCTGCCTGACCAAGTCGAATGAGTTGCTTTGCGGCGAGTCAGTAGACTCGATGTTTGTCACCGTGTTCTATGCCATCTACAATATCTATACCGGCGAACTGGAATACTGCAACGGCGGCCACAACTCGCCCTACATCCTCAGGGCCAACGGTCGAGTAGAGCAAATGCCCATCAGCAGCAACCCGTTGGTGGGTGTGGTTGATAGTGCGGAATATCAAAGTGATAAGACCGTGTTGCAGGCAGGAGACACCTTGGTGATGTACACCGACGGCGTCAACGAAGCCTTCAATGCCGATTTCGAGGAGTATGGTGAGCCCCGCATGGAACAGGTGCTTGCACAACTGAGCGGTCAGAGTTGCCGGGATATTGTTGACGGTATGCTGGCCGATGTGCGCCATTTTGCTGACGGGGCCGAACAGAGCGACGACATCACTATCATGGCCCTGAAACGTAAGGCATAGCAATCCAGAACGGAGTAACGACATAGAAGCCTTGGACAAGAAGAAACTCACAACGACAATAGTCCTTGCAGCTCTGCTGGCTATGACTGCAGGATGCATAACGGCCTTACTGCTATACAACAGTGAGGCCAACAAGAACGAGGCTTTGGAGAAGCGCGTCAAGGAACTGGTCATCGAGGAAAAGGAGGCCGCTGTGATGCAGCGTGTCAACGCTCAGATGGAGGAAATTGCCAATGAGGAACGACGCATCAGCGACGAGCAGCGTGAAGAAGCCCTGGAGCAGACGAGGGTGGCAGAACAGGAACGCCGCAACGCCGAGGAACAGACAAGGGTGGCTGAGCAGGAACGGCAGAATGCCTTAGAGGCTGAGCACAGGGCTTTGGAGGCTTCTCGGCTGGCACAAAATCAGCGAGCTATAGCTGAACAACAGCGTGCAGAGGCTGAACACTCGAAGCGCTTGGCTGACACCCTCGGCATGGCCTCATTAGCACGTTCACTCTGCAACACGGCGGTGATACAGTATATGGCTGGCAACCACGAAATGGCAGATATGCTGACCTATACGGCAGTGCTTTTCTCCAACCGCTACAGACCTAACTTCTATTCCCCCACCATCTACAAAGCCCTGGCCATGACCAGCCAGAACAAGAACGTGTGGAACAAGCATAAGGGCAATGTCACAGACATCGCATTCTATGACAACCAAGGAATGGATTTCGTATCGTGCAGCACCTACGGCGAATTGCTCCGCCACCACTACAAAGACGGACAGCTTCAGACTGAAACGCTGATACGCGATTCACGCTATGACTTCCGTGATGTCTATATCGACAGGACCAGAAATATCATCTATGCCATCAGCAGGACCAACCAGTTGTTGGTCGTTGAAGGCAAAAAGCTGACGAAGGTGCTGACGGTCAACAGTCCCAAACTGAAAAGGATGGAGCCGACAGAGAAACAGATGCTTGTGTTCAGCGAGCAGGGCATGGCGCTGTTCGACATGGCCACCAGCAGCATCGTCAAGGAAAAGGCGCTGCCATTCAAGATTGTCACCATCTGCCGCTACGACAACGAACCAATATTGTTTGACGACAAAGGCTATCAGTATATCGTCAAGTCCTACGACAAAATCATCAAGGAGAAAGTGCCCGTTCCCGGACAGACGACGGCATTTGCCGAGTCGAAGAACCAGCATGTCAAAGCTTACGGTATGAGCGACGGCACCATCTATTTCATCAATGCCCAAGGCAAGGCTGTCAAGCTCTCTGGTCAGCGCTCGCGCATCTCGAAAATCAAGTTTGACGGAGAACGTCTTTATACGGCCAGCTACGACGGAACGCTGTGCCTCTGGCTGATTAACATGGAAAAGATGGAACCCAACACGTTGTTTACCACGCCGGGATGGATTGTCAACTTCACCTACGACCCGAAGAAAATCAGCATCTGGGCAGGCGACCAAAAGGGCAACATCACCGAGGCCTGTATCTCGGTGCCTGTGCTGGTAAACCGTCTGAAGAACAATATCAAGCGCGACTTCACCCGTGAAGAGTGGAACTACTACGTGGGCAGAAGAATACCATACGAGACCATCAAAGGAAAGGAGGTGAAGCTATGAGAAGACTGCTCATCATGACGGTATTGATGGCATGGAGCGTCATCATGACCGCCATACCTTTCATCCGCAACTACCCTGCCACGGTGTACCATGCCCACAACCAGAACTTCGACATCATCACTGGCGAGGACGGCACGGTGTATGTCGCCAACTTCGAGGGACTGCTCTACTATGATAATGCCAGTTGGCACATCATTCATACGCCGGGGGTGACACGCATCACCACCGTATTCCGCGACACGGAAGGCACCATCTGGACTGGAGGATACAACTATATCGGTTTCCTGGAGTCTGACAGCCGTGGTACCCTGCATCTACACACCATCGACGACAACAAGAACGTTCACGGTGAAGTGCTGTGGATATGGGAGAAGCAGGGCTTCATATACTTTCTGATGGGTGACAAGTCTATCTACACTATCCGCAACGGCTACGCACAGCCTGCTCCAGACGAAAAGTTGCCAGAAAAGGGATTCTCGGTGTTCAAGACCGAGTCACACATCAACCAAGTGCAAGAGCTGGATAACGACATGATGGCTGTTGCCACTAACGGCGACGGTCTGATATTTACAGACACCCAAGGCAATGAACTATTCCGCATTACCGAGGACAACGGATTGTGTTCCAACAATATAGCCCATATCACCTACAACGGCCACGGCATGATTTGGGGAGCAACCGACGACGGTATCTTCTCCATAGGCTTTCCGTCTATCTATACCCACGTCACGCAACATGAGGGACTGCGCGGAGAGGTTTGTGCCCTGCAGAAGCTGGGTGGACATATCTATGCTGGAACGCAGAACGGCCTGTTCCGCCAGCAGGGAGACCGTTTCGTTCCAGTTCCCGGTATTAAATATGCTTGCTGGCAGCTGGTAAAACAAGACAACAAAATGCTGGCTGCTACAGCCGACGGTGTCTATAGCATCGATATCGACGGCAAGACCAGTCAAATTACCCCGACCAATACGCTGTCACTGTTGGCTGACGAGCACGGTTTCTACAGTGGCGAAATGGACGGTGTATACTATAACAGTGGCAAGGAGCGACACCAAGTGAGTGATGCTGAGAAAGTGGTCAGTATCAGACGCGACGGACAGGGTGCTATATGGTTGCAAAATCTCTATGGACTCGTTTGGAGGAGTACAAACGGTAAATCCTTCCAACAACACTATAGTGCTCGCGGCAACGCTAATACCATGATGACCCTCGTGGAATACAAGAACAGCGTCATGACCGTTGACATCGGCACCAAGGAGCCTTTCCCCTACCCTGCCTTCTCTTACGCTGACGACAATGGGGTTCTGTGGCTTACCAACGAAAAGAGCCGGTGCTTGTACGCTTTCCGTGACGATGTCAAGGAGGAACACCTCTCGTCAGTGGTATATCCACTTATGGAATACTCCGTGCGGGCCATGTTGCGCGACGACAAATACTTATGGATAGGTGGCGACAAGGGTATCAACATCGTAGACTACAACCGTCCCAACCCCTCGAAGATTGTCAAGCCGCACCTCTATATACGCTCTATCATGCTCAACACCGACAGCTTGCTGTGGGGAGGCTATGGTACGTTGCCTGACATGCTGCCTGAGTTGTCAAGCAAGGACCGGCATATCACCTTCAACTATTCTACGGCGCACCAGTCATTGCTGCTCGACACACAATACCGCTACCGACTGAACAACGGCAACTGGACAGCCTGGGAATTTGACACGTCAGAGGAATTTCCTAACCTGCCATACGGTTCCTATATCTTTGAGGTTCAGGCTCGCGATGCCTTCGGGCAAGTATCGAACATCGTTGCCATCAAATTTGTCATCGATACGCCGCTGTATATGCGGTGGTATATGAATGTGGCCTACTTATTGCTGTTAGCACAATTAGGATACATTCTTTTCCAGTGGCGACTAAGACGGTTGGAAAAGGATAAGCTGAGACTGGAGAACCTTGTGAAGGAACGCACAAAGGAAGTTGTCCGACTGGAGAAGATAGCTTCAGTGGCTAAGTTGACGCAAGGACTCATCGACCGCATTCTCAACCCGCTGAACTACATCAACAACTTTGCCAAACTGTCGGAAAGTCTGGTGAAAGACGTTGCTGACAACATTGAGGATGAACGGTCGCACATTAATGCCGAAAACTATGAAGACACGGCCGACACTCTCAACCTACTCAAAGGCAACCTGCAGAAAATCGGCGAGCACGGTGCCAGCACTACACGCACGCTGAAAGCTATGGAGGAGATGCTGAAAGACCGTACCGGCAACATGAGCAGAATCAACCTGATGGAACTGCTGCACCAGGATCAGGAGATAGTAAGCATGCGCTTCAAGAAGGAAATAGCCCAATACGGCATCAAGACCACCTACAACCTTCCCTCTGGCGACATCTTCATTAACGGTAATACCGAGCAGTTGAACAAGACATTCATCTGCTTGCTCGACAATGCCTTCTATGCCATCATCAAGAAGATACAGCGAAACAGCAATTTCCAGCCTGAAATCACCCTGACGGCAAGAACGGCAGAGAACGGCGTTGAGCTGGTATTACACGATAATGGTATTGGCATTGAAAGCACAATCATCGACAAGATCTTTGACCCCTTCTTCACCACCAAGACTACCGGGGAGGCTTCCGGCGTGGGATTATACCTGAGCCGCGAGATTGCCCAGAACCACGGTGGCGACATCAGCGTAAGGTCAGCCAAAGACATATTCACCGAGTTTACGATAACCCTGCCCACATTGTGAGGCAACTACGAGAAGAGAACCAGCAACAGAACACGATATGGAACAGCAAGTGGAAACCCTGCAGCAACAGCTGCAACAGCAGGAGAAGTTGGCATCGTTGGGCATGCTCAGCGCAGGTATTGCCCATGAGATACAGAATCCGCTGAACTTCGTCATCAACTTCAGCAAGTTGTCGGAAAAGCTGCTGCATGACCTGACAGACATCATCGACGACAATGCAGACAAGCTGTCGGACGGCGACCGTGACGACGCACTCGACATTGTAGCTGACCTCAAGGAGAACATGACGAAAATCGTGGAACACGGCGAACGTGCCATTAGCATCATACAAGGCATCCTCCTCGTGTCACGCGGTAAGGATGATGAGTTCCTGCCCGCCGATGTATGCAACATCGTCAAGGAGTATGTGTGGCTTTCGTTCCATGCCATGAGAGCCAGTCACAAGGGCTTCAACATCAGCATCCATGAAGACTATCAAGAAAACATTCCCACGATGATGGTCATTCCGCAAGACCTGAGCCGGGCTGTGCTGAATCTCATGAACAACGCCTGCTACACCGTGTGGAAGAAGTCGCAGGATGAAAGTCTGTCAGACTACACCCCAACCATCAGCATCAAGGTCACGGCTGACAGCCAGAATTTGAAGATTACCATTGCCGACAACGGCGAGGGCATGAGCGATGACGTCAAGCAACGGCTCTTCGAGAACTTCTTCACCACTAAACCGGCAGGCCAGGGAACCGGACTGGGCATGGCCATCACACGCGACATCATTGAGAACAAGCACGGCGGACGGCTCGACTATGAATCATCATACGGAATAGGCACGACATTCAACATTACCATACCCATCAAGAAACCATGATGAGACGCTTATACCTTATTATATATATAGTAGCCTGCTGTATATTCTCGGTGCATGCACAGAACACTGAGGAGCAGTTGCGCAGCATTTACGAGAGTGCCGAGGAGGACTATAACATTGGACGTTTAGAGGAAGCACAGCAGCAACTCAACAGCAAACTGGCATTCTTTCCCAATTCACTATTGCAGAGTGCCTACCGACTCCTGGCATTGTGCAGTTTGGGACTCGACGACGATGACAAGGCTGAGGAATACACAAAACTGTTGTTGAATGAGAACCCCTACTACAGCACTACCATCAACGACCCTCAGCGGTTCATCGACATGGTAGAACGCATCAAGTCGGGACAAATAGCGACCATTACTACAGCGTCGAGTCAGGCTGAGAGTCTCAGCGAGGTGCCTGTGCCCACAACCCTCATCACAGAGGAAATGATACGCAACAGTGGAGCCCGCAACTTGCAAGAGGTGCTAGCAGCCTACGTGGCGGGCATGAATGTCGTCGACTGCAATGACGACATCAATATAGCCATGCGGGGCATCTACAGCAACGGCCAGGAGAAGATACTCATCATGCTCAACGGACACCGTCTGAACAGTTATGCCACCAACATTGCTGCCCCCGACTACAGCATATCTCTCGACAAGGTTCATCAGATTGAGGTGCTGCGCGGTCCGGCATCGTCGCTCTATGGTGGCGTAGCACTCACTGCCGTCGTCAATGTCATCACCAAGCAAGGCGCAGACGTAGATGGTGTTGAGGCCCGTGTAGGCATCGGTAATTACGGCCAGCTTGAGGGCGGTATGGTATTCGGCAAGCGCTACTTCGACCTTGACATCATTGCCTGGGGACATCTCTATAAAGCCAAGGGTGAAAATGTCTATATACCTCTTAAAGACACTGGCATGCAGATGACTGACGGCAACATCACCATTGGCGGCATCGGCCCTAAACCCTCCTATGACACAGGCATTCAGATGAAGTACGGGAACCTACAATTCTTCTACAACGCGACGTTCTCACAAGTCATCTCGCCATTCACCATGACTTACACCTTCTCGCCCTACACCAGGGAGAAATACCATACCTTCGACGGCTATTATCCCAGCTTCGTCACACGCTCCCAACATACCAATTTGAGCTACGGACAACAGTTGGGCAATGTGTTTCTGAGGGGTACTGTCAGCTACGATAACAGCGACCTCACCCACTATCAGGTGCTCAACGAACCGGTGACGTCTGTCATGCTTGACGTCCTGCCCGTACCAAGTGAAACAAAGAAGGTCATGGACGGTTGTCCTGGCATCTCGCGCTACATAAACGGTCAGGAGCACACAATCAGCGGCAAGGTGCTGGGCGACTGGACCTACATCAAAGACGCTAACTATCAGGGTCAGCTAACCTTCGGTGCTGAATACAGTTATTTCCAGCTTGACGACGTTCAGTATATCTATGGCTACGACTTCACAAAGTTATCGGCTACTTCAGACAGCATCACCTCGTTAGGCAGGGGACACGAGAGCAACATGAACGGCTTTTTCCAGTTCAAGCAGCATTTGAACTCGTTCATTGTCAATGCCGGTCTGCGCTTCGACTATAAGAACCGTTACGACGATACCAAGATCCGTGAGTTCTCACCCCGTCTGGCCCTCATCTACTTACAACCCAAATGGAACCTCAAGCTCAGCTATTCCAAATCCTTCATTGATGCTCCTTACCTCTATCGTAAGACGAACCTTATCTTGTCATCCATCATGAATTTTCAAGATAACGACGATGACAATCTGCAACCCGAAATCCTCCATTCCTTCCAGCTCACCTTTGGTGCCAACCAGTGGTTGCCGGGATTTAACTTTGAGATCAACGGCTTCTACAACCGCGCCCGCGATATCATCTACCAGTACGTCGCCGAACACTACAATACCGGTAACTACGATACCTACGGCGTCGAGCTCACAGCCAGTTACGAGAACCGCCGCTTCACTGCTCATGCCAATGCCGCATGGCAAAGCGTCAGCCGTGCTGAACTCTTCGACCAGAACTTCGGTCACTCTCTCAGCACGCCCGACTTTACTGCCAACGCACTTTTGGCATGGCAATTCACCAAGCATTTCAAACTGCGTTCCCATATCGACTTCAAAAGCCGTCAGCATGTCTTCTATATTGACATCTATCAGTACGGTATTGTTCGCACATGGAATAGCACGTTGAACAAATACAAGGAAGAATATAAAGTCAATCCTGACCCTGAATTAAAGATTCAGATTGACAAATTAGAGAAACATGTCCAAAATGCGCAAGACGAAACCCCCGTCTACAAGGAAATCAGTCCCCGCGTAATCTTCAACCTCGGTCTTACCTATCAGTGGCGTAAGCTTACTTTAGACCTTGATGTCAAGAACCTCTTTAACAAGCACTATGTCCAGAGCGGTGTCTCCACGGGTCTTATTCCGCAAAAGGGCCGTTGGTTCATGTGCAGCATAGCTTATAAGTTCTGAGTAATGACAATGGTTTTGAACCAGTCTTTGAGCAATCCCTTGTATTGGTTTTGCGAGTCAGCAACTAACAGCAGGACCTGTCGTCCGTCTGCCAACTTCGGTCCTGCGCAAAGTCCCTCATAATTGGCAAAACTACGCTTTGTCAGGTTGATGCTGGTGCGAAACTCCGTTAGCAACTGTTTATGCAATAAGGTGTCCGGCTTATGCAATGCGGGGTGCACTACATAAAGCTTTACATGGACGAACGATCCGATGTTGTTTGGTGTCCGCATCACTTCACGCTCCATAACAATTACATTCCCGTTGTCAAGGGCGGCCATACCACTGACACCCAGGATATTCTTTCCCTTGACACCCACAACGGCCGATGAGTCCGTCATATACCAGTATTGTCCGACAGGCTCCAGGTTATCGTCAAAGCTCTGCAGGCGCAGTATGTTAGGAATCTTCCGTTTGATATTGGGTTTGTCGCCGTCCTCCTTTAGCGTGTTCTCTGTTGTGGTCCAGAAGCGGTGAGTGACAGCATTGTAAGTTAGCGCCTCAAAGCCGCTGTTGCCATAGGCTACACTAAACACGTCAGGAATATTCAAGCTGCGACCAGTCAACTGTCCGTCCAACGTGTATTCCAGTATCTGCCCGTCACTCTCGCCACTCACGAACACGGTATTCGTCTGAGGAGCGTAGCAGATGCCTTCCTCGTCGCGGTTAGGCTGGCGATTGGTGATGAAACTATCGGCACGCACTTCCTTAATATCGCCTGTAGTAGCATCAATACGAATCGTCATCAAATAAAAACCTGCCGTGGGCGACTTGTCATCGACAATGGCATAGCGTTCACCGCCAAGCCAGGTGATTCCGCTGTAATTACCCGCAGGGACAGTCTTCTTGAAATGATGCTGCTTGTTCTGGACAATTTGCCCGGTAGCTCCTAAAACAGCTATAAGTAGTAGTATAGGTAATAGACTCTTTTTCATCATACACGCTGTTGGTGGTGCAAAGATACAAAAAAACACTACCCATTGCTGGAGCAGTGCTTTTTCTGTTTTCAAATCGCGGAGCGCTTTACTTCACCTTGGCAACGATGGCCTTGAAAGCCTCGGGGTTGTTCAGGGCGAGGTCGGCGAGCACCTTGCGGTTAATCTCGATACCAGCCTTAGCCAGTTTACCCATCAGCACGGAGTAGCTCATGCCTTCCTGACGAGCGGCAGCGTTGATACGCTGAATCCACAGGGCACGGAAGCTGCGCTTCTTGTTCTTACGGTCACGGTAAGCATAGGTCAGACCCTTCTCCCAAGTGTTCTTGGCTACTGTCCAAACATTCTTGCGGGCACCAAAGTAACCGCGAGTGAGTTTCAGAATTCTTTTACGTTTTGCTCTTGATGCAACGTGATTGACTGATCTTGGCATAGTTTTCTTACTTTTTTAATGTTTGACAATAGGTGAATTAACGGAGACACAACAGGTCACGAACCTGCTTCATGTTTGTGACGTCAACGATGGTCGAACCAACCAGGTTGCGCTTCTGCTTCTTGGTTTTCTTCGTCAGAATGTGACTGTGGTAAGCATGGTGTCTCTTGATCTTACCCGTACCGGTGAACGAGAATCTCTTCTTCGCTCCCGAATTTGTCTTTACTTTTGGCATTGTTTTTAAAAATTTAAATTGTTATTAATAATCGGCGACTACGCATATACCGGGCGCGACGCCTTCTTTCTTCAATCCTTCAATTTTTCAATTCTTCAACCTTTCCTACTCTTCACTCTCAGTCAGCGCTTTCAGCGCATCGGCGCTGATTTTCGCGTTGGCCAGAAGTCCGCCGTTGGCAGGAGTCTCAACATCAATCTCAGCCTGCTGGCGCGTCTGGGCCTTTGCCTCAGCCTCCGAAGCCTCACGGTCACGAGCCTGCTGACTCTTCTTGGCCACACCAGCCTTCTTCGGTGCCAGATAGAGGAACATCTTCTTGCCTTCCAATGAGGGCATTCCCTCCACCTTGCCATATTCCTCCAAGTCGTTGGCAAAACGCAGCAACAGCACCTCGCCCTGCTCCTTGAACAGAATGGAACGGCCACGGAAGAACACGTACGCACGTACCTTATTACCTTCCTGCAGGAACTCCATAGCGTGCTTCAGCTTAAACTGATAGTCGTGCTCGTCGGTCTGAGGTCCGAAACGGATTTCCTTCACCTCAACCTTCACCTGCTTGGCCTTCATCTCCTTCTGGCGCTTCTTCTGCTGGTAGAGGAACTTGGAATAGTCAATGAGACGACAAACGGGCGGATTGGCGTTCGGCGAAATCTCTACAAGGTCAACACCTTGATTACGGGCAATGTCTAAGGCTTCACGCGTAGGCATCACACTACTTCCGTTGTCGCCTACAATTCGCACTTCACGTACTCGTATCTGCTCGTTGATACGGTACTGGAACTTCATTTTTTCGTTCTTCATTAACTGTTTTTATCCAAATCGGCTGCAAAATTACTACTTTTTTTGCAAAGCACAAAATAAAAATACCATTATTTTTACAAAAGAACGCAAGTTCGACTATTTTACACTAAAGCGATGTCATTTCACCCTCAAACTTGATAGTATTCAGCATCAGACGGCGAGAAGCAACACACAATCACCTCACCCTCGTAACCGCTCTCTATATGCCTGGTTAACACCTGCCGGGCAATCTTTGCAGCCTCCGCCTTCGGGAACCCATAGACACCCGTACTGATACAGGAGAAGGCAATGCTCTTCAAGTCATTCTCCTCAGCCAGCTTCATCGCCGTATCGTAACACGAAGCCAGCAATTCCCGTTCATGATTGTTGCCGCCATACCAGACAGGCCCGACGGTGTGTATCACCTTCCTACACGGCAAGCGATAGGCATCCGTCATCTTGCTCTGCCCAGTTTCGCAACCACCAAGCGTCCTGCACTCTGCCAACAGCTCAGGCCCCGCGGTCCTGTGTATGGCACCATCCACGCCACCGCCACCCAGCAGCGACCTGTTCGCCGCATTCACGATAGCATCCACCTCCAGTTTCGTGATGTCCCCCACCACTATCTTAATATCCTTCATATCGTCCGCAAAGATAAGCAAAAAATACGAAACATCTTGCCTTTTATGCCACTTTTCTTGACGAATAATTGCCTTTCATTCCATTTTTGTGAGGGAATATCATATATTATTTCTGCTTTTTCGAGCTTGCTCCGGTCAAAGTAATCGCCGAACTGGCTGCAATCATCATACCAACAGCCTTGTTCCAGCGCCCATTTCTTGAGTCTTACCAGTTGGACTGACTTGCAAGCCGTTGTTCCCGTAAGAGCTTCAATCTCCTCAAGGACTCGGTGCGAGAAAGCGGATGCTCTTTCCAAAATGCCATACTCTTCCTCATTTCTGCATTCACCTTCTTGTGATAACCGTTCAGTATGATTTCCATTCATTGAATCTTTTTGAGTTTAACGCTGCAAAGCACTCGGTTCGGCATCATCGTACTCAAAGCTCTCAAAGCTGATGTCCTCGTCAAGGTTCCGCCAATGGATACCACCCATTCCGAAGGTGTATTTACTGCGTTCTTCGTCAGAGGCATCACGCAACTCAAGCCTCAGTATCTTGACAGGATGAGCCCGCAGAGGGAATTATCCACTGCGAGCCCTGTTTTTCTGTCATTTAATCACGACCTTAACACTCTTCTCGCCTATCTTCACGATGGCGACTGAGCCAGGCGAGAGGTGGGTATTGACCTGCGCCTGACCTTTACGGCTGATGGCTGCGCCAGCCTCCGTGCCGTTGACACCATAGACGCTGACCTCCGTACCATCGTCCAAACCCTGAACAGTCAGCAGACCGCCCTCGCTCTGAATCAGTACAGCCTGGGCAGAAAGGTTGGCAATATTATCGGTGATACCTTCTGTTGTTGGTTCCTTGTCCATCCAACAGAGTGTGGCGACTGCAACATCAGAATCAAGATAACCATACGACTTTGCACAGACTTCTATAGTATATGTGAGGCTCAAATTTACTTCGTTCCCTTCATAGCTCTTAATGTCATTGTCTTTAATTGTCGTTACAAATCTAGCATCATCTGTTGTGCTTTTAAAAGTCAATTTTCCGTTGTTATAACTGATAGTAGGCTTTGCACACTTCTCTCCATATATATTTTCAATAGGGAAGATGTATTTGAATTTTCCCCACTTAGACTGTTTTCTGTATTTATCAACTGACTGGGTCGGAACATATAACGTAGCATATTCTATGTACGATTCAGAAAAAACATTATTTCCTAAACTTGGTGGATTTTCTGCATAGCAATAAACTGTAGTCAGTTCCTTACATGATTCAAAATTTAATTCGTCGATTATTGTAATCCTGCCACCAAGCGTCAATGACTTTAAATTAGTGCAACCTGAAAATGTCGCTTGATTAATTTTTGTAATATTATTACCGATACTTATTTCAGTTAATCCACTGCAGCTTCTGAAAGCCCCATTTCCAATGGTTGTCACACTGTTAGGGATAGTCACGGAGGTCATACTGCTGCATCTTGAGAAAGTACTATTGCCAATGGTTGTCACGCTGTTTGGAATAGTCAGAGTTGTTATGCCAGAGCCACAGAATGTATAGCTGCCAATAGATGTTATGCTATTGGGAATAACTAATTCTTTCACTTTCTCCCCATTAATAAACAAATGACCTCCATAAAACAAAGGATTGGAATCAGTCGAACAAAACTGTATTTTACACCATGATTCTAAGTTATTTATATAAACAGACGTCAAATTGGAACAGCCTTCGAAAACACTGCCGCCTACGGTTTCAATATTATCACCAAAATACATGGATGTCAAACTTGAGCAATAGGCAAATACCGAACCACTGATTGATTTTAAACTTGCAGGAAGAATTATGGATGTCAATGACTTACAGCCATAAAATGCACCCCAGCAAATTTTTGTAACATTGTCGGGAATAGTTATTGATGACATGGCAGAGCATCCTTGGAAAGCAGTATCTCCTATATATGTCACGCTGTTGGGGATGGTAACAGAGGTCAAACTGCTACATTGACGGAAAGCATAATCACCAATGCTCGTTAAACCTTCAGGAAGGTTAACGCTCAAAATATCATTATGGAATTCAAACCAAGGTGCTTGGCTCCCCCCCCAATTATCCATCGCACCACTACCAGTAAGCACTAAGGAATGAGTGGACTCATAATAGGTCCAAGTAAGTTTGACGCCGCAGGTGCCGGTTTCGTCAGCCCAAGCCACCATCGGCAGCAGGGTCAACAGAATGAGTAAAAGTTGTTTTTTCATATTAGTAGTTGTTTTAGTTGTTATTGTTGTCGTTTGATTATAAACAAAAACGTGGACAAGTTACTTCGTCTACGTTCCTAAGGTATCGGCAAACACCTATATTGCTTAAACGAGTAATGCCCACGCCTTTCAGCGTGAACTCCTACTTCAGTTCTTGCAATATTCTTTGAAATTTTGCCGATTTCTAGGAACAAGAATCTAAAAGCGGATATTCATCCTATATGTCCTTAATTGTTGTCATTCCTTGCCCATAGGCATCTACGGTTTTAGAGGGTGAAACATTAATTTCAATGGCAAAGATAGTGTTTTTTCCTGAAAGACGGAACAAAAATGCTAAAATAATGAAGGTCTGTGGCAAAAATATGCCAAAATATTCATGTTTTATTTGGAAGTTTGCCCGCTTATTCATGTGCAAAGGTACGAAATAGTTTGGAAAGGAATCCCATTTTGGATGAAAAATTGAAAAAAAAATATTTGCTGATATTATTTGTTTTTTTCTTGAGTTTTCTCGAATAATCTTAGTATTTTTGCAGTCTAAAAATTTAACCCAAATCGGTCGTTAGACTGAATTTTAGCCATTTCTAATGGCCGCCATTAGAAAATAGTCTTTGTATTTGGTTGTTATTCAGTTATTT
>JAEEGH010006351.1_pt1 | contig 29014 bp, 17 predicted proteins | sample 9134181 | NCBI WGS metagenome assembly JAEEGH01 (sample SAMN16246544, study PRJNA631951) | gut metagenome | biome: gut microbiome; feature: rumen; material: DP-attached | host: Bos | place: Iran: Karaj | collected 2018-10 | reverse complement strand
ATGGAAATTACAGGGATTGCCAGGCCTGATAACATACGCTGCTGATGATGGGGGTATTCACACATTCAAACTTATCGGCCTTTATCAGGAAACAGAACCAATCACATATTCTGCAGGCTCTGTGGTCTCGGAATTCGTCATACAAGAACGCCGCATGCGAAACACCGTGGTTCCATACGAGAAAGTGACAAGAGAGCAGATGCAGAAACATAAGAAAGACACATTTGGCAACCGCCTATACCTGACCACTCCCATGTTTTACATGTCTGGTCCGAAAACAATCTACCACACTTATGGACCAAAAAGCGGAGAGTATCAGTTCGTAGGGGGATTATACATACCGGACAAGGCTCATAAATACCAGCCTCTGGAATTGCAATAAAAGCTAAATTGGAAAGATCGATTTTTCAGAACTCCGCCATTGGCATCAGCGAACAAAATGAAGTTTTCGTCAGCACTGTCGATTTCATCGAGTTTTTTGAATGTGTAACTTTTGTTTTTTTTATCATTTTGGCATGAAAATCAGTTTTTTTATGTAAATTTGCGGATAAATGGTTTTTCCTTAATAAGCAAGAACCACAGGGACGACGTAAAATACTAAAAAAATAATAGCTATGACACGAAAATTCATCTTGTTTGCAATTACACTGCTTACCACTCTGGGCATGCAGTCTCAACAGCTGGCCTTCCCGGGGGCAGAAGGATTCGGTGCCTATGCTACGGGAGGACGTGGCGGCAAAATAATCCATGTGACGAACCTGAACGCAGCCGGCACCGGCTCCCTGGCTGCTGCAGCCAGCCAGGCGGGCAGTTTCATTGTGTTCGACGTGGGTGGTGTGATTGACATCACAGGCAAGAGCATCACCATCGCCAGCAATGTGACTATCGCCGGCCAGACGGCCCCTGGAGAAGGTATCACCATCTATGGCGGACGTGTCATCGCCTCCGGCAGCAAGAATGTGGTGCTTCGTTATTTGCGTATGCGTGGCGGCAAGAACGTGAACAGCAGCAAGTGTACGCTGACGCTTGACAACTGTGAGAACCTGATTATGGATCACTGCAGCGTGACATGGGGACCATGGGACAACGTGCATATCAAAGACGCGAACAACATCACATGGTCGAACTGTATCATCTCTGAAGGCATCGAGCCGCAGCGTTTCGGTGCCATCACCGACGGAACGCGCAACTGGACAGTCCATCATTGCCTGTGGTCGAACAACAAAAGCCGTAACCCGAAGATGAAATGCTACATACAATATTATAACAATGTGGTGTACAACTACGGTAATGGTGTGGTGGGCGGCCACTCCGCCGCTGACAACTACCAGGACCTGATGAACAACTATTTCATCGCAGGGCCTGAAGGGTCCGCCAAGTATTTCGACCAGTGGACAGAGACAGACCACATGTACAGCACCGGCAATTACTTCGACGGCAACTGTGACGGCAAGTTGAACGGAACTCTCATCACCGACCACAACAGCGCGACCGTCATGCAGAACCCGTCGCTGAAATCGACAGCACCGATGAACCTGGAAAGCGCAGCCAAGGCATACGAGAGCGTCGCTGACCATGTGGGAGCATCGAGGGTGCGCGACAGCCACGACAAACGTCTGATTGAAGAACTTACATCATTGGGCAAGAAAGGACGCTTTATCGCCAACGAGGATGACCTCGGCGGTATCGGAACCGTGGCTGACGGACCAAAAATCACAGATGCCGACTACGACGGCATGGACGACACATGGGAGGCCGCCAACGGGCTGGACCCGACGAAGGATGATGCCAATGGTTATGCTTTCGGAAATGGTTATACAAATATCGAGAACTACGTGAACAGCCTGGCACAGAAGACTTCCTACCTGATGTATCCCCAGCAGCTGACCGCCAAGCTGAGCACTCCCACGACCGTGAAACTGACATGGGTGAACGGCGACAACGAAGAAGCCACCGCCATCGTGCTGGAACAGTCGGAGGACGGTAAGCACTTCGTAGAGATACAGCGACTTTCTGCCACTGCAACCACAACCGATGTGGACGGACTCACCCCCGACAAGGTGTATTATTTCCGGATGAAGACTGTGAGCGACACCACAGAGTCGCTCTATAGCGCAACCGTCTCCGTCAACGATGAATACACGAAAGGAGGAGGTGGAACACCTGCCGGCACGAATCCGTTCGTTCCTCAGGAAGGTAAGCTATACCGTATTATCAACTATGCCACAATACCCTTTAACTCAGGTACTACTTTAGCCGGACTGCCAAAATACCTCACGTTTAATGATAACGGTACCCTTGGTACCACCGAGACCTTTCTTTGGGACGACCCGTCGCTGCTTTGGGTCATCACACCCGTGGACGGGGGATTCACCATCATGAACTACAGCAGCAAGCAATATATATCCGGACAGAATAACGCAGGAAGCAGCGAGCGGATTGGGGCGGCTTCAACGCCATCAACCCTCACCATCAACTACACGGGTGACCAGCAGCCGAGCCAGTCGGGGCTGTACGGCAAGGTGTCGATGTTCAGAATCAACAGCCCGTCGAATAAAGACCAGCAGATTCGCGCACGCGGATTTGCCGACGACTGGTTTTGGGGCAGCGGCACGTTTGACCGTGCCGACATGGTGTTCACCTTTGTGGAGATAGACGCATCGCTCGTAAAGGTGTTTCTGACCAAACTAACCAACACGCTGGAGACCGCTGAGGCGCTCGCCAAAGGGGCGAAGACTGATGTGACCCTGGGCTATCCAAGCGCGGCGCTCGACACCTTTATGACCGCCATCGCCGAGGCACAGGAGTTTGTCAGCTTGGTTGACGGGAACACCTCACAGGACGCAATCAACGCTGAGGTGGAGAAGTTGAATGCCGCCATCACCGCATTCAAGGCTCAGCAGATTTTCACGTTCGAAGGGTTCTCCACCGACCTTGGCTACAATATCTACAGCTACGGTACAACCTCGAATGCGAACACTACCACCGCCACGCTCGACACGCAGCGGCGATATCTCTATGCCATCAAAGGGGCAGACGGAGAGAACGACCAGCTCGTCTATCGTATCGGTTTGTCGGACAAGGACATCAACAGCGGTAAGGAAGATCCGCTGTCGTCTGACCCTGCTGCTCTATGGACTTTCCAGGCTGGAACCGACGGCAATGTGTACGTGAGGAACGCAGCCACAGGCAGTTACTTGAGAATAGAGACCACGCTCTCGGCTGAGCCGGTGACCATACGGCCGTATTATGCAAAGCAGGACAACGGCAAGGCTGCTTATTATATGGATGCCGACGCCAACGCCAACCGGCTGTTCAACGTGGGGACACCTGATGCCGACGGTAAGGGCGGACCGCTCGCCTTCTTCTCCATCCATGCCGACCGCACGAGGCTCAGATGGGTGATTGAGGAGACTTCCATTGAGGTGGAGCATGCATCCGAGCAGCTCGCCGGTGATGTGAACCGCGACGGAAAGGTGGACATCTCAGATGTCGTGGCGATAATCAACACCATGGCTGGAAACACCACTTTCCTGGATACAGCCGATGTGAATTCCGATAAAACTGTGGATATCTCCGATGTCGTGGCGGTGATTAATATCATGGCCCAATAGCTTGATTTGAATAAGGCACATCCTTTTTCTCATCTTTTTAGAATAAATATTTTGCGGTCCTGAAAATAATCGCTATATTTGGGAAAATTTTCAATTGCCCATTGTTTAATTCTGAAATTGAAGAAAAAATGAAAACGAAAACAAAAACAAACCTTTTTCTGACAGTATGCATGTTGTTGCTATCTGTATTCGCTCTTTCATCCTGCGATCCCCTGGGCGACGCACAGGATATCACCATCAACTCCAAGGAGGTGAATGTCGCTGTGGGTGAGAAAGTGAAGGTGGATTATTTCACCTATCCGCTTATGACCATGCACAACTCCGTCAGCTGGACTTCCGACAACTCACACATCTGCACTGTCAACCGCGGTTACGTGAAAGGCGTGAGTGCCGGAACCACAACCGTGCATGCCCGTTGCGCCAATGGTAAAACCGCATCTGTGAAAGTCTATGTGAAAAGCGTGAAGTGACCTCCTTTTCATGCGACATCAGGTGTCAAGTAAATTAATGACATCTTCAATCTTATAGCAGGCTGTGCTGGAATTACCGGTATGGCCTGTTTCTCTGTCTTTTCGTCTTCTCGAAATATGTGGATAAAAAACGTGAAATTCGCGATTTTTTGCCCAAGACTGATTTTTTTACGGAAAAATTAGGGATAATTCAAAAAAAATCATTAAGTTTGCACAATTTTGTGCCCCTTTATGAAAAAGGGACTGTGTGAATTATACTTACGTGTGGATTTTTTCAAATCCATTCATTCTTTTAACTAAATCCAGTTTGCAATGACTGACATCGAGAAAGTTGATGGAGAAGTCGTAGAACTCCCATCAGAAGAGAACCCTACGGAGGCGGAAAACAACGCCACTGAAGATGCTGCAACTGAAACTGTTGCACAAGAGATTGAAGAAAAAGTGGAAGAAACACCGGAAGAGACACCTGCTGAAGATGCTGCTCCTGCTGAGGAGGAAGTACCAGCTGCAGAGGAAACTTCTGCTGCCGAAGAAGCACCTGCCACAGAAGAGGCAGCACCTGTTGCGGATGAAGACGCACCCGCACCTGAAGAGACTCCTGCCACAGAGGAAACTCCTGCAGAGTCAGCTGCTCCTGCTGAAGAGGAAGCACCAGCCGCAGAGGAAACTTCTGTTGCCGAAGAAGCACCTGCCACAGAGGAGGCTGCACCTGTAGCAGACGAAGAAATTCCTGCTGCAGAGGATAGTCCATCCACAGAAGATGCTGCTCCTGTTGCAGAAGAGACCGAAGCTGCAGATGAGAAACTCACGGTGGTTTATGAGACGAAGGAGGCTGTCATTGCAAGACTGAGAGAGCTCGCTGAGGGTGATGAGGAAGTAAGCCGTCAGGAGCGTGACTATCTGAAAGCTTCCTTCTATAAAATACACAAGCAGAACACCGAAGCGGAGTATGCCAAGTTTGTCGAAGAGGGTGGAAATCCTGATGATTTCAAACCGACAGTGGATAACGATGAGGCCGTGCTGAAGGAACTTCTTGCTGCCATCAACGCCAAACGAGCTAAAAACGCTGAGGCAGAGAAAGAGGAGCGTGAGGCCAATTATGCCAAGAAACTCGCCATCATCGATAAAATTAAGGGTATCCTCGAGAAACCTGAAGATGTGAACCGCGTGTATAACGACTTCAAGGCTTTGCAGCAGGAGTGGAATGAAATCAAGCTCGTGCCTCAAGACAAGGCAACAGACTTATGGAAGACTTATCAGCACTACGTGGAAATTTACTACGACACGCTGAAAGTGACCAATGAGTTACGTGCTTACGATTTCAAGAAAAACCTTGAACTCAAGACAGCGCTCTGTGAGCGTGCTGAGGCTTTAGCTGACATGGAGGATGTCATCGCAGCTGCAAAACAACTTCAGGGGCTCCATCAGGAATTCCGTGAGATCGGACCAGTGGAGAAAGACCTCCGCGAAGCGTTGTGGAACCGCTTTAAAGCTGCTTCCACCGTGGTGAACAAACGTCATCAGGAGTTTTTTGAGTCGAGAAAAGAGCAGGAAGGCGAAAATCTCGCCAGAAAAACCGCTATCTGCGAGCAGATTGAGGCTATTAATATTGATGAGCTCAAGACTTTCGCTCAGTGGAATCAGAAAACTGACGAAATCATTGCCCTACAGCAGGAATGGAAAACCATCGGTTTCGCTCCTCAGAAGATGAATGTGAAAATCTTCGAGCGATTCCGTGCTGCTTGCGACAATTTCTTCAATCACAAGTCTGAGTTCATTAAGAGTGTACACGAGAGTCTGAACGCAAACTACCAGCTTAAACTCGAGCTCTGCGAACAGGCTGAGGCACTTAAAGACAGCACCGACTGGAAGAAAACCACAGATGCCATCATCTCCCTCCAGAAAAAGTGGAAGGAGATAGGCACCGTGCCGAAGAAATACAGCGACGAAATCTGGAAACGGTTCAATGCCGCTTGCGACGCTTTCTTTGCAGCGAAGAAAGAAGCCAACTCAGCCGTCTTTGGCGAGCAGGAAGAGAACCTCAAGAAAAAGCAGGCGATTATTGACCAGCTTGCAGCAATCGACCCTGAGACAGAGGAGGGTGACTTCCGTCCAAAACTCCGTGAGGCTCAGGATGAGTGGAACCAGATTGGCTTTGTGCCGTTCAAGCAGAAGGAAACTATCTACAAAGCCTTCCGAGCACAGATGGACCGTCTGTATGGCGCACTTAACGAGACTGCGTCAAGACGCAGAATCAACCGCTTCAAGAGCGAGGTGAAAGACACCGACGGACGTGTGAAGGATAAGCTCATCCGTCAACGCGATATCCTCACCAACGAAATCAAGACTTACGAGAATAACCTCGGGTTCCTTTCCATCTCTTCTAAGTCGAAGAACGGCAACGCACTCGTGGAGGAAATCAACCGTAAGATTGAGAAGCTTAAGGCAGAACTCAAGGAGGTGCAGGAGAAAATCAGGGCACTCAACGAGAAACAGGATTGACACAATCCTTTCTTCTTAACATATAAGAGGATGAGTAATTCGCTCATCCTCTTTTATTTTTAATGATTTCTTTTTCCACAACGAATCAATGCGAATCTTAACGAATAAAATTTATTGATTTTTTTCTAGAACGAATCAATACGAATCTGTACTCTAAGTTTGCAGCACGAATAATATCTTTTTAAAATGTTTGTGAAAAAATCACATTCTTGCTTTCTGCTTTTCTCCGGCACCTGAACCGCGGTATTTGCTTCGTGCCTCGTTGAATTTCCAGGTGAGGTCGATTGTGAACGTACGGCGGGCGGGATTGAACGAGGTGATTTCGCGTATGCCATAGACGGTTGCGCTGGTCTTGCTGCTGTTGAACAGGTCGCCGCAGCGTATATCGGCTGTGAGTGTTCCGAGCCTGTGGAGATTGAAATCACGCTGCACGCCGACAGATGTGTTGAGACGGGTTTTGGTTACACGGAAATTATCGTAATCGCCTTTCGATGACCATTGCGCCGAGATATTCAGCCTGTAGCTGTGTGGCAGCTCGATGTCGTTCTGCCATGCGAGTGATAAGTACGGACGGCTGAGCGTGATGGTGGATCCGTCGGCACATGGGGTCTTGTAGTTCTGGAAGATGGCGTAAAGGCTCCAGATGGGATGCCAGCATCCGATGACCGGACGCAGCGACGGAACAATCGTCAGACAGTTGTACTGCTCTTTGGTGTTGATGGGGCGTATGAGGCTGATAAGCGGATCATCGGAACCCGGATAAGGTTCGGTGGACAACGTCTCTGTGTTTTTTGTACGCGCATAATTAACACTCAGGTTCATCCATTTGTATGCGCCGTTGAGTACAAGACTATGCGTGTAGGTGGGTTTCAGATAGGGATTGCCGCTCTGGTAGGTATATCGGTTGATGTAGATTGTGGAACTGGTGAGGTTGCTGTAGTTGGGACGCTGGATGTCACGCCTGTAAGATAAGGAGAGTTGCACTTTCCCGATAGGGGCAGAGATGACTGCTGTGGGAAACCAGTCGCCGTAGCTGCGGCATGTCTCATCCTGACGCACGCCGAAGTTGTAGTAGTCGTTTGAGAGGTGCTCATAGCGCAATCCAACCTGTGCGAATACCTTTCCGAATGCCCTTCCATATTCTGCGAAAGCCGCTGCCGACGATTCATTGATTTCTGTGTCGGTGGATTTCACGGGAACGGACTCGCTGGCTGTGAATGTGTAGGCGTCGGTGCGGTGGTTGTGGGAGTATTCACCGCCCAAAGAGAGTGTTCCATTCCAAAGCGGATATCCCAGGACAAGCTTGGAAGCCCAGAAGCTGTTGCTGCTTTTGGTGTTGCTCTCAATGCTGCGCACAACGGAGCTGCCGTCTGTCGGAACAGTTGTCTCAGTGGTGCTTCCCGGCTCTTCAGTCCGGTCGAACAGTCCGTCGATATTGAAGTCGATGCTCATCTGGCTTATTTTTCCGTTGTAGTAGGCGTTGAAGATATGTTTGCGGAAACGGTTGTCCTGTCGGATGTCACTCTCCGAGCGCTCTGTGAAAACACCGTTTTCGTAATTGTCGGTTTTAAACAGGCTCCTGAAATCATAACTTGGATGACGGTCGTATTTATAGAAAGCACCGAAGCTGTGGTTTTCATTCAGCATATAGTTCACTTGCAACTGAGGCGACCATCCTTTCCATACACCTTTGGATTCCTGGGTTGAATGACCTGCATATTGGTCAGGCCCCACGAAATACATCAGGTCGTTTTCCTGCAGTGATTTTGAATGACCATAACGGCCTGCCCAGAACGAGCCGGTGATGTCCAGCCCGCCGGTGCGGTAGTTCACGTCAAGGTTGTTCGTGATGGTGGTGCCATACTGATAGACGCCACCGGCATTGTCCTGAAAACTGAAGCCTTCACCCTGGGCTTTTTTCAGCTGGATTCGAACCACTGCCTTTGTGGATGCGGCATACCGGGCACCTGGATTCTGTACTACCTCCACATATTGTATCTGGTCGGACCGCAGGCGTGAGAGTTCTTTGGCATCAAGCACCCGGCGCCCGTTGATATATACCTCTGCATCTCCACGACCCAGCACTTTCACTGCTCCATCGCGCTCAGCCTCGAGTGACGGTACTTTTGACAGCATGTCGCTCACGGTTCCGGCTTTCTCTAAGATTGTGCCTTCGACGGTGGTGCGCATGGCGTCTCCCTTCACATGAGTCCGTGGCAAAGTCCCTTTTACCACCACTTCGTTGAGCATCCTGGAATCTACAGACATCTGGAATGTCAGTCCGTCTGCCTCATGTATTTTTACGTATTGAGTCTCATATCCTATACACGACAGTTTCAAAAGACCGTCGTTCTTGTCGGTCACAACCCTGAACATGCCCTGGTCATCGGTCACTGAGCCTTGAACAAAAGCAGAGTCGGGGAGTGACAGCAACACTACATTCACGTAGGGCATCGGGTCACCGTTTTCGTCTATCACTTTTCCGCTCACGTCCAATGTGCTGGCGGAACTCATCACTGTCATCATCAGCGCAGCCATCAATGCTGCCATTCTCATTCTTCTCATTTTGTTAGAATTATATTTTGTTATTAATAACTTGAATTTTCTCTACAACTTATATTCTAATATTTCTACAACGAATCTATGCGAATTTAAACGAATGGATTAAAATACTTCTTTTCTAAATCTTTATCATCTCATCATCAAAAGAAAATACACTGTTCACTATTAACTATTCACTGTTAACTTATAAGAATTCTTCATTTTTTCTAATTCTTTATACTGACTCCGCCTAAAACGTTGCTGGCAATGACATGGAGGCAGGGAGCATTGTCGCGGATGGTGCAAGTTGTCTCATTGCCCACACCGCCTATAAAACTGCGGCTCTTTACAACAACGTTTACCGAGGCAGGAACAATCAGTTCCACACCACCCATAAAGGTTTGGATATCGATTTCCTCGTCTTCACTGATGACGGCATTGCTTAGGTTCAGCCGGATACCCCCGCAATAGGCTTCCAGACGTGCACCGTGGAACGCTTCGCCTTTATAGATGTATTCATCGCCTCCGAAACTTGTCTTGCAGCAGATGCGTTTACCTTCTTCACCGTCAGGAACCGGCCGTTGCAGCCACTGGTCACGGTTGCGTCTGAAACTGCTGATGATGAGCCGGACACCAATAAATAACAGCAACAATGGTGCGATGTATGCCGTCCATGGCTGTTGCCAAAGCCAGTCAATACGGATGATGTTCCACATGTTAGCTAACATCATCAAGCCTGTCACGATGCAAATAATACCAATCATTGTTCTTCTTGTCATAATATGATTTGTTTGTTTTAAAAATGTAAATCTGAAATCTTGTTGTTCTAAAAAACTATAGTCTCGTCTTATCGTCATCTTTTCTTCAGAAAAAACAGTCTGGTTGCGAATTACGAGTGCAAAGTTACGGTGACTTTTAAACAGCTCCAAAAAAAAGGGATATTCAGCCCTTTTATGTGACGAGTGACGGTGAAAAATGGGATAAATGGCGGATTTGTGACGAATGGTTTGGTTTTTCAGTAGATTTATTGTATTTTTGCCGACTGTATGGAAAAAGGAAGAAAAGAAACATTCACGATACGTGTCATCAGCACCAGCTTCACCATTCTGGCATTGATGGTGTTCAAACCCTTCGGGCTTGAGGCATGGCAGTGGCAGGCATACGCACATCTGCTGATAATGGGGCTGCTGGGAGTCGGTGTCTGTTTTGTGACAGAGGGCATCTTGAAATATCTCATCAGGATGCCAAGATCCTACGAACAAGGGGTGGGATATATCATACGCCGGAATCTGTGGTTCCAAATCATCAACACATTGCTTATTACTTTGATGATTTGTCTGTACAGGCATTGGTTCTTGAGTGATAAGGTGGAGAGCAACCACCTATCGTGGATTAACTTCTTTGAAACCTTGCTTATATTTGCTTTCTGCTCGTTCGCCATCGGTCTTTACTGGCGGTTTAAGTTCCGTAGCCGGTTTCTTGCGGCAGAACTGGAGGAAACCAGGCAGTTGAATGAGCGGTTGCAGATGTTACAGCAGCACAATGTGCAACAAAAAAAGGAAACACATAAGGCTGAAGACTCGAATATGGAGGATGAACCGGTTTCTTCAACGGAAGAAACAGATAAAAAACGGTCGTTTCCTAAGTTATCTGCCGACATAGTGCTTTCAGGCACGACCAAAGAGAAGATAGACCTTCATGTTTCCAATCTTTTATATGTTGAGGCGGTTGGAAACTATGTGAAGGTGTATCGGATTGCCGATGAAGGCAAGGTGCGTAATGATATGCTGCGTGCCACATCCAAGCAGATAGAGGATCAGCTGAGTGACTATCCGATGATTGTACGTTGTCACAGGGCATTTCTCGTCAACCTGCATCAAGTGGAGAAAATTGAGTCAAAGGGTGGGGTTATGCAGCTAATTATCAGGCATTGTCACGAATCGCTTCCTGTCTCTCGCAGCAACATGCAACAAGTGAAGGAGGCTATCAAAGGGGTGTGACGTTTAATTAAAAAATCATAGTTTATTTATTATTAAACTAATCCTCTCCCAGCAGCATCTTGGCTATATGATAATATTCGTTTGGACAGATATCTTTGGGAAGCAGCCGGTTGTAGTCGGAAATGTTGTCTGGTGTCCCTTCACGTTCAAACAGTTTTTTTACGAATGTGATATGCTCCTGGATGATGATGTCTTCCCATTTCAGATCGCCTGTTTCCACAAAACTTCTCAGATGTCCGAAGATAGTGGATGGCACCAGCATCCGTTCAGCGGCTATCTCGTTGTAGTTCATACCTGAACGGAACATTTCCAGTGAGACACGTTGGGTGGTGCCTTTCGGCTCACGTTTTTTCTTTTCCGGTTTCTGACTGGCGGTGTTGCTGCGGCTCCTGCTTCTGCTTTTTTTGACAAATTCCTCTTCAGGCAACACGGCGAGGGCTTTATCGTGGAGGAAAGCGTTCACGCTGAAGTCATGATGGGCGAGTTGGGCAAGTGTGTAGCATTTCAGGCGGAGTTCGAGCACAAGCCGTTCGAATGAGTTCTCATAGCGTTTCAAAGTCTGTTTGTTGCCGATTTCCAGATTTCGGCTTCGGTTAACAAGCCCTGTGAGGTGGCTGCACAGGTATGTGTTGAAATAATCGGCAGCCTTGCGGATGCGCTCCTGAAGATGGGCATCCTCCAGTTTCTCTCCGTTCTGGCTCAAGAGACGGACATACTGCTGTCGGAATTTCTTAGCCACACCTGTTAGTTTCGTTTCGATGTCACGGCTTATTTCCATCCAAGCTTTAGCTAAGTCAGCATATTTGCGGAACAGAAATTCGTTGAACACGCGGGTTGTATCGTTCACGCAGCTAACCAGTTTGCTGAATCCGAACTGCTCGTCGAGCAAGGAATGGAAATAGGCGGTTTTCAACTCTTCAAACTGGCTGTAGGTATTCTCGGCAGAGGATAATTCTTTGTCGATAAATTCAACAACCGCCTTATCGGTGGCAAGCGACTTCACATAAAGCGGATTGGACAGCACCAGTCCTTCTAAGCTCCTGCAACGGCTCAGTGCCACATACACCTGTCCTGGAGCAAAGCTGTAGTTTATGTCGAGAATGGCATGGTCGAATGTCAGTCCCTGGCTTTTGTGGACGGTGATAGACCAAGCCAGCCGAAGCGGAAACTGACGGAAATGCCCAATTACTTTCTCCTGGATATTCTTGCTCTTTTCATCGATTTCGTATTCCGTGTTTTCCCATTCAGCCATCTCCACGCTGATGGGCTGCAGGTCATTGCTTCCCTGCACGAGGATTCTGTTGTCGCCGAACCCCACCACTTTGCCGATTTTTCCATTGAAATAGCGTTCGCCGCCGCTGTCGTTGCGGATGAACATCACCTGTGTGCCCAGTTTGAGCTCCAGGGATTTGGCGGCAGGGAAAGAGTTCTCGGGGAATGTGCCTTCAACCACACATTCAAAAATCCGGCTCATGCCGGGAAGCATCGACAATTGAAGCTGGTTGTACTGGTCGGCACGGTAGTTGTGGGTGGTAAGCCTGATATACTCATCCTGGGCGGGTGGCTGGAAATTGGGAATGTACCGCTGGTTCAGCGCATTGATGGTGGTATGGTCGAGGTGGCCGTCGCGGATGTTCGACAGCAGACGGATGAAATGATCGTCTTCCTGGCGGTATATCTTTTTCAGCTCAATCGTGACGTATCGAACCTGCTGAAGGGCTTTGCTGCCGAAAAAATATTGGGTGTCGTAATAGTCCTTCAGTATATCCCATTCCTGGTCGTTCGCCACGGGAGCCAGCTGATGGAGGTCACCAATCATCAGCAGCTGCACGCCGCCGAATGGCTTGCTGTGGTCGCGGTGCTGACGGAGCATCTCGTCGATGGCATCTAAGAGGTCGCTCCTCACCATGCTGATTTCGTCGATGATGAGTAGGTCGAGTGTGCGGAGGATGCTCTTCTTCGTCTTGCTCATTGTGAAGTAGCGCTTTTCCCGCTTCATCTTGCTGTCTGGAACGTGGATGCCGATTGGCAGCTGGAAAAACGAATGGATGGTCACACCGCCGGCGTTGATGGCAGCTACGCCAGTAGGAGCCACCACCACCATACGTTTGGGCATCTCCGCACGAAGTTTTTTCAGAAACGTGGTCTTGCCCGTGCCTGCCTTACCCGTGAGAAACATACTCACGTTTGTGTCCTTAATGAATTTCCATGCCAGTTCCAGCTCTTTGTTTGATTCCATCGGTGCATTTGTTTTCAGTTGCATAGTCTGAATATTTTGAATATTTTAAACATTCTGAATACTCAGATTATTCCGATTATTCTGATAGTTAAAATAACTTCCGGATTAAATCTTCCCGCCCTATCTGTCTCAGCTCACGCATAATCTTTTGCCGTTCCTCGCGCTTGTACCAGAAGAAGAACATCCTTTGTTTTTGTTTTTCGGCTGGGCTTTTGGCGGAGAAGACAGGCTTCAACGTGTAGGGGTCGAGCCCCGTGTACCACATCTCACTGCTGATGGTCATGGGGGTAGGGGTGAAGTCCTGCACCTGCTCCAGACGGAAGTCGAGAGCTTTGGTAATCACGGCGAGCTCAGCCATGTCGGCTGTGGTGCAGCCGGGGTGGCTGCTGATGAAATAGGGAATGATCTGCTCGTGTAGGTTGTGCTTCCTGTTGATTTGGTCGAAAAGCTCCTTGAATTCGTAAAACAACTTGAACGACGGCTTGCGCATCAGCTGAAGCACATGGTCGCTCGTGTGCTCAGGTGCCACTTTCAACCGTCCGCTCACGTGGTTCACAATCAGCTCTTTGGCATATTCACGATTCACGCCATTCATTTTGCCGTTCCCCGTGTCGTGAAGAATCAGGTCGTAGCGTACACCGCTGCCCACGAAGCTTTTCTTGATTTTCGGCAGGGCATCCACGCTGTGGTAGATGTCGAGCAGCTGGCTGTGGTCGGTGTTCAAGTTCTTGCATACTTTCGGATGTATGCACGACGGACGGGCACACTTATGACAGAGTTCAAGGCTCTTCCCGTGCATGGCATACATATTTGCGCTCGGACCGCCCAGATCGCTCAGGTAGCCTTTGAAGTCGGGCATCGACGTGATGGCTTTCACTTCTTTCAGGATGCTGTCCTTGCTCCTCGACGTGATGAACTTACCCTGATGCGCGGAGATGGTGCAGAACGCACAGCCGCCGAAGCAGCCACGATGCAGGCAGACAGAGTGTTTAATCATCTCGTATGCGGGAATCCGTTTGCCTTTGTATTTGGGGTGGGGCAGACGGGTGTAAGGCAGGTCGAACGACCGGTCCAGCTCATCCTGGCTCATTGGCTGATAGGGGGGGAACACCACCGCATATTCATCGTCGCCATACTGCTGTATGATACGCCGGGCGGCATATTTGTTCGACTCCTCTTCGATATGCCGGAAATTCTCCGCCTGACTGCGTTTGTCGTGCAGGCACTCCTGATGACTGTGCAGCACGATGTCGTCAGGACGGATGCCTCTCGGAATCTCCTTCTCTTTTAGCAGCATCACAGTCTGTTTCTGAGGATGACGTAGCAGCAGGTTACGGAATGAGCGCACATCGGTGTCTCGGTCCTCAAACTCTTCTGCAAGCAGCTCGCAAAGCGACTCCATCGGCTTCTCGCCCATGCCGTAAATCAGCAGGTCAGCGCCGCTGTCGCAGAGGATGCACTTGTGAAGTCTGTCGCTCCAGTAGTCGTAATGGGTCAGGCGTCGCAGCGATGCTTCGATGCCTCCAAGCACTACCGGTACGTCGGGATAGAGTTTTTTCAGAATTTGGGTATATACAATCGTCGGATACTCAGGACGGAGGTCGTGACGGCCGTCGGGTGAATAGGCATCCTCGCTGCGCAGCCGTCTTGCAGCCGTGTATTTGTTCACCATCGAGTCCATGCAGCCCGGAGAGATTCCAAAAAACAGGCGCGGACGGCCAAACTTACGGAAGTCGCGGAAATCACCGTGCCAGTCGGGCTGAGGCACTATCGCCACTTTCAGCCCGAACGTCTCCAGCAGCCGTCCGATAACCGCACAGCCGAATGACGGATGATCAACGTAGGCATCACCGCTCATCAATACCACATCAACCGCATCCCATCCCCTGAGATGTGCTTCTTTCTTTGTGGTTGGCAGCCAGTCCGTCAGTTGTAATGTCCGTTGTTCCATCAGCTGTTTTTCTATAAAAACTGATTATGACCTTTATAATCCTAGGAATTCCTAGGCAATCCTATATAATCCTTGAAAATCCTAGAGAATTGCGTCCCGTATCAGCGTGTTTATCATCCGTTGGTCGCTGATGGTCTCAAGCGGGAAGCCGAACAGCGTGACATTGCCGTTCTTAACGCCTGCCACACCATGACCAGCAAACTCCACCATTATCTCACTGCCCTCAGGAGCAATGAGGATGTCGGGTTCTGGCACACAGTACATTTCGCTGTTCATCTCGCGGTAGATGTCGAACAGTCCGTATTTGCCGCTCAGCTGACAACGGTCGGTCAGACTGCCTGAGCTGCTGATACCAAAACGACCTGAGATTGTTCCGCTTTTCATCATGTTCGCACCACTCAAAATAACCTTCCCGCCATTGGAGGCAAAATTTGCCAGACGGCTCACGCTCTGATCATTGAATTCTTTCTGAACACCGTAAATCATGTCGATGATGCGGTAGTTGCTTAAATTACCTGTCTGATTGAATACCTGCTCACTAACCGACGTGAACGAATGACCGTTAGTCAGCATGCCTTCACCATGGATGCATGGGTAATCGAAAGTGTTTCCCATAATCACTTTGCCTTCCAACTCACTTCCACTGTAGCCTAAGCCGTCAACCTCTTCAGATCCCATTGTTGATTTTGTGAACACTTTCTGCCTGCCGCAAAAACCGGCGAAGGCACCATATTGTACGCCGGGGTCTTTGTCAAGCAGAAAACCTTGCTCGGTCTCTGTGTTAAACCATGCCGGTCCTTCCAGTCGGGTAAAGCCATTCACAATCAATGCCGTGCCATTGTTGCGTGAAGAGATGCCCGCACTTAATATCTCCGACGGGAAACTCTGTCCTCCATCGTTAAGTGCGCATACTTTAAATGAATATACTATATCGGGTGTCAGTGGAACGGTCAGTGATGATCCTCTTACCACCTGACCGTTGTCGAAGCCGTAACGGCCTTTGCGAGTATAAACCACGTAGCTGGTTGCAGTTGCGCTCGGCTCAAGTGGGTCGTTGACTGGTGTCCAGGATAGTGTAGCCTCGTTGCGGTCCTCGTTCAGCTGGACTGCAAAGTTGGTCACGGGCAATGGCTCCACCACGTATGGCTTGTTGTGCATCGAGCAGACATAGCGCAGTACACTTTTATAAATCGAGCGGCAAAAATCAAACTTGAACTGTGGGTCGTAGCCCAGCCTCATGTCGGCGAAATTCTGGTGCGACAACATTTCGAAGATGATACCAGGCACGTCGGGTGCACGGCTCTCGCCATAGTCTCGGTTCCACAGCCCCCGAACCGAAAAATGATATTTCTGCATGTCGCGGTCCACACCCTCGTAGAGCAGGCTGGCGAGATCTCGGCTTGTGTAGCGGTCCATGCCGCTGGCTAGTACGCCATCGTTATAGTCGGTCGTGCAAATCGACAACGGACCGATCAAACCGTCGCTCTTAGAGAATCCGGCATCGGTGTGGAATGCCATGCAAACCTCAATTGGTACTTTCCTGCCGTCGCGGTTGGGGATATATACGCTGCCGCCGCCCACCTCGTTCGTGCTTTTTGGACGGCTGTAGATGTCGCTGCGGTATTCGTCGCCTTCAATCGAGGCAAAGCAGCTGTCGGGCATCCCGCTCCACTGCGCTGAGTATTTCGCGCCTTCAGCCCAACGGGGAAGACCGCTCACGCTCCCGCCACGGACGATGTTGCCCATACCGCTGCCGAAACGGACGGCATCGGCACTCACTGTCTGCCCCTTCCGCCGGCAGATGTTGCTCAACACTATCTTCCCGTTGTCGTTCATTCCCTGAAGGAATTCAAACTCACCAAGCAGCACCCACATGCCGCCGCCCATGCGCTGGTTCACCTTCACCTCACTCACACCTCCGGCATGGTGAATCTCATAGACCACGTCCTCCGCGCTGTTCTTAAACGACTGATACGATACATACACCGGATATTTCCCTGATTTAGGGATGTCGGGAATCCACTGCACCAATGCCATCTCGCTCGCACGCTTCGATGGCTTCACTGATTTGATCTGACGGCAGTTGCCTTTGCCGAACGGACTGTCATTACCAGAATAGATTTCCTGGGCGTGGCGGAAACCAGGAAGGGGGCTGTTCTCCCATTCATCCTCGTTCATCGCCACCTCGAAATATTTCATATCCTCATCCTGGTCGAGATCCACAATCTCCTCGGCGTTCTGCCAGAAGTGGTCACGGGTGGTGAACACGGTGGCGCCGGCATTCTCCAGCATTGGAATAATATAGGGTATGACGAATGTTTGAGAGAACAAATCCTCGGTGGTGCAGAACAGACGCGGACGCATCCACACCCATCCGCCTTTTTTCGCGTCATAGTAGCGGCCGTGGCTCTGACATAGGCTCAAATGATGACCGTCGAGGCCTTTAGATATCTTGTAGGGACGAGAGAGATTGGTCACCCATCGGTCATCATCTTCATCATGCTCTTTTCTCCAGGCTTTGCTTTTGTCAGCTTTGCCACGGCGGATGGCATTCGGCACAAGATATTCTATGGGTCTTCCGTCAGCCTCAATGCTCAGCTTATATTTTTGAAATTCTTCAGGCAGACACCCCTGGATATCGTTGTACATCTTGGCAACGATATCATCTGTGAAATACATGTTGTCAGCACCGCCTGTTAGTACCAGTTTGATAGCCGATTTGCGTTCATTCACCTCCATCGACTTTACAGAGGCTTTCCGAACACGGCTGTTGCCAGGAAGGCTGTAGCTGCTCAGAAAATTTTTCACATGCTCCTCCGCACTCTGACTGAATGATGCCAATGCACACAGCATCAGTAGTATGAATGTTATTTTCCGTTTCATTCCTAATTTAGCCTTTCTTCTTTCTTTATTTTTAGTTTTTTCCCTTTTTTATGTGTTCCTAGGAAATCCTAGGTTATCCTATGCAATCATAGGGAACCCCTGACACCTCGCAGGGATACAACTCCCATTTTCTAAAAGAAAATTAACTCCCATTTCTGAAAGAAATTAACTCCCATTAGAACAATTAACTCCCCTTTAAATTCTCAACTATATCTTATATTTCACCGTTGCATATCCCACCAGATGGTCGTATCTGCCTCCAAAAGGGCGGTGATATACATACACGCAGTATTCATTTTCTGTCTGATGAAAACACCCCTCGGTCTCTGCCACACTGCCGCGGGAGTAGCCATTGGGAACGAATATATACTGATAATTATACGACCCCTGTTTCAACGGTACGGAAATCATATATGCTCCCCGCTCATCATCGTAGAACATCTCATAGTCTTCTGTGTAGCTGTTGTAGGTCAGGTCACCGTTCAGATACACCTTTCCACCTTCGATTTCCGGCATGTCGAGCTGGAAATGGGTGATGAAGTAGTCGCTTTCTGTGGCGTTATCCACGTTGTCGCCATTACGGACCAAGAAACGGCCGTCCTGGTCTTGATCGTAAATGTAGTTGCGGCGTTGTTCATCCGTCATGATTGTGGCATGATAATATGGTTCGTGGTAACTCATGCTCTCCACACGCATGGTGGGAACATATTCATCCAAAATTTCAAAACGACGGTATTCGTTGCCAGCGGGGAAGATTAAATCTCGGTCATGATCATATAATAACTCAGTTGATCGCATGTTGCTCGGACGGCCCACATCCACGCGGGTGTCCCACCGGCGGTTCTGAAGTACTACGGGACGGAGCTCTTCTTCTGGACGGTGGACATCGTAGTTGAAATAATTGATGCCGATGCTCACCTGCTGATGACTCGCATACTGGTCGATGTCGGTGTTGGGAGTGACGGAGAGTGAGGCATCCACCCGACGGTCCAACACAGAGAAACAGGCACGTGCCACGGGCTCATCGTCACCGTCCTCCATGATGTCAACTATGAAATTACCGCTCACCTTCAACCGGACATCCTCGTTAGGAAATACGAGGCTGTAGTGGTTGTAGAGCATTGTCGTGTTCATCGAAGGATCGTAATTCTCAATAGGACGGTCGTTGAACCCGTCGAGATATTCGTTCTCAAGCAGGTCGCTGGGAGTCCAGTCTGCATTGCAGTGGGTGATGTGGTATGTACGCCGAACGTATGTGTGCTGCAAGTCGTCGAAGCTGATTTCCACTTTGTTGTTACCTCCCAGGGGCACAACGGGTGGATGATCCCATATACCATTCACTTCCACTCTCAATGTTTTCAGATTCTCAACAAACACACCATTCACCTGTGCCCTCATTCCGAAGGCACAGGCAAACAATGCTAATGTATAAATAATCTTCCTCTTCAAAATTTCGTTTCGTTTATGATGTGAAAACGCGCTATTGTATGTCTTGTAACTAATCAAAAAACTGTAATCAGCCCGCTATTAATACGTTTCATAAATACTTTAAAACGCATGAAATAACCGTAGAACTTGTAGAGACTCCCGGTGGGGTGTCTAAATAAAACCGTAATCAGCCCGTTTCCAAATCAAATATTCTATCAACTATCAATCAAAAACAGAAGTAGTTCTTCGCGTTGTTATAACTGATATCCTCAATCATCTGGTTCACGCGCGCTGCCTCATAACCCGTGTAAGGCACTTCACCGTTCTCGATGTCAGTTGCCACGAGATTACAAAGAATCCTGCGGAAATACTCATGACGAGGGTAGGATAGGAACGAGCGTGAGTCGGTGAGCATACCCACGAAACGGCTCAGCAGACCAAGCAGTGACAGGGCATTCATCTGCTTCTGCATACCGTCCTTCTGATCGAGGAACCACCAACCGCTTCCCCATTGGATTTTGCCTGGACACGATCCATCCTGGAAGTTACCAAGCATCGTGGCGAGCACTTCGTTTGCACAAGGGTTGAGGTTGTAGAGGATGGTTTTTGCCAGCTTGCCTTCTGCGTTCAGACGGTCGAGGAACTTCGAGCATTTCTTGGCGGTGTTGAACTCACCGATGGAGTCGAAACCAGTGTCTGGACCGAGCTGTTTGAACATCTTCGAGTTATTGTCGCGGATGGCACCATAGTGGAACTGCTGTGCCCAGCCTGCCTCTGCGTCCTGGACGGCGAAGATATACATCATCGCACTTTTGAACTTCATGATCTCCTCTTGGCTCAATGCCTTGCCGCCATACACTTTCTTAAAGATAGCTTTGATTTCTGCCTCGGTGTAGTCCTCAGCATAGAACTCTTCAATGCCGTGGTCGCTCAGCTTGCAACCCATCGACGCGAAGAAGTCGTGACGCTTCTGAATCGCGTCGATATAGTCGTTGAAATCCTTGATGCTCACACCACTCACCTCAGAGAGCTTGTCAACGTAAGCCTTGAAATTGCTTGGCACTTCAACTGCCATTGCCTTGTCGGGACGCCATGCGGGTAGCATACGGGTCTCCATTGTCGGGTCGGCTGCCACCTGCTTGTGGTATTCCAGAGAGTCAACCGGATCGTCGGTGGTGCATACAATCTCCACGTTGTAGTGCTTCATCAGGCCACGGGGAGTGAATTTCGGGTCATTCTTGATTTGCTCGTTACATTCATCGTAAATCTCGCGGGCAGTCTCGGGATTCAGGGTCTTCTCTATGCCGAATGCGGTTTTCAGTTCCAGATGGGTCCAGTGGTAGAGCGGGTTGCGGAACGTGTAAGGCACGGTCTCTGCCCATTTCTCGAACTTCTCCCAGTCGCTTGTGTCCTTTCCGGTGCAGAACCGCTCATCGACACCGTTACTGCGCATGGCGCGCCATTTGTAGTGGTCTCCTCCAAGCCATATCTGGGTGATGGAGTCAAAACGTTTGTTCTCTGCCACCATTTGTGGCACAAGGTGACAATGATAGTCGATAATCGGCATTTTCTTGGCATGCTCGTGATACAGCTTCTGAGCGGTCTCTGACTGCAAGATGAAGTTGTCGTCCATAAATTTCTTCATGTCGTTGCTTTTTTAAGTGTTAATTGTTTGTTTTTATTCCTTTTTATCAGTAATGTTTTCCAATTATTGCAAATTTAAGCATAATTTTTGGTTTTATGCCTATCTTTTCAAAAATATTAATTAATTTTGCAAATAAATCAGACTAACTAAACATTAAAAACGAATTATTATGGCATTAAAAGCATTAAACGCCCGCACTGCTCCTAAAAGCAAGGCACCAGAGAGAATCATTCAGTTTGGAGAGGGCAATTTCCTCCGCTGTTTCGTTGACTGGATCATCTACAAGATGAACCGTAAGACCGACTTCAACTCATCTGTTGTCGTTGTGCAGCCGATTGAGCGTGGTATGGTGGATTGGCTCAACGGCCAGGACTGCCTCTATCACGTAAATCTCCAGGGACGGCAAGACGGCAAGCCTGTGAACAAACTCCAGCGTATCGACTGCATCAGCCGAGCCATCAATCCTTATTCACAGAATCAGGCGTTCCTCGCTCTCGCCGATCAGCCTGAAATCCGCTTTGTCATTTCCAACACCACGGAAGCAGGTATCGCTTTCGACCCCTCATGCAAGCTCTCCGACGCGCCGGCATCCAGCTATCCGGGCAAGCTCACCCAGCTGCTCTATCGCCGCTTCCAGACGTTCAAGGGCGACCGCACAAAAGGACTTATCATCATGCCGTGTGAGCTGATTTTCCTAAACGGACATCATCTTAAAGAATGTATCTTCAAGTACATCGAACTCTGGAAGGACGACTTCGGTAAAGACTATGAGAAGTTCAAGAACTGGTTCACCAAGTACTGCTATGTTTGCGCCACGCTCGTTGACCGCATCGTACCTGGATTCCCTCGCAACGAAATCAAGCAGATCCAGAAGAAAATATGCTATGCCGACAACCTTGTCGTGCAGGGTGAGATTTTCCACCTCTGGGTCATTGAGAAGCCGGAGAACATGTCGATAGCACAGCTGCGTAAGGAGTTCCCGGCAGAGAAGGCAGGCCTGCATGTGCTGATAGCACCGAGCGAGAAGCCTTACCATGAGCGTAAGGTGACGCTCCTCAATGGTCCGCACACAGTGCTCTCACCTGTGGCTTACCTCTCCGGCGTGAACATCGTGCGTGACGCCTGCAATCATCCGGTCATCGGCAAATATATCCACAAGGTGCAGTTTGAGGAGCTTATGGAGACGCTCAACCTCCCGATGGATGAGCTCCGCAAGTTCGCCGGCGACGTGCTTGAGCGCTTCAACAACCCGTTCGTTGACCATCAGGTGACATCCATCATGCTCAACTCCTTCCCTAAGTACGAGACGCGCGATCTCCCGGGCGTGAAGACTTACCTCGAGCGTAAGGGTGAGCTCCCGAAAGGACTGGTGTTCGGACTGGCTGCCATCATCACATATTATAAAGGTGGTAACCGTGCTGACGGAGCACCTATCCAGCCAAACGACGCACCTGAAATCATGCAGCTGCTTACAGACCTCTGGGCAACTGGAGACACACAGCGTGTGGCTGAAGGTGTTCTCGCTGCCGAGAATATCTGGAAAGAGAACCTCAACAACACCGTTCCCGGTCTCACCGCCCTCGTTAAGCAATACCTCGACCTCATCCAGGAGAAAGGAATGCTTGAGGCAGTGAAAACAATCCTCTGATTCAATTTTCTCTTCAAATACCCCGCGGATGCATGAGTTCATGCATCCGCGCATTTTTCCCATAACTCCCATATAATCCTATTAACCCCATTTCTCCCAGTTGCCTTCAAAGGTCTTCGGCTGGGGGGCGTGGACGTCCCGTCCGCGCCAAGCGTCAAGGGCTTGATGCCCGAAGACGCTTGAAAAATTAACTTCCCCAAAAATCCCATGGACAAACTCTCTCCTGAACAGCGTCACAAAAACATGGCGGCGATACACTCCAAGAACACCAAGCCGGAGATCATCGTCCGCCGGTATCTTTTTGCCCATGGATTCCGTTTCCGTCTTAATCATCCCCGTTTGCCCGGACATCCCGACATCGTTCTTCGTAAGTACGCAACCTGCGTCTTCGTCAACGGCTGCTTCTGGCACGGACACGATGGCTGTTCCGCCTACCGCATCCCCAAAACCAACACCGATTTCTGGACCCGTAAAATCAACCGCAACAAAACCCGCGACGCAAAAACCATCCACCAACTCACCGCCCTCGGATGGAACTGCATCACTATATGGGAATGTCAGCTAAAGCCAGCCATCCGGCAACAAACCCTCAACTCTCTGCAACAAACACTCCTCCAAATCTACCTCCATAAAACTCAACCCGAGACATCGTTACTACACCTAGAGCCACAGCCTCAAAAACCTTTCTACAATTTCGATGACACCGAATCCGTCCACCTCGCTGCTGAGGAGTAGAGACTTCCTGGGGAGCTAAATAAGTCCATAATCACCCCGTGCCCGAACCCATCACCCAGTAGAGACGCGCTATAGTGCGCCGGGCAAGAAAAAGAACTGGTTTCTTTTTTCCTAATTATAAGGTTTTATCAATAATTTTTCGTAATTTTGCAGTCAGAAAAACAATCAAAAAATCAAAGTAATGAAAAGACTATTCTTGATTTTGACAATGATGACGCTGACAGTCACTTCTTTTGCGAAGGACATCCACAAGCTTGTGGTCAAGTCAGAGCGTATGCACTGTGGAAAGTGCGCCAATAAAGTGATAAACGGGCTGGAGAAGGTGGAAGGCGTGAAAAGTGTTGGCACCGATCTTACCACTCATGAAATCACTGTCTATTACGACAACGACCAAGTGAGCGAGGCGACTTTGGTAAAGCAACTTGCCGACATCGGCTATGCAGCCACGGTGGTGAGCAACGAGAAGAGCAAGAAAATTGAACAATTCAAGAACCGTCCTGATGCTGATGGTTGCAGTGGCGGGAAATGCGAACAAGAGAATGCCAAAGATGCTAAAGAAAAAGTGGATGGAGTTACCGGTGCTACAGAGAAGAAGTGACTTTTATTTATGATTTCAGAATTTACGATTTAAAGATTTACGATTTAAAGATTTACGATTTAAAGATTTGTGATTTAAGGATTTAAGGATTTACGATTTAAGGATTTACGATTTAAAGATTTGTGATTTAAGGATTTACGATTAAGGGTTTACGATTAAAGGATTTGAGTGTTTCTGTTGGATTAATTCGACTAATTCGTGGACTGTTAAAAACAGAATAGTTGCAAGGATTCATCTTCGATATCAAACGCTATGCGGTGAATGACGGACCGGGCATACGCACGACTGTGTTCTTTAAAGGATGCAGCCTGAGGTGCCGTTGGTGTCATAACCCTGAGAGCCAGTCGCCGAAGCATGAGACAATGACCGTGAAGCGTAAGCTTGGTGACAACATCTTTGATGATATTCAGCAGGTGGGTTATACCATTGAAAGCGGGCAACTCGTGGAGCAGATAGCACGCGACGAGGTGTTCTTCGACGAGTCGGGCGGGGGAGTGACTTTCTCTGGCGGAGAGCCGATCATGCAGCCTGAGTTTCTTCTGGAATGTCTGCGCGGGTGCAAACAGCGTAACATTCAGACATGTGTCGATACCGCCGGTGCAGTTGATACTCCGCTGATGGATAAGATTATCGCTCTCACCGATATATTCCTCTTCGACGTGAAGACGATGAACAGCGAAACCTTTGCCGAATATGTAGGGACTGGATTCGACATGGTGATGAGGAATCTGGCGAAAGTGGCAGAAAACGCAAGTAGGGTGATAATCCGTATTCCTGTTATTCCGGGAGTTAACGATGATGAGGACAGCATTGACCAGATTATCTCCGTTTTGCTGCAATATCCGCGAGTCCGTGAAGTGTCGTTGCTGCCTTTCCACCGCACAGGTTTCGACAAATACCGTCGTCTCGGACGGAACTGGCAGATGGGCGATGCACACAACCTCACACAGGAAGACTTGCAGCCACTCAACAACAAGTTTGCTGCTGCCGGATTCCAGCTTTTCTCAACATGACAAATTAAGAAGACGAGATATATTTTTAATTTGATTATTGGACTATTAAGTTGCAGTCTGAAGTAAATCACTAAGAACTAAAAACTAAGTACTCAAAACTAACAACTAATATGGTATTATCAGAAAGAATAAAAAAACTACGTGAGCAAAGCCTGAACGCTGTCAACCGTATTTCCGCGGAACGGGCACTGCTGATCACCGAGTTCTATAAATCGGGTGTTGCCGCCGCTGAGCCAGTTCCGGTTCAGAGGGCATTGTCGTTCAAGTATATTCTGGAGAACAAATCCATCTGCATCAACGAGGGCGAGCTGATAGTAGGTGAGCGTGGACCAGCTCCTAAAGCTACTCCGACTTATCCTGAAATCTGCATCCATACCCTTCAGGACCTCCAGATACTCAATGACCGAAAGAAAGTGTCGTTCAAGTCAGATGAGGAGACTCGTGCCGCCTATCGCGACATCATCATTCCTTTCTGGAAAGGACGTAGCAACCGTGACCGCATCTTCGCATCGCTCCCGCAGGAATGGAAAGACTGCTATGCAGCAGGCATCTTCACAGAGTTCCAGGAGCAACGTGCTCCCGGTCATACCGCTTTGGGCATAAAGATGTTCCATACCGGTATGCTCGACCTGAAGCAACGCATCGCTGAGAGCATGGCCAAGCTCGACTTGGTGAAAAAACCGACAGCGATTGACCAGCTTGATGAACTGCGAGCTATGGACATCGTATGTGATGCCATCATGCACTATGCTGAGCGTCATGCAGAGAAGCTAGATGAGTTGGCGGCAGCCGAAAATGACCCTCAACGTAAAGCAGAGCTTACGGAGATGGCGCGTATCTGCCGTAAAGTGCCTGCTCATGCACCGGAGACCATCCATGAGGCTCTTCAGCATTATTGGTTCATCCATCTTGGTGTGGTGACAGAACTCAACCCGTGGGACTCCTTCAATCCGGGACGCTTAGACCAGGCACTTTTTCCGATATATAAGAAAGAAATGGAAGAGGGCACCACCACCAAAGAACAAGTATATGAGGTGCTTGAGTCGTTCTGGGTGAAGTTCAACAATCATCCGTCGCCTCCAAAGGTGGGAGTGACGGCAGAGGAGAGCAACACATACACCGACTTCTGCCTCATCAACGTGGGTGGTGTGAAGGAAGACGGCAGCGACGGTGTGAACGAGATGTCGTATATCATTCTTGATGTAATACGTGAGATGCGGCTCCTTCAGCCAAGCTCCATGATTCAGGTGAGCAAGAAAAACCCAGACCTCTTTATACGTAAGGCGGTGGATATCATAAAGACCGGGTTCGGACAGCCATCGGTGTTCAACACTGATGCGCTCGTTCAGGAGATGCTGCGTGCGGGAAAGGATGTGAAGGACGCCCGAAACGGCGGTTGCTCCGGATGTGTGGAGACAGGCGCATTCGGCACCGAGGCATATATCCTTACTGGCTATTTCAACCTGCCGAAAATCCTTGAGCTGACCCTTCATAACGGTTTTGACCACCGCACCAACAAGCAGCTCGGACCGCAGACTGGTAATCCGGTTGATTTCAAGACTTACGGGGAGTTTTTCGAGGCATACCGCACCCAAGTTCAGTATTTCATGGGAGTGAAACTCACTGGTAACAACATTATTGAGCGTATTTTCATGAGAAACATGCCTGTGCCGTTCCTCTCCATCCTGATTGACGACTGCATAGCCCGTGGAAAAGACTATATGTGTGGCGGAGCCCGCTATAACAGCACCTATATTCAGGGTGTGGGACTGGGCAGTATTACCGACATGCTTACAGCCGTGAAATATCAGGTGTATGACACGAAGAGCATTTCCATGCAGACGCTAATCGATGCGCTCGACGCCGATTTCAAGGGGTATGAGAAGCTGCAGTATAACCTCGTCTATAACACGCCGAAATATGGCAACGATGACGACTATGCCGATGCACAGGAGGTGCAGGTGTTCGACATGTATTATGACACTATCAATGGTCATAAGTCGCCACGTGGGGCCGACTACAGGGTGAACATGCTGCCTACCACGTGTCATGTGTATTTCGGTAGTGTCACGGCTGCTACTCCTGACGGACGGAATGCATGGAAAGTGTTGTCGGAGGGAATCTCTCCTGTGCAGGGAGCCGACACCAATGGCCCGACTGCGGTAATTCGATCGGCTGCGAAAATCGACCATATCAAGACTGGCGGCACGTTGCTCAACCAGAAGTTCACTCCATCGCTTCTTAAAACTGAGGAGGGGTGCATGAATGTGGTACATCTTATCCGGTCGTATTTCCGTATGGACGGACACCATATCCAGTTCAATGTGGTGAATGCCGACACGTTACGCGACGCACAGAAACATCCCGAAAACTACCGCGACCTCATTGTCCGTGTTGCCGGCTACAGTGATTATTTCAACGATCTCGGTGAAGATTTGCAGAACGAAATCATTAACCGAACAGAGCATACTGAGTTCTAGATACGAATTTCATTAATATTTAGACACGAATTTCGCTATTTTTAGGCAATGATTTCACTAATTCTCAACATTCGTTGAATAGTGAAAAATGAGATGAAAAGCAAAGAGTCTGGAAAAACCTGAATCCACGGTTTTTCCAGACTCTTTTTTTGCTTGTTTATTATCCTATTCCACTTTCCAGACATTGAGTGTGATACCTTGGAATCCAGGTGCGAATGATGGGGCGCAGACGAAAAGCGCATTGTTCAGCCATCCGTATTTGCTGTCTGCCGGAGCCTCAAACTGAGGTGCGCAGCGGAAGTAGAAGTTTGGCTTCCCTTCAGCATCTTGTCCTGAGGTGATGATCCCGCGGTTGCGAACATGGATATACACGCCATCATCGGTTTTGATACAGTAGATAGCCTCAATTTCAGAGCGGCCGTCGGCATTCGCCAACTGATAGTCAGCTCCGCCGTTGATGATGGTTCCCTTTAGTCCCGGTCCTTCGAAGGTGCCGCCGGTGATGGGAATTACGGTACGTCGCCCGTGTTGGGTGTTGTTGATGCCAAAGGCTTCGCCGAGGGTTACTTTCAGCTGAAGTGCGAACGTCAGTTTTGGTGCTTCAGGAGCTGTTGCTGCTCCTTGTGCTGCGGCAGCCAGTGTGAAAACCGTCAGCAAGATGGTCATAAATAGCTTTTTCATATTATTGATTATTTAATACTTCACTTAACAGATGGAATTGAGACTTGGAATGTAGTTTTTCTGAATGGACTCTGCAATAGCATTTGACACTTCTATTTCGCTCAGACCGATGTTTTGCCCGAAAGAATAGAGGAATTCCACTTCTTTTTTGTCGATGATTTTGTCTGACATCACTACGAGAATCATATAGCGGAGCATACCGTCGCGTGTGCCCGGGTCAATTTTCAGGATGTTCTCAATTGCGCTGTTGAACACAGCACCAACGTCTCCATTTGCAATTTCCTCTAGGAAATTTCTTGGGAACATGGTAAGACCAGCAAGTGAGTCGATAATCTGTTCTGCTTCCTGTTCGGTGATTTTTCCATCGATATTTGCTACAATAAGTCCTGCCGCTGCGATAAACTGTGCTGTATATTCGTCAAGCTCGCTGTCGCCTACTTTCAGGAGGATGCTGATGAGCTCATCCATTCCTTCATTCAATTCTTTTTGTGTCTTTGCTGTGGAGAATAAATGGAGTGCTTCCACTCGGATTGGATTGACTGGGTGAGAGTTACGGCTCACACCTTTGTCTTTCAGGAAATATTCC
>JAEEGH010006347.1_pt1 | contig 29017 bp, 24 predicted proteins | sample 9134181 | NCBI WGS metagenome assembly JAEEGH01 (sample SAMN16246544, study PRJNA631951) | gut metagenome | biome: gut microbiome; feature: rumen; material: DP-attached | host: Bos | place: Iran: Karaj | collected 2018-10 | reverse complement strand
TGTCAAGAAAGGGGGAAATGCGTCTGTTATTCATTATCAGTAGTCTGATCAGATGCGCAATCAGTAGACGCTGCATCGTTTGCTTCTTCTTTTTCCTCTTCAACTCCGTCATCATTTTGAGTATTGTTCTCAGAAATTTCATAATTATCAAAGGAGCTTTCAATCAAACTGCTCTCCTGTTCTATAGCTTCAGGCGCTGATGAATCATTTTGATTTGAAGAATTATTTTCCTGAATACTCAGATTTGAATTATCTTTAGCATCCTTCCCATTTCCAGAATTGTCCATTGTACTCTGTTCATGTGCCGCCTCTTCACTTTTCTTTTCATCCATGCTCTCGATAGGAGACATTTCTTTTGCATCAGACATTCCTTCCGTGCTCTCATCTATAGGCACTTTAAATACAGCACTTCCATCATCAGAGAATTCAAATCCCTTAAAAAGGCTTTCAATATCCATTGTCTTATCAGAAACCATCATATGTGAAGTCATTACATTCCTTGGGCTGGGTACATTCACTGTACTGTTATAGTCCTTATAATTCTGGCCAAAAGAAATATGCGCTTTCAGTATCTGTCCGTGGACATAGCCACAGGATGGGCGGTATCCCAAGAGCTGTCCATCCTCATATTTGCATATTTTTATCTTATTCATATGCACTTCAGGGTCACTCTTACCTCTGTCACGGAAGACATTGATATCTGTAGTAGACTCTGAATGGTAGCCGTCATCTGAGTCATATTCTGCTCCGCAATAATTACAATGCCATCTGAAGATAGGATCATCGCCGTTATCACGGTCTGTCACATGATACAGATTATCGCAGTCTTTTCTTGTTCTATATGAATACCAGTACTCAATCTTATAGCAGCTGTCAGTATGTTTGTGGTTTACAGCAACGTTATAGCATCCGCCCTTTCGGCTGGCAGGAACATATTCTTCATCGCATACCTTGCCTTTTCCGTCCTTGTGATAGTGGTACTCATACTCAACTTTACCTGCAACGTCACCATTTCCCAAGACAACCTGCTGCGGTATCTTATTTATTGCATCGCTAAGTTCCTTAAATGTGGCATCCTGTCTGACCTTAACGCCCTTAGTGAGTAATGTGGATGCCAATAGCTTTTTGCCATCACTCACACGCTGAAAAACCTTATCAATCTTTCCGTTTGTTTTATTAAGTTCGGTTGTTATATAGCTCTTTAAACCATTTGTGTTGTTCAAAGAAGTATTGGTAATATTTTTAAAGTTGTTATTTATCGATGTGTTGAGCTCATTAAACTTGTTTGTATTTGTCTTGTTCATTCCATCAAGCTTACTGCTGGTGGACTTATCCATAGCATCAAGTTTGCTGTTTGTCGACTTACCCATTGCATCAATCTTGCTGTTTGTTGATTTATCCATAGAATCCAGTTTGTCGCTTGTAGACTTGTCCATGGAATTTAATCTGTCATTTGTCGCCTTATTTATCTCATCCAGCTTATTACTCGTGTTTTTTCCAAGTTCATCCAGTTTACTGCCGGTTCTTTTATCCAGATCATCAAGTTTACTATTAGTAGAATTGCCCATTTCATCAAGTCTGCTGTTAGTAGATGCATTCATCTCATCGAGCTTATTGTTTGTGGATGTATTCATCTCATCAAGCTTACGATTTGTTGATGCATCCATTTCGCTGAGCTTATTGTTTGTTGAGGTATTCATCTCATCAAGTTTATTTTTGGTGGTTGTATCAATTTCATCAAGTTTATTCCTTGTGGATGTATTCATTTCATCCAGCTTATTCTTCGTGGATGTATTCATCTCATCGAGCTTACTGCTTGTTGTTTTATCCAGCTCTGCAAGTCTCTTTTCAGTGGCCTCGTTAAGCTCTTTTATATTCTTTTCCAAAAGATCTACCGACTTGCCCATATCCGTTGTAAAGTTCTTATCAAGATTCGAAAGCTTTGTGACAAGATCCGTATACTGCTTGAGATTCTCTCCGGTCATCTTCGTGTCGTTGCTCTTTATAAGATTTTTAATTGAATCCATAAGCTCTTTATTGTCAGTCTGGGCCTTGGAATAATTATTTTCTATCTGATTAAATCTTTCAGAAACCTGGCTAAATTCCTGATTTAGTTTTTCCTTATTCTCGCCTCCGTTTTTCTCAATAAGCTCCTTCATATTCTGGATCTGACTATCTGTCTGGACCACCTCGCTATGGAGCTCTTTCAAGTTACCACCAAGAGTCGTAACTTTCTCAGTTATATGCTCATTTGTCTTATCCTCTTTTGTAAGCTCATAAAAAGAATCAAGACCATTTTTACTGTCAACAATGCTTTTATCAAGCTCTGTCAAATACTCATGGAGTTCATCAAGTTTTTCATTTGTTGCTTCTTTACTCTCTTTCTCGCTTTCAGCAAACTCTTCTTTTGCTGTTGCCATAGCCACAGGAGTACTGATGTAGATCAGGCCTCCACATAGCACAAGCGCGATAATGACCGCAACTGCCACCACAAGCGTGTCGTGCCTCTTAAGCTTTTTTAACAAAAGCTTAACCGAATTGTTTTGTTTGTCCCATTTTCCTCTAAAATTCATAACAATGTCCCTTTCTGTAATTGCTCGCAAAAAGGCACAAACACGCCTAATGCAAGCGTCGTCAATAAATTAAAAGTGGAAAATCATCGGAAGAATTTCCGTGATTCATGTCAGCTGAATGCCGACAAAGAAACATTATACACAAATCATATCAGAATGCAAGAACAATTTTAATTCAAAAAGTAACCTTAATTCTTTTGACGATAAGGGCACCGATGAGTCCTATCAAAAGGCCGCTGAGAATTCCGGAAAGCCAGAGAACCGGAAGGTACCAGATGATGGCTTTTGTGTTTAAAAGGAGCATTGCAGCAAGGATCTGACCTATGTTATGGGTAATACCGCCTGCTACACTTACTCCTACCGCACTGAATTTTTCAGATTTTTTTAGGAGTATCATTACTAATGTACTGAGCATTCCTCCTGTAAAAGAAAAGGCGAAGCTCATAAAAGTGCCAAATAATAGTGAGACTGCAATAATCCTGACAATATTGATGAATAGGGCGCTTTTATATCCAATTTTGTAAAGCGCAACAAGTACAACTATATTTGTAAGCCCCAACTTAACTCCCGGAATGGCCACGAAAGCCGGAAGCTGCATCTCTACATAACTGAGTATCATTGCAAGTGCAGCCATAACACCATATGTAGCTATCTTTTTTGTTTTATCCATCATTATCCCCTAACAGCACTTATTATCTGATTTAACCAACTATTGTGTCGTATTCTTTTATTTCATTTTCGTTGTCATCTCTTATTTCCACAACAACTCTATTTGGAAGGCATATGATTGACTGGCCCTGACTACTTATTTTCCCCATGTGAACACATAAAAGATCCGGACATGAAGCTTCAGTAAGATAAGCCTCTCCGTCTTTAATAACAAGGTAGTTAGTCCCACCTTCATACCCTTCTATCTTAAACTCAATATCTTCATCCAAAGGGAAAGTATATTTTACTACTCCATCAACTGAAACCACCACAGTTTTTCCTGTCTTTTGCGTAAATCTGACAGCCATGGCTATGACCATGGTAATTACAAGTAATCCAATAATAAGTATTATGTCATAGCGAATCTTGCTTTTATTATTCATTACAACTCCCTTAGAGTTATTGTATGCATACCATCAAGCAGCAACAATAACCATGTTTTTCTCACTCTTAAACATTAGCAATTTATTTTTCACATGTCAAAAAAAGCTGCCCTTTCAGTTCGTCTGCTGTTTTTTTGCAAAAATAGTATTCTTTATATGTGTCGTAAACCATAAATCCACAAGTGCCCATAACTTTGGATAGAGCGATTTAGTATGAGCAATAGAGACAGTTAATAAAAAATAAGAGCCTCATTTCCTGTTCTGAATAAGTATGAAAGGAAATGAGGCGAATTATTTTTTGTTTACTGTGTCTTTGCGAATACTCCGAGATCTATCCGAAGTTATGGGCACTTCTGGATTTTATGCCACTCGCAAGAAGGTATGCAATATCAAATCTTTATGCTTTAGGTTTTTCGTAATAAAATGAGTTCTTACGGATAAAGCCGATATCCTTATAGTTTACAATCTGCTCTGTACTTCCGATAAAGAGGATTCCTCCTGGTGTAAGGTTTGCATAATACTTTCTGAAAATGTCGTCCTTAGCTTCTTCTGTGAAATAGATAAGAACGTTTCTACACACGATAAGGTTACAATCCTTCGGATACGGATCTCTTAAAAGATCTGCCTGCTTAAATGTAACTCTTGATGTGATCTCACTTGAAACCTTCATTCTTCCGTCAGGAGTCTCTGTAAAGTATTTCTTTTTAAACTCCTCAGGTACATTTGCAATTTCCTTTTTATCGTAAATAGCAGCCTTAGCCTTTGCTAGAACTACAGCGTCAAGGTCTGTAGCATAGACATTGATCTGATTAAGAGGCACATGCTTTGAAAGGAGCATAACAATCGTATAGGGCTCATCACCTGTAGAGCAGGCAGCACTCCAGATTTTCAATTTCTTTCCGAATTTCCCCATAAGCTCAGGGACCATTTCTTTATCCATAAGGTTCCACTGATCCATATTTCTGAAAAACTCAGAAACGTTAATTGTGAGGTATGTTACAAAAGAATCCAGAGCTTCTCTATCTTTCTTTATAAGTGCAAGGAATCCATCATAGCCCTTAACTTCATACTTTCCGATAAGAGTATCAATTCTCCTCTTCATCTGTTTTTCTTTATATGCGTTAAGGTCAATCTTAGTCAAATCATAGACACCCTTTTTAAACCACTCGTAATCGTATTCCATAGGTAGATATCCTCCTAACATTTAGTAGACAAATATTTGTTATAACGTCTCTTATTAAATTCTATATTAGATACAATTTTATGTAAAATTAAATTATTCTAAAGCCCGGATAAAATAAAAAAGAGACTGTGATAAACATCACAGTCTCTAAAGAAATCTTATCTGATTAGTTCTCTTCGTTCTGCTCAGCGATTACTTTGTCGATATCAACTGAAACAACGTCTCCGTCTTCAGCTACTTCTTCGCTAGGCTCTGGAGCGAACATAGCCTTGATTGAAAGGCTTATCTTCTTCTCTTCCTCATTGAAGTCTACAATCTTAGCTTCAACTTCCTGACCTACTTTAAGTACATCAGCTGGCTTCTCAACATGCTCTTTAGCGATCTGAGAAACATGAAGAAGTGCATCAATACCAGGCTCAAGCTCTACGAAAGCACCGAAGTCTGTCATTCTTGCAACTTTACCCTTTACGATGTTGCCTACAGCATATTTTTCTGTAGCATCCTTCCAAGGATTCTCATTGTCGAATTTTCTTGAAAGAGCAATCTTGCTGCCATCAATTGACTTAACAAGAACTTTAACTGTGTCGCCAACCTTGAATACTTTCTTAGGGCTCTCAACACGTCCCCAGCTCATTTCTGAAATATGAAGAAGTCCGTCTGCTCCACCAAGATCGATGAAAGCACCGAAATCTGTAACGTTCTTAACGATACCGTCAACAACATCGCCAGCTTTGATAGAATCAAAGAGCTTCTTAGCTGCTTCAGCCTTCTCAGCTGTTACAAGCATTCTTCTGTTTCCGATATATCTTCTTCTCTTAGGATTGTACTCAGTTACAACGAACTGAATTTCCTGATCCTGATATTTTGAAAGATCTTTCTCATAGCTATCAGAAACAAGGCTTGCAGGGATGAAAATTCTAACTTCATCAACTACTACTGTAAGTCCGCCCTCAAGTACCTGAACAACCTTAGCTGTAAGTACTTCTTTGTTATTGAAGGCTTCCTCAATTCTCTTGTTGCCTCTGTCGATGGCAAGTCTCTTGTATGAAAGAATAACCTGTCCGTCTGCGTCGTTGGTCTTAAGGACCTTAACGTCCATTGTGTCACCAACTTTAACGGCGGTTGTAAGGTCAATGCTGTTGTCGTTGCTGTATTCGCTCTTTGTTAAGATACCGTCGGACTTGTAACCAATGTTAAGGATTATCTCGTCAGGCTTAACGTCAATAACAGTTCCCTCAACAACCTCCCCTGTGTGAATTGTTTTGAACGATTCGTTAAGCATCTGTTCAAAAGTTTGTTCTGACATAATTCTGAACCTCCTCGATAATGTTCTTTGGGGTTGATGCCCCGGCGGTAATCCCTACAAGCTTGATGTCATTATTTTTATTAAAATGCAAGTCTTCCAGGGTTTGAATAAAATATGTCTGCTCACATTTCTGACTGCATATATCATACAGTTTCCTGGAATTGGAACTGTGGGCGCCACCAATGACTATCATGGCATCCGCTTTGGTTGCAATTTCCTCAGCTTCTGACTGACGTTCGTCGGTTGCATTGCATATAGTATTCACAATATTAATATTGTAACCGTTATTTTCAAAGATTTCAACGGTTTCTTGAAATTTATTCCTGTTAAATGTAGTCTGGGACACTAATGTGTATTCCAGTTCCCTGTTTTCGTTGAAATTTTCTGCCTCTTTTGGTGAGTCGATCACAAATACAGGACCTCTTGCATAACTTACGATTCCCTCAACTTCAGGGTGGTTGGCACTGCCAACTACTATGATGCTTTTTCCGGCTTTACTCTCCTCATCCACGATCTTATGAATTCTTTTTACAAAAGGACATGTTGCATCAATTATATTCAGTCCGGTTTCCTCAATTTTCTGATGAACTTCCTTGGTAACACCATGGGATCTTATTACTATAGTTCCCTCTGAAATGCCATCAAGTTCCTCAACTGAGTTTATCACTTTTACGCCCTTTTTCTCGAGGTCGCTGACAACTATCTCATTGTGGATTATAGGTCCGTATGTATAAATATTCACATCAGATGAGTTTTTTATCTGATCATATACTGTTTCAACAGCTTTTGTAACTCCAAAGCAAAAGCCGGCGTGCTCAGCAACTATTACTTCCATTTACTTACTGCCTTCCTATATCAATTACACAAATTCTCAGATACTTTTCCTATAAAGGTCAACAATTGTTTTTGCAACTTCATCAATTGTCATGGCTGAAGAATCCACCAGTGTCGCATCATCAGCCTGTTTAAGTGGTGATATATCCCTGTGCATGTCTCTGTAATCTCTTTCAATAATATCTTTTTCAATCACATCGATGTCGCAGTTTTCTCCCTTTGCAGTGAGTTCTTTAAATCTGCGCTCGGCTCTTACTCTTGAGCTTGCTGTAAGATACACCTTAACATCAGCATTCGGAAGCACAACTGTTCCTATATCACGGCCATCCATTACAACATCAGTTTCACTTGCAAGCTTCTGCTGAAGCTCTACAAGCTTTCTTCTGACATCACCGTTTACAGAGCTTGCGGAAGCCATATTTCCCACTTCTTCTGTTCTGATAAGACCGTTAACATTTTCTCCGTTTAATAAAACAACCTGTTCTCCGTTCTCGTGTCTGATAGTAATATCGGCGCTTTCACAGGTAGCACTTATCTTTTCCGGCTCATCGGCTCTGATACCGTTTTTTATCATATATAAGGCCATGGCTCTGTACATAGCCCCTGTATCAACATAGATAAAGCCAAGCTCTGCAGCCACTTTTTTGGCTATTGTGCTTTTTCCTGCTCCTGCAGGTCCGTCTATCGCAATCTGCTTACTCATAAATCTAAAAACTCCTTATAAAAATATCTTACATTGCTGCGCTTTCGCCCGCAAGATGTCCCGTAGACCAGGCAACCTGAAGATTGTAGCCTCCGGTTTCGGTATCTACGTCAATAACTTCTCCTGCAAAGTAAAGGCCTGCGACAATCTTGGATTCCATAGTGGAAGGATTTATCTCTTTTACATTAACTCCGCCCTTTGTAATGATAGCTTCATTAAAGCCTCTTGTCCCGGCAATCGTCATGGGAACGCTCTTTATCAGCTTTACAAAGGCAAGCCTTTCCTCTTTGGTGATCTCATTAACCTTCTTTTCAGGATCAATTCCTGACAACTTTATCATAACAGGAATCATTTTTGAAGGGAAAAGACCTCCCAAAATATTTTTAAAGCTCTTATTAAGGCCTTCCTCAAAATCCCTCAAAACCCTTTTATCAAGCTGTTCTTCATTAAGAGCAGGCTTTAAGTCAAGGAAGAGCTCATACTGTTTTTCTTTATCATAATAGCAGCTTGCTGTAAGAACAAGTGGACCACTGATTCCAAAGTGGGTAAAGAGCATCTCACCAAAGCCGTCATATACAGGCTTTCTCTTCTTGGCAGATTTGCTGTCAAGAGTGAACATCTTAAGTCCGACATTTTTAAGTGACAATCCCTGAAGGTCCTTGCACCAGCTTTCTTTTATCTCAAATGGTACAAGTGAAGGAGCAGGCGTGATAATACTGTGTCCCAAGTCTTTTGCAAATCTGTACCCATCTCCTGTAGAACCCGTAGAAGGATAAGACATTCCACCAGTGCACACGATCACAGAGTCAAACTCTTCTCTTGTGATCGGGTCATCACCTGATGAATAAGTCACAGCGTTCACTTTTCCTCCCGATGCCTCAACAGATAAAACAGTTGTATCAAATAACACCTGTACTCCTGCCCTTTTTACAGCATCAAACAAGGTCCTTATGATATCTGAAGAGTGGTCAGATACAGGGAAAACCCTCTCTCCTCTCTCTATCTTCAGATGACAGTTGTTATTCTCAAAAAAGTCCATAACTGCACTATTATCAAAACCATAAACAGCGCTGTATAAAAACCTCGCATTTCTGCGCACAAAGCCAAAATAGTCCTCTACAGCACAGGCATTTGTCACATTACATCTGCCTTTTCCTGTTATATAGATCTTTTTTCCGGGCTTTTCATTTTTTTCAAAAATAGTGACGCTGCTGCCGCCAGAAGCTGCAGAAAGCGCCGCCATCATACCGGCTGCTCCGCAGCCTATTATTGCAATTTTCTTCATTAAAAATCCTCTTGCTCTGACTCTTTAGGCCTGTTCTGAAGCGGAAGTCCTATCATAGGCGCATCAGAAGCAAAGTCTATTTCATCGTTTAAATATACCTGATAATTGTTCCAGGCCTCTTCTAACATTTTAAGATCTGCCTTTACATCAGCAGGTCTTCTCATGCAAAGAGCGACAACCAAAGCGTTTATAACACTAAGGGGCGCCACAAGCGAGTCAACAATCGATGCCATCTCACTCTTTGCCAAAAGATTGCAGGAAGAATACAGATTCATTGGTGAATGAACAGAATCTGTGATAGTTATAACCTTGGCATTTCTGTCATTGGCAAACTCCATGCACTTTAAGGTTCTCATGGAATACCTTGGAAAACTTATGCCTATTATACAATCCCTGTCGTTGATCCTTATCATCTGTTCGAACATCTCAGAAACACTTGTAGTCTTTATAAGAACATTGTTGCCTCTGATAATATTCAGATAAAAATGTAAAAAATCCGCCAAAGGCTCGCAGCTTCTAAGTCCTACAATATAAACAGTCTTGGCCTTTAAAATAATATCAACCGCTGTCTTAAATGCCGCAACATCAATATTATTTATAGTCTGCTCAATGTTGGACATATCAGACCTAAGAATAGTCTGCAGGATTTCTCCGTCACTGCTTTTTCCAAACTTGCGTCCAACTTTCTCAACTGAACCAAATTTGTCGCTAACCCAGACAGAAAGAGCCTTTTGAAACTGAGGGTATCCATCATATCCAAGGCTCATAGCAAATCTTACCACTGTAGATTCGCTCATGCCAACTATCTTTCCAACCTCTGCTGCCGTCATAAATACTGCCTGTTCATAGTGATCGCAGATGTAGAGAGCAATTGATTTCTTTCCTTTGCTCATTTTGGGATAGCATTCATTTATTCGGGTGATAACATCAACATCATTTTCGAACTTCATAGACTAAATGCCTTATAAGCTGACTCAAGCATCTCTACTGAAGCAGCTTCATCAAGATCAAAATCACCTGTTACAGCCATGCATCCCGCACCGTGGATAAATACCCACATCTGCATAAACAGCTGCTGTGCATTTTTTACCCCCATGCTCTGAGCCTTGCTGATCTCCTTTACAACATTCTCAGCTGATCCATTTACAAGATCATACATACTCTTTGTATCCTTGTCTTTTTCAGAGAGAAAAAGAAGTCTGAAAAGATGTGGATATTTCTGCGCAAAACCAATGTAAGCAAGTCCGAGATCAACGAATGGTGTCTCATGGGTCTTTGCACTGTCGTTGTAGTAATCTTCATAATATGCTGCCGCTTTATTATAAACGTCGATCTTAAGTGCATCCATATTCTCGTAGATACGGAAAATAGGCTGTGTAGAGCATCCTGCCTGCGCAGCAAGTTTTCTCGATGTGATCTGCTCAAAGCCCTCTTTTCTTGTGATCTTAAATGCCGCATTTACGATTTCTTTTTGCGTTATGGTTGCTTTTCTGGACATGGTATCCCTCCCCAACAGTAAAATAATTATGTTATTTAAAAGAGCATGCGTTATTATTTTACAAAATGAAAAAGGCTGTGTCAATCACAGCCTTTTCCTGATATTCCGCTATTTTACCAGTAATTCTGATGATCAGATTTCTTCCACGTAGCTTACAAAATCAAGCTCATTCAGAGCATTTATAATTTCCCGATGGGATCTCTTTTTATCAAAATCGATATCTACGATAAGTGCAGCATCAGATGAAAGAAGAGTCTTTTCTTTGCTCTTTGTCATACTGCTGACTTCAAAGCCCTGTTCTGATATCCATTTCGACAGCTTTTTTACACCTGCATTCTTATTGACCTCGATGTAAAGACTTAAGTACTTGCTGTATTCTTCAACCACTTTGCTAAGCTGCATAAGGATAACGTTAGCTATCATTATCAGTATGAAGCAGACAGTGCCAACTACCAGATATCCGCCACCAATGGCCATTCCCATACAGGCTGTTACCCAGAGGGTTGCCGCAGTGGTAAGTCCCTTGATCTGTTTTCGGCCTGTAACAAGGATAGTTCCAGCTCCCAAAAAACCGATTCCGCTTACAACGCCTGCAGGGATTCTGCTGGTATCAGCCGAAAGCCCCGGAATCATAGCCAGGTAAATATTAAGCGCCGTGGTAACAGCACTTCCAAGGCTCACAAGCGCAAAAGTCTTAATACCCGCGCTATGTCTTTTGACTACTCTCTCCCAACCCACAAGGCATCCAAAGAGCGTTGCCAGAATAAGCCTTATTGCTACAGCAATATCACTGGTTCCTTCTAAAAACTCAAGTATCGTCATTCCGTTCATAAAACTCACTCCATTCCCCATAAAATAATATCCAAAAGATATTGTGATAGTTATTATAATACATTCAGGGAATGGCAGAAACTATCTCATTCCTTGCTGTATTTATAATAATTACTCTCACTTTTTGTTTTACAGTGCGTAAAGTGTGTTTTCCTGGAAGTTAAGAAAAGCCTCATCGCCTACATTGTAGATCTTGCGGTTCTTTGGGTTGTACTCCTGGATCTTAACAAGAGCATCCGCAACCTGGATGTGATAATCCTGGTATGCGCCCATAAAGCAGGAATACATAACTTTTCCTTTAATAGCACCTGTATCGCCAAGATATGCTCCTTCAGGTCTAAGTACAACACTGCAGGATGCTCCGATCTCCATATTTCCTGTTGCGCACTTGACTTCCGCTCCATCAATAACAACTGTATCCTGTGCTTTCACGGTGGCACTCATAAAATTAGCTTCGCCGATGAAATCAGCTACAAACTTGTTATTTGGATAGTAGTAAGCTTCCTGAGGAGTTGATATCTGCTCAACAAGGCCTTTGTTCATAATGATTACTTTATCAGAAATAGCCATGGCCTCACTCTGGTCATGAGTTACGTAGATAGCGGTAATTCCTGCCTCCTGCTGTATCCTGCGGATTTCAGTACGCATGGATACACGAAGCTTGGCGTCAAGGTTTGATAAAGGCTCATCAAACAAAAGAACTCCCGGTTCAATAACAAGTGCTCTTGCAAGGGCAACTCTCTGTTGCTGTCCACCTGAAAGCTGATTTGTCATTCGGTTTTCCATACCTTCAAGTCCAACAAGCGCCAATATGTCAGTAACTTTTTTCTTTATAACATCTTTGTCCATCTTGCGAAGCTTAAGTCCATAAGCTACGTTGTCAAAAATGTTGTAGTGAGGAAGGAGTGCATAGCTTTGGAAAACCATTGCAGTATCTCTCTTGTTAGGTGTCAAGGCATTTATAGCCTCATTTCCAAGATAGATTTCTCCCTCATCCGGGCTCTCAAATCCTGCGATCATTCGAAGGGTTGTAGTTTTTCCACAGCCTGAAGGTCCAAGCAGTGTCACAAAGCTTCCAGGTTCTATCTCTATATTTGCATCCTTTACTGCATAGAAATCTTTTCCGGTCTTTGGGTCTTTATAAATTTTTGAAATATGTTCAAGGCGTACGCCTTTTTTCTCTTTTGCCATAATATTCCTCTCCATCTATGTTTTCGAAAAATGGACCACGAACCCCGTCCCCATGGTCCACCAGGTTTCATTCCATCACTCTTTTACTTGTTCCAAATCGCTTGATGATCATATTCATTATCAAAACAGCTCCATAGGTTATGCAGATAAGAATTGTGGCAAAAGCACAGGCGATGCCATAAGATCCTTTTTCTGCAAACTCATTGATCTGAACCGTAATAAGCAGATAAGACGGTGTAACAAGAAGTATGATCGCACTGATAGCTGTAATACTACGGACAAATGATGTAACAAAGCCGCTAAGGAAACTATCTTTGATAAGTGGAAGCGTAACAGTCATAAATACTTTGAAGCTGTCTGCTCCCATGTCATATGCCGATTCTTCTATGCTCTTGTCAATCTGGCGAAGGGCTGATATTCCGCTTCGGGTTCCTGTCGGAAGGCTACGAACAATAAATACGATAACAAGAATAGCACCTGTTCCGTAAAGTCCCTGAAGGATTCCGGTTCCAAAAAGGCCGCCTGAGAAACCTCTTATGTATCCAATACCAAGAACAGTACCGGGTACAGCCATTGCAAGCATTGAAACAGCTTCTATAAAGCCCTTTGCCTTGAATTTTCTTTTTACAACAAGATAAGAAATGATCATGGACAAAAGAGCTGTGATCGGCGCAGAAATAAGTGACAGGATAAAGCTGTCCTTAAAGGCCTTAAGGCCCTTATACTTGCTAAAGACAAGTCCAAACCACTTAAATGTCAGGTGGAAATCATATCCCCATGTACGGAACATTGCTCCGAAAGGAACACAGATGTACATGATGATAACGAAGATTGCCAGCGCTGAGCAGAGGATCGTCAGTGGAACTGTCACACTCTTATCAGTGATGAGCATTCTTTCTCTCGAAGCCTTTCCTGAGAGTGTAGCGGTACTCTTAGCCTCAAGGTAATACTTCTGAACGATGAACATTACAAGTGTTATTGCCAAAAGAACTACCGCCATCGCTGCAGCTCCCTGCTTATCATATGCACCTGTTATCTGAAGATATATGGTTGTTGCAAGAGTATCATATGATCCGCCGATGATCATTGGGTTGGCAAAATCTGCAATTGACTCAATGAATGTTACTAAAAATGCATTTCCAAGGCCCGGAAGGATAAGTGGCAGTGTCACTGTCATAAATACCTTAAATCTTGAAGCTCCCATGTCTCTTGCAGCTTCTTCCAGGGATGGATCGATATTTTTCAAAAGACCTTTCAGCATCATATAACAGACAGGGAAAAAGGTAAGTGTCTGCACTATAGCAATTCCCCAAAAGCCATACACGCTGTTGTCATAAATTTTCAAAAGAAATCGTGTTATAATTCCTGCTTTTCCAAAAAGCATGATCATTGAAAGTGAAAGAACAAATGGCGGTGAAACAACAGGAAGCATTGATACCACCTTAAAAAGTCCTTCCATGAATTTTGTGCGGAGCTTTACGTAGACCTCCACATATGCAAATAAAAGTCCGATAAGGGCAGATGCAATGCCCACCAAAAATCCTACTTTTAAAGTATTGGTTATGGCCCTTCTAAAATTTGCCAGTTCCATAACTCTTTTAAATGTGTCTAAGGTAAATCCCGATTCAGAAATAAAGCTATCCACCAACAGTATTGCCAGCGGATACAAAATAAACACAGTCAAAAAAACAATCAAAAGCACGATGGTTGAGACCATAATTGGGTCCGCCATAAGCTTTTTCCTGTCAAGGCTGGCACTTTGACTTTTTGCCATTGTTATGTCCTCCTTGTTATAACAAGCTTGACTAGGTTCGATAGAACCTCGCCAAGTCAACTTGCATGGTTCGCACTAAGTTCGTGAAAAACCTCACTAAGTGCTCTACTCAAAAAATGGAGCGGATGTATGACATCCGCCCCAAATAAACACATTATTCTGTCTTGAAACGATCGTCTGCAGCACTTCCAAGTGCAGTCATAACTTCTTCTACATAAGTAGTTGTATTCTGTTTAGCATCTTCAAAGTCGTAATCCATAACATTTTCAGGATCAAGGCCAAACTCTGCTGCTACTTCAGGCTGTTTTGCATTATCAATTACGAGGAACTGATATGAGCCGTTCTGTGCAGCAAGCTCTACGCAGTCAGGGCTAAGGGCATATTCAATCCAAAGCTTTGCAGCATTAGGATGTGCACATCCCTTAAATATAGCAGTTGCACCAACTTCGAAGGATGTTCCTGATGAAGGAATGATAAGTCCTACATTGCCATATCCGTTGTCAACGATCTGTGTGATTCCATCGTGAAGGAAACCAATACCTACAACGCACTCACCTGTACCAACGTTCTTTGATGGGCCTGAACCTGACTTTGTATAAACTTCGATATTCTTATCAAGATCAACAAGATACTTAATACCCTCGTCATGTCCATACTTCTGGATCATAGTATTGATAACAAGCTTTGCTGTTCCTGCTGTATTGTAGTTTGAAAGCCAGATAAGGCCTTTGTACTTCTCATCAAGAAGGTCCTTCCAATCAGCGGGCTCATCAATGCCCATACGTGAAAGCTCATCCTTGTTTACCATGAATCCAAGGATTCCTTTGTAGATTCCATACCACTGTCCCTGAGCATCGCGGTACTTATCACTCAAAAGATGGCTTGCATTTTGTGCCTCATACGGTTCCAAAAGTCCCTCTGAAGCTGCTACGTTATAAGGGTCTGTCGTTCCTCCAAACCATACATCTCCTGAAGGATTTCCGTTTTCCTCTTCAATCTTACTTTGTACTTCACCTGTTGATAATCTCTGATACTGAACTTTGATTCCATAAAGCTCCTGGAAATGTTCACATGCAGCTGCTAAATATTCTTCCTCACAAGAACCGTAGACAATAAGTTCCCCCTCTGCCTTTGCAGCTTCAATGATCGCATCAAGACCACCTGCCTCTTCTGCAGGTGCTTCTGCCTGTGTCTCTGTAGGAGCTGTCTCCTCAGTCTTAGTCTCAGCTGCAGGAGTCTCTGTAGGCTGACTCTGAGCACCACAGCCCATAAGGCCTAATGTCATAAGCCCTGCCAATACCAACGCTAATTTCTTTTTCATTTTCCTTCTCCTTTCCAAATGAAATAAACATTTGATAAAAAAAGCATAAAACATTTAAGATTTCCTCTATACCTAAATTTCTGTTTTTATATCCGATTTTCTGAACCAATTTTTTCTGTGTTGTTGTCATTTTTGTGATAAAATTAAATTGGTATTGTGTTACGCTTTATTCTTCAAAATTCTCGGGAGGCCAACTTTGGGCTCAAGTAAAGCTACTAATTCTGATTTTGAAAAATACATTTTGGATAACCTGGACAGGGCTTTGGAAGAAGAATGGATAAAAGCTTACCATCAGCCCTTGATTCGCGCTGCAAACGGCAGAGTTTCCGATGAAGAAGCTTTTGCACGATGGGAAACACCTGATGGTGATGTCTATTCAGCTTCTCTTTTTGTCCCTATACTTGAAAAACATAATCTGACCTATAAACTTGATCTCTACATGGTGAACAGGGTTTTAGAAAAACTAAAAGGCCAGGCATCCCATAATCTTTTTATCGTTCCCGAATCAGTGAACTTGTCCGGGACTGATTTTAAATGCTGTGACATGGTATCTGAGATCATAAAACTTGTTGATAAGTCAGGGCTTTCAAGGGAAAAGCTCTGCATTGAACTGTCTGAAAAAGATATTTCTTCAGACATGGATTATTACAAAGATATCATAGATCGCTTCAGGTCAGCCGGAATCAAAGTCTGGATGGATAACTATGGAAGTGGCTATGCTTCTCTTCTGATTCTGTTAAAGATTCATTTTGACCTGCTTAAAATAAACGATGCTTTTACTCATCTGATCGGTAAAGACGAGGCCGGGCAGATACTGCTTACTGAGGTTGTAAAGACAGCTCTTTCACTTGGAACAGATACTGTTGCTGAAGGAATTGAAACAAAAGAACAGGCGGACTTTTTGACAGAGATAGGATGCACCAAACTTCAGGGCTTCTACTACATTCATCCTATATCCCTGGCAGAGATTGTCGAAAGAAATGAAAAAGGCATACAGATAGGGTTTGAGAATCCCGAAGAGTCATCCTACTTTGAACAGGTAGGAAAGATAAATCTCTATGATCTTTCTCTTTTCCAAAATGAAGACGATTCTAATCCACATTATTTTGATACCACTCCTTTGGTCATATACTCTTTAGATGATAAAAAAGCCACATTCTTAAGATGTAATCGAAGCTTCCGAGAATTTGTGGATAAAGCCTTTCCCGGTTCAAGGATAATGGGCGAAATATCTTTGGATTCAGTAAAACCGGGAGTTGGATACTACTCTTTTAAGGCTGTAAGGCAATGCGCCGAAGATGGGAAAAGGGTGATCATAGATGACAGAATGATAGATGGAAGGATCGTGCAGCTTTTGATCTTCAGGATAGCTGTAAATCCAGTCACAAATGAAAGCGCAGTGGCTATAGTCATCCTGTCAGTTTCGGAATCGGAAACAAATGACTCTCTGACCTACAACTATATAGCAAGGGCCCTCTCTGAAGATTACATTACCCTTTTCTTTGTTAATCTGGATAATGACACCTATACTGAATATTCTTCTGACGGAAAAAGCCGCGACATATCTTTGGAGACAAAAGGAACAGAGTTCTTTAATTTTAAGAAAAATGCCTTTGAACCTCATGTAGTTGATGAAGACAAAGAACAATTCAAAAAGGATTTTACAAAAGAAATAGTAACAAACGAACTAAATAAAAACGGATCATATTCAGTAGTGACGAGAGTTTCTTTGGATGGCAATCCCACCTTTGTCACTGTAAAGGCCGTAAAGATCAAGGGTAACGGAAACAACTGTATCATCGGCATAAATAATGTTGATGCTCAGATAAAGGCCCGTGAAGTCCTTGAGCATGCCAAGGAAGAAGAAATAATATACTCCAGGATTGGCGCTCTATCAGGCAATTACATATATATTTTCTCTGTTGATCCTGTCACAGGTCACTATAAGAAATATATTCCAACAAACAAACGTGTTGCCTCAGAGCTTCCTGAAGAAGGCGATGATTTCTTTGGGGATGTGATAAAAATCACTCCTAAAACTGCCTATCCGGATGATGTGGATGGCATATTATCTGCTTTTACCAAAGAAAAGGTGATGAAACATGTACGGTCTGCCGGTGTTTTTGAACACCATCACAGGCTGTTATATGGTGATTCCTTTATATATGTTGCCATGAGAGCTGTTATGGATAAAAAAGGCGGAGAGGAAAAGCTGATCGTCGGCGTTCTTGATATTGATGAAGTTGTAAGGCGCGAGCAGGAATACAACGAAAATCTTTATGCTGCAGAAAACAAAGCCATCATCGATGAGCTTACAGGCGTAAAGAACAAACATGCATATGTCGATACCGAGCTCATGATGAATGAAATGATTTCAGACGGCACCATCGAAGATTTTGCCCTTGCGGTATTTGACTTAAATGGTCTCAAACAGGTAAATGACACTTTAGGTCATCAGGCCGGTGACGAATACATCCAAAAAGGCTGCTCGACCATTTGTAGCTTTTTCAAGCACAGCCCTGTATTTAGAATTGGTGGTGATGAATTCGTAGCAATAATTCAAGGTCTGGACTACCTTAACAGTTCATCTATAATGACCAAACTAAAAAAGCACAACATCAAAAATCAGTACAAGGGGGACGTTGTTGTTGCAGCCGGTCTCTCTAAATATACGAAAGGCGACAGAACACTATCCCAGATTTTTGAGCGTGCTGACAAAGAAATGTACAAAAACAAAAACGAGATAAAGCAGCACAATAAATGATGCCTGGGGTGGCACATGGGGACGGGGTTGCAGGGCCATTTTGTAAAATGGCCCTGCAACCCCGTCCCCATGTATCACTTCACAAACTCTGAAGGCGAAGAGCCGGTGTAGCGCTTAAATACTGTATTGAAGTGTTTGTAGTCGGAAAAACCCGTAAGGTCAGATACTTCATAAACTTTATATTTACCGGTTTCAAGAAGCTTTACTGCCTGCTGGACCCGGTATTTATTTAGAAAATCAAGATAGCTGGTTCCTGTGGATTCCTTGAATTTGCGCGACAGATAGCTTGAAGACACTCCAAATTTGTCGGAGAAGATTTCTATGCTGATCTTTTCTGAATAGTGAAGTTTGGTTTCATCAAGAATCTGCTGGATATAATCATTTTCCTTGTCGGTTTTTATGAATACATCTGAGCTCTTTTGCTCTATCTGTTCAAGGCGATGCTCTTTTTCTATTTCAAAGATTACTTTGGCTATGCTTATCTTTAGCTCCTCCTCGTCTACAGGCTTCATAAGATAGGCAGAAACTCCTAGATTTATAGCCTTTTTAGCATAATCAAAATCTGCGTAGCTGGTAAGAATGATTGTTTTAAGGTCACTTATATTATCATCCTCCCCTGCCCTTCTTATCATCTCAATGCCGTCCATTACAGGCATCATGATATCAACAAGCACTATGTCTGGCGAAAGTTCTTTTATCTTATCAAGCCCTTCTCTGCCATTTGCAGCTTCGCCGACTATGGTACATCCCATGCCTACCCAGTCCATGGTGTAGGCTATACCCTTTCTTATAATATCTTCATCCTCAACAATTAATACTCTGTACATAATTCCTCCGTAATCAGGTATGCTTTGGAATAGTGAGCCTTACTATTGTCCCCTTATCCTTAACACTTGAGATATCAAGGCCGTAATCACCTTTATACATAAGGCGTATCCTCCTGTGGATATTGTAAAGGCCGTAATGCATGGTTGTATTGCTGTCTTCCTTTAGGTTGTCCCGGATTTCTTTTAACTGCTTTTCTTCTATTCCCGCGCCGTCATCTTCACATATAAACACCAGCATCTCCTGCATCTGATAGCCCCTGATGCTGACGCACAGCTTTTCCTTTGTGCCAAAGCCGTATTTAACCGCATTCTCCAAAAGCGGCTGTATGAGAAGCTTTGGGATAAGGCATTCCATTATATCCTCTGCCACATCCAGTTCATATGCAAAACGCTTGTTAAACCTTATCTGCAGGATATTCAGATAGTACTGGAGGTTATCCAGGTCTTCTTTTACCGTAACCTCTTCACGGACTTCCCTGATACTATAGCGTAAAAGACCTGACAAAGAAACGATCATCTTGTCGGCAGCGGCGGCATCAATCTTTGCCATGAATCTGATATTATCCAAAGTGTTAAAAAGAAAATGCGGATTAAACTGGCTTTCAAGCTGTTTAACCTGAGAAAAAGCAGCATTTTCAGCAAGTTCCTTATTTTGCTCTATCTGATCCTTAAGACCCTGAAGCATCTTGTTAAAGTCATTTCCAATTACCATGAACTCTGTGCTGCTGTCTATATCAAGGCTCACATCAAAATTACCGTTCTGCACTTCTTCAAAGGCATCTTCAATCTTCTTTATGTCCTTTGTGTACTCCTTTGAGCTCTTGGATGTACTGCGTATGGTAATAAGAGCAATGGCAATAAAAATAATTATTACTATGGCGACCATTACCCAGATAAGCTCAATGCTCCTTGAAATATCATTGATCGTGTAGAGCACAAGGCCTTTGTCCGTTTTATTTGAGAAGACATAATACAGTTTCCCGGCCTGCCTCACATACCCTGTTCTGTTGTAAAAAGAGCTGTCTATCTGGCCGTACGCATCCTGCATCATCTTGGTGTTGCTGGCGTAAACCCATCCACTATTGTCAGTTAAAATAACAAATCTGTCCTGAACAACTATGGCACCTGAAATAACTTCATTTGGGACAATATAGCAAATAGCATATTTCAAGGTATTTCCTTCATAAACACCTTTTCCTATGCAGAGATTTTTACCGTATAAAACGGTTGCAGTTTTCCCTTCATTCGTCTTTATACTTTTCCAAACACCCCAATTAGCGTATTCTTCAGCGATCAAGAACTTAGGCGTATTCTTTTTACTTGAGAAAAGAACTTTTCTGTCACCCGAGAGTATAATAAGATTTCCGATATCCCCGAAAGGAGCGGTCCTGTTATAGAGCGCAGAAAATATCTCATCAACCGGAAGTGTCACTTTTGCAGCGTCAGCGCTATCTTTAATACTCTCCAATGAGTTATTGTCATTAGTCTCTGGCAAAAGGATATCACTGACATCATCCATCATTTCATAGTAGATATTCATGATTCTTTTTATCTCGTTACATGATGCAGCGTTATCGGATTTATTGGAATCCTCCATGAAATTTATCCATACTATTGCAAACAGGACAAAAACAGCCATTACTATAGCCGCTACAGGAGCAATGGAGAATCTTATGAAAGTCTTTCTTATGTTTTCCTGAAAGGAGCCTACATTTTTACTCATTCGCAGCCTCCTCATAAAGCTCTAAAAACTTATCTGTCCATTTGTCTTTATTTGCGATAACCTTCTCTTTGTCCACAGTTATCTTTTTCATCTCATCATAGGATATGACCATGTTTGATGGCTCTACATCCTTGCGGACAGAGCGTCTTCCCAGATTTTTGGCCATGAACATCTGGGCATCTTTTGATGTAAGAAAATCAACAAGCCTCTTTGCCTGCTCAATTCTTTTTGAATTCTTATTTATGTATATTCCATCGGGCGTTGAAACTACGCCCTCTTTCATGTATATGATCCCTATATGCTTTCCACTTTTTAACATGGTTACTGCAGCTTCTTCAAAAGTAAGCCCCACCAGGAACCTTCCATCCGCAACACCTTTATACACCTCGGAGGAGCTATCAAGCATATTTCCATCAAGCTGTCCGATCAGTTTTTTAACATAGTCCCAGCCTTCATCAGGATCTCCATTTCCCATGGCATAGAGCATATTTACCAGCTGTTCAAATGAAGATGAGGATTTATAGGGATTTGCAAAGGCTATTTTCCCTTTAAGTCTTTCATCCAGCAGATCTTCGTAACCATTAACTTCTATATCTCCAATAATGTCATTATTAACCATGATAATGCTTGGAACATCAGAAAAACACGTAAACTCATCGCTTACGTTCTTACACTCTTCAGAAAACACAGTTTTATTCAGGGTATTATAGGCGTAAAAGAGCTCTTTATACGGGCCCACAGAAAGAATAGACCCTCCCCAAAGAAGGTCTATATCATCTCCGGAAATAATATCTGAAATTGCAGCTGAAGTGCCGCTACTGATTATTTCAACAGAAATCCCTGTCTCATTCTCAAACTCCTGAACAAGAGGGATAATGAATTCCGTAGGATGGGGTGAAACCACGACAAGTCGTTCCTGTGCCACCGGTTCATCCGTCTGCCTTGTATTAAAAAACAAAAGGCACACCCCTATTACCGCTATGAATAAAGCAGCTCCCACGAGTAATCTAAATCTGGTCATGTATCTACTTTGTCTCCCCCAAAATCAAACAACAATCCCCCACTTAGAAAAATTATTTACTCGCCACTTCTGTCTTCTTTCATAGTCTGCTGACCACTGTTTCTGATCATGTTGATCCCTTCAATGGCGACCTGATAGATCATAGCCATCTCACGGGAAGCAGGGTCATTGTAGCTACATTTAGACTTAAGAGTTTTAAAATGTTGCTCAGCCTTCTCAATGACAGGCTTTGTGATCATTATTCCATCGCAATACAGCGTTCCTGTCTGGGCATCATATTTTGATTCTTTATATTTGGTCTGAGCAAAATCCCCAGCGCCCATGCTTGCTGCAAGCTGATTTATAAGGTCTTCTCTTCCTGACATCGATATCCCCTCCTGCTTTTGATCACTTAATATAAAACCATTTTTTCTCTAAAAAGTAATTATATTATAACTCAATACCACGTATGCCATTAATAAAAAAAAGTAAAATTTAGCACAGAACAATTTAATCTATAATTTATGTATTGCACTCTAGCCAAGTAGTTCAAGCAGCTCTTCTTTGGAAAGTTTAGGCGTACTCAAAGCATCAGAATTAAGGAGCTGGTCGGCAAGTTCCTTCTTCCTATTCTGGAGATTTATTATTCTCTCCTCAATTGTATCTTTCATGACAAGCTTATACACAGTGACTACATTCTTTTGCCCTATTCTATGGGCTCTGTCCGTGGCCTGATTCTGAACTGCCACATTCCACCAGTGGTCATAGTGGATAACTATATCGGCTGCTGTGAGATTAAGTCCTGTTCCACCCGCCTTCAGCGATATACAGAACACAGGAGTATCATCTTCCTGGAAGGCATCAACCATCTTTATTCTGTCTTCTTTTTTAGTCGATCCCGTCAAAAGATAATGCTTTATATCCTCTTTTGAAAGTCTCTGCACCAGTCTGTCAAGCATGGAAGTGAACTGTGAGAATAAAAGTACCTTGTGCCCACTTTCTGCCGCACTCTTTATCATCTCGATCACAAGATCCACTTTAGCTGCGCCGCCATCGTAATTGTCATAGATAAGTCCCGGGTCGCAGCATAGCTGCCTGAGTCTTGTGAGCTCAGCCAAAATTGCAATCCTGTCTCTTGTAACCTCTTTTTCATCTTTAGAATTAACTAAAAGCTTCACCCTCTGAACATGGGCTCTGTAGAGCTCTTCCTGAGGCTTTGTCATCTGAGCAACAATTGTCTCCTCAAGCTTATCCGGAAGGTCTTTCAGCACGTCCTTTTTAAGGCGTCTTAAAACAAATGGAGAGATCATCCTCTTTAGATGTTCCATCTCTTCGTTGTCGCCATCAACTGTAACCGGAATCTCAATGCGCTCCTTAAAGCTCTTATAGTTAAAAAGATATCCCGGCATACAGTAATCAAATATGCTCCAAAGCTCGCTCAATCTGTTCTCTATCGGTGTTCCGGTAAGTGCCGCCTTAAATGACGCTTTTATACCTTTTACAGTCTTTGCTACCTGGGTTGTTGGATTTTTGATGAACTGAGCCTCGTCAATTATCATGCACTCAAAAGATAAGTATTTATAAAGCTCTGCATCGCGTCTTAAAAGGTCATAGGAAGTTATGATAATATCAGTTTTTTCTTCATCAATCTCAGATGTAACCCTCTCCCTGTCAGGCTTTATTCCTACTGCAAGCTCGCATTTTAGCTGTGGTGTGAACTTTTTTATCTCATGCTGCCAGTTATAGACAAGGGATGCCGGGCACACTATGATACTGCAGCGATGTTTGCCGCCGCTCTTTTCATTGTCTTCTTTTATGGACAAAAGAAGTGACAATATCTGCAGAGTCTTTCCAAGTCCCATATCATCGGCAAGTATTCCGCCAAAGGCATTCCTTTTTAAGGCCTTAAGCCAGAAAAATCCTGTCTTTTGATAGTCTCTAAGTACCCCCTTAAGGCTTTCAGGTACCGTAAACTCTTTTTCATAATCACCGGCAAAAGAATTTACGAGGTCCTTAAAGTCCCTGCTCTTACTAATATAATTATAGTCAAAATCCTTGCTCTGATCTGAGAGGTCCTCCAAAAACAGTGCCCTGAACCTGGGGACAGCAACATGCCCCTCCTCAAGATCCTTTTTGGATAGCATAAGGCCGTCGGAAAGAGAATAAATAACTCCCATTTCCTTGCTGGCAAGGTCAATTACATCTCCGTTTTTTAGTTTAAAGAATTTTCGCTTTCTATCATACTTATGAAGTATCTCATCCAGTTCTTTTACCGAAATATCCTCCGGAGTTATAGATACTTCCAATAGATCTGAAACAAAAGAAACGCCGAAATTCACCTTGGGCGCAGCTTTTATATTTATCTTGTGGATGGCATCAGAAAGATATACCTCGCAGAGCCTTTCAAGCTGCGGAAGGCTCTCAGTCAAAAAGCCATATATTTTATCTTCGCTGTAATCATCAGCCTTTAGCAAAAGAAGGCCCTTTTTGCTATCAAGTTCATCAAAGAAGGGGCTTATACTCCTTGCTGTCTGATTTTCCTGATAAAGGTCTCTTTTTATCTTTATTTCTTTTTCTGATTCCTTGTCTGCAGCGCTTTCCGGATAATCTGTCGCAAATATATGATATATCTCTTCATTTATGGTATCGGAATTATATACTGCCTGAACATCACAGGAAATGGTGAGATGATCCGGCATATCCACATATATCCTGAACTTAGGCACATCAGGGGAATATCTTGATGGATCAAATCCGTCAAAACTCACGTTCATATATTCCTGGAGAACCGGTAAAAGACCTGTAGTAAAAAGCGTCAGATCTTTTTCCGCGATAAACAGCTCATTGTCTGTTCTTCTGGCAGAAAGGAAGTTTAAAAACGGCAGAATCTGCGCCACATCCTTTCTGGGGATCACATGGATCTTTTTGCGCCTCTCAAAATAAATATTGGAGTGCCCTTCAAACATGGTAAAAGAGCTGGTCTCAAAATTTACTCCGGTTGCAGTCTTCTCGATATTTAGATCAATTTCAGGGAATACTATGGCTTTTTGAAGGAGCCTTTCTTCTGTGAAATGCGCTCTGAAATCCGCATTAACAAAATAGAGTTCGTCGACAGAATCCATGAACTCATCTATCTGGACTCCGGACAGTTCGATCTGCTTGCTGTGCCCTTTACCATATGGATACAAGGATGCATTTTTTTCTCTGAAATAATCATTTAAAAACTCAATTATCCTCTGAGTTTTATCTGAAAATGCTGCCATATCATGGGTAAAGGTAAGATGCTTGCCATAGCTTACTGTCTCTCTTTCAGCCACAGCAGTAACGAAATCCGAAATATCTTTTAATACATAGCTTATTCCACCTGCACTTAAAATGTTAAAACTAAGCTGCATCTTGTCCCTGTTATAGGAAACATGAGGTTCAAGTTCAACCAGTGCAGTCTTTTTGTACATAGCAGGTGAAACGCTTTCAGGCGAATATGCCTTTAGAAGTTTCTTGGTCTCAAATGAAGTGTAATGGTACTCTTTTGGAGCATCAGAAATAAACCGTCTCCCCGAGGCGGTGACAAAGGTGCTTCTTAAATTGTCATCTTTACCATTAGTATTCATCTCAATATTTTATTATAGCACAGCAAAGCCCTACTTTCCTCAAGTAGGGCTAATATGTAAGTCTTTTTGAATAACGAGCACACCGGATATTTTACTGACAAGCCTGTTATAGGCTGTATTTAGTACCTGCAGTGATAAACAGAAGCATATGGCTAGGGACAGCATAGCTGCAGCAGCCACGTTGGCCCAGGTGTATGAAAAAGATAATACCTTGCTTTGGGCTACAGCCTTGATAACAAAAATGTGGACAAGATAGATACAAAGGCTGTTTTTCCCAAGTATGGTGAAAAAGTATTCCTTTGAGGGCATCAGGCCTATGAGACAAAGCGTGATGATAAACGATAGCACCATCATGATTATCCTCATCTCTATTCCGGCTGCATTGCCAACCTTTGTCGATGAATACGACTGGATATACTCATACATCTTAACCGGAATGATATGTCTGTAGTATAACGCTACTGTCAGTGCCATACTTCCGACCAGTGCGCAGGCCATATATAGCTTTTTTATCTTCTCTATCCATCGAAAAGAAAACTTGTATCCTATCAGGAAAAATGTAAAAAAGCACACAGCCCTTGATATAGACATGAATCTGTCAGCCTTCGGACATGTCCCGATGTAAAGTGTAAAAAGAATTGAAAGAGGCACTGCAAACCTTATACCGGCAATCGCTCCCACAGATATTCTCCAAAAACACAGGCACAACAGATACCAGTAAATAAGCTGTGGAAACAGGAAATTAAATGGGGAATCCATGTGCCAGGGAGAGATTGCAAAAAGCGTGTTAAATATCAGATATGTTACAAGGTATTTGACAACAACTTCTGATACAGAGCTTTTTGATCTGCTGGCAAAATACCCTGAAATAAAAACAAAAGCAGGCATATGGAATGAATAGATAACTGCTCTAATTGCTCCATATGTGCCCTTAACTCCATATAAATATTCCAGTGAATGTCCCAGAACCACCAGAAATATCAACAGAGCCTTAATATTATCAAATTTAAAATCTCTTTTCATAATTTCCCCTTACCTGTCATAATCTAACAGGTAATATATACCATTAGCTGATTGCTGAGAGAATATCAGCGATCACTTCTTCCATTGTATGAGTTCCTTCATCAATGGTGTAATCAGCATATTTCTCATATAAAGGAGTTCTTTCGTTGTAAAGTGAGACCAAAGACTGTCCCTCTCTCATAACAACTCCGCGCTGCTTAACATCATTTAAGCGCTTTGTAAGGACATCCATAGACACCTTAAGATACACAACTTTTCCTATATTTTTGTAGTGCTCCATGGCTTCTTTTCCATACACCACGCTTCCGCCGGTGGAAATGACAGTCTTTTCAGTTTCAATCTCAGAATTGATTCTGTTTTCCAGATCCACAAATCCGTCTATTCCCTCTGCTTCGATAATCTCAGAAAGCTTTCTTCCATCCTTCTCCTGAATAACTATATCCGCATCAATAAAGTTATATCCAAGAATCTTCGCAAGAATTACACCTACTGTGCTCTTTCCGGAAGCAGGCATACCTATCAGTATTATATTGTTTTTTTTCATAATCGCTCCATTTTTCCAGCCTATTGATAGCAGGTCAAAAATATATCTCCCTGCTATCACGCATACCAGGTAACTATATCACACTTAAGGCAATTAAACCAACTCGATTGCATGTGAAAAAACTTATTATCAGTGTCGTTCATCCATATTCTCATACTTTTCGCAGAATCTTGCAGAGAATGAAGCTTTTTCACCGCCCATTGATAAATGAGTTGTATCTCCAACCCGAAGTGTCCTGAAGGTTACAATGCCCTTTTCACGCTCCTCAGTTACAACTTCAGTAACTGACGTAGGAGCTGTTGCAAGGAACTGAAGCGGAACAAATGGTGACACGTTCCATAGGTGCGATAACAATACACCGGTTATACCGAAATGGCAGAAAAAGGCCAGTGTCTTGTCGTTGCCATTATCAGTCTTATAGATAAGGCCATCTCTTTTATACCCATGGTCTGAAAGCAGCGCGTCAAAATTTTGTATGACATTATCGTATTTAGTGAGCATATCAGATGCCTTTACAAGGTCTGAATCACGCCATCCATTAACATCAAAAAGCTCAGGATGATCACCATAATATGAAGGAAGCATATCCCATAATATACGTTTGTGATAAAGCCCGGTGTTTTCATCTTTTTGCAGTTCGGTTTTATATGCCCTTTTTGTCTCATCAGCAGCAATATTGGCATCAAATTGAGCAGGAAACTCTCTTAGCCAATCGCAGGTCGTAGCAGTCAGATTGAGCTCTTTTAACGAGTAATCTGCTGTAGCCCTTGCTCTTCCAAGAGGTGAGACAAAAACTTCATCTATGTCTAAGTTTTTAATCTGTTTTGCCAAGAGCTGAGCTTCCACTTTGCCCTTATCTGTCAATCCGTCAATCTCGTAATTTGGGTCTCCGTGCCTTATAAATATCAGTTTCATTATTCCATCTCCTATGATATAAAAAAGCGGGCATATCACACTGTGATACCCGCTTTTTATATCATTTATTATGCATTAACAATCTTGCCGAAGTCTGGCTTAAGTGAAGCTCCGCCAATGAGACCACCATCGATGTTCTCCTTAGAAAGAAGCTCAGCAGCGTTGCCAGCGTTCATTGATCCGCCATACTGGATACGAACTTCATCAGCTGTAGCCTGATCATAAAGCTTAGCAATAAGCTTACGGATAAGTCCGCAAACTTCTTCAGCCTGATCTGCTGTAGCTGTCTCGCCTGTTCCGATTGCCCAGATAGGCTCGTAAGCGATAACGAGTTTCTTAACCTGATCAGCTGTTACGCCATCAAGATCCCATGTGATCTGTCTCTCGATCCATTCCTTGTATGTGTCAGCCTTACGAAGTGCAAGTGACTCACCACAGCAAAGGATAGGTGTAAGACCTGATGCAAATGCCTTCTTAACCTTCTGGTTAATAAGGATATCGTTCTCACCGAAGATATCTCTTCTCTCTGAGTGTCCGATAATAACATACTCAACACCTGCATCCTTAAGCATAGGAGCTGAGATCTCACCTGTAAATGCACCGTTGTCTACGATGTAGAAGTTCTCTGCACCTACATGTACGTTTGTACCCTTAACAGCCTCTGCTACAGGTACGATATCGATAGCTGGAACGCAGTAAACTACGTCTACAGCATCATTCTTTACTAAATCTTTAAGCTCAGCAACAAGTGCAACCGCCTCGCTAGGAGTCTTGTTCATCTTCCAGTTGCCTGCGATAATTCTTCTACGTGCCATTTTTTATCACCTCTAATTTTTTATTCAAAGGAAGTTCTGCTCTCGCTTACGCTCGCCAGAACTAAGTAGTAGTCTAAGCTCGATAAAATCTCGCTAAGACATTACTTATCATCTGCAGCGTATACGCCAGGAAGCTTCTTGCCTTCAAGGAATTCAAGAGAAGCTCCACCACCTGTTGAGATGTGGCTCATCTTGTCTGCAAAAC
>JAEEGH010006344.1_pt1 | contig 29028 bp, 16 predicted proteins | sample 9134181 | NCBI WGS metagenome assembly JAEEGH01 (sample SAMN16246544, study PRJNA631951) | gut metagenome | biome: gut microbiome; feature: rumen; material: DP-attached | host: Bos | place: Iran: Karaj | collected 2018-10 | reverse complement strand
CGACGTCAAAGCCGAGCTGTACTAATTGCCCGAACACTTCCGCCGCGAGGCGCATGTTTTCAGCTGTATGAGCATTCGTTAGGAACTTTCCTTGCGTTGCAGTTCTTGTGTCTGTGATGTCAATCCCATACGCGGTGACTTGCGGTGATGCGGATGTCTTTGAGTCATCATCCATCAATTCCCAATAGTCATTTAGCGAAGCGCACATCAGGTGGTTATTGCAGCGGGGTCCCACCTCTTCCCATTCCGAACAGAGAAGTTAAGCCCGCCTGCGCCGATGGTACTGCAATGCAATGCGGGAGAGTAGGAGGCCGCCTTCTTTGGAGAACGGAGCCCTGTTCCACAGTCGTGGAGCAGGGCTTCTTCGTTTTCCTTGCTCATTGCTTACCAGTTTGCTTATGGGCTTCTTCGTATTCATAGCTCATTGCTTACCAATTTGCTTATGGGCTAGCATATCTCTGACCGCAAGCTGACACTCTTTGGAGATTTGTTTGTTTGTAAGAACATGGTATTGAATAAATTCTTCAAGACGAGCAAAGCCGAATTGCTAACCTCTAAACCCAAATTGGTCATTTGGCTTTCTTTTTGTCATCTGCCCTGCCGCTTTTCGATTACAATGGAACCCCATTGCGCACTCAAAGCAGCAGGACATCTGTTCCAAAATAAAGGGCGTTTTCATCATATCGCTAAAGACCGATTCGGGTTAAAGCTAAATCGGCGACTATGTAATCGTGGCTGATAGGATTGTTACTGGTCTTGGTGAGAGAAAGCAAGGATCCTTTTATGATTCGCTATGAAGGATAGCTATGATTCTTTTTTTCCTGTTGTTCCTTGATGGTTTGTTTTCTCTACGGCCTTGACTTATTCTTGAATGCCCCATTGAATGGCATCCAGCTTTGCTGAACGAGCTTGCCCCGGCTCTGCGTGTCCAGTATTGGAGAGTGACAACAAAATCAGCACTGCTTCTTAGCTTGTAACTATCGAATCAGCCCGGCTTTTTCGCTTGTGTCTATCGAATCAGTACGACTAAGAAACATTTGTCTATTGATTTTGCCTATGAGAAGAGAAAGTGTCTAGTCGAATCAGTAAAAGAATTTTTCGGATCAGTAGAAGTCAATAGTATAACTGATCAAAAAACGCGAGTTAACTCGATTAATCAAATGAGTTAACTCGATCAATCAAATGAGTTAACTCAAACGATTGATTGAGTTAACTCAGTGAGAAAAGGCTATTCTCGATTTGTCAAGAAATCCGATTGCCATACAGCGATAAATGAAGAAGAGCCATTTTAGATAGTCAAACACCTTAGTTGATAAGGTAGATTCTGATGAAGAAACCTTATAAGTTCACTTCACAGCCAAGGCCAAGGACACGGCTGGAGCGGGTAAAGCGATCGCTGACAAGAGGTTCCTTGGAGGTGACTCGGTCATAGTTGCTGTAGTTCGTCTGGAAGTAACCTGCTTTCAGGATAATCTTGTCGGTGGCTTTGTAGTTGAAACCGAGGCCTAGGCTGTAACTATTCACTACAAAGGACATATCATTCATATAGGCATCGGTCAGTCCGTAACGTGTAATCTGGCCTCCTGCGCTGATGGTGAGGCGGTTGTTCACGTCCCATTCTATGCCTGCGAGGTATTCGTTGGTGTCATGGTCGAGCAGATCCTGGGAATTATTGTACCAGGAAGCATCCTTGTCGAAGAAATGGTGGTAGCCCACGTTCAGTCGGACGTCGTCTATGGGTGTGTACTGAGCACCAATGGCCAATTGTGCGGGGGCATCTTCGTTCACTTCTTCACCGTCACGGAACTTGTTAATGGCGGGTATCTCGCTGGCTTCGTTTACCGTTGACTCGTTCTTCATCCTTATCTGAGTCTTGAACTCGTACTTTGCGGCGAAGTTCAGCCTGCCTGTTTTATAATCTATACCAACGATAGGGGCAATGCCCACACTAGACTGGTTACACAGCAGGTTAACGCCCTGCGAATACTTCTGGAGCTGGTTCAGGCTGGTATTTGTACCCTGGAGCGTCTGTGAAGACTGTTCCAACTGCGCTTTTGTGGTATTCAATGTGGTCAGCTGCGTACTGAGCTGGTCGGGGATGGGGGCACCTGCGGCCTGATACTGAGCAATCCCGGCATTGACCTGCTCCAATCCAGCGTTCACCTTCTGGAGGTTCTCATTTACATAGCTGATACCACCGTCCACCATGGCCGTTGCTTGCTGCATGAAACTGCCGAAGTCAACGTAACCCGCAGCAGTCTTCACCTGAATGTTACTGATCTTGGCTTTGTAGGTGGCTGTTCCGTAGAGCAGACGCAGACCGCCATAGACCGAAAGATGTTCATTAATCTTATAAGCTGTACCGAACTGGAAGCCGAAATAGTACTGGCGCCCCTCCATATAGCCGTCCATATCGTAGCCATTCACGCCTGGTGCCTGCTGGCCAAGAGCTGTTGCAATCTGGTCCAGTCCACCCAGCTGATGTGCTATGCTGCCTACAACACTTTCAAACGAACCCAATCCGTCAGCAAATTCGCAGGCACCTCCGCCACCAGGCACAGAGAAATTGAATTGCCACGACCAGTCACCGGTGTTGTAGGCTGCCTGTATGCTTGGGATGCATGGTGCATCGGCCACCCCTTCGAAGGTTTTTGTATTGAGGCCGTTGTTCTTACGTCCCAAGGCAAAATACGGGCTGGAGCTTTCTATAGTGCGTGTTTGGTGGGCGTACTGCCAGTTGATACCCAGATGGAACCCCTGTGGCAGAAAGACCACACCGGCAGGATTGCTGTAGACACCGTCCAAGCCAATGGCAGCATCGCGTGCCGGGTTGCGCAAAAAGTCTATACTCTGATTGGTGTTAGTGAGAATGCCACCAGCCATCACGGCCTGCGTGGCAGTGGCCAGTACAAGACCGGCCAACATTCGTTTTGTTGCTTTCATTTCCGTTAAAACTTTCTTTTTACCTTTTTTCTCTCAAAGTTTTCTGTAAATTTGGCTGCAAAGGTATAGGAATTGTTCCTTATTTCCCTGTTAAGGCGCACAAAGTTAAGGAATATTAACGAAAAATGCACACTTCTATGCACATTTGTGCAATTGTGTGCACTTTTTGCTTACAATTCATCCATAAAAGCTCTCTTTTGGCGGATGCCGTTTTCCGGTTAACGGGAACGTTCCGTCTTCAACTCCGGATAGCTGATGCGGGTATGATAAATGATTTTGAGTTTCTCAATGAGCACAGTTTTGGCATACTGAATGTCGCGGAAGGTGATAGGGCACTCACGGAAATACCCTTCGCTGACCTGAGAGTCGATGATACGGTTCACCAGTTCACGGATGCTCTGTTCTGTATAGTCGGGCAGTGAACGGGAGGCGGCTTCCACGGCATCGCTCATCATCAGAATGGCCTGTTCCTTGGTGAAGGGGTTGGGGCCGGGATAGGTGAAGAGCAGGTCATCTACAGCCTCGTCAGGATGTTCGTTCTTTTGCTTGATATAGAAATATTTGGTCTTGCCTTGGCCATGATGGGTCTGTATGAAGTCCTTGATTTCCTTGGGCAGGTTATACTTGTCGGCTAGTTTTATGCCTTCTGTGACATGGCTGATGAGCATCTGTGCACTGTCAATGAAGGTGAGGCTGTCGTGTGGATTGACGCCTGCCTGGTTCTCGGTGAAATAGGCAGGATTCATAATCTTTCCTATATCGTGGTAGAGTGCACCCGTACGTACCAACAAGCTCTTTGCCCCGATTTTGCGGGCTATTTCAACGGCCAGGTTGCCTACCTGTGTAGAATGCTGGAAAGTGCCTGGTGCCACCTCGCTCATTCGGCGCAAGAGGGTTTTGTTCATGTCGCTGAGTTCTATCAGGGTGATGCTGGATGTGAACCCGAAAGCCTTCTCAATGATATAGAGCAGAGGGTAGGAACAGAAGAGTAGCACACCGTTGAGCAGCAGGTATTGATACTCTCCTGTGTCTATCAGCTTCAGATCCAGATCGTTGATGTTCAACAGGCTGATGGACAGGTTGGTCAGCATGGCTGCTCCCATGACGAGTACTGCTGTCCAGAACAGCTGGGAACGGCTGCTCAGTTCACGCAAAGTAAAAATGGCCATGAGTCCTGCCACCGTTTCTACGGCAATGAACTCATATGGGTGCTGTAAGATACAGGCACAGATGAGAATCATCGTGGTATGCGCCATGAATGCCGTTCGCGAATCCATGAATACCCGGATGAATATAGGCACCATGGCATAAGGAATAAGGAAAACGTGCATGAAGGTGTGGCTCACCATGAGCGACGTGATGACAGTGAACAGGATGATAAGCGCATAAAGCATGGCTGTAGTGCGCATATTCTCGAAATAGTCATTGCGGAAGAGTGAAAGGAAGACGGTGAAGGCTGTGATAAGGAGCGATACGTAGAGTATCTGGCCCAAGATGGTAGCACTGAGCTGTGACTCCGTCTGATGGCGGCGATCGTTCTCACGGAAGAAGGACTCCAGGGTGTTATAAGTCTTCTCGTCAACGATGTCTCCCCTGCCTATAATCTTCTGTCCATGCTGTACAAGACCTGTAGCCAAGGGAATGTTGCTAAGCATGTCGTTCTGGCTGGCCTCACTGCGGTCGCGGTCGTAGGCCAGATTGGGGATGATATAGTCGTTCAGGTTGCACTTCTGCAGCTGTTCGCGATAACTGCTCAGTGAAGGGTCGGCAAATAGCTGTTCATAGGCGCTGACCGTTGAGTAGACATGTGTGATGGGAACGGTGCTGGCAGTTTTCCCGCTGACAACACGTATGGTTCTCGTCGTGTCCATCATATTGTATTCGCCACTCTGCATGATACCTTGCTGATAGAGGCTGTGCAGCCGGTTGGCGATGATACTGATGTAGTCGGAGGGGAGACCGGGTATGCCATTGCTATAGTCTTTCACGAACTGTCGTACCTGTGCCCCTTCCACATCCCTGTTCAGGTTGTAATATGGCTCAAAGTCCTTCAGCAGGCTGTCTCGCTCTGCCTTCACACGCTCCTCACTTTTATATACGGGGAAGTCAAACGGTGCTGTCAGGTCAGCATAGCGCCAGGGCCTGCCCACCTCAGTCTTGAAATTGAAACTGCCTGCCTCACGAGGCATCGCCCACACAATCAGCGCTACGCTTGCCACTACCAGCACGGTCTTTATCCAGATTTCGTGCCAAGATATTTTCTCAAACCAATTGTTTAACATCGCCTTGAATCCTTTGCATCCTTCATGTCACATTCTACATATTTCATGTCACATTCCACACTTCACTCTGAGCCATTCCCGTTCGTCAGCCTCCAGATGGGGTGAGAGTCGTTCATAGACCAACCTGTGGTAATCATTCAGCCATGTCAGTTCCTCTTGGGAGAGCATCTCCATAAGGATGGGAGCAGTGTCAATGGGACAGAGCGTCAGTGGTTCAAACTGCAGGAACTCGCCGAACTCCGTCGTCTTGTAAGGAACGATGAGCAGGGTGTTCTCTATCCTTACTCCGAACCGTCCTTCCAAATAGATACCGGGCTCATCGGTAACCGTCATTCCAGCCACTAGTGGTGCTGGTTTCCACTCCATGCGTATCTGGTGGGGACCTTCGTGAACGTTGAGGTATGTCCCCACACCATGACCTGTTCCGTGCAGATAGCTCAATCCTTCACGCCACATGGCTTGTTTGGCCAGCACATCCAACTGGGTTCCGCTGATGCCTGACGGGAACTTGGCCAGCTCTATCTGTATGTGTCCTTTCAGCACCAGGGTATATACTCGCTTCATCTCCTCTGTCAGAGGACCGAGGGCTATTGTGCGGGTAATGTCGGTAGTACCGTCCAAATACTGCGCACCACTGTCAAGCAGCAACAAACCTTCCGGCTTCAAGGGTATGTCGGTCTCGGGCGTAGCCTCATAGTGGACAATGGCACCATGTGCTCCATAGCCAGCAATGGTGTCAAATGAAATGTCGCGGAACAGTGGCTGCTCTGCCCGCAGCGACGTTAGCTTCTCTGATATGGAGATTTCAGTATGTGTGTCTTCTTTTTCCAGCCAGAACAGAAACTTTACCATGGCGATGCCGTCGCGCAGCATCGCCTCATGAAAACCCGCTATTTCCTCCTTGTTCTTTATTGTCTTCATGCGTTTCACCGGCGATTCAGCTTCTACTATAGCCGTTTTCGGTCCCTTCTCCCTATTCCTTATTATATTATATAAGGTATAGTTCACCTCATCAGGGTCCAGCAGGATATTGTATTCAAAATAGTCCTTCAGGCCTTGAGCCACCTTTTCATAGCTGTCTGTTCCTACTCCCTCCTGCCGCAAATACGCTTCCACTTCGGGTGTAAGTTTCTGCTTGTCTATAAAGAGTGTGGCACTGGAGGGTGAGATGAGCAGATAGCTTACCAGGACAGGAGTGCAGTGAACGTCCTTCCCTCGCAGGTTCAGTGTCCAGGCAATGTCATCGAGCGAGGCCATGAGCATCCCGTCAGCGTGAAGCTCACGGAGCGCCTGCCGGATGCGGGCGAGCTTGTCGTGGGCTGCCTCACCCGCATATTCCATCGGATAGATTTCTGCCTTGCTGGCGGGCTGGGGAGGACGGTTGCGCCATATTTGCCGCAAGGGGTCGAGGTTTGTACGGAGCGTCAGTCCACCTTCACGTCGGATATCGCAGATCAGCTGTCGTACCTCATTGGTGGAACTGACCATCCCATCGATGCCTACCTCTGTCGATGCGACATGATTCTTTGTGCATTGTCCATTGATCCATTGGGCAATGGTCGGTGTGTCGGGCATCTTCAGTTTCATCAGCTGGAATTCTGTGCCCTTCAGTTGCTCGGCAGCAGCGATGAAATAGCGGGAGTCGGTCCACAGGGCAGCAGCATCCATGGTCACCACGGCAGTTCCTGCCGAACCGTTGAAGCCGGAAATAAACTCGCGACCTTTCCAGTGGTCGGCCACATATTCGCTCTGATGCGGGTCTGTACTGGGAAAGATAAAAGCCGCAAGCCGTTCACGAAGCATCAACTCGCGGAGGTCAGAAAGCCGTTGTTCAATGATATTCATAGTTCAAGCCGATTTGCCCGCAAAGATAATGCTTTTTTCTAAATTATCAAAAGATTTCCGGTTTTTTCTTGCATTTGGTAATCCCGGAGTTTACAGGCGGTAAACTCCGGGATTAGTGGCGTTAAAGTAGGACTTTACTGTCGGTAAACTTCTACTTATAGGTTATCAGCCTTTTTGCCGAATTTGCGGACAGGTTTCTCGGTGGGCTTCACAACAGTGCTGTCGCCGCTGCGGGTCTGACGGGTGTAGTAACCATCATCGTACCATTCGTCGTAGCCCCAATAGTCATACTCATCCCAGTTGGGCGATGAGATATGCGTGAGGTTGAAATGCACATCGTTGTCACCATCGGCAATGTAGCCCGAGAAGTGTGCGTCAGACAGGTGATAGTCGGCAATGACCACCGAGGTTCCTTCGTCCAGGAAGTTGATGTATATGTTGCCGTTGTCGACGCGCCAGCTGATATGGTTGGCGACATAGTCCCAGGGCGCGCCGCTATAGTAGTCCACCCAGTAGCCCGAACCCTTGGTGAAACGGAAGGGATCGATGCTGAAGGTGATTTCAGAACGTGTGGCGTAGTAGTCCCGGCCATCGTAGTAAGATGACACATACATGTTGCCACTCCAGGTTCCCTCGAGGGTGTCAGCGATGAATTCGTCTTCGCAAGCGGTGAATGTGAGAGCCATTGTGGCCATCAGCATCAGGGTGTATAGCTTCTTCATAGTCGTAAACTTTTATTAGGTGAGACTTTCTGTTTCTTTTTTCTGCTGCAAAGGTACGGCTTTTGGGAATAGGTTGCAAGGGTAAAACCATAAAGTGACGAGGGGAAATCTATATAGCTGAATGGGGAAAACCCTATTCACCCGACCATCCGGTCTTGCGCCGAAGGTTCTTTCACTTGAAATCTTTGCACCGAAGGTGTTTTCATTCGGAAAAAAGAAAAGAAATACAAGTTTTCCTTTCTTATTTCACTCTCTTTTTGTACCTTTGTACCATCATAACGATAAAGTAATGGAAAAGATGAATAAACTCTTTACCGTCATATTGGTTTTGCTGATGTCTGCCAACCTTCAGGCACAGACGGTGGAACCAGACCCGTCGGGTATGGGAATGACTGCTCAGGAATGGACACGACAAGTGAAGATGGGGTGGAACCTTGGCAACTCCTTGGAAAGCCAGGGAGGTGAGACAGCATGGGGTAATCCCAAGACCACTCAGGCCATGATCAAAGCCGTCAAGGCAGCAGGTTTCAATGCCATCCGCATTCCTGTGCGCTGGTCGGAAAAAGTGACCAGCACGTCGAATATGAATGTAGGCTCATCTTGGCTGGCACGAGTGAAAGAGATTGTCGACTGGGCTTTGAACGAGGATATGTACGTCATTATCAATACCCACCACGAGGAATGGCTCGACCGCAATCCGTTCTATAAGAACCAGCAGGAGAACAATCGCAGGCTGTCTGCACTTTGGACCAACATAGCCACCTATTTCCGTGACTACGACCAGAGGCTCGCCTTTGCCGGAACCAACGAAGTGATTTCAAAAGTGAACGGACAGGAGAACTGGGGACAGCCCACTAAGGAGTGCCAGGATGTACAGAATTCTTATAACCAGTCATTTGTTGATGCCGTGCGTGCCACAGGAGGTAAGAACTATTATCGCCATCTCGTGGTGCAATGCTATGCTTGTAATCCCTATTATGGAATGGCGGGTTTAACCGTGCCAGCCGACAAGGTGGAAGGGCGTCTGAGTGTGGAGTTCCATTGCTATGATCCCTACGAATATGCAGGCAGCGGAGAGTATTATTACTGGGGCGATGCCTATAAGGCCAAGGGTAAGCAGACACCACAGAGCAACGAGCAGACAATGAGCAGCCTCTTTGACCGCATCCGCAATACATGGGGCAAGCAGGGGTTGGGAGTGGTCCTGGGCGAGTATGGCGTTACTTGCCACTACACAGCACAGGATAAGCAGACACAGATGGAGAACGAGCAGTATTTCACGAAATGTATGGTGAGCAATGCCCGCGAACATGGTTTCGCTGCTTTTGTCTGGGACAATAATGTCTTTGGCAATGGTAAGGAGACCTTTGGGGTCTTCGACCGTAAAAACAATATGGCAGTGAAAAACACGTACGTACTCAACGGCATCAAAGAGGGATCTGTCACAGAGTATAAGGAACCCGAAGAGCAGCCAGGTGGCGACAATACAGGGATCGGCGACGAGTTCTGGTCGGGCAACGCAGTGCTGGACTGGGGGAGTGGCCTGCAACTGAACATCCCCGCTCAGACCTTCGCTAAATACGGAAAGGATGTGCTGCTTGTCCTGTCTTATCAGCTCGACTATCGCGACTATAACTCGATGCAGTTCTTCTATGGCGACTGGGACGGAAACCAGAACGTATCCTTCACCATTGGCGGTAAGACATATGTGAAGGAGTACGTTCCCAGCGATGTCCATAGTGCTGGCAGTGGAGAGAACTGCACGGCAGTCATCAGCTTCAGTGAGCCGGTCTTCAATCTGCTCATCTCAAAAGGGTTCGTGTTGCAGGGTCACGGTATACGTCTGACAAGGGTGGCCCTGACCTCGGCATCAGGTATTCACCCCACCATGTCCGTCACCTCCCATCCATCAGCCTTTGTCCACACCCTCGGTGGACACCGTGTCAAGGGAGAGAGCCTGAAACCGGGCATCTATGTCAGAGAGAGGAAAAAGGTGGTGGTAAAGTAAACAGACTTCACAAAAGAATCAAAACAAGACAAATAGACGTATGAAAAGAATGTGTGCGTGGCTCGTTCTGACGGGCGTAGTGATGACGGCTGTTGCTCAGCAGATGGTGTCGCCCAATGGCAAACTGACCGTCAATGTGGCTGGCAGCGAACTGAACGTTGCTTACCAGAAACAGCAGGTTATGAAGATTGAGACGAGTCAGCTGTCAGCCAGCGTGGCTGCACCGAAGGCCATCCGTATCAAGGACGACTACCAAATGGTGATAGGCAAACGGCTGCATTGCACCAATCAGGCCAATGAGTACCAATGGTCTGTCAGTGGCGGTGGTGAGTTGGTGATGCGTGTCTATAACGACGGACTTGCTTTCCGCTATAACGGTCTGACTGGCGAGGAGCCTACTACCTATGTCATTCCTGAAGGAACCCGCCGTTGGATACAGCAGTGGACCGATGGCTACGAAGGTTTCTTCCCGCTTGCCACTACCTACAAGGTGAAGCCCGTACGTTCGTTTAGTGGCACATTCAAGTCTGCCGAAGGCTGGAACAACCGCTGGGGCTATCCTGCTTTGGTGGAAGCCACGCCGGGAGTGTTTGCCCTGATTACCGAGGCGAACATTGAGTGGGGGCAGAGTGCTTCATGTCTATATAATGATAAAGATCGTTACCGCGTTGTGCAGGCAGAGCATATCACAGGGAAGAACAGCGACTATGAGCAGGGAAAGGGACACACCCCTTGGCGTGTGGTCATCGTAGGTAGATTGTCCGATGTAGTGGAGTCCACTTTGGTGACGGATGTCAGTAATCCAAGCCGTATCACCGATGTCAGCTGGATTCAGCCAGGTGTGGTGTCATGGGTCTACTGGGCCTACAATCACGGCAGCAACGACTTCAATATTATCAAGAAATATGTAGACTTGGCTGTTGCATTACATCTTCCCTACGTGCTGATCGATGCCGAGTGGGACACCATGAAAGATGGCAAGACTGTGGAGGATGCCGTGAACTATGCCAAGAGCCAGGGCGTGAAACCCATGATATGGTATAACTCCAGCGTGGGTTGGGTTGACGGTGCGCCGACTCCCAAATACCGTCTGAACAAAGCCTTTGACCGTGAGAAGGAATTTGCCTGGTGCGAGAAGATAGGAGTGGTTGGCGTGAAGATTGACTTCTTCAGCGGCGACAACCAGATGAATATGGACTACTGTCAGGACCTGCTGGAGTGTGCAGCCCGTCATCACTTGTATGTAAACTTTCATGGTGCCACTGTGCCGCGTGGTTGGCAACGTACATGGCCGAACCTGCTATCGACGGAGGGTGTCTACGGTGCCGAGTGGTACAATAATGTGCCTACCTTCACCGACAAGGCAGCCAGCCACAATGCCACGCTGCCCTTCACCCGTAATGTTATTGGCCCCATGGACTATACGCCTTGTGCGTTCAGCAATTCACAGCATCCTCACATCACCTCCAATGCTCACGAGCTGGCGCTGACTGTACTCTTTGAAAGTGGTCTTCAGCACCTGGCTGACCGCCCGGAGAGCTTCCTTGCCCAGCCGCAGCAGGTGCAGAAGTTCTTTTCCGAATTGCCAGCCGCATGGGACGAGACACGTTTCGTGTCAGGGTATCCTGGCGAAAGCTGTGTCCTGGCTCGCAGAAGTGGCAATACATGGTATGTGGCTGGCATCAATGGAACCGATGAACCCAAGACCCTTGACTGCAACCTCAGCTTTATCAAGGGGCGTCGCAAAGTCACAGTCTTTGCCGACAGGGCTAATGAGCCATGGGTCATCAGTACTGCTACAACCCTTCCTGCGAAGATGGAATGCCAGCCTCGCGGAGGATTTGTGATACAGGTGAAGAAGTGATTATCCTTTTGTGGCGACGATCTGGCTGTACACGTGGATGTCTGTAGCGTCAAAGGTGTAAAGCATCAGCCAACCTGCAATACTGTTTCTCGTGACTTCCTGACTGATCCACTTGCTGAGTCGTTTGATCATGCCGGGATGCATGAAGTAATAGCAGGAGATACGGTCGAGGCGTCTCAGTGACGGTCTGATCTTGTGGGTCAGGTCGTCTATCTGGATGTCCTTGAACCCGTTTCCCTCCAGGTATTTCCTCAAGTCGACAATGCATTGGTCTCTTCGTGTGAGGCTCATGCCTGCCAAGGTGATGGCAGAGGCCCGTTTCTCGAACGCTGTCATTTCCCCATCAGGCTTGGGCTCATAGACATCCCAGGTCAGGAACTTGCCGCCGGGCTTGAGCACCCTGGCAATTTCGCCAATCACGACATTCTTGTTCGGGGAATAGCATATGGTCTCTACGCCGAACACAATGTCGAACGACTCATCCTTCAGGAATGACAGGTCGTGGAAGTCACCTTCTATCAGCTTCACATTCTTAGGCACCTTCCGCTTCAGGAAATTCCTGTTAGGCAGGTCCATAGCCGTGAAGTGGTGGTTAGGGAAGTGTTTGGCCAGGTATTTCGTGTTGGGCAACTGTCCGGCACCCACTTCCAATATATTCATTCCTTCGCCCTTCAGTAGCGAGCCAACCAGCTGTGCCTGTTTCATGAAGTCATCGTGGTGGAAGAGACCGTCATCCGACAAGCCCATGTGGTTGTTTCCTCCACCTCGTGAATGAATGAGGTTGTAGAAACGGTCGCTCAAACGGTAGTATTTGGAGACTTCCTCCTTGTCTTTCTTACCAGCCAACATGTCTTCTATGTCGTAGTAACGACCGATAATGTCAATTCTGTCGGCAATTTCCTTTTCTTTGAAGTCCTTCATCTTGTTTCCTTTTATATTTTCGCTGCAAAGGTACGAATAAGTAAGCAGAAAACAAAAAGAAATTTCCTTTTCTTTTTATGTTGGAAGGATAGCCCATTCGGGTATGGTTTGTTATGAGTAAAAAAACTACGTAGAAATTTGCATGGATGAGTAAAATATCGTATCTTTGTCGCGAAATAGCGAAAGCCATAAAACAGAAGCCCAATGAGTTTGCCATCGAATAAACTCCATACGCTTTCCCTGCAGGTAACCTGCTGGGTGGTAGGCTTCACGGCTGTTGTCTGGGTCGTGATTCTTCTGTTGCTAAACCATTTCTCTTTCAAGTTGCTTCATGATACTGGGTTGGATGATTCGCTCATGTCCATTGCCATCACTGTGGCCGTGGTGAGTATGGTGGTACTGGCAGTTCTCATCTGGTGGGTTGCGAACCGTTATCTGCATCCTTTGGATGTGCTGGCTGATTCTGCTCATAACATAGCCAGTGATACTTGTTCAGAAATGGTCGTGTCGCGTACGGAGCAGCGCGATGAGATAGGACAGCTTCAGAACAATTTTGTCGCCATGCAGCAGGTACTGAACAGCTATATGACTGAGATGAGGCAGAAACGCGACCGCTTGGCTATACAGAACAAAGAGTTGAAAATAGCTTATGATCAGTTGCAGCAGGCTGACAACGTGAAAACGGATTTCCTCAGACACATGTCTGTCCAGATGCTCGATACTGTGGAGACGATTGACAAGTTGACTACCCGAATTTGCGATCATCATGCTGAACTCTCGCCCACTGACATGATGAAGATAAAGATAGAGATGATGGCAAATGCAGACAGTATCACCCGGCAATTGGAAAAAATGCTTGGGGAAGAGTGAAGGCGATAAAACAATAAGTGATGGTGAAGACACTCTTAGATTACATCCATCAGCACCTCTCACTGAGGCTTGGCCTGATTATCATACTGATAGTCGGTGGTGTGCTCGGTGTGTCGCTTTCTGTGTTGTTCTATCAGACGAAGCAGCGGGTGAATCAGGTCGCTGAGCGTCGTGCCACGCAGGTATTGGGTGGGACGGTGCGTCAAATAGAGAAAATCATGGACGATGCTGAAGACGTAACGGCAGAACTGGAACGTATGACACGGCGTTATATGGAACCCGACTCTTTGCTGGCTTTTACAAGGCAGATGCTGGAGGAGCATCCCGACTATCTGGGTTTCACCATTGCCATGAAGCCCTACTATTTCCCTGCTAAGGGACGCAACTACTCTGCATACTCACTCCGTCATGGTGACTCCATTGTCACGGTAGTGGAAGATGGCGATTACTACAATCAGATATGGTACAAAACGCCTTGGGAAAAGAGACGCGCAATGTGGCTGGAACCCTATATTGACGATACTCCAGGCTTTCTCTCCTCATCGGAGTATAACTATTCGTTTGTGAAACCCCTGTATACAAATAAAGGTGAACTAGTGGGCATCATCTGTACGGATTTGCTGCTGAAATGGCTGTCACAGGCTGTCTCAGATGTAAAGCCTTATCCTAACTCTTCAGCAATCATGTTGGACCACAACGGGCACTACATTGTACATCCTGATACGGGAAAGCTGGTAAGACAAAGCATCTTCTCCGACCCCGATCCGCAGTCGAGGGATGAGGTGAAACACTTGGGACATGCCATGATTTCCGGGCAGAGTGGCAGCTGGTCGATGTATGTCGACGGACAACCTGCACGGGTTTTCTTCCGTCCTCTTCTGCGTACGGGCTGGAGCATAGCCATCGTATGTCCTGACAGCGATGTCTTCAGCGGCTACAACCGGTTGCTCTATGCTGTGTGGGCTATCATCGGTGGAGCCCTGCTGCTGCTTTTGCTTTTCTGCTATCTCGCAATCCGGCGCATCATCATACCCGTGAAACGGTTGGCAGCCGCTACCCAAAGCATGGCAGACAAGAACAGCTTGGAGAAATTCAGTTTCCAGAATATGGAATTAAGCGAACTGAAGCGCAGCAGTAGCGAAAACACCTTAAGAAGACTGCAAGACTGCTTTGTGCAGATGCAGCAGACTATCAGCACCCACATTGCCGAATTGCAGCAAATTAACAATGAAAGCATGCTGCGTAACCAAGAACTGCAGCAAGCCTATGAGTTGGTGCGTGAGGCCCAGAATCGGAAGACTGCCTTCGTACAGGAGATGGCACATGATGTACGTACACCTCTGAATATTGTTAGCGGCTTTACCCAGGTTATTGTGGAGAACTATAACGATCTCCCAAGCTACGAACTGGATGACATTACCCAGCGCATGAAGGAGAGTGCCGACACCATCACTCGCCTCACGCGTACATTTATGGAATTAAAAGAACTGATGAAGACTTAATATAAGAAAATAATGGGAGCAAAAATGGGAATTAGAATCGGATTTACTGCCTTGTGCGCTGCTGCGTGTTTACAGGCAAAGTGTGGCGTTGAAATACGTCATAACCAAGTGGGTTACTCGCCCTCGCAGGAGAAAGTAATCGTAGTAGAGGGCGTCAACCCTGCAGGAAAACTGCGAGTTACAGCCCCTGACGGACGCAAGATCAAGCCCGCCTCGGTTCGGAAGGCTGTATCGCCGTGGTCAGGCAAGGTGCGCTACGTGGTTGACCTGGGAAATCTTTCAACAGTAGGAAGCTATCAGGTCAGCGTAGGCGGGCAGCATTGCGCCATTGAGGTGAAGGAACATCCCTTGCAGGATATGGCCACCTCTGCACTTCGTCTGTTCTATCTCATCCGTTCGGGTGTACCCATTGATCAGGGTGGGGTTTACAACCGCCCTGTTGGACATCCAGACACTCATGTGCTGGTGCATAACTCTGCTGCCTCTGAGCTCCGTCCGGCTGGAACCGTCATCAGCTCGCCCTATGGTTGGTATGATGCAGGCGACTATAATAAATATGTGGTGAATTCCGCGTTCAGCATCGGTCTGATGTTCGCAGCCTTTGAGCAACAGACCAATTATTTCGACAAGCTGCTGACTGCTATCCCTGAAAGCCGTAACCAGACACCCGACTTCCTGGACGAGATGATGTTCAACCTTAAGTGGTTCTTCTCAATGCAGGATCCATACGACGGTGGAGTATATCATAAGCTCACTACACCCAATTTCGAGGGTTTCATCATGCCTAAGGAGTGCAAGCAGCCGCGCTACGTGGTGGCCAAGAGCGTCACTGCCACCCTTGACTTTGCTGCCGTGATGGCTGATGCCGCACGTCTCTTCGAAAAGTACCAGGCCGACTATCCCGGTTTCTCGTCACAAGCTGCTGCAGCAGCAGAACGTGCCTATCTGTGGGCGAAGGCCAATCCTACGGCTTTCTACCGTCAGGAACAGCTGAAAGACCCTGCAGTCTCCACTGGCGCCTATGGTGACATGAGTGCCAGGGACGAATTCTTCTGGGCAGCAACGGCCCTTTGGCGTCTTACGGGTAGGCAGCAGTATTTGGACGATGCTCTGCAATATCAGCCCAAGCAGTTCTCAACGCCTACGTGGGGTAACGTGGCATCGTTAGGCGCCTTTGAGTGGATGGCAGAGACCCACTTCAACGAGCAGGCTGCCACCAAGCTCCCTGAGACGGTTCGTAGCCTGTCCGCTTCAATGCTCAAGCAGCTGTATGCGTACTGCGATGAAGCCGTGAAAGGTGTGGAAACCTCTTGCTTCAATTCTCCTTATGGCAATAAGAAAAGCGACTTCGGCTGGGGCTGTCTGGCAGAGTTCTGCTGCTGCCAGGGAATGGCTCTTCTCTATGCCGACAAAATGCTGAGCTGCGAGAGGAAGGAAAACGTAACGAAGTATCGTCGCTATGCCCTGCAGAATGTTGACTATCTGTTAGGCCGCAACGCCATAGGCTACTGTTTCGTCACAGGCTTCGGCGAGAAGAGTCCTATGCACCCCCACCACCGTATCTCTGAGGCCGACAATGTGGAGGCTCCCTTCCCCGGTATGCTCGTAGGAGGTCCGAATCCTGGCCAGCAAGACAAGAGGGATATGCCCGTGCCTTATCCGTCCGACTATCCCGATGAGTCCTACATTGATGCTATGCAGTCGTATGCCTCCAACGAAATTGCCATTAACTGGAATGCCTCACTGGTGGCTTTCCTCTGTTGGATAGATGCGCTGGATAGGTAGATATGTATTGTACTACATATTCATTTGTATTTAAAAACTATTGTTTCGGTTTCAAGCCAAACAATAGTTTTTTGTTATTGCTATGTAACAAAAATACAAGAAAAGAAGCATTTGTGCAAAAATGATAGTTTTCGATAATGTAGTGTTACAAACGGAAAACTCACTTAGATTGTTTAATTATTATCTTTGCAGCCGAAAAGTGTCGTGAGGCACTGGTGATTATCAACTATTCATTACTTGTTTTTTTAAAACGGTACTGACAAATTATCAACCAAATTCAAATAAAAGCAACAAACAATCTAAAACAGTGTTTTTATGAAGAGTCTTAAATCACTCCAAAAGCCGTTAGTGTTGCTGTTCCTGCTCTGTTTGCTCCCACTGGGAGCGTTGGCTCAGGGCTTAGTAAAGGGAACGGTAAGTGACGCAGCTGGTGATCCGATCATCGGTGCCAGTGTGAAAGTTCAAGGATCGTCGACAGGAGCTATTACCGACCTTAACGGTAAGTTCTCTGTTAATGCACCTTCGAATGCTACACTCAGTATTTCTTATGTGGGCTATGTTACTCAGCGTGTCAACGTGGGTGGTCGCCAGAACATCAACGTCGTGTTGCAGGAAGACAACAACACGTTGGACGATGTAGTTGTGATTGGTTACGGTGTTCAGAAAAAGTCTGACCTGACTGGTGCTGTAGCATCCGTCAAGGCAGAAGACCTGATGAACCGTTCTACCACTGATGCTGCTGCTGCCCTTCAGGGTAAGGCTGCTGGTGTCCAGATTCTGAACAGTACTGGTAAGCCGGGTGCCGGTGCAAACATCCGTGTCCGTGGTTACTCTTCTAACTCGAAGAATATCGGCCCGTTGCTCATCGTCGACGGTCTTCAGGTAACAAGCATTCAGTATCTTGATCCCTCTATGATTGAGTCAATGGAGGTGTTGAAGGATGCTGCTTCTGCTGCTATTTATGGTGCTGAGGCTGGTAACGGTGTCATCCTTATTACTACTAAGACTGGTAGCAAGAAGGGACAGGGTACCATCAACTATACCGCTAAGTTCACCAACCAGTCGCTGGGTCACGTAGGAAAGCTCCTCAACGCTTCTCAGTTCAAGGACTGGATGGATATGCAGCTTGGTGAAACGGAGGTGGAGGAAAACGGTGTAAAGAAAAAGTATCGCGTCATTGATCTTGACATGAAAGATGCTCATGATAAGTATGGTTGGGATCCCAACACCGATACTGACTGGCTCAAAGAATACTTCGAGGATACTTGGGCTCAGCAGCACACACTCACCTTCCAGGGTGGTAACGACCGTGGCTCTTACTTCCTGAGCACCAGCTATGTGAACCAGGATGGTATCATTAAGGGCGGCAAGGATAAGTATGAGCGCCTCACTGCTCAGATCAATGCAGACTATAAGATCAAGAACTGGCTGCAGGTCGGTACCAACACCTCTATCGAGAAGTGGCGCACCAAGGGCGTTTCCGAGAACGGTTACGGTTCTTCATTCGAAATGCTTCTCTTGATTGACCCGTTGACTCCTATGTACTGGACTAAGCGTGAGCAAATGTATGAGGGCACTTATCGTGAAATTTATGATGAGATTCAGGCTGGTGGCTCAAAGTACACGCTCTTTGGTGACGAGAAGGGCTACTATGCTTCGTCTTACTTCAACGACCGTCTTGCCGGTGGTAACCCCTTCGCACAGCGCGACCGCTCGTGCGCTAAGAATGATGGTGTCAACGTCAATGGTACTGTCTTCATGAATATCACTCCGGTGAAGTTTGTCACATTTACCTCTCGCCTGGGTTATCGTCTGTCGTTCAGCAACAGCTCTGACTGGACATATCCTTATTATATCAACAACCAGACCGGTAAAGTGGAAACCTACTCCATCAATGGTGCCAGCAACAATAACACATGGTACCAGTGGGAGAACTTCCTCAACTACAACCAGGACTTCGGTCTGCACAATGTAGGTGCGATGGTCGGTATGTCTTATCGTCAGTATGACTCTAATGGTGTCTCCGCCAATGCTTCCGGTTCCGACATTCTCACGGCATACGAACCCAACTACATCTACCTGAATTGCGTAAACGGTAATTCCGATACAACGAAGGGTATCAGCGGCATGCCTGGTACAACCCGTGCTCTCTCTTACTTCGGCCGTCTGCTTTACAGCTTCGACAACCGTTACAGCCTGCAGGCAAACTTCCGTGCTGATGCATTCGACTCTTCCAAACTGGATAAGGACAACCGCTGGGGTCATTTCTTCTCAGCATCTGCTGGTTGGACATTCTCCAATGAGAAGTTCTTCAAGGAAGCTATTGATCCGAGCATCATGTCGTTTGGTAAGCTTCGTGCTTCTTGGGGTACCAATGGTAACGTGAACGTTCTGAACAACTATGCCTACACAGCAGGTATCTCTCTGAACGGACAGTGGTACCAGTACCATGATTCAAATGTTGCCTCCTATGGTTCAATGCCTAATGGTATTGCTAACCCCGACCTTACTTGGGAGAAGTCCGAGCAGCTCGACCTGGGTGCTGACTTCCGTTTCCTCAACGATCGCCTCTCTCTTGGCATCGACTGGTATAAGAAGACAACAAAGGACCTTCTTGTTCCTGCTCCCGTAATGCCTGAGTCTGGTGCTTCTACCATGACACTGAATGCCGGTGAGGTGGAGAACAGCGGTCTTGAGTTGGAACTCACTTGGAAGGATCATGTTGGCGACCTCTTCTATAGCATCTCTGGTAACTTGGCTACCTTGAAGAACAAGGTGACCTACCTCGATCCTTCTATCGAGCGTCTCGCCGGTGCAACTGTTGAGGGTGCAAGTCCTGAGGTGGTTCGCTGCTACTTCGAGGAAGGTGAGCCTGTATGGTATATGCGTGGTTTCAAGTATGCAGGACGTGCTGAGGAGTTGATGACTCCGGCTCAATTGGAGGAGAAGAAGATATCCAGTGGTACAGCTCTCTATTATAATAAGGATGGTGAATTAACCAACGACCCACAGGCTGACGATATGGCTAACATCGGTTCCGGTCTTCCTGATCTGACCTACGGTATTACGCTGAATGCTGAATATAAGGGTATCGACCTGACAGTCTTCGGTGCAGGCCAGGCTGGTAACGATGTTTACTACGGACTCTATCGTACAAGGTATCACAATTTGGCCAAGGGCATTTACGATGACTTCAAGTCAAAGAAGCTCCCTGAAGCAGCAAGCGTTGCAGGTAGTGGTCAGTTCTGGCGTTCTTCTGCTATGATCTACAATGGATCATTCTTCAAGATCAAGCAGATCCAGTTGGGTTACACCTTGCCTAAGAGCATTACCAAGAAAGTTTACATGGAGAATGTACGTGCTTACATCTCTCTTGACGACTTCTTCACATTCACTTCGTATCCTGGTCTCGATCCGGAAACCACCACTCAGGAGTACAACTGCCCAGGTCTTGACAAGGGTGTTTATCCTACCATGAAGAAGATGGTACTTGGCTTAAGCGTTACTTTCTAAATTGATAACAGATAAAAGATAATTGACAATAGATAATAGAATAGCAATATGAAAAAGATATTATTTTCTGTAGCTGTGCTTTCTGCAGGTATGATGTTTACATCATGCGAGGACAAGCTTGATGTAGAACAGAAGGCAACCAGCAGTACTGCGAGCTTCTATAAGACTGATGCTGATGCCGAGTCCGCGCTGACAGCTATGTATGCTACATATACTGGTGAGATCGGTGGTACTGAAGGTATCTGGAATGCCTATATTATGGGTCTTAACTATTCTGCTGACGATGTGTTCGCAGCAGGTGGCGACATCAACGACCATGCTGACTTCCGTATCCTGAACGAGATGCGTTATGATGCAAGCTCTGGTCCGATTGGTACTCTCTATAACCATATCTATAAGTCCATCTACTCTGCCAACCTGGTGATCAGCTATTTCGGTGAGAATGCTGATACGCCTATTAAGAAGCAGGCGGTGGCCGAGGCTAAGGTGATGCGTGCTTGGGCTCACATGCTTGCTGCACAGGTTTATTATCAGCCGCCATTGATCGACCATCTGATCACAACTGAGAAGCCGACGAATGCTGAGTCTCAGAAGGCTATCTTCGACTTCTGCGTGAAGGATTGTGAAGAGGCTCTGCCTGACCTCCCCGATCGTAAGGGCCAGAGCGACAAGGAAGGTGCTTGGCGTGTAACGAAAGGCTTCGCTCAGTTCGTTGGCGGTAAGGCTGCCCTCTTCGGTGGTGACAATGCCAAGGCTGTCAGCCTGCTGAAGCCCCTTGTGGAGTCTCCTAACTATGCACTTGTTCCTGGTAACCGCTTCCGCGACCTCTTCCATAAGGAAGGTGACGGCTGCGAGGAGAAGATCTTCGAGTTCAACTATACGACCAATACTGCTCTCGGCGGTGTTTGGGGTGGTAGTATCCAGCGTGGACGTTGGATGGTTGCAAACGTGCTCAACTGGCGTGGTGACGATATCGTAGGTGGTGGTACATCTCCGAAGATCTGCTCTACCGGTGGTTGGGGCGGTGGCTCTATCAACCAGGATTTCGCTCACAAGATGCTTGCTAACGATGGCGACAGCTATCGTCGTAAGGCTACCTTCCTCACCTCCGATGAATTCTTCTATGATGAGCAGCTCTGTGGCTGGAAGAGCGATGATGTCTGCAAGACCCGTGAACAGAAGGAGTTTGACGACAAGCGCGGTATTAACAAGGCTGCCGGTTCATTCTCTCGTAGTGACGTGATGGAGGTGAAGATGATGTGTCATCCCAATGATGTTGACCTCTCTGTAGGTGACAACTGTAACAATACTAACCTGTGCATTGCACGTCTTGGCGAAGCTTACCTTCTCTATGCAGAGGCTTGTCTCGCATCGGGCAACAGTGGTGAGGCCAAGAAGTATATCAACAGGATCCAGGAGCGTGCCGGTTCTAAGACCATTTCTTCTGACGTGAACCTCCAGGTTCTTCAGGATGAGAAGGAGTATGAACTCTGGTTCGAGGGTTGCCGTTGGTTCGACATCGTACGTTGGGGTATTGCCAAGCAGTGCTATGACAAGGTGCTCGACAACATTCCTTTCCAGTGGGATGAGTATTGGACTTCTGGCGGTGCGAAGCCTCATAAGCTCGTTTACGAGGTGAAGCATCCGTTTGCCGAGGTTGGTATCCACCTGAACTTCGTGGAGGGTAAGAACGAATACTGGCCTATCCCGCAGACCGTTCTCGAGGTCAACGACCAGATGCACCAGGTGCGCGGTTGGGCAAAGCAATAAGATAATGCATCTAAGAGACTAGTTATAGTACATCTTACTCATATACACTGTTAGTACTTAGATATACATTGTTATTGGTATTATTCTTTAGAATGGGTGCTGCGTCGTGATGACGCGGCACCTTTTTTCTTGTGAAAAGTTTTGCAGTTCGCCAATTTTTGTGTAAGTTTGCAGCGGAAAACTAATAACAAAGACAAATATGCTTAAGACAAGACTCTGGAAGCGGGTATTAGGAGCTGCACTTCTTTTCACCCTTTCACCTTTTCACGCTTTCACCTTTGCCCAAACAGCATCGGTAGCGGGTCTGTTCCCATTGGCGAACAGCGGCCGTGTAGTATATAACTTCAACGAGGGTTGGCGTTTCCTGCTTGGCGACGTTCAAGGGGCAGAAGCTCTCCAGTTTAACGATGCCTCCTGGGAGGTGGTGTGTGCGCCACACATTGACCGACTGGAGCCGTCGGAGGCCAGCGGCGGACGTAACTATCAGGGTGTATGCTGGTACCGTAAGCATTTCACTGTGCCCCAGGACCTATCTGGCAAGAACATCTCTGTACACTTTGAAGCCATCATGGGTAAACAGAAAGTCTATGTCAACGGCAAGTTGGTGAAGGAACACCTCGGCGGCTATCTTCCTATCACCATCGACCTGACAAAGGAAGGCGTGAAGGCGGGTGACAAGTGTCTCATTGCCGTGCGTGCTGACAACAGTGACGATGCTGATTATCCTCCTGGCAAGAAACAGTCGCAGCTCGATTTCACCTATCACGGAGGTATGTACCGTGATGTGTGGCTCATCGGCAAATCGGCCGTAGCCATTACCGATGCCATTGAACGTGGTCAAGTGGCTGGTGGCGGAGTGTTCCTGCACTATGATAATATTTCGGAGAAAAGTGCCGATGTCTTTATAGATGTGGAGGTTGGAACCGCCCCTACTGACCCTACTGACCCTACTCACCCTAACAACCCTACTCGCCCTACCACCCTCACAGCCCTAATCAAAGACTCCACCGGCAAGATCGTCAAGACCTTGAAGCAGAAGGTGGTATTGCAGGAAGGCGTATGTAAGACAGCAAAACTGAGCACTACGCTAAAGAATCCCCGTCTCTGGAGTCCGGAGGATCCCTATTTGTATCAAGTGGAATTGCAACTGAAGGACGGCAACCGCAGTCTCGACGGTGGCATCGTCCGGATGGGCATCCGCAAGGCAGAGTTTCGTGGCAAGGACGGATTCTGGCTCAACGGCAAGCCTTATCACCAGTTCATTGGCGGAAACCGCCACCAGGACTTTGCCTATGTGGGCAATGCCCTGCCCAATTCCCAGCAGTGGCGCGATGTCTTGAGGCTGAAGCAGGCTGGCATGACCATCATCCGTGCTGCACACTATCCGCAGGATCCGTCGTTTATGGATGCCTGTGACGAACTGGGACTTTTCATCATCGTGCCTACACCAGGCTGGCAGTTCTGGAACAAGGATCCGAAGTGGGCAGAGATGGTGCATCAGAACACCCGTGACATTGTGCGTCGCGACCGCAACCATCCCTGTGTGCTGATGTGGGAACCCATCCTTAATGAGACACGTTATCCTGAGGACTTCGCCCTGAAGGCTTTGCAGGCTACCCGCGAGGAATATCCCTGGCCAGGACGTCCTGTGGCAGCTGCCGATCTGAACTCTGCAGGTGTGAAGCAGAACTACGACGTGCTCTACGACTGGGCCTACAATATCGCCAACGGTAAATATGACGATATAGACAAGTGCATCTTCACCCGTGAGTGGGGAGAGTATGTCGACGACTGGTATGCCCACAATGCTATCAACCGTGCTGCCCGAGGCTGGGGTGAGCACGCTCAGCTGGCTGCTGCACTCTCCCTAGCCGATACCTACGGTCAGATGTATCACGGACAGCGCCAGTTCATCGGTGGATGTCTGTGGCATCCGTTCGACCATCAGCGCGGCTATCATCCCGATGCCTATCTCGGCGGTATTTACGATGCGTTCCGCCAGCCCAAATATGCCCTCGACATGTTCAAGGCGCAGCAGTCTCCCGATACGCAGTCGTCAGCTGCTGACTATTACTTGTCAATCGCCCATGAGCTCACCCAGTTCTCACCCTCCGATGTTACTATCTTTTCCAATTGCGACAGCGTACGGCTGACAGCACTTAACGGATGGAAGACGGCCACGCTGCCAGTGGTGCACAATCCTCAAGGGCAGCCTAACGAGCCAGTGATATTCAAAGGTTTCTGGGATTTCTGGAAGGCCCGCGAACTAAGCTACACGAAGCGCTCCTGGCAGTCCGTGAAGCTGATAGCCGAGGGTATCAAGGATGGCAAGGTGGTGTGCCGGGAAGAGAAGATGCCTTCACGGCGCAGTACGAAAATACGGCTTTCTGCCGATGAAATGGGCAAAAAACTCGTTGCCGACGGTTCCGATTTCATTGTCTGCATAGCTGAGATTACCGATGACAGCGGACATGTGCGCCGCTTGGCCCGTGAACATGTCACCTTCATCGTAGAAGGCGAGGGAAGCATCATCGGCGATGCCACCATTGCTGCCAATCCCCGTCAGGTGGAGTGGGGGACTGCTCCCGTACTGGTCCGTAGCACCCATCAGGCAGGAAAGATACGCATCATTGCACGTTCCACCTTCGAAGGCATCCATGCGCCCGTGGCCGATACCCTCACCATTGAAAGCATTCCCTACGAGGGTCGACAGTGCTACGACGAGGCAGCTGCCAAGCCCCGTTATGCCATGAAGAACGGTGACTGGGTACTCGATCCTGTCTATCCTCCGAAAGCAGGTGGTAAGCAGCCTGCCGCTCCGGCAAAGAACCCCACTGACCGCCGCAAGCTCTTGGAGGAAGTGGAGAAACAACAACAGGATTTTGGAATACAATAAGCGGCCCTTACGGCTAAGTAAGTGGCTCTTCTGACAAAACAGGTGGCGCTTATTCCGCAATAAGCGCCACCTGTTCCATCAAGAGTTTGTAAACGTTTACGTCCTAAAAAAAACTAAAAAGGTTGGGCGTTAAGGAAAAAAGTAGTATTTTTGCGCGGTGATTAATCATTTACAAATTATAACTAATAAGCTTATGAAGAAATTATTTACACTGATGAGTGTTGCGTTCTGTGCCATGACGGTTCAGGCGCAGGATGTTTATAATGCCATTGTCGATGGTAAGCTCGCCCCCGAGTTTGCTGCCGTTGCCGGTGATGACGGTGGCGTGGCCAACAATGCTGCCAATGGTCAGTCCATCGTTACGATGAAGGCAGGTAAGGCTACTGTTACCGCAGTGGGTGGAACTACACCTGCCAATGCCGATGGAGGTGGTCAGCAAATCACTATCGGAGCCGCCATCGATGCTGACAAGCACATTTACAAGGTGGCATCTGTTGAGGCATGGAACGAAATCAAGTGGGATCGTAAGAACCAGGGCGACATCGACTTCTGGTACATCGCCGGTACCGGCAATCCCTATGTCGAGATGAATGCTGTGGAGAATTCCAAGGATGATGAGTGGCAGGGAAACTACAAGGCTGACTATGTCTACTATGAGCCCGACGGTTCAAAAGGCATGCCTGTCACAGGCCTCTACTACAAGTTCACTGCTACAGCACAGGGTGCTTTCAAGGTGAAGGTATGGGCCAACAAGGGTAACCGTAAGACCTTCGTTGTCAATGCTAAGACCATGAAGGCCGAGCGTCTGCTCGCTTCCGGCTACATCAACGGCGTGAACGATGCCGATGGCAAGAAGAAGCTTCTTACTGTGGAGCAGGTTGACTCCGTACACCATGTTTACATCTATGGCAACTATGATGCTGCTGTAGCTGCTGGCGAGAAGACTGAGGAGGAACTGGCTACTATGAAGGCAGAGGCCGATGCTCTGGCTGCTGATCGTCAGTTTGTCATTGGTAATGGTAACCAGAATTTCTGGGGATGGCTGACGTTCGACGTCGAGGCTGGCGAAGAGTACTGGGTGTTCCAGCACAGTTCACAGATCGGCTTCGGTGGCTTCGAGTTCCATGAGGGCAAGACCGCTGAGGATCTTATTGGCGGCATTGAGGCTGTCTATGTCTACACGACCAACTTCTCTACTTATGAGGACGATGAGACTGGAGAGCGTCTGACCTGGAAGGGCGAGAAGGCTGTCGGTAACGGACAGTTTGCCACAACCGAGGAAGAGGGTGCTCCCTTCGGCGAGTTCTATCAGAACAGTAACGGTGGCGTACGCACAAGCTACTGCCTGCTGCCCGAGGACGTGCTGGCTCATTCTGCCAAGACCCACGAACTGACCATTGGCTTCTGGGTGAGCGCAGAGGGCTTTACACCCGATCAGTATACCTATGCTCCGCTGTTCACCGCCTACGCCCAGAAGAGCGCCGGTGCCAACGGTGCTCCCATGTTGGCCCTCCAGAGCCGTGGCTTTGCCCAGGTGAACTGCAACGGTTGGTGTGATTTCACAGGTGCCAACAATGTGAACGGCAAGAACAACTTATACAATAAGAACGCCTGGGAGGCCGGTGACGCCAACTTTACTTTTGTCAGCAACTGGCTGGAAGACCAGAAGTGGCACTACTACACAGCAGTCTTCACTGATACCAACTGCAAGATCTATCTTGACGGTGAGGTGAAGAACGAGTGGAACGTTGATGGCACTACCGAAGGTCAGGTTATCAGCGGTCTCTTCACCAATGGTGCCGACTTGAAGTATGTATGTCTTGGTGGTAACCAGGCATGGGATTGGAACGATGCCGATTCTCCGTTCAAGTATGCACGTCTGCTTATTAAGAACAGCGCTGCTACCGCTGGTGAGATCAAGGCTCAGATGCTGGCAGACTTCCCCGGCTACGAGGAGTATCAGAAGTCTGAACCTGTGATTGATGCCATCCAGAGCGTTGCTGCTGCCAAGGCTGAAGGCAAGGCCTATAACCTGGCAGGTCAGCAGGTCAACGACAGCTTCAAGGGTGTTGTCATCAACAATGGTCGTCTTTATTTGAAGTAAAGCCTCTTCGAAAGAATAGCAGGATTGATTAAGTATTAAGTAAATCCTCTACGGACATAGAATTAGCGCTGGCTGCGAACTTCTCGCAGCCAGCGCGTTTTTTTAACCCAATAATAGCAATAGGAATCTTCAGACTGAGCATTTGAGCATCTGCGTGCCCAGTCTGTCAAGCATCGAGATGAAAGGAATACACTCCGTAGTAAAAGCTGTTCCAGCCGAAGGCCGAATCCGTTCCCTTCTAAGGCTGAATCTGCTCCCTCCTAAGGCCGAACCCGTTCTACCCCGTAGGGATAAGGGGTTTACCCCGTACCTAAACATCGTTCGCCTATACCCGAACAATTGAACGCCTATACGCAAACGATTGAACGCCTATACCCAAACGTCAGCGTTTTTTTCGATTGCTTATGTTCTATTTGTAGTTTAACGATTTTAGTTGATTACTTGGAGCCTTACTCACGATAAGGGTTGACCCAGTTAAACTAAAAATTTAATTCACGTTGACTCGTCTCTACGTTAGTCATAATTCACGTTAATTCGGATGCAAAGATACGCATTATTTTGTATGTGCACAACTTTTTCCCGATTTTTTTGTGGTCTTGCTATAATTTCCTACCTTTGCAGCGCAGCCTGAAGCATAGTGGGGCTCTGCTGGGGAGCAACCTCATGAGGAATAAGACTGCGCAAAACGACAAGTATGGGCAGGGGTCTCTATCAACGCGGCCCCTGCATTTTACGTCCATACTTAGAGTTTCTGCCCATGCCAAGAAAAACCCATCCATGGCATGGACATGCCGTGTCTTCTATCCATGCTCATGCAACCTTGGCCTTGATTGCCTCTTCCCTGTAGCTCTTCCATTTTCTCTCCAGTTCTCCCGTGCAGAGTGCCGCCTCGGCTGGTGTCTTCCAGTCCAGGCTCATGTGCGGACGCTCGTTGTTGTAGAAGTCGATAGCGGTCTTCAAAGCCTTCTTCACCTCTTCTATGGAGAAGAAGGCCATGCTCATTAGCAACTCGTTCTTGATGATGCCGTTTACACGTTCGGCAACGGCGTTGTCCTTCGGATCACCGCACTCTGTCATGCTAATCTTGATGCGATGCTTTTTCAGAATGCCTGTATAATCGTAGCTGGCGTACTGTACGCCACGGTCAGAGTGATGAATCAGGTCGACAGCAGGATTGCCACCAAGACGTTTCAGAGCCATGTTGAGGGCTTCGATGGCAAACTTGGCCTCCAGCGTCTCGCCCACGCACCAGCCGATGATTTCCTTTGTATAACAGTCCGTCACCAGGGACAGGTAGCAGAAGTCGTATTCACCCGTATCAGCGCTAAGGTAGACAACCATATAGGTGATGTCGCTCACCCACAGTTGGTTAGGCCTTAGCGGGATGAGTTCCTTCACCAGGTTGGGATACAGTGGAAGGTCGTGGTCTGAGTCCGTTGTCTTGGCACGGCGCTTCTTCTTGCGTACCTTCAGGCTGTACTTCTCGATGATGTCGTAGAAACGGTTGTAGCCGACGCTGTGCTCATCGCCGAACTCCTTCTTATACATCTTCCAAAGTTTGCCGCCGCCGATTCCACGGTCCTTCTGGCGCACACGCCTGATAAATTCCACGCAGAACGCCTCCTCAGCCAGTTTGCGGAGGTCTGTGTCACCATGCTTATAGTAGGCCTGGGTTGACACACCAAGCAGTTCACACTGCAACGTGACTGGATAAGCCTTCACATCGCGAGTATGGAGCCTACTGACTACTTGGTGCCAGCTTTTTTTAAGTCGATGCCATACACTTCCTTGCCAAATGCAACCATCTCCTCATAGAAGTCCGCACGCAGCTTCTCACGCTTCAACTCGGACTCCAAGGTTGACACCTTTTCAAGCAACTTCTGGTACTCATCTGGAGTTACATCTTTTCTTTTCTTCTTCATTTGCTCAACCAAATCTGGGTGTTCGGCTGCAAAGGTACTAAGAAATCTGTAAATTTGGCTACGTTTGATGCCTGTTCTTGA